>Ga0182008_10002517_pt1 | contig 11431 bp, 12 predicted proteins | sample Sormic07211129_1_FD_120482 | JGI IMG/M metagenome (GOLD analysis project Ga0182008, IMG submission 120482) | Rhizosphere microbial communities from Sorghum bicolor, Mead, Nebraska, USA - 072115-129_1 metaG | ecosystem: Host-associated > Plants > Roots > Rhizosphere | place: USA: Nebraska...
AGACCATCATACTGGATATTTCTGTTATAATTGCATATACTTTATGAAACCAAATCATTGTGCCATTGTTACAGATGAAGGATCAGATGTATATGATAAAACCTCTGGTGAAATAGCACCCCATGGGATATGTGCATTATGGGAACCAAATAAAGAGGAGATGCACTAAAAAGCAAAGATATAGCGTCAGATATTGCGAGTTGCCGAGTTAGAAAATATGACGAGTGACAGCAGCAGCAACGATAATAATAATAATAACTACCATCAGAGAGTTCAAATTAAACCATCTGATCTGAAGCAAAAGATGGATAGTCATGAAGATGTCTTTATTTTAGATGTTAGAACGCAAGAAGAATATGAGTCTTGGAAGCTGTCTTACAATGGGTATGATAATTCATTATTAGTTCCAATAGATACACTAAGATTCCCCTCATCAAACGTCTTATCCCAGATACCGAAAGGCGAAGAAATTGTCACACTTTGTAGTCATGGAAATAGATCGATGTTGGCTGCAAAATTCTTATCCCAACTAGGTTATGATGTAAAGAGCATAGAAGGAGGATTGAGCGCCTGGAATAATGTATATGATATTACCTTTATTCCTATTGTTGGTAAAAATCTGTCTTCTATAATAAGAATATGGCAATTAAGACGAGTATCAAAAGGATGTATTGGGTATTTAGTTTCCTCTGAAATTGACAAAAATGCAGTAATAATAGATCCAACATGTGAGATAAACGAACCACTTGCAAAAGTATTGAAAGATAACAATCTGCATCTAACAAAGGTAATTGACACGCATTTGCACGCAGATCATATTTCAGGTGCATCCAGATTAGCCAAAATATATGGAGCTGAAGTTTATATCAGCTCTCTGGAAGATTACGATATAAAGGAAAAAGAAAATGATGATGATGATGATGATGATGAAGAAATTGTTTTCAACCAAATAGAAGATGGTAATAAAATAGATATCGATAAGAGGGTTTCCTTAATGGCTATTCATACTCCAGGGCATACTAATGGTAGTATGTGCTTTAGATTGGTTATAGATGATATTGATAATGAAGGCAAATATAATAATAATAATCACAGAAATAACAATGATGCTAATAATATTAGCAGTAGAACAACAGCATATCTTTTCACAGGAGATACCATATTTGTTAATGGAATAGGCAGACCAGATCTCCAACATAAAGCTAAAGAATTTACACACAATCTATATGATACATACCAGCAAAAGATTTTAAGTCTTCCAAAAGAGACAATAATCCTTCCTGCTCATTTTAATGACAGCTTCGAACATGAAAAACCAATTTACGATACACTTGAATTAATAAATAATAGAGTCAAAGTTCTCTTAGCAAGTAAAGAGCAGTTTATGGAATTTGTACTTGGCTCTATTCCTTCACGACAACCTCTGAATTATGATAAAATAATTAAGATAAATAAAAGCATGGTACCTTGTGATAAGGTTGAAATTGCAGATCTTGAGACTGGTCCTAATTCATGTGGAATTCAAACCTGATTTTCTTTAGTATAACTATAGTTCGTAATTGTAAAGGATTAGAGTGAAATTATTATAATAGAAAATAAGAGAGAGAATATTATAGAACAATGCATAAACTACAAATAGAAAAACATTTTTTCATGCATTTAGTTACATTAATGATTGTAATATGACTGGTAAACTATATCTACGAAATCCATTACAAAATAGGAAATAGGCAGTTTTTGGCCAATTAAGAAATAAATCTTTCTGGATTTGATATTGAAGACTTAATTCTTTAATGCAAAAGATACTCACCTTACAATATAAATATATCATTATAATCGATTAACTACATCACTCATGACAGAACACTCTTCTCTGATTGTCATTGATGTCCAACGCAGTAAATCGTCTTATTGTATCTTGTTCTTCTTATATGAATTAAATATCACATGACGTCTTCTCTACACTCAATTGTTGTACTGTTAAATTTGATGTAGGATATATATATAATAATTAGCCTATGAGTAGCATACCTGACAACAACAATAATAATAGCACTAGTAAAGTCTCTGATATAAATTGGAATAATATAATAAAGCAAGACACGAGGAGTGTAGATAATATAGATCTAGGAAAGGTTAAAGGACTCTTTGAGCCGTTTATAGTTATTGAGAGGGGAGCAATAAGCAAAGAAAAATTCTATATTCCAAAATCCCTTATAGACAAATATGATGCAGATGTATTGTACCTCAATATAACAGAACAACAAGCAAAGGATATTTACATGCGGGAGTCACCTCCAACAGAGGATGAGATCAAGCGCATAGAGTCGATTACAGAAAAAAGAGTTACAGGATCTAAAGAAAATATGGAAATTGCAGAACAAAGAGGAGCTGGAGAAAGAGGAGAAGAAGAAGAAGAAGAAGAAGAAGAAGAACATCACCCAAAAACTGAAGAAAAGAAAATGATGGTAGTTAAAAAAAGTAAGGAACTTAAAGAAAAGCTCGCAACAACAACATCAAAAGCAACAAGCATTTCAACGCCAGAAATTGATGAGGAAGAAATCATTAAAAAGCTAAAACAAGCAGCAAGTGAACTTAAAGACCTAATACTTTCAGGAGCTAAAGTAGCAAAGGAAAAGATCAAGGAAGGAAAAGATATTACAGAAGAAAAGATAAAAGAACAACAGGAAGCAGCAGAGGAAAGAAAAGCTGAAAAAGATGCGGAAAAGATATCTAAGATGGGAGATTTGGCAGTACAGTTTTCAAGTTCTTTTGATGACATTGTATCAGAGATTTCATCAACCACAACATATGCAGAACAAGAGCAGATTTACAAAGGATTCATAAAGTTATTAGAACAACAACATGAGCTCCTTGTTGCAAGAAAAGATTTAGCAGCCAAGTTAAAAGATTCTGTACAACAAGAACCAATTGCTCTCAATAATAAAATAAAACAGCCCCAACTGACAGAAGGAAGGCAGCGGCAACAGCAGCAAAAGCAACTCCCAAAAGCATCTGAACTACCTATGCCAGAACCGCAATTACCTGAAATAATTAGTACCACTACTACTACTGGTGCTGCTAATAGTGAAGAAGAGAAGATAAAATCTGCCAAAATCTCTACTAAAAGAGAACGAAAAGCAACACCAATAGACAAGAGTAAATTGGCTAAAGAAAAGAATAAGAAGAAGAAGGAGTAGAACAGATAAGCAATATATTCAAAAGAATGTTATATATGACTGACGGACTTTGTTATAGTCCGCAAGTGATCTTCCTTATTTATGGACATAGTTATTAAAAAGTTAATACATGGATGAGTTATCCTTGGAATCTCTTCGTGTATGTGCTATTTTGAAATACCCTTAAGTCTTTTTGCTATCCTTTGCTTAGAATCAATTACATTGATTTGCTCTTCTAACAGCTTCTTATAACCTGCAAGCAGCTTTTCTTGACTATCATAATCTTCCCTTTCTATTTCAGCCATTGTTTTTTCAAATGCTAAAACTACATTCTCTGCATGTGTTCCAAGAGCTTGAATATCTTTTGCATCCTTTTGTGGGCTAGTATCGACTGTTTCAGTAGCGGATTTATCCTTGAGTTGCTTAGTTTTTTCTTCTGTCTTTGTCATTGTTTTTTTGCCTAGGGACTTTATCATTTCTTTGAATGATTGTCCTGCTTCTTTGACTTTGGCAGCAGCAGAAACTGATTGTTCTCCTCCTTCTTTCTCTTCAGCTGAAAAGGAGTTATCCGTTCGATTACTTTCTTTATATTCAGTCTTTGATGGCTTGACAACTACCACCTCTCTTTCCTCAGCTGGTTTTGTTGTCTGGTTACTGTCTGCCGAATCAGTTGACGGAATATCTTGTGATGGCGGATTAGAGGTCATCTTCTCTTTTCGTTCTTTATCTTCTTTTCTTAATGACATATTACGATAACTATTAGTAGTATACAAAAATAAATAAGGATTGTATATATTGATTATGTATTTTAAATTTTGAAATGGATATATGGTGATGTTATATTTTTTTATTATCCTTGCTGTCAACTTTGATATGTTATTTTCCTGATTTGAATCTATATTCATAAGATAATTAAATATAAACAATCATCATCTTGAAAGACACTATTTGTAGGACCATAAAATTACTCTGAAATTAATGTTTCAAGTATGGTATATAAACACAGTAGATGGCAGACTGTTCCTTTAGTTGTAGAAAAATAAATTTAATATCGATTGTATTTTACCATCATCGTACTACTACTACTTTCTCTTTTCTTTCTTTTCTTCTTGCTGCGGGATTCCAAAAGACGTCAAACCAGTTCTCGGCTGTTTTTGCAGCATCCAAGCAAATTCATTGTATATTTTAATGCCATCTACTATGGAGTACTGCCACAAAGCCATAATGTTATCGAAGTGGGAAAAGTTCGTTAGTAAAGTATTACTTATCCTGTATAGCACTTCTTTTCGTTGTAGATGTGCATCATCTTCCTCTGCAGTTACAGTCGGTATGAAACTTTTATTATCTTGTGGAAGCGGTGTATATCGATATACTTTATATTTTTGTTTATCCGCTGTATTATTGATAATTACAGAGCTACCTGTAAATGTGATTTCTGACTTTGGAATGTCAAACCTAACTTTGCGATCAGATCCGCTGAAAATTACAATTAACTCATTTGTTTCTTTGGCCACATGAACTTCAAAAGGAACTTTAACAATTGAAGTTCCACGAAATATATAGTAGATGACAAAAAAGAAGGTAATGCAGATGATAAATTTACTGTACATATAGATGGTAAGGATGCAACTGTTCGAGAAACATCTAATAATAAAACAGCAAGAACTCTTGCAATTGACTTTAATAAGGATGCCAGGCTGATTGAAATCATAGGTACTGTAAGCACGGTACAATAACTTCCATTATGAATGACCCTACAGATAAGACACGTAAATAAGCAATGACGCCAATAATAATAATAATAATAATAATGAGCCGTAGTAATCCGCACAAAATCTACATAATAAAAATCATATATTCAGAAGATGGTTTGAAATTATAAAATCCCTTCATCCAAAAATAAATTCTGTAACTGCTATCCATTTAATCATACTATAAATATAATTCTAGATTTATAAGGACGATCTTCCAAACTATACAGATATTATACATTGTTGTACTAACAGTATTCTTTAGAACATTATAAATCAGCATTAGCTAGTATATTGTTAAATTATTTGTCGACCAATAAGGAGAAGTTACTTGCAAAAAAAGTGGTTAGATACACAAATGATGATGCAGCTCCCAATAGATGAATGCGAAGAATGGATATGGCAATCATTAAACTGTACAAAAGATTGCAGCTTTGAATATGTGAAGGATGAAAACAAGGAATTTCTTATATTCATTACAAATGACTTCTTTGCAGATGCAAAGGCAATAGAAAAAATTAGAAAAACTACTGGCATGAGTTTAATACAAATAAGTACTCATCGACAAGGATACTCAGAGTTATGGTTTGGTAGATATAATGATAACTGGTTTCAAGTAGATATCTCGTTAGACTCAAAGCGAGTTCGTAAATGAGTGCCCGTTCTTCTTCTTACTGACTGTTGCTAGGATGCTGTAGTACTTCTTCTCCTTTTGTCATTTTAATATTCAAGGATCTTTATTACCATTTGCTAAGTAATAATAATATGTACTATTTGAGCACACTTATTATGTAATATTCTTCTTTTGAGGACCTATGCCCTAAGCCCTCCAAAGTACCATCAGTGGTTTGATGTATAAAGAGTAATCAAAAAAAGGAATAAGGAAGGAACGTAGAGGGAGAAAATAATAGCAATGACTTTCTTGTTGCTACTACTGAAAAAATGGAGTAGGCAAAAACGACAATAGAAAATCTTTTTAATTTTTCATAAAGGTGATCTTTGTTTGGTTTCATTTGTCAAGTTGCTTTATAATAGTAAATATCACTTCTTTTAGAGAAAATGATTTCTCATAAAGTTCTGATGACTTCATATCTCTAGTAATATCGCTAGCGATAAATTAAGATTATCACTTCAATATATGTAAGTCACTAGCGAAATGCGACTGATGAAGACGCTGGATGACGTGTGGAATGCCCAGGACTGGGATACCTTTAACAGATGCTATACTGAAGATGTGACATGCACTGGCCCGGTAAAGTAAACCTGAGCCAACAAGAGGCTAAAGCACACATCAAAATGAAGCTGTAGGATTTTTAATGCATTTCCTGGATAACCTTATTGAGAACGATAATTATATGGCAATTTATTGTCACACCTCGACCTGAACTAAGCAATACTATCTGTAACTGATTATAACAAATAGAGAATGACATCAGGGGAATAATAATATCATCTTGAGATTTTCAGTAAAACAAAAAACAATTAGTGTTATTTTATGTATTCTTATTAGCTTTTCAGCTATTATAAAGAAATATATGAATAATATCGAATTTTGAGAAATGAATTTAAGGAACTTACCCGCAATAGCATTTATATCTGTGGTGCAGTTCATTTTCACATTTACAAAATCCAATGAATTCATTTGTGGTTATGTCACTGGATTGGGACATCTTAATAATAAAATTAAAAAATAGGTGCTATATTATAAATGCAAATAGATGTATACCGGATCTTATGAAATGCCAAAATGTAATGCATGTGGAAAAGAAGTACGTCCTGATGAATTATCAGAAAAGTTCAATTGTCCTAAGTGTAATACTGAAAAAATCTGGCGCTGCGAAGAATGCAAAGGAAAGTCCAAAAAATACCAGTGTAATATTTGTGGTTACAAGGGTACAAGTAATAATTATTAACTAATTGCATTAAAAAATTTTCTAACAAGCTCCTTTTGATCCAACTGCAATCCATTAAAGGCTTCAATAAGTTCTCTTTCTATTGCAATCTGCTTTGAGATTACAACGCGTAAGTTTTTGATTTCTATTGGTGTTATCTTATCAATTAAACCAGTGCTATACGCGTAGATGTATTCGTTGATGATTTTATAAATAAATGACGGAGACATCTTTATCAAGAGCAAAATTCCCTGACACATTATCTTTTCATTCTGATCTCTGAGTGGAATAGAGGACATATATGATTCTAGCATTTTCATTCTGTTATCACCAACCTCCTCTATGGATGAAGCAACAAGTAACCCTGACTCTGTTAGTTCATAAAAAGGAACACCTTCTAGCTGGAGAGCTCTAGGACCACGTCGTAAGGGTAATCTTCCTCCTACTTTTACGATGCCGGATGGAATCAGAGCCTCATCTAGATCCCTGAAAATTCCAGAATAGATATTTTGCCATAAAATATCATGTTTCTTCGCAATAACATGTGCAATTGAAGTTCTAGTTCGTAGTTCGGGGCTCTGTTCCGTAGCCAAGTGAGCAATAATTCCACGCTGCCTTTTTGCTTCACCGGTATACCTATCCTTACGTGTTTTGAAGGTATCAAATATCGCGATACCATTCTTATATTCTTTCAAATGGATTCTCTCCAAACTTTCTTAATATTATATATGTTAGACCAATTTATGATAGTTACTTATTTTATAAATAAATCTTTATTATCTAATTCTGCTAAGTAAAACAGCTTTACGAACTATTTGGACTTTCATACTCCTGTTGCCCGTCGAATTTTCTTATACCTGGTCGGGGTCACATCCTGATGGACACAATTCCATTGGATTGGAACTCTATTGGTTGAAATAAACAATAATAATAAAGAAATGAAAGAAATAATGCAAAGGCGTTTCCTACTGGAGCCAAGATAGGACACATTCACCTCAGAGTTACAAACCCTGAAAGATCAATCAGGTTTTATCATCAAAAGATTGGACTAGATATAACAGTGGATCGGAGCTCTATGGGTGCTGCATTCCTTTCTGCAGGAGGGTACCATCATCACATTGGTATGAATACCTGGCACAGTTTGAACGGAGAAGCTCACATGAGTGGAGAGGCAGGATTAGAATATTTTACAATAATCATCCCAGACAGGTCATTTGTTAATACACTCGCTTTGCGTATACAACATAGTTCTACTACTAATTTTAAACAGATAAACGAGAATCAATTGTTGTTGGTTCCGATCCAGATGGCATACAGTTTCTGATTAGGTCTCAGTAGCAATATAAAAGAGAAGCCACACTCAAATAATACAATTAGAAAATATCTATTACAAAAAATTGATTTGATGTAAAGTGTCATTTTGCATAGTATTTGTCTTTATCCTAGTAATAATATTTTTCTTCCTTTATTCTAAATTAATACGGCAACTATCTTGTTGAACTTCTACGTAAATTTTCGATGGGCTGATGTAAGGAATAATTTGCTTTACTTTCTGTTCTATATGATCAATTACTGATTCAATTTCATCGGTATTCAGACCATCTACTAAACTTACTTCTATCGCAACCAACACATCTTCTGCTGCAAAGTGCATGGTTCGCATTGAAATTATTCGATTTACTTCTGGAATTTCGTGAACTAAGTCATCAATTCTCTTATAGTCCTTTCTCGATATTGCTTCGCCTATAAGTAATGCCTTATTTTCTTTCGCTAAAAAGAAAGCGAAAACCATCAGTACAATACCTATACAAAGTGATCCTATGCCATCAAAGATCGTATTTCTTGTCGTCTCTGATAGTGAAATGCTGATTCCAGCTATAACTATACCAAGCAATGCTGCGGAATCTTCAACTATTACTGTTAGGATTGAGGGATCCTTGCTCTCTTGAAACTCTTTAACTAAAGTACTAAAACTAACTTTTTCTCCGCGTGATTCAATGGTTTGTTTAAATAAATAAAGAGCAACCCTTAATGCATTTCCTTCAAATACTGCTGATATGGTCAAAATTATATAGCTTAGGTTAACGTTTTCGATATGGTGTTCTTTACCAAATATCGTGCCGAAACCCTGCTCTACGGAAAGAATTCCAGATATTCCAAAGATCATAGTTGCAACAATAAAGGACCAGAAGAACTGCTCTTTACCATGACCGAAGGGATGTCGTTCACTGGCGGCCTTAGAACTTGTTTTAATTCCAATTAAAATCAATATCTGGTTAATTGTATCTGAAAATGAATGAAGGGTCTCAGCCCACAGTGCAATACTTCCTGTTAAGATGGCTGCAATGAGTTTGGATAATGCTATCCCCAGATTGCCAAATAAAGCAGCATATACTGCCTTTTTAGATCGGTCTTTCAACCTATTATCCTCAATTAGATGATCATCATAATAATAATGTGTATTAAAAGAATATTATAGGGACTAAGACCCATCAATCACTATTATAACGAGATTTGTCAGCCTATAGGATATAGTGCATATGCTATATAGCAGAAAAAGATATTTTATCAAGAGGATGCCATCTTGAATGATCAAAAATTCTCAAGTAAAGACATGGGTAGTTCTTTTTCCACATATATGGTCTTATGCAAGAGAACCAGCTATACATATGTTATTTATTTACTATTGTAATAGACTAAGACCATTGTAGAGAAATATGTCTTCGGAAAATAAAGGTGGGAACATTGAAGAACACAACAGCTATAGAATTTACCGACTTGATGATATATTCGCTTCAATTATAGGCATCCAAGCAATGCAGATAAAAGACACAGAGAAAATCATTGATGACTTGCGTCATATATCTAATAAAGTAATACTACAAGCAATTAATGCAAACATTGTTTATGGTATTGAGCAGATAATTGAAGTTTTGAAGATTACTTTGGAATGTGAAAAAAGGAAAATAATGGTTGCAAGCAAGCCAGAAATGGATCTTTTACTTAGACTATCTTGCACCAATCAAATATCACGTGCTTTGAGGTATGGAGGTTTGAAAAATAATACTGATAGTTGTTTTATTATTTTCTCGAAGGATAAAAGAGAGTTGTTAAAGGTCATGGACTATATTCAGAGATCATTTGAAGTAAATAATGCTATTTTAAAATCTAGCAAAGCAAAGAGAAAAATGATCTCTCATAATATAGGTCTGACTACTACCAGCAAAATTTTCAACGATCGCCACTTTATGAGATATCTTTTGGAAAGAGCATCTCTTATCACAAAATAGCGCTATTTCGCTTTTCCACAACTGAGCTGAATATTTGAGTGGGTTTTAATACGGAAATACCAGTCCATCTTCCAACTATCTCCACTAGTACAACCCAATCTGGATTTTCTAGATCCACTTTATTGTGAATTTCTTTTGCAATTGCTGCAATTACTTCCGAAGAACCAAGCAAAGTGTGTCTTGTTTCTACAGTTATTCTAAATGTATCACCATTCCGCAGTTTAAAAGTAAGCTTCTTTGCGGTATTTTTTATACTTTCCAATTCTGTGGACACTACTGATTCTATTGGTAGCAGCCTTAGAATGTAATGAATTTGCCAAGGTTCATTTTTTACTAATTCTCGAAATGTATTTATAATTTGAAATGGGTCAAGTTTAGTGTATCCAAGCACTATACCAGTAATATCAGTAGTTTGAGATTCCGATTCATGGTCTCCTAACTTTTCAAGAATGTTAAGAAGTTCGTCCTGTGCATCTTCCTCTCTATACCTAAACGTCGAAACTATCAGATTGAAAGTCATTACTATCCAATCTAATACCATCGAGCACCTTGTAAATTTCTTGTGATGTAATCGCTCTTTCTCTAATGATTTTTGGAGCAAGGTCCGTTAGGTCCACTATTGTTGATTCTACACCTCTTTCTACGGTTCCGCCATCTAAAAGTGCATCAAAACCATGCAAAGATGATGATATAATTTGAAAGGGATTCGTTGCGGGATTTTCACCTGATTTGTTTGCACTAGTACCTACAAGATATTTACAATGTCTAAGTAACGAGAGGATACATTTATTGTTGGGGATCCTGACTCCAATGCTCATTTTGCCAGAGGTCACTTTAGTCGATATATTTTCATCTATGATTGAAGATATTATAGTAAGAGCTCCTGGCCAATAAGCTCTAGCGAGCAATTCCCCAATTTTACCTAATGACACGATTTTTTCTATATCCTGTATACTGGATGCTAAAATAGGAAGAGGTTTATTTTTATTACGACCCTTTATATTAAAAATCCTTTCAACTGATTTATCATTGTATGGATTACAGCCTATTCCGTAAGTTGTATCAGTCGGATAAACAATTACTCCTCCGGACATTACTAACGAAGCGCATTTGATTATTTCTACATCTTTATGACAGTCAAAAACTTTATACTGTTTGTTTAGGTTATTCATCCCCTTTCACTTATTCCTTAAAAGACAGTCTTCTGTAAGACGATTTACGCAATTGTTTTCTAACATTAGTACTCTTGGTTAGAGAAGACTAAAATATAGGATTATCTTTTGTAACGCGAACCACTTCACAACTGACTTTGTATTAAC
>Ga0182008_10002519_pt1 | contig 11416 bp, 6 predicted proteins | sample Sormic07211129_1_FD_120482 | JGI IMG/M metagenome (GOLD analysis project Ga0182008, IMG submission 120482) | Rhizosphere microbial communities from Sorghum bicolor, Mead, Nebraska, USA - 072115-129_1 metaG | ecosystem: Host-associated > Plants > Roots > Rhizosphere | place: USA: Nebraska...
CGGTCGCCGCCGCTGCCGAAGCCGGCCGACAACTCGTACCTCTCCACGGGAGTGACCCACGCCTGAGTGAACTGCGTGAGCGGCTGGTCGAGCCGGACCGCGCCCCGGCAGCTGCCCGCCGCGACCGAGGCGTCCGCCCGGCCCTGCAACTGCCCGCGCGCCGCTTCCAGTTTCTGCTCGATACCGCTCTTCAGCGCGGCGAGTTCACTTCTCCGCCGCTCCAGGAGCTGCCAGGACGTCGCAGCCTTCGCCTCGTCGGCGGCGAGCCGCGCCTCGGCCCGCCGACTCTTGGCCACCGCGTTCTCCAACGCCAGGTTGACCTGCGAGAACACATGCTGACCCCGCATCAGCTCGTCCGGGCTGCGCGCCAGGACGATCTGGGCGGTCAACGGCAGCCCGCCACCGGTGCGGTACTGGGCGCGGGCGATGCGCCCCAGGCCGTCATGCGTCACCGCGACCTCCCGCCGCTCCCGGTCGAGCAGCGCGTCGGCCAGCTGCGCCCGTACCTGCTGCGCCTCGGCCTCCTGCCGACCCGCCTCGTACCGCTGTGTCGCCACGGCGGCCTCCTGGTAGAGCCGCGCCACCTGAGCGCTGATCCCGGAGTCGTCCCCGTCCGCCGGTTCACCGTCGGCCGCCGTGGGCCGGGCCGCGAGCACCGCCAGCGCGCACACCAGCGCGGGAACGAGCAAGGGGTGACGGCGAGATGAGCGCATGTCAGCGATCGTGACCCGGACCCGGGGACCTGGCCTGTTCAAGTCGTACAGCCGGGGGACCCGTTGCTGCGGACGGGTCAGCCGGGCCCGGCGCTACGCGGCACCGACCAGCGACTCCGCCTCCGCCTCGCGCTCCACCATCCTCCGCAACGGCCCCGGCACAGCGGCCAGCTCCGCATACGTCCCCCGCTGCACCACCCGCCCCTCGTCCAGCACGACGACCTCGTCGACCGCCTCGAGCCCGGCCAGCCGGTGCGTGATGAGCAACGTCGTACGCCCCTCGGTGGCGGCCAGCAGATCGGCGGTGAGCGCGTCGGCCGTGGGCAGGTCGAGATGCTCGGCCGGTTCGTCGAGGATCAGCACCGGGAAGTCGGCGAGCAGTGCCCGCGCGAGCGCCAACCTCTGCCGCTGCCCACCCGACAGCCGCGCCCCGTGCTCCCCTACGAGCGTGTCGAGCCCGTCGGGCAGACTGTCCGCCCAGTCGAGCAGCCGGGCCCGCCCCAACGCGTCCCGCAGCTCGTCCTCGTCGGCGCCCTTCCTCGCGAGCAGCAGGTTCTCGCGCACCGAGCTGTCGAAGAGGTGCGCGTCCTGCGCACACAGCCCTACGAGCCTTCGTACGTCGTCGCCGTCGAGGGCGTACGCGTCCACACCCGCCAGCGTGTACGAGCCCGCGTCGCCGTCCAGGAACCGCAGCAGCGTCTGCGCCAGGGTCGTCTTGCCGGAGCCGGACGGCCCGACCACCGCGATCCGGCGCCCCTCGTCGAGCGTCAGATCGAGGCCGGCCAGCGCGTCCCGGTCCTGGCCCGCGTGGCGGGCCGTCAGACCCTTGAGGGCGAGCGGGAAGGGCGAGGCAGGCGCCTGCCGGGGCTGCTCCGGCTCCCGCACCGGCTCCGGCGCGTCCAGCACCTCGTACACGCGCTCCGCACTTCGGCGCACCCTCTGCCGGTACTGCACGGCGAGGGGCAGCCCGAGAACGGCCTCGAACGCGGCCAACGGAGTGAGCACGACGACGGCCATGGCCACCCCGCTCAGCCTGCCGTCCGCGACACCCTGGGCGCCCGCGAGGGCGGTGGCGGCGACGGTGAGACCCGAGATCAGCGCGGTGAGCCCGTCTCCGAGCGCCGTCGCGGTGGCGGCACGGGAGGCGATCCGGGTGAGCGCGCCGTCGGCCCGTCGCGCCTCGGCGGTACGGGCGGGCAGGGCACCGGCGACAGTCAGTTCGGCGGTACCGGTGAGCAGATCGGTCACCCGAGTCGCCAGTTCCCCTCGGGCAGGGGCCAGCCTGCGCTCGGCGCGCCGGGCCACGGCACCGGTGACCAACGGGACACCCACACCGGCCGCGACCAGGCCCACGGCGAGCGCGGCCCCGGCCTCGGGCAGCAGCCACGCCGTGAACGCGACGGAGGCCGCGGACACCAGCGCCGCGGCACCGGCGGGCAGCAGCCAGCGCAGCCAGTAGTCCTGCAGGGCGTCCACGTCGGCGACGAGCCGCGACAGCAGGTCGCCCCGGCGGGTGCGGCGCAGCCCGGCGGGCGCCAGCCGCTCCAGACGCCGGTAGACGGCGACCCTGGTGTCGGCGAGCATCCGCAGCACGGCGTCGTGCGAGACGAGCCGCTCGGCGTACCGGAACACGGCCCGCCCGATCCCGAAGGCACGGGTCGCCGTCACGGCCACCATCAGATACAGCACCGGCGGCTGCTGAGAGGCCCGGGAGATCAGCCACCCGGAGGTCGCCATCAGACCAACGGCACTGCCCAGGGCGAGGCTCCCAAGGAGGAGAGCCAGGGCGAGCCGACTGCGGCGGGGGCCGGACATGGCACGGACACGGGCCAGGGGGCTGCCTGAAGGGCTGTTGGGGGGTGAGGGGTTGGAGGGTGAGGGGTTGGGGGGCCCGGAGGACTTGGTGGGCTTGGGCGGCTCGGAGGATTCGGTGGGCTTGGGCGGCTCGGTGGGCTTGAGGGGCTCGACCAGCGCGGTGGGCTCGACCGGGTCGACGGGCTCAAGGGGCTCGGCGGGCTCGGCGGGCTCGGTGGGCTGGACCAGCTCGACGGGCGCGGAAACTTCCTGCTGCGCCAGTGCTATGTCACATACCACTGGGTGCCCAGCGTCAGCGCCCCCTCCACCCCCCACCGCCCCACCAACCCCCACCCCACCAACAACCCCCACCGCCCCCTCCACCCGCACCACCCGATCCGCCACGCCCAGCAGAGCCGGCCGGTGCACCACCAGCAGCACTGTCCGCCCTACGGCCAGCCGTCGTACCGCCTCCACGACCTCCGCCTCGGTCGCCCCGTCCAGCGCGGCCGTCGGCTCGTCGAGGAGCAGGACGGGTCGGTCCGCGAGGAACGCGCGGGCCAGCGCGAGCCGTTGCCGCTGCCCGGCGGAGAGGCCGGTGCCGTCCTCGCCGAGTTCGGTGTCGATCCCGGCGGGCAGCGCGTCCACGAACTCCAGGGCGCCCGCATCCTCCAGCGCCTTCCGTACCGCGGCGTCGTCCGCGTCGGGGCAGGCCAGCCGTACGTTCGCGGCGATGGTGCCGGCGAACAGCTGAGGCCGCTGGGGGACCCACGCGATCCGGGACCGCCACTGCTCCAGGGCCACGTCCGTGAGGTCGGTGCCACCGACCCGCACCCGGCCCCCGGTCGCCGGCACGAAGCCCAGCAGCGCATGCAGCAGCGTGGACTTGCCCGCCCCGCTCGGTCCGACGAGCGCGACCGTCTCCCCCGGTTCGACGGCGAAGGAGACGTCCGACACGGCGTCCTCGGCCCGCCCGGGGTAGCGGACCGTCAGGCCCTCGAAGGCGATGCGCCCCGCCGGGACGGCCGCCGTACCGGACGCCGGTACGGGCGTCTCCAGGACGGCGAAGATCTCCTCGGCGGCCGCGAGTCCCTCCGCCGCCGCGTGGTACTGCGCACCGACCTGCCGGAGCGGCAGATACGCCTCGGGCGCGAGCACCAGGATGACCAGCCCGATGTACAGGTCCATCTCGCCGTGCACCAGGCGCATGCCGATCGTCACGGCGACCAGCGCCACGGACAGCGTGGAGAGCAGTTCCAGCGCGAACGACGAGATGAAGGCGATGCGCAGGGTCCGCATGGTCGCCTGCCGGTACTCGCCGGTGATGCGCTTGATCGACTCGGCCTGTGCCTTGGCCCGGCCGAACACCTTCAGCGTCGGCAGCCCGGCCACCACGTCCAGGAAGTGCCCGGACAGCCGGGACAGCAGTTGCCACTGACGGTCCATCCGGGACTGCGTGGCCCAGCCGATCAGGATCATGAAGAGGGGGATGAGCGGCAGGGTGCCGACGATGATCGCCGCCGAGACCCAGTCCTCGGTGACGATCCGGGCGAGTACCGCCACCGGCACGACCACCGCGAGCCCCAACTGGGGGAGGTAGCGGGAGAAGTAGTCGTCCAGGGCGTCGACTCCACGGGTCGCCAGCGCGACGAGGGAGCCGGTCCGCTGTCCGGCCAGCCAGCCGGGCCCCAGCGCGACCGCCCGGTCCAGCAACCGCCCGCGCAGCTCTGATTTCACCGCGGCACTGGCGCGATGAGCGGCAAGCTCGGTCAGCCAGGAGACCAGTGCGCGTCCCGCGGCCACGGCCGCCAACAGCAGCAGGGGAGTACGGAGTTCAGCGACCGACATCCGGTGCTGGAACGCGCCGACCACCACTTCGGCGATGAGCATCGCCTGGGCGATGACCAGCGCCGCTCCGACGGCACCCAGGCCGACGACGGCGACCAGGAAGAGGCGGGTGGCACGGGCGTATCGGAGCAGACGCGGATCGATTGGTTTCACGTGAAACACACCTCAGTGCGCGGTTTCAGCGATGTGCTGTGTTCCGATGCGCTTGCGGAACACCCAGTAGGTCCAGCCCTGGTAGAGCATGACGAGCGGGGTGGCGATCGCCGCGAGCCAGGTCATGATCTTCAGGGTGTACGGGCTCGACGAGGCGTTGCTGACCGTGAGGCTCCAGTCCGCGTTGAGCGACGACGGCATGACGTTCGGGAAGAGGGAGAGGAAGAGCATCGCCACGGCGGCCAGGATCGTGACCCCGGACAGTGCGAACGACCAGCCCTCGCGCCCGGCCTGGTTGGCCGCCAGTGCCGCGACCAGTGCGGCCACGGCCACGATCATCGCCACCAGGCTCTTGCCGTCCCCGCTGTCGATCTGCGTCCACAGCAGGAAGACCAGTGCCAGTGCGGCGGTGACGAGGCCGACCCACAGGGCCAGCTTCCGCGCCCGCTCCCGGATGTCACCGACGGTCTTGAGGGCCGTGAACACCGCCCCGTGGAAGGTGAACAGGGTCAGTGTGACAAGGCCGCCGAGGAGGGCGTACGGGTTGAGCAGGTCCCACAAGGTGCCGACGTACTCGAAGTTCTTGTCGATCTTCACGCCCCGGACGATGTTGCCGAAGGCCACGCCCCACAGGAACGCCGGGACCAGCGAGGTCCAGAAGATGGCGTTCTCCCAGTTGCGCTGCCAGTTCTCCTCGGGCCGCTTGGCGCGGTACTCGAAGGCGACGCCTCGGACGATCAGGCAGACCAGGATGACCAGCAGGGGCAGGTAGAACCCGGAGAAGAGGGTGGCGTACCACTCGGGGAAGGCGGCGAAGGTCGCGCCGCCCGCGGTGAGCAGCCAGACCTCGTTGCCGTCCCAGACGGGTCCGATCGTGTTGATCAGGACCCGCTTCTCGGGCCGGTCGCGGGCGAGCAGTTTGGTGAGGATGCCGACCCCGAAGTCGAAGCCCTCCAGGAAGAAGTAGCCGATCCACAGGACGGCGATGAGGACGAACCAGACGTCGTGCAGTTCCATGACTCGATCTCCCTCGGCCTAGTACGAGAAGGCCATCGGCTTGTCGGCGTCACGGGAGTCGCCGCCGATCTTCGTGGGCGGGTTGAGGTCGGCGTCGGTGAGCTCCGGCGGGCCGGCCTTCACGTACTTCGCGAGCAGCTTGACCTCGACCACGGCGAGGACGGCGTACAGCGCGGTGAAGGTGATCACCGAGATGAGGACCTCGGTCTGGGAGACACCGGGGGAGACCGCGTGACGGGTCTGCAGGACGCCGTAGACGACCCATGGCTGCCGGCCCATCTCGGTGAAGATCCAGCCCCAGGAGTTGGCGATCAGCGGGAAGGCGAGGGTCCAGATGGCCACCAGCCAGTAGAGCCTGCCGAGCTTGGCGCTCAGGGGCTTGTTGCGGAAGAGGACCAGATGCGGCACCTCGTCCTCGCCCACCCTCAGGTGCTGCGGCAGCATGAACTTCTTGCGGGTCAGCCAGAGTCCGGCCAGGCCGATCGCGAAGGAGGCCATCCCGAAGCCGATCATCCAGCGGAACGCCCAGAAGGTGACCGGGATGATGGGGCGGTAGTCGCCGGGGCCGTACTTCTGCTGTTCGGCCTTGTTGGTGTCGTTGATGCCGGGGACGTGGGAGTTGAAGTTGTCGTCGGCAAGGAACGACAGCAGGCCGGGGACCGACAGTTCGACGCTGTTGTGGCCCTTGCTGACATCGCCGTAGGCGAAGATCGAGAACGGCGCGGAGTTCTGGCCGTCCCACAGAGCCTCCGCGGCGGCCATCTTCATGGGCTGCTGCTTGAACATGACCTTGCCGAGGGTGTCACCGCTGATCACGATGAGCATGCCGGCGATGACCACGGTGACCAGGCCCAGCCGCAGCGAGGTCTTCATCACCCGGATGTGCTTCTTGCGGAACAGATGGAAGGCGGCGACGCCGACCATGAACGCTCCGCCGGTCAGGAAGGACGCGGAGAGCGTGTGGAAGGCCTGGGCCAGCGCGGTGTTCTGGGTCAGCACCTGCCAGAAGTCGGTGAGTTCGGCACGGCCCTTGGCCTTGTTGATCCGGTAGCCGACCGGGTGCTGCATCCAGGAGTTGGCCGCGAGGATGAAATACGCGGACAGGATGGTGCCGATCGACACCATCCAGATGCAGGCCAGATGGATCTTCTTCGGCAGCCTGTCCCAGCCGAAGATCCACAGACCGATGAAGGTCGACTCGAAGAAGAAGGCGATCAGGGCCTCGAAGGCGAGCGGGGCGCCGAAGATGTCGCCGACGAAGCGTGAGTAGTCGGACCAGTTCATGCCGAACTGGAACTCCTGCACGATGCCGGTGACCACACCCATGGCGATGTTGATCAGGAAAAGCTTGCCCCAGAACTTCGTCGCTCTGAGGTACTTCTCGTTCTCCGTACGCACCCAGGCGGTCTGCAGGCCGGCCGTGAGGGCGGCGAGCGAAATCGTCAGCGGGACGAAGAGGAAGTGGTAGACGGTGGTGATACCGAACTGCCATCGCGCCAGTGTCTCCGGCGCCAGAGCCAGGTTCACGTCGCCGCTCCTTACACGCGCTTGTGAAAGCGTTCACATTCACAAACAATTATGCAGCATGCCCGTTCGGCATCGTAGGGGCGGGGGGTCCCTGGCCCGGACCAACCCTCCCACCAGGGAGGACCCGATCGGCCTATGGCATGTACAGGGCGCCTTGGTTCCACGTGAAACCAAGGCGCCCCGGATCGCGGGGCGGCAGCTCCCGACCGCCGCCGGCGAACGCTACAGCTCCTTGCGGAAGCCCTCCGCCACCTTCAGGAAGATGTCGTTCGCCTCCGTCTCCCCGACCGTCACCCGCACCCCATCGCCCGGGAACGGCCGCACGACCACGCCGTGCTGCTCGCAGGCCTGGGCGAACGCGACCGTGCGCTCCCCCAGCCGCATCCACACGAAATTCGCCTGGGTCTCGGGCACCGTCCAGCCCTGCGCGCGCAGCGTTTCGACGACGCGGGCGCGCTCACAGACCAGCGAGCCGACCCGGCCCAGCAGTTCGTCCTCGGCGCGCAACGAGGCGATCGCCGCCTCCTGTGCCAGCTGGCTCACCCCGAACGGCACCGCCGTCTTGCGCAGCGCCGCCGCCACCGGCTCATGGGCGATCGCGAAGCCGATCCGCAGACCGGCGAGGCCGTACGCCTTGGAGAAGGTGCGCAGCACACAGACGTTCGGACGCTCGCGGTACAGCTCCACGCCGTCCGGGACCTCGAGGTCGCGGATGAACTCGCGGTAGGCCTCGTCCAGGACGACCAGCACATCGCTGGGGACCCGGTCGAGGAACCGCTCCAGCTCGGCCCGCTTCACGACCGTGCCGGTGGGGTTGTTGGGGTTGCAGACGAAGATCAGACGCGTGCGGTCGGTGATCGCGCCCGCCATGGCGTCCAGATCGTGGACGTCACCTGGCGTCAGCGGCACCTGCACCGACCGCGCGCCGCTGATCTGCGTGATGATCGGGTACGCCTCGAAGGACCGCCAGGCGTAGATGACCTCGTCACCGGGGCCGGAGGTCGCCTGGATCAGCTGCTGGGCGACGCCGACCGAGCCGGTGCCGGTGGCCAGATGGGCGAGCGGGACGCCGAAGCGGTCGGAGAGCTCGTTCATGAGGCCCGTGCAGGCCATGTCCGGGTAGCGGTTGAAGGACGAGACGGCGGCCGTGACCGTCTCCAGCACGCCGGGCAGTGGCGGATACGGGTTCTCGTTGGAGGACAGCTTGTAGGCCACCGGGCCGCCGGCCGCCGCGGGCTTGCCCGGCTTGTAGGTGGGAATACCCTCCAGCTCGGCGCGCAGCTTGGGGCTCGTCTCACTCACCGCAGTCCTCCTCGTCGGCTTCCAATACTCCTCACCTTATGAGGATTGGACGCCGCTGCGAACAGCTGAGAGCCAACCCCATCCGTCACACAGGCATCACGGGCATCACCGTACGAAGCCAGACGAATCCAGGGGCGCGGCCGCATATATCTGTGCGCCGGTGGCTCACGCCCTGGCGCGCATCACCCGTGCAGGTGAGTTGAGACCTCTTCGAGACATCGACCACTTGGCAGGCTCATGCGTGCCGACAAGTCACGTAGTGCCATTGGAACGTTCAACGACCTTTCTTTCAAAGGTATTTGACGGCAAATAACCTTGCAGAAACGTGCCTGTCAATGCGTGCATATGCGTCCGCCCTACCCCACCGCATGAGCCCTACTATCGGCTCGCCATGACAGCAGCAGGGAAGCACCAGGTGAGCCGCGCGGAAACCTCCCGTCGAGGCAGCCGGCCGGGCCGGGCGGGCATCAGAGACGTGGCCGCCGCCGCCGGAGTCTCCATCACGACCGTCTCCGACGCCCTGAACGGCAAGGGCAGGCTCCCGGACGCCACCCGCCGCCACGTCCGCGAGGTCGCCGACCGGTTGGGCTATCGCCCGTCGGCCGCGGCCCGAACCCTCCGTACCGGAAAGTCGGGCCTCATCGGCCTGACCGTGACGACGTACGGGGATGAACCTTTCACCTTCACCGAGTTCGCGTACTTCGCGGAGATGGCGAGAGCCGCCACCTCCGCCGCGCTCGCCCGCGGCTACGCGCTGGTGATCCTGCCCGCGACCTCGCGCCACGACGTGTGGTCGAACGTCGCCCTGGACGGCACGGTCGTCATCGACCCGTCCGACCAGGACCCGGTGGTCAGCGAACTGGTCCGGCAGGGACTGCCGGTCGTCTCCGACGGCCGTCCGGCCGGCGCCCTGCCGGTCACCGCGTGGGTCGACAACGACCACGAGGCCGCCGTACTCGGCATCCTCGACCACCTCGCGGACGCCGGCGCCCGCCGGATCGGCCTGCTGACCGGGACGACGACGGACACGTACACCCGTCTGTCGACCACGGCGTATCTGCGCTGGTGCGAGCGCGTCGGCCAGGACCCGGTGTACGAGGCGTACCCGGCGCACGACCCGTGCGCGGGAGCCGTCGCCGCCGACCGGCTGCTGGCCCGCCCGGACCGGCCGGACGCGGTCTACGGACTGTTCGACCCGAACGGCACCGATCTGCTCGCCGCCGCCCGCCGCTACGGCCTGCGCGTACCGGACGACCTGCTTCTGGTCTGCTGCAGCGAGTCGACCGTGTACGCGACCACCGAACCGCCCATCACGACACTCTCACTCAAGCCCCGTCGCATCGGCACGGCGGTCGTGCAACTCCTCATCGACGCGATCGAGGGGGTCGAATCGGACCAACCGGTCGAGCAGGTGATACCGACGGAGCTGATCGTGCGCACCTCGTCGCAGCGACGGGCCCCGCGCACGACGGTCAGCCCCCCGCGATCGCCCGAAGAGGGGTAGCACAAGCGCTGTCAGCAGCGGTCGAAGCCCTGCCCAATCGGGGCGAAAGCCGCGGTGAACTGGACTCTTGCGCCGATTCACCACCCCTGGGTCATCACATGGCGCGATCGGCATTCCTATGATGGGCCCACGACACCGCGGGCCGCTGCGACCAGGCAGTCCCAAGCGGTGCAGATGCGGCGCGATGGTGGAGGGGTCTGATGACTCAGGGGGCCGGTCAGGGACCCGAGGCGGAGCGGACGGCGACGTTGCGCGACTTCCGGGTGCCCGCGTACGTCCACGAGACCGGTCCGTACGGCCACAGCACGCACCCCGGCGACGTCGTACCGGCACACGAGGAGGCGTACCCCGAGGGGTACACGCCGACCGAGCGGGACCTGCCCGTCGTGGGCCCGGGTGACACGCTCCAGGTGCCCGTCGACCCGTCGGCCCAGGGTGTTGCGCAGCAGGCGGACGGCGTGGGTCCGCTCTATGTCGTCGGGGACGTGCACGGCTACCTCGACGAACTGGTGGCCGCCCTCCAGGAACAGGGTCTGATCGACTCCGCCGGGAACTGGTGCGCGGGCACGGCCCGGCTGTGGTTCCTGGGCGACTTCACCGACCGCGGTCCCGACGGCATCGGTGTCATCGACCTGGTGATGCGGCTGTCCGCCGAGGCGGCCGCGGCCGGCGGCTACTGCAAGGCGCTCATGGGCAACCACGAGCTGCTGCTGCTCGGCGCCAAGCGGTTCGGCGACACCCCCGTCAACTCCGGCGCGGGCACCGCCACCTTCCAGGCGGCCTGGCTGCTCAACGGCGGCCAGAAGACCGACATGGACAGACTCCAGGACCACCACCTCCAGTGGATGGCCCGCCTGGACGCCGTCGAGGAGGAGGACGGCTATCTGCTCGTCCACTCGGACACCACCGCCTACCTCGACTACGGCGACTCGATCGAGGCGGTCAACGACACCGTGCGCGAGACGCTCACCCGCAACGACGCCGACGAGTGCTGGGACCTGTTCCGCAAGCTCACCAAGCGCTTCTCCTTCCGCGACGAGGGCGGTGCAGACGCCGTACGCTCCCTGCTGGATACGTACGGCGGCACCCGCATCGTTCACGGTCACAGCCCGATTCCCTATCTGCTGGGCGAGGTCGGCTCCGAGGACGGCGAGGACAACTCCGGACCGGTGGTCGACGGACCGCATGTCTACGCCGAAGGCCTGGCCATCGCGATGGACGGCGGGGTGACCATGGCCGGAAAGCTGCTGGTCCAGCAACTTCCGCTGGATATCTGAGCGTTCGACGGGCAGGCGGCCCCCGCGGAGGAACAGCGACAAACGGCGCAGGCCAGGGGCTAATTTCTTCAAACCCCCTGTCACCTTGTGCCGTCCCCGCTCTACCATCGGCTTATCCGTAGCAGGCTCCCCTCCGTTTCTGCCCGACGGCTCGTTGGCATGCGAGCCCCAAGCCCTACGGAGCATCGGGGGATGCACATGAACAGCGTTCCGCAGCACCTGCTGAGCGAGGACCGCCAGGAGTACGAGCGGGTCCTCGATGAGGCGCTGCGCTCCGCCCC
>Ga0182008_10002520_pt1 | contig 11415 bp, 13 predicted proteins | sample Sormic07211129_1_FD_120482 | JGI IMG/M metagenome (GOLD analysis project Ga0182008, IMG submission 120482) | Rhizosphere microbial communities from Sorghum bicolor, Mead, Nebraska, USA - 072115-129_1 metaG | ecosystem: Host-associated > Plants > Roots > Rhizosphere | place: USA: Nebraska...
GCGTCTGTGGACCAAACTGAAAACCAATACCTGACAGGTCCCGGCTCAATGTAGGAGCGAGCCTGCTCGCGATGGGCTCAAGGACAATACGTTTATTCAGACAGCGCGCATTATCGTTAACGTCCATCGCGAGCAGGCTCGCTCCCACAGGGGGGTGTGTTCATGCCAGCATTGACATCAACCCTCCCTGGCGATCCAGCTTGGCCAGGTCATCGAAACCACCGATGTGCGTGTCGCCGATAAAAATCTGCGGCACGCTGCGCCGGCCGCTTCGGCTGAGCATTTCTTCAAACTTTCCCGGTTCGCGCTGGACATTGATCTCTTGCATCGTCGCGCCTTTGCCGGCCAGCAGTGATTTGGCGCTGCGGCAGTATGGGCAGGTGTCGGTGGTGTAAAGGGTCACGGTGTTCATGCTGGTTATCTCCGCAATGGGTTGATCAGGCGTCGATGGCCGGAAAGTCGATATCGGTCAATGCGACGTTGTTCAGGTAGTTGGTCAGCGTCTGCGAGGCCACATGGGCGACCACTTCGATGATCTTCGCGTCATTGATGCCTGCGGCTCTGGCAGAAGCGATCTGTTCGCTGGTGAGCTGGCCACGGCTTTCGGTAATCTGCTGGGCAAGCAGGGCGTAAGCGTCCAACTGACCGATTCGCGCACTGCGGATCTCCTGTTGGGTGAGCCCGGCCTTGCCGGCAAACACGGTGTGCGCCGCCAGGCAATAATCACAGCCGTTGACCTGCGAGGTGGCGAGGTAGATCGCTTCCTTTTCCGTGGCGCTCAATGAGGTTTTGCTCAGCGCCGCCGAGTTTTGCAGGTACGAGGCAAGGACGGCAGGCGCATGGGCCAGCACCTTGAAGACGTTGGGCAGGAAGCCGATTTTCTTTTGTACGCCTTCCAGCAATGGGCGGGTGGCGTCGGTAGCTTGTTCGAAGCTGACAGAGGCAATACGAGTCATGGTGATTCTCCGGGATTGAAGCGCGACATGCGCTGGGTACGGAGTCCATGCTAGTGATTCATGCTGGTCAATTGGCTGCAAATCGTCGACGATATGCGACAGATCGTCCAGAACAGCTTCGGGAGCTTCCCATGGATCGCCTTTCCACGTTGCTCAACCATTTCGGCGTCAACGCCGGCACCTTTCACAGCGGCACGTTTTGCGGCACGACGGCGTTCGATGGCAGCCAGGCGTGCGGCCATGTGCATCTGCTTCAGGCGGGCGAGTTATCGCTCAAACTGGCAGACGAACGAGAGCTGCACCTGCGCGAGCCAACGCTGATCTTTTTCCCGCGACCTTATCGTCACCGCTTGTTCGCCCCCGATTCCTTCGGCACGCAGTTGGTGTGTGCATCCCTGGATTTCGATGGCGGGGCTGGCAATGCCCTGGCCGCCGCGCTGCCGGATTTCCTGGTGCTGAAACTCGATGAAATCCCCACGTTGGCCAGCACCCTGCAATGGTTGTTCGATGAAGCCTTCGCCGGCACCTGCGGTCGGGAAGCGGTGATGGATCGACTGTTCGAACTGGTGGTGATCCTGTTGTTGCGCCACATCCTCAGCAGCCGCAATCAACAGCCGGGCATGATGGCCGGTCTTGCCGATCCACGCCTGGCGCGGTCCTTGAACCTTATGCATGAGTTTCCAGGCAAGCCCTGGAGCGTGGCCGAATTATCGGTGGCGGCCAACATGTCGCGAGCCAGCTTCGCCGAACATTTCAAGCGCGTGGTCGGCCAGGCTCCGGTGGATTATCTGGTGAGCTGGCGCATCAGCCTGGCGCAGAAACGCTTGCGCGAGGGCAAGCCCATTGCCCTGATCGCCGAAGAGGTTGGCTACGAAAGTCCATCGGCACTGGCCCGGGCGTTTCGCCGCAAGACCGGTGTCAGCCCCCGGGAATGGAGAGGGGAGACGCCATGATCCAATGCAAACGCGCAGGCGAACCTGCCAGGGGCGAAGACGGGCGACGGATATTGGTCGATCGAGAGTGGCCGCGACATTGCTCCAGGGATTCGTTGCCGCTGGACCAATGGTTGCCCAACGTCGCGCCTTCGATTGATTTGCACAAGGCATTTACCGCCGGTGAAGTGGATTTCGGCCAATTCAGCGCGGCCTATCGCCAGCAACTGATCGCTCGCCCGGAACACTGGTGGGCGCTTCTGGGATATGCACAAACCGGCACGCTCACGCTGGTTTTTGCCGCTCAAAACCTGCTGGAAAACCACGCCGTCGTACTCGCCCGATGGCTGGAGGACGAGCTGGATCGATACCAGGAGGCCAGCTCGCCGGTGTGCTATCGCGACGAGTTTCCGGGTTATTGAGACGTCGGCATTGGCCGCTGATCCAACCTGGATTTTATTCCTGAACCACCCACACGCTGCACGGCATCTTGTACAGCACGCGTTCGATGGTGCTGCCCACCAAGCGTTCCATGGCGCGGTGACCGGCGCGTCCCATGACGATCACGTCTGTTTCATAGGCCTGCGCATAGTTGCAAAGCACCTTGGCCGGATCGCCCAGGATCATGTGCTGACATTCCGGTTCAATACCGTTGCGCTGCGCAAGCTCGCGGAAGGCATCGGCTTGTGCGTCGAACAATGTCTTGGCTTTGCTCGAAGAAAAAAACGCCGAGCCATTACTGAAGCCGAATTCATCTGCACTGATGGATGAAAGATCATGGGCGTAAACCACGTCGAGCTGCGCATTGCAGGTGATGGCCAGTTTGGACGCCTCACACAAGATCCTGTCGTTGAAACCCTTGTATTGGTCATCACTGTGAAAAGGGTCTACGGCAGCGACAATTTTGCGCGGCAATGCGTGATGCATATGGCTGACAAAATGCAGGGGGACCGGGCATTCGCGCAGCAGGTGAATATCCAGTGGGGTAAACATCAGGCGCGACAGCAGCGATTCGTGCTCCAGGGCTTTGATCAAGGCGGCCATCGGCTGCTCTTTGAGATGAATCAGGATCTCTTGCAACGGCCGCTCTACCCAGACCACTTCCGTGGTGACGTGCACACCGATCTTGCGCATGGGGCGGGCCTGGTCTTCAAGCCACTGGCGATGACGCTCGACATAACCCAGCCGCATCTGATCCAGCGCTTGTTCATTAACCATCCCGGCAGTCGCCAGCCCTTCGAGGTAATCGAACGCCACGATGTGCAATGCTGCTTGCGACGCTTTGGCCAATGCTGCAGCCCGGTCAAAGGCGGGACTGTTGTGCATCAGAGGTGGGACGACCAGCATGAAACGCGATTGATCAGCCATGACTGTACTCCGGTAGGTCATCGAACAGTGGTGTGCCGAAATGACTCCAGGTTCTTACAGGTAAAGTCGGTGGATCACCTGACGACTGTCGTCGGGATCGTTGGATGTCTCGAATCCCAACGCCTTGGCCAGGTCGCGCATTGGCGCATTGCTGGCGGCGTCTACCGAATACATCTGCTGAAAGCCGTTATGGCGTGCGGCCTTGATCAAGTGTTCCATCAGTAAAGTGCCCAGCCCCAGGTGGGTCCACTCATCGGCGACCGTGACGGCGCATTCACACACCTGTTCGCTGGTGGCGGCGTAGCGGCTGATGCCGATCTCGACCAGCCGACCGTTGTCGTGGACCATGGCGATGTAGGCCACGCGTTGTTTGTTGTCGGTGTCCATCAACTGATCGAGCATCGCGGCGCTGGGCTCACTGATTTGCGCAAGAAAGCGCATGTGCCGGGATTCCGGAGACAGCCGTTTGATGAAGGCATATTCGCGGTCGCGGTCCTTTTCCGTCAGTGGCCGGATCAGCACGTGGCGACCATCCCTGAGTGCTTCGATCCAGTACTGGCTGTCCACCGCGGCGTAAGCGGCTGCGGCGCGGTCATTGTGGTCTTTGACGGTAAGCATGGGGTTAATCCTCCAGCGTTGTTCTTATAGGGCGGGCACGGCAAAAGCCTGTTTCATTCCTTTCTACGCCGCTGCCTGCCCTGGTATTTGATCTGGATCAAACATTCGATCAAAGGCTGTAGAGGTTCCCGCTTCGTCAAGGCACCGACATAGACGGCACTCACGTCACCAGCGACGTCACTCATCGAGTGACGTTTCTTCAGGTTTTTTAGGGGCTTAGCTCACCAGTACATACGGCATCTGTTCCCTCGCAGCCTTCAGGGTGCTTGCCCACCAGTTCAGCTGAACCAGCATTCGAGCCATGGGCAGCCGGGCTTGATCAGTCTGTCGTACATGCCCGGCCTCATCGATCAGCGACCAGGGATCAGTGAAGGACACGTAATTGCTGATAGGTACCGCGTGCTGCGCGGACAGCACCTGGCGAAGGTGATCGATCGCAAAAAGTCCACCCGATGCCCCGCCGTAGCCAATGAATGCCACTGGCCTTGCGTGCCAGCGAACCGACACCTGATCAATGAATGCTTTAATCCCGGAGTGATAAACATCGGACAGTTGCGATGTGATGAACAGAAATGCATCAGCATCGGCCAAATGGCGAAGAGTTTCCTGTCGCTGTATCGCTGCCACCTTGTCAGGTTTGGCCATGAGGTCGGCAGGTCCCATAAACCAAGGCTCGAACTCGGCACGTTGCGCCAAAACATCAGAAACCCATTTCAGCAGCGCAGCGTCCAGACCTTCCTCATCCTTGGCGCCATGAATCACGATCAGTTTCATCTCGCTGTTCATCTCAACCTCCCACTGTAAATCCGCACGTCTTTGCTGAATTTCTCCTGCGCCTTTCAGGCTCTGGATTAGAGTATGAGTGGCAGCGCGGCAGATATAGCCGGTACTGGGGCATACAATTTGTGACGTGAATTCATATGAGACGGTTGGACATAAACTGCTTCGCCGAAATGAACGTGTTCGTCAGGGTCGTTGAAGATGGCGGTTATACGGCGGCCGCCAAGCATTGTGCGATGACCCCGTCAGCGGTCAGCAAGCTGGTCTCGAGGCTGGAAAACCGCTTGGGCACGCGTTTGCTCAATCGCTCGACAAGACGGCAATTGCTCACGCCTGAAGGGGCCGCGTTCTATGAACGCAGCGTGACTATCCTGGCGGCGCTCGATGAGGCCGAGCAGGAGGCCGCGGCGAGCTCCGAACCGCAGGGAACCGTGCGGGTCAACTGCAACGTCGATATCGGGCGTTTGTATCTGCTGCCCCTGTTGCAGACATTTTTGCGGCTCCACCCTGGAGTCTCGGTGGAGGTTTTTCTCAGTGACGAGGTTGTCGACCTGATCAGCGCACGGGCTGACGTGGCCATCCGCAGCGGCCCGCTGAAAAGCTCCAATCTCGTGGCCAGGCGCTTGGGCGAGACGAGAGCCCTTGTCGTGGCATCACCGGCCTATCTTGCAGCTCGCGGCATACCGAAAACGCCAGCCGATCTTGCGGACCACACCTGTCTGGGGTTCACCTTCAGTCCACCGATGATGGAGTGGGGCTTCGTCAGCGCAGACGGCCAACCCATTCCGGTGGCCGTCGCCGGCAATGCACGGGCCAGTGACGGCAATGCAGTTCGCGATCTGGCAATTCTTGGGCTCGGCCTCGCGCGCGTTGGGTTTTGCCAGGTCGAGCAAGATCTGGCGGATGGCCGGCTTCTTTCGGTGCTAGAGGACTTCGTGCCCAGCGCAAAGACGGAAGTGCACGCGGTTTACGTCGGGCAAGGAGGGAAGTTGCCCACACGTGTCAGAGCCTTCATGGATTTTCTGGCGGCAAACTTGAAAATCCACTGATCGCACAAGACCAGGGCACCTCACGCTTGGCGGTAGGCGCTGGGCGTGACGCCGACTTCGCGACGAAAAACCTGGGAAAAATGGCTGGGGCTGGAATAACCGACTTCCAGCCCGACATCAATGATGCTGCGCTCGGTCTCGAGCAGTAGATGTCGCGCGCGACTCATGCGCAGGCGGATGAAATACCGCGACGGCGACAGCCCCGTGGCACGCTTGAACATCCGGCTGAAGTGGTAGTCGCTCAAGTCAGCGATTCGTGCCAATTGCGCAAGACTGAAGTCATCGGCCAGGTGCTCGTTCATTGCATCGATAACGCGACGCAGCTTGTACGCTTGCAGAGCATTGCTGCGTCGGGTCGTACTGTGCGGATCGAGATAACGCCGTATCAGGTGAACGGTCAGCGCCTGAGCCAGGCTGTGTACGAACAGCGGGCTGGGTTTGCGTTGCTCGATCAACTCGAGGCGTAACTGATTGAGCATGAAACTTATCCGTTCATCCCGGGCACCGGAGATATCCAGGAACGTCACTGCAACGCTGTGCTCGCCCAGAACATCACGGGCCGCCTGTTCAATCATGGGCAGGCCGAGATAAAGATGCATCACTTCGAAGGTGTCGCAGCCCAGGGTCTGCCAGCGCATCTCATAGGGTTCATTTGTATTGGTAAGAAAAAAGTCGCCAGCCTGCACCTCGACGGCTTTCCAAGCCCCACCGAGGGATCGCTCCTCGACCTTGGCCGAGCCTGTCAGGACCAATACCAGCAGGGGTTCGACCACGGCGGGCACGAGTATTGGCTCTACGGTGCTGTGATGGCTGAACAACTGCACCATCACATCCTGCATCTGCGGGAGCAACGGCAACACCTGCGGCGTTCCCGGCAGATGCTGCGGCATCGATTCGGCCGCGATGCGAAGGGTATCAATCGGTGGCACGTCGTCATGTTCAGGCTGGCGCACACGAGGCTCCATTGAAAAAAGCGCTGAGGGGCTGGCATCAACAGGGTAACGCAACCTCGGTACCCATCGGCAATTGCGCAAGCTACCTCAGAAATTCAGATGTTGGCGCAAAACTCCAACAGCCACGGCAAGCCTGCGAAAGCCCGATTCTCCCGATTGCGCGACAGTGAGGCCGTCGATAACTACAGCGCCTCACGGGCGCCAGGCCGCCGAATATCTCGCCGGCTTGCAAGCAGGAGAGCACCATGACTCAGATCAATCACCGTATTCCCAACGAAGTCGAAGGCAAAGTCGCGCTGGTCACCGGCGCCGCCAGTGGCATCGGCAAGGCTATCGCACTGATGCTGCATGCGCGTGGCGCCAAGGTCATTGCTGAAGACATCAATCCCGCCGTCGAAGCACTCGCTCGTCCCGGGTTGGTGCCGCTGGTAGCCGACATCAGCAAAGACGGGGTTGCCGAGCGCGCCGTCGGATTGGCCGTCGAGACGTTCGGGCGACTGGACATTCTGGTCAACAACGCCGGGATTATCATCAACAAGCTGGTCATCGACATGACCCGCGAAGACTGGGAGCGCATCCAGGCAGTCAACGCAACCGCGGCCTTTTTGCATTGCCGCGAAGCAGTCAAGGCGATGATGCCCAACAAATCGGGAGCGATAGTCAATATCGCCTCTTATGCCTCCTATTTCGCCTTCCCGACCATTGCCGCTTACACCGCGTCCAAAGGCGCATTGGCCCAATTGACCCGCACGCTGGCGCTCGAGGCTATCGAGCATGGCATTCGCGTCAATGCCATCGGCGTCGGCGACGTTGTCACCAACATTCTTAACGACGTGGTAGAGGACGGTCCTGGCTTCCTGGCCAAGCACGGTGAAGCCGCTCCCATCGGACGTGCCGCGCAGCCGGAAGAAATTGCCGAAGTCGTGGCATTTCTCGCCTCGGACCGCGCAAGCTTCATTGTTGGCTCGGTGGTCATGGCGGATGGCGGCATGACCGTCACCGCTGGTTGATCGGCTGAACGGGCATTTGCGTTAAAGAGAGCAGCTTCTGGGCCGTTTTCTGCCGGTGGTGTCCGGCTGAGAACGGCCAGGAGCGAACTGCAAACGCGTGGTTTCTCTAAGGCTGTTGCAAAGGCTGGATTGCAGCGCGCCGGGTGCCTGCGAACGCACTCGTGCCAAGCCAGCGCCACAAGTTTTCTGCGTCTTGCACGGCGCCGTCTACCCGCAATTCCTGTGACCGCAGAACCTCTTTTGGCGTGCGGTCGCCGGTCCACACCTCAGTCAATGCTCGTACGCTGGAGTCCACGACGAGCGTGAGTTCGCGTCCCGGATCGTCGCGACACAGATCTGCCACACCCTGTTCAACCACCAGCCACCACGCTTGCTCACCGGACCGCGCGTCGCGGAACCGGAAGTGAATGACCACCGACCGGGGCGGGAACATTTCGATGCGCGCAAACCGACGTATGTCCCACATCAGCAAGCCCGCGTCGAGTTCGTTATCGCGAAGGCGACTGCCTATCCAGCGCGCCCCCCAATGGCCCAGTGCCATGATGATGGGGCGCAAATCCTCGCCGGCCTCGGTCAGGCTGTATTCCCAGACGTTGCCTGCGGCCGTGCGATGCACGACACCGATATCTTCCAGGTGGCGCAGCCGCTGTGCCAGCAAGCTGGTGGACATGCGTGGCACGCCGCGGTGCAGTTCATTGAAGCGCTTGCTGCCGCATAGCAACTCGCGCACGACCAAAGGCGTCCAGCGTTCGCACAGTGCCTCGGCACCGCGTGCGACCGTACAGAACTGACCATAGCTTTCATCCATCGCCTGTCCCTCCGCTACTTCAACGCTTCAGATTCTGAACTAGCCGGGCGGTTTCCCGACGTGCACGCTGAAACCTGCCAAAGCCACGGTTTCAGGAGTACGTCATGACCAAGATAGCCATCATTCAGCGGCCGCCGGTGCTGCTCGATCGTAGCGCGACGATCGCCCAGGCCGTGCAATCGGTCCGCGAAGCTGCAGCGTCGGGAGCCTCGTTGATTGTTTTGCCCGAATCATTCATTCCAGGTTACCCGTCGTGGATCTGGCGGCTGGCGGCGGGAAAAGACGGGGCTCTAATGGGGCAGTTGCATACTCGCCTGTTGGCCAACGCGGTTGATATCGCGAGCGGTGACCTGAACGAACTGTGCGAGGCTGCTGTTGCTCACGCCGTGACAATCGTATGCGGCATCAATGAACGCGAACGCCGTAATGGAGGCGGCACGCTTTACAACAGCGTAGTCGTTATCGGAACCCATGGCGAAGTGCTCAACCGTCATCGCAAGTTGATGCCAACGAACCCCGAGCGCATGGTCCATGGTTTCGGCGATGCGTCAGGGTTGCGTACCGTCGATACACCCGTCGGTCGCATCGGTACGCTCATCTGCTGGGAAAACTACATGCCCCTGGCGCGCTATTCATTGTATTCCCAAGGCGTGGAAGTCTACGTTGCGCCAACCTACGACACTGGCGAGGGCTGGATCAGCACGATGCGGCACATTGCACTCGAAGGCCGTTGCTGGGTGCTCGGCAGTGGCAGCTTGCTGCGCGGCAACGACATTCCCGATGATTTTCCAGGTCGCCTGCAACTGTTTCCCGATCCGGATGAGTGGATCAACGACGGTGACTCGGTGGTGGTCAACCCTCAAGGCCGGATCACAGCCGGTCCGTTGCACCGGGAGGCGGGCATTCTGTATGCGGACATCGACACCTCACTCGTGGCGCCAGCGCGGCGGGCGCTCGACGTCAGCGGGCACTATGCGCGCCCCGACATTTTCGATCTGCAAGTGCGACGCACGCCGACGACGGCGGTGCGCTTCGTCGACGAGTGAAGCTGGCTAACCCTCAGGCAATCCGTCCCGACTTCGGCTGTACGTGCGTTAACTGATGAAGGAGTCATTCCATGAGCATTCAAAGGTCTTACAAAGGCAGTTGTTTTTGCGGCGCTGTCGAATTCACCGTCAGCGGTGAGCCGGCGGCAATGGGCTATTGCCATTGCGAGTCGTGTCGACAGTGGTCAGCCGCGCCGGTCAATGCCTTCACGCTGTGGAAACCCGAGGCGGTGCAAGTCACTCGGGGGGCTGACGACATTGGCACCTTCAACAAGACACCGCAGAGTTATCGCAAATGGTGCAGGCGTTGCGGCGGACACCTCTTCACCGAACACCCCGGGATGGGCCTCATCGATGTGTATGCCGCGGTCATCCCGGATCTCGCGTTTTCGCCAGGTGTTCACGTCCACTACCAAGAGGCCGCGCTGCGCATCAGGGATGGGGTGCCGAAGCTTAAGGATGTCCCTGGTGAATTGGGAGGATCAGGCATCAGCGTGGACGAATGAGGCTGGCAGCGGCGGGGTGCCGGCGCGCGATTTCCACCTTTCGCCATCGGCGGCAACCTGCCGACAACGCCATACCTTGACGTTGCAAACCCTCAAGGCGCCCGTTCAATGGCAGAATCTCCTTAACTTGACTGTTTTGGAGAACACCATGCTTCGTGTGTTTGAACGAAGGCTCGATCCCTTTCCGCCTGACGAGGTGCCACCGCCACCGGACGGCCTGGCTCGTTTCCTGTGGGCCTGTACGCGGGGAGCGCGTGGTTACATCCTTGCGCTGGCGCTGCTCGGTGCCGGTGTATCGATTTACGAAGCGTGGCTGTTTTCCTTCCTCGGCCAGGTCGTGGACCTGCTCTCGACCTGGCAGGCAGGCGGTGAGGCGGCTGCGCAGGAAAGTCGGGTGTTGTGGGGCATGGGTATTGTCATGGTCACCAGTGTCGGGCTGGTGGCGTTGCGCACCATGGTGCAGCACCAGATATTGGCAATTAACTTGCCGTTGCGGCTGCGCTGGGACTTCCATCGCCTGATGTTGCGGCAAAGCCTGTCGTTTTTTTCCGATGAGTTTTCCGGCCGCGTCACCACCAAGGTGATGCAGACCGCGCTAGCGGTACGAGACGTGCTCTTCACCCTGATCGAAATCGTCCCGGGTATCGGGGTGTATTTCATTGCGATCATCGCACTGGCCGGTGGCTTCGCGCTGAAACTCATGCTGCCATTCGTTGCCTGGGCTCTGCTGTTCGGCCTGGCCATGTGGTACTTCGTGCCTCGCCTGGGGAAAGTCGGGCAGGAACAGGCGAATGCGCGGTCAATGATGACCGGGCGTATCTCGGATGCGTACACGAACATCACTACGGTGAAACTGTTCTCCCATTCCAATCGTGAAGCGCACTTCGCGCGAGCGGCAATGGAGGATTTCAAGCAAACCGGCTTTCGCCAGATGCGCCTGGTCAGCCAATTCGAGATCGTCAACCAAGCGTTGGTGGTGGCGTTGATCATGGCAGCAGGCGGCTATGCACTGTGGCTGTGGCACCTGGGCGAAGTCGGCACGGGTGCCGTAGCGGCGATTACCGCCATGGCGTTGCGCATCAACGGCATGTCGCACTGGATCATGTGGCAAATGACCTCGCTGTTCGAGAGCATCGGCACCGTGCAGGATGGCATGGCCACCCTTACCCGAGGCCCCAAGGTGCAGGATGCGCCAGACGCGGGCGTGCTGGTGACCTCCGGCGGAGCGGTCACCTTCGACAAGGTGAGCTTCAACTACAGTGGCGAACGCCAAGTGCTCGATGGCCTGAGCCTGAACATTCGCCCGGGCGAAAAAATCGGCCTGGTCGGCCGCTCCGGCGCGGGCAAATCCACGCTCATCAACTTGCTGCTGCGCTTCTATGATGTCGA
>Ga0182008_10002521_pt1 | contig 11415 bp, 9 predicted proteins | sample Sormic07211129_1_FD_120482 | JGI IMG/M metagenome (GOLD analysis project Ga0182008, IMG submission 120482) | Rhizosphere microbial communities from Sorghum bicolor, Mead, Nebraska, USA - 072115-129_1 metaG | ecosystem: Host-associated > Plants > Roots > Rhizosphere | place: USA: Nebraska...
CCCGGCTACGCGGGGCTCCATCAGGCGAGCCGCGCGAACCTCGTCGCGGGCGGCGTCACGTCGCCGCGCAAGACGGCGTCCGGGATGGCGCCGCTCACGTTCATGCGCGGCATGCGCGCCGCGCACGCGCGCCTCGACGCGTACGCACAGAACCCGTATCCGCTCAGCTCGCTGGAGACGCCGACGCGCACGTCGCCGGCATGCCGAGGGTGCACGTACTTCACGATGGCGACGCTGCCGCTCATCCGCTCGAGCGTGACGAGGTACTTCGGCCCGAAGCCGATCTGGCTGACGGAGTACGGCTACCAGACGAATCCGCCCGACCGGCTCCTCGGCGTCTCCCAGGCCAAGCAGGCCCAGTACATCGCCGAGGCGGCGCTGCGCGTATGGCGGGAGCCCGGCGTGACGGTGCTGATCCAGTTCCTCGTGCGCGACGAGCCGTCGATCGGCGGCTGGCAGAGCGGGCTCTACACGGTGGCCGGAACGCCGAAGCTCGCGGCGCACGCATTCCCGCTCCCGCTCGCGCAGGTGTCGCGGAGCGGCTCGCGCGTCTCGCTCTGGGGCGAGATCCGGCCCGGCAGCGGCGCGCGCTCGTATGCGGTGCAGCTGCAGTCCGGCGGACGGTGGCGCACGGTCGCGAGCGGCCGCACGGGCGACGGCGGCGCGTTCGCGCGCACGATCACGGCGCCCGCCGGCGCGCGCGCCCGGCTCTGGGCGCCGGCCCTCGGGCTCGCCGGCCCCGCGCTGAAGCTCGCGTAAACGAGAGACTTGGGCGGCATGGAGCCCGTCCTCCGCACCGTGCACCTGCTCGCCGCGATCGTGTGGGTGGGCGGCACGATCGCGCTCGTCTTCGTCTCCGTCCCGCCGGCGCAGCGCCTCGAAGGCCCGCAGCGCGCTGCGATGCTGCGCGAGCTCGGCCGCCGCTGGCGCCCGATCGGCTGGAGCGCGCTCGCCGTTGCGATCGCGACCGGGGCCTGGATCGCGTCGCTCGAGCACGCCTACGACACGACGCCCACGCGCTTCGACGTCGTGCTCGCGGTCAAGGGGGCGCTCGTCGGCCTGCTCGTGGCCGGCGCGTATCTCCACGACTTCGTGCTCGGGCCGGGCCTCGCCCGCCAGATCCGCGAGGGCAAGCCGCAGTCGCTGCGGCCGGTGCTCGTGGCGATCGGACGGCTCAACCTCCTGATCACGATCGCGCTCCCGATCCTCGGAGCCGTGCTGAGCGAGTTTCTGCACGACTGACGGGGAAAGAAGGCCGGTGACCGGCCGTGCAGGACGACGTCGATCTCGCTGCAATCATCGCCGCCCGCCGTGCGCGTCTCCGCCGCGCGCGGCGTCCGCGTCGCCGCGTCGTGCTCGGGCTCGCCGTCGTGTTCTGCGCCGTCGTCGCGGCGGGGCTCGCGGGGGCGGCGCTCACGGGGCGAGCGCTCGTCTTCGGCTCGTGCGACCTCGACCAGCTGCGGCCGATCGCGCTCGGCGAGAACTCGTTCCTCTTCGCCTCCGACGGGAGCCTCCTCGGCGTCATCCCGTCTCTCCACAACCGCCAGCCGTTGCAGCTGTCGGAAATCTCCCCTTGGCTGCCGAAGGCGACGGTCGCGATCGAGGACCGCCGTTTCTGGCAGCACGGCGCGCTCGACTACCAGGGGATCGCGCGTGCGCTCTACGCGGACGCGCAGGCGGGGCGCGTGGTGCAGGGCGGCTCGACGCTCACGCAGGAGCTCGTCCGCAATCTCTACATCGGCACGAACGAGCGCACGCTCTCGCGCAAGGTCAAGGAGGCGTGCCTCGCCCAGAAGCTCGCGGGCATCTGGACGAAGAAGCAGATCCTCTCCGCGTACGTCAACGAGGTCTTCTACGGCCGCCGCGCCTACGGTGCGCAGGCCGGAGCGCAGACGTTCTTCTCGACGTCGGCGAGGCACTTGACGATCGCGCAGGCGGCGCTGCTCGCCGGCTTGCCGCAGGCGCCGTCGGTGTACGACCCGTTCCGCCATCCCGACCGGGCGCTCGCCCGTCGGGACGAGGTGCTGCGCGCGATGCTCGCGAACGACGAGATCACGGACGCCGAGTACACGAAGGCGGTTCGGTCGCCGCTCGGCTTGCGGCCGGGCCAGTTGTACAGCGCGCAGCGCCACCCGAACTTCTTCGGCTGGGCGACCGAGCAGCTGATCCAGAGGTTCGGCGTTCGGAAGGTCGCGGCCGGCGGCCTGCAGGTGAGGACGACCATCGACCCGCGGTTCCAGTACTACGCGCTATCGGCCATCAAGAGCGTGCTGCGCGAGAAAACAGATCCGGCCGCCGCCGTCGTCGCGATCGATCCGCGTACCGGTGCGGTGCGCGCGATGCAGACCTACGTCCCCGACGGCAGGAAGATGAAGTTCAACCTCGCGACGCAGTCGACGCGGCAGGCGGGGAGCGCGTTCAAGCCGTTCGTGCTCGCGACCGCCGTCTGGCAGGGGATCTCGGTCTACACCGGCTTCAACGGCCCGCCCTCTCTCACGCTCGAGGATCCGTACTGCGCGACGAACGGCGTGCTCTGGAACCCGCACAACTACGCCGACGAGACGGCCGGCTACATGAACCTGCTCGACGCGACGGCGCACTCCGTGAACACGATCTACGCGCAACTCGTCGACGTCGTCGGGCCGAAGCACGTCGTCGGCGTCGCGCACCGACTCGGCATCAACACGGCGCTGCAGCCGGTGTGCTCGATCACGCTCGGGACGCAGCCGGTCAACCCGCTCGAGATGACGGATGCCTACGCGACCCTTGCCGCGCGCGGACGGCACCACGCGCCGCGCGCGCTAGAGCTCGTACGCGGACCGAGCGGCGCCGTGATCGGCAAGCTCGACTCACCGGGCGCGCAGACGATCCCGCTGAACGTCGCCGACACCGTCACGTACGCGCTGCAGGGTGTCGTCCAGCACGGCACCGGCACCGCGGCGGCGCTCGGGTCGCGTCCGGTCGCCGGGAAGACGGGCACCGCCGAGAACTCGGTCGACGCCTGGTTCTGCGGCTACATCCCACAGCTCGCCGCGTGCGTGTGGGTCGGCTATCCGAAAGCGGAGATCCCGATGAGCTACGTCGAGGGCGTCGCGGGCGTCACGGGCGGATCGCTGCCGGCCGCGATCTGGCACGCGTTCATGACGCAGGCGACGGCAAAGCTGCACGTCCTCTCGTTCCACGAGCCGTCGCTCGGCGGGCACACCGTGAGCCCGCCGCGCACGTCGTACTCATACTCGTACTCGTACACGCCGCCGTCGACGCCGACGACGACCGAGTACACGTACACGCGTCCCGCGCCCGTCGCTCCGCCGCCGCGCGGCGGACATTGATCTCGCTCGACCGGGTCGACGACGTTCTCGGCGACGCCGTCGAGCGCGCGGTGGCTGCGCATCACCGCCGGCGGCTCGCACGGCGGGGGCACCATCCGGTCGGCGCGCCCGCCGGCGGCTGGGCCGACGGCGGCTCGTTCCCGCCGCGCGCCGGCAACCGCGTCGAGCTGCTCGTCGACGGCGCCGAGCTCCTCCCGCGGATCGTCGCGGACGTGACGGCCGCGCAGTCGCACGTCCACGTCGCGGGCTGGTTCTTCACGCCGAGCTTTCGCATGGGGGAGGACGGGCCGACGCTGCGCGGGCTGCTCGCCGACGCGGCGTCGCGCTGCGCGGTGCGCGTGATCGCGTGGGCGGGCGCGCCCCTGCCCCTCTTCCACCCCGATCGCGGCGAGGTGCGGGCGATGCGCGACGAGCTGACGCGCGGGACGTCGATCGAGCTGCACCTCGATGCGAAAGAGCGGCCGATGCACTGTCACCACGAGAAGCTCGTCGTCGTCGACGACCGCGTCGCGTACGTCGGCGGGCTCGACCTGACGACGTACGCCGGCAACCGCCTCGACAACTCGGACCATCCGTCGCGCGTCGGGGTCGGCTGGCACGACGCGTGTCTCCGGATCGAAGGCCCGGCCGCCGCCGACGTCGCCGCGCACTTCGCGCTCCGCTGGCCGGACCGGCTCGCGGCCCCCGCGGTCGCGCCCGCCGCGCCGGACGGAATCGAGGCGCAGCTCGTGCGAACCGTTCCGGAGCACGTCTACGACGGGCTGCCGCATGGCGAGTTCACGATCCTCGAGAGCTATCTGCGCGGCGTTCGCTCGGCCGAGCGGTTCGTCTACCTCGAGTCGCAGTTCCTCTGGGCGCCGGAGGTGGTCCGCGCGCTCGGCGCGAAGCTGCGCGGGCCGGTGCGCGACGACTTCCGCGCCGTCGTGTTGCTGCCGGCGAAGCCGAACAACGGCGCCGACGACACGCGCGGACAGCTCGGCGTGTTGATCGACTGCGACCGCGGCGCCGGCGGCGCGCAGCGGTTCCTCGCGTGCACGCTCTTCCAGCGCGGCGACCACGGCCGGCCGGTCTACGTGCACGCGAAGGTCGGCATCGTCGACGATGCGTGGCTCACCGTCGGGTCGGCGAACCTCAACGGGCACTCCTTCTACAACGACACCGAGGTGAACGCCGTCGTCCGGGATCCGGCGTTCGTGCGGGCGGCGCGGCTGCGGCTCTGGTCGGAGCATCTCGAGCAGGACGTCTCACCGGATGCGGATCCGGCGCGCATCGTCGACGAGCTCTGGCGGCCGAGCGCGGAGGCCGAGTCGCAGCACCGGAAGCTGCGGCTGCTCGAGGGCGTCTCCCGCCGCTCGCGTGCCCTCTGGGGCCCGTTGAACGGGCTCATCGTGGACGGGTAGCGCGTGACCCTTCCGTCACGGGGCCTGGCCCTGGCCTGGCCCGGGCCTGGCCCCGGGTCGTGTCTAGATCTGCCAGAGCCCGCCCGTGATGAGCGGCAGGCGCTTTCCCTTGGCGGTGATGCCGGTGACCTCGAAGTCGGGGCCGCCGATCATCACGTCGAGGTGGATGGTGGAGATGTTGAGCCCACGCTTGCCGTTCTGGCGGGTGCCGCCGAAGCCGGCGCCGAAGGCGATGTGCGCGGCGGCGTTCTCGTCCATCAGCGTGTCGTAGTACATGCGGCCCGTCTGGCCGATCCGCGACGTCGCGTCGACGAGCGCCACCTCGCCGAGCCGGCGGCCGTTGCCGGTCGGGTCGCTGTCGATGTACGCGGAGAGGAACTCGCGGTCCTCCTTCGTCGCGGCATCGAGGCGGACGAGCTTGCCGTTCCGGAACTCGCCGGCGATCCCCTCGATCAGCCGCCCCTGGAAGCTGAGTGGGAACGTGCACGCGAACGTGCCGTTCGTCCCGTCGGCGTGCGGGCTCGTGAACGTCTCCTCCGTCGGCATGTTCGGCGCGATCTTCGCGCCGTGCGTGTTCCACTCCCGCCCGCCGAGCCAGCGCGTCCCGGCCGTGAGCTTCACGTCGAGCTCCGTCCCAGGCCCGCGCAGCTCCACCCCGGCGAGCGCGACCTTCGTCAGCTTCGCCGAGCGCCGCGCGATCGCCGTCACGTGGTCGAGCCACGCCTTCGAACCGTCCCCGTCCTTGTCGCTGAGCCGGCAGAACCAGAGGAAGTCCTGCGCGAGCCTGCGCTTCCCCTCGAGCGGCGACAGCTCGGGATAGACCTTGCCGGCCCAGTAATCGGTCGGCCAGCCGGCGATCGTCCACCGCGCCGTCATGTCGAGGTTCGCCTTCTGGAACCACTTCAGCTGGGCCGCGACGCGCGCCTGTGCGTCGGCGATCCGCTTCGGGGGGATGCCGTCGAGGTATCCGGGCTCGGCCGTCCCGTGAATCGCGGCGCGCGCGCTCGTCGGCTTGACGAGCTCGCGGTACTGCCGCTCGCGCCAGGGCGAGACGTTGCCCCGCGCCTCCGTGCTCCCGTGCTCGAGCCGGCTCCGGTAGTGGAGCGGATCGCTGTAGTCGAGGTCGACCGTGATCGCGCCCGCGCGGAAGCCCGCCTCGCTCACGGCGAGCATCAGCTCGCGGTGCGCGAGTTCGCCGAGGACGACGAGCGTGTCGCCCTTCTTGATGCCGAGCGACGCCTTGACGATCGCATCCGCGTAGCGCCGAAGCTGCTCCGGCGGCAGGAGCGGTTCCGCTTCCACGGCCGAGACCCTACTGATTCAGGCGTTCGGCGGCGCGCCGCCCCGGCGCCGTCAGCGGCAGGTCGTCGACGGCGGAGTCGATGTCGGAGCCGCGGATGCGCTCCGCGCCGTGCACCTCGGGGAGCGCCCGGGCGACGAGCCCGAGCACGGTCTGCACGAAGGCGGGTGCGACGGCGCTCGCGCGCGATGCGAGCAGCGCGTGCAGGCCGAGCGTCACCTCGGCGTCGCCGCGGCGCACGGCGCCGACGATCCGCCGCGCCGCGCGCTCCGCCGACACGGTTGTCGCCCGCGTGCCCGAGAGCGGTGCAAAGAGGCTGTACCCGAGTGCGGCCCGGTCGCCCTTGAACCACGCGGCGAGGAACGAGCCCGTGCGCATCAGCCCCGGCACGATCGTCGTGACCTTGACGCCGGTGCCCGCAAGCTCCGCTCGGAGGCCTTCGCTGAAGCCGACCGCGGCGAACTTCGACGCACTGTAGGGGAGGAGCCACGGCACGCTCACCTTGCCGCCGATCGACGTGACGTTCGCGATGCGCCCTTCGCCCCGCTCGATCATCGACGGGAGGACGGCGAGCGTCGTATGGACGATGCCGAAGAAGTGGATGTCGAGCAGCTCCCGATAGTCGTCGACGGTCTGCGTCTGCCACGGGCCGACGGCGATGACGCCCGCGTTGTTCACGAGGATGTCGACCGGCCCGACACGGTCGAGCAACGCGTCGACCTGGTCGCGGTCCGTGACGTCGCACGGGATCGCCACGACGTCGTCGCCGAGCTTCGCCCGCGCCGCGAGCAGCTGCTGCTCGCCGCGCGCGCAGATCGCGACGCGGGCGCCCTGCTCGCGCAGCTCGCGGGCGAGCGCGAAGCCGAGGCCGCGCGAGCCGCCGGTCACGACGGCGCGTTTGTCGCGGAGGTGCATGGCGTCGGCTATACCCGTTGCCGGCTCAAAGAGCCGCGCTGAGGGCGTCGTCCAGGCTCTCGTGCACGTTGAAGTGCTTGTCGAGGCCGGAGATCTCGAGCGCGCGGCGCGTCTCGAGGCCCGGCGCCGCGAGCAGGAAGCCGCGCCGGTTGGCCATCCGGGTCCGCGCCTCGATCAGGACGCCGAGGGCGGTCGAGTCGATGAAGTTGACCCCGGAGAGATCGACGACGAGGCGGTCGGGCGACTCCTCCGTGCAGCCGATCAGGGCCTCGCGGACGGTATGCGCGTTGTACAGGTCCAGCTCGCCGGCGAGCCGCACGACGACTGCGCCGTCCTGCCGCTCGATACCTGCGACGGGATCCTCGCGGATGCCATCGGTGCCCCCACTCACACGGAAGATTCAAGCAGAATGACTCTGCGATGGAGGTCGCAGAGGTCGCTGCGAGGGCGGCCGGAGAGAACTTTCCGGTCGGCTCCGTTCTGTTCCCGCGCGCGCTGCGCCCGCACGTGCGCGCGCTCTATTGCTACGCGCGGCTCGTCGACGAGCTCGGTGACGCATACGAGGGCGACCGCCTCACCGCCCTCCACGAGCTCGAAGCTCAGGTTGTGCTCACCTTCGAAGGCGAGCCGACGTGGCCGGTGCTGCGCAACGTGCAGCCGACGGTGCGCGAGTTCGACCTGCCGCGCGAGCCGTTCCTCCGCCTGATCGAGGCGAACCGGATGGACCAGCGGATCTCGGAGTACGCGACCTGGGCGGACGTGAAGCACTACTGCGTCCACTCCGCCGACCCTTGCGGCCGGCTCGTGCTGGGCGTTCTGCGCAAGCTCGACGACCCTGACCTCGTCGCCGCGAGCGACGACGTCTGCACCGGCCTGCAGCTCGTGAACTTCCTCCAGGACGTGCCGCGCGATCTCGAGCTCGGCCGCGTGTACCTGCCGCGCGAGGACCGCGACCGGTTCGGGAATCCCCCCTTGGACCGGCCGGGCGACGAGCTGCGCGCCCTGCTCCGCTTCGAGGCGGCGCGCGCGGCGTCGCTGCTCCGCAGCGGCGACACGCTGCGCGCGCAGATCGGCGGCCGGCTTGGTCGCGCCGTCGGCCTGTTCGCACGCGGCGGGCTTGCCGCGCTCGAGGCGCTCGAGCATGCGAACTGGGACATCTTCACGCAGCGCCCGAAGCCCTCACGCGCGCGCCTCGCCCGCGAGGCAGCGCTCGTCCTCGTCCGATGAGCACCGCCGCCGCCTACGAGGAGGTGCTGCGGATCACGCGCCGCGAGGCGAAGAACTTCGCTTACGGGATCATGGTGCTGCCGCGGGAGAAGCGGCGCGCGATCGCCGCGATCTACGCGTTCGCGCGCGCCGTCGACGACGTCGCCGACGGCGACCTGGCGCCGGCGGAGAAGCGCACGCAGCTCGAAGCGCTTCGCGTCGCCCTCGATGCGCCGCCGGCAGGCGCGATGTTCGTCGCGCTCGCCGACGCGCGGGCGCGCTTCGGCATCCCGCGCGCCGCGTTGAGCAGGCTCGTCGACGGCGGGCTGCAGGATCTCGAGCGGCCGACGTACGCGACGTTCGACGAGTTGCGCGGCTATTGCGAGAAGGTCGCCGGCGCGGTCGGCGTCGCGTGCATCGCCGTCTACGGCAGTGAAGACGTCGAGCGTGCGAACACGCTCGGGATCGCGCTGCAGCTGATCAACATCATGCGCGACGTGCAGGAGGACGAGACGCTCGGACGGGTGTACCTGCCGCAGGACGAGCTGGCTCGCTTCGGCGTCGGCGAGCTCGCGCACACACCGCAGTTCGTGGAGCTGATGCGCTTCCAGGCGCAGCGCGCGCGTGCGCATCTCGAGGAGGGGCTGCGGCTCCTCGAGTCGCTCGACCGCCGCAGTGCGCTCTGCGTCGCGACGTTCGCCGGCCTCTACAGCGGGCAGCTCGACCGCATGGAGGCGAACGACTTCGACGTCTTCGACAAGTCGTGCCGACTCTCGACGCGGGCGAAGCTCGGCGTCGTCGCGCGGAACCTGTTGTGAACGTCGCCGTCGTGGGCGGTGGGCTCGCGGGCCTGACCGCGGCGCTCGAGCTGCTGGACGCGGGCGTCGACGTGACCGTCTACGAGGCGCGGCCGACGCTCGGCGGCGCCGTGCAGACGCTGCCCGAGCGCGACGGCGACCCGCAGCCGCCGCCGGACAACGGCCAGCACATCGCGCTCGGCTGCTTCACGGAGTACCTCCGGTTCCTCGAGCGCGTCGGCGAGCGCGATGCGGTTCTGCGCACGCGGCTTGCTCTGCCCGTGCTGGACGAGCGCGCGCGGCGCAGCGACATCTCGCCGTCGCTGCCGGCCTTGCTGCGCTATGCGCATGTGCCGTTCCGCGACCGCGCGCGCATCCCCGTGACGACCGCGCGCTGCAAGTTCGCGCACGCTCGCGCCGGAGAGACGTTCGGCGGCGTGCTTCGGCGGCTCGGCGCGAGCGACGCTGCGATCGACCGCTTCTGGGACGTCTTCATCCGGCCGGCGCTCAACCTGCCGACGGACGAGGTGGACGGCGAGGCGGGCCTGTTCACCGTTCGCACGGCGCTGCTCGGCCCGCGCGGCAGCGCCGATCTCGTTCTGCCGTTGAAGCCGCTCGGCTGGATGCACGGCGACGCCGCGGGGCGCGTGCTCGGCGAGCGCGTCGTGCTCGACACCAAGATCGAGACCCTCGACGAGCTCGACGCCGACGCGGTCGTCGTCGCGACGCCGCCGCGCGAGAGCGCGCGGCTGCTGAACGAGGAGCCGCCGCAGCTCGAGGACTCGCCGATCGTGAGCGTCCACCTCTGGCTCGACCGGCCGCTCCTCCAGACGCCGCTCGCCGCGCTGCTCGGCACCGACGCGCACTGGGTCTTCGACCGCGGCTCGCTGACCGGCCACCCGCCGGAGCGCGGCCAGTACCTGACGGTCGTCTCGAGCGGCGTGCCGGAGCTGCTCGAGATCCGCGGCCGCGCGCTCGTCGAACGGATCGCCGGCCAGCTGACGGAGCGCCTCGGCAACGCGGAGCTCCTTTGGTCACGCGTCAGCCGCGAGCCGTACGCGACGATCGCGCTCCGCCCCGGGACGACGCGCCCGGGTGTGCCGACGGAGAACGAGCGCGTCGTCCGCGCGGGGGCGTGGACCGACACCGGCTGGCCCGCGACCATGGAATCGGCCGTCCGCAGCGGGCGCCGGGCGGCTCAGCACCTCTTGAGCCGCGTGAGTGCAACAGTACGAGCGTGACGCTCGCACCCGCGCGGACCGGAATCGACGCGGCGATCGACCGCGGCGCGCAGCGCTTGCTCGAGCTGCAGCGGCCCGACGGCGTCTGGGTCGGGGAGCTCGAGTCGAACGTGACGATGACGGCGCAGCATCTGTTCTGGAATCACTACCTCGGCCTGCGCACGCCGCAGAACGACCGGCGCATCGCGAACGAGCTGCTGGCACGGATGCGGGACGACGGCACGTGGTCGATCTGGTTCGAAGGCCCCGCCGACCTCTCGACGTCGATCGAGGCGTACGTCGCCCTGCGCATGTGCGGCGTCCATCCGGGGCCGAAGGCGCTCGCCTACATCCAGCGTGAAGGCGGCGTGCGGAAGGCGCGGCTCTTCACGAAGTGCTTCCTCGCGCTGCTCGGGCAGTGGCCGTGGCAGAGGATGGTCCCGATCCCGCCCGAGCTCGTGCTGCTGCCGCCCTCCGCGCCGTTCTCGATCTACAACTTCTCGTGCTGGGCGCGGCAGACATTCGTCGCGCTCGCGCTCGCGCAGTCGCTGCGGCCGGTGAAGCCGATCGACCTCGACCTGCGCACGATCGGCGCAATCGCGAACCGCACACGCGCGCCGCGGCGGCCGAACGCGTTGCGCCGCCGTGCGCAGCGGCGCGCCGAGGAATGGATCCGCGCACACCAGGAGGCCGACGGCTCGTGGGGCGGCATCCAGCCGCCGTGGGTCTGGGGGATCATCGCGCTCAAGGCGCTCGGCGGCGACGAGCACGACGAGACGCTGCGGAAGGCCGTCCTCGGCTGGGACGGCTTCATGGTCGACGACGGGGACAGGCTCCGCCCCGAGGCGTGTCAGTCGCCGATCTGGGACACCGCGCTCGCGGTGCTCGCACTGCGCGCCTGCGGCGTCCCCGCCGATCATCCGCAGCTCGTCAAGGCCGGCGAGTACCTCCTGCGCGAGGAAGTGAAGGTCAAGGGCGACTGGGCGATCCGCAAGCCCGGCCTCGCGCCCGGCGGCTGGGCGTTCGAGTTCGAGAACGACCTCTATCCGGACGTCGACGACACCGCGGTCGTCGCGCTTGCGCTGCGCGAGCTCGGGATCGCCGGCGACGCCGTCCGGCGCGGGCTCGACTGGGTCGTCGGGATGCAGTGCAAGGACGGCGGCTGGGGCGCGTTCGACGTCGACAACAGCGCGATGTGGCTCTACAAGATTCCGTTCTGCGACTTCGGCAAGGTGACCGACGAGC
>Ga0182008_10002523_pt1 | contig 11413 bp, 11 predicted proteins | sample Sormic07211129_1_FD_120482 | JGI IMG/M metagenome (GOLD analysis project Ga0182008, IMG submission 120482) | Rhizosphere microbial communities from Sorghum bicolor, Mead, Nebraska, USA - 072115-129_1 metaG | ecosystem: Host-associated > Plants > Roots > Rhizosphere | place: USA: Nebraska...
CAGATCGGCGTCGAGTACATGCACATCCAGAACCCGGACGAGAAGCGCTGGATCCAGGAGCACGTCGAAGGCGTCAAGACCCAGGTCGATGCCGAGGAGCAGCGTTGGGTGCTCAGCCGCCTGAACGCGGCCGAGGCGTTCGAGAAGTTCCTCCACACGAAGTACGTCGGCCAGAAGCGCTTCGGCCTCGAAGGTGCCGAGTCGGCGATCCCGTTGCTCGACACGGTGCTCAACGCCGCCGCCGAGGACGGCGTGACGGATGCGGTGATGGGCATGGCCCACCGCGGGCGGCTCAACGTGCTCATCAACATCCTGGGCAAGAAGTACGGCGAGCTGTTCAACGAGTTCGAGGGCAACATCAACCCCGACACCCCGCAGGGCTCGGGCGACGTGAAGTACCACAAGGGCTACCGCAGCACCTACGTGGCCCGGTCGGGCAAGACGCTGTCCCTGGCGCTCTCGTCCAACCCGTCGCACCTCGAAGCCGTGAACCCGGTGGTCGAGGGCATGGCGCGGGCGAAGCTCGACGGCATCGTCCCGTCCGAGGGCGCTCCGGCGTACCCGGTGCTGCCGATGCTCGTGCACGGGGACGCGGCCTTCGCCGGTCAGGGTGTCGTCGCCGAGACCCTGAACCTCTCGGCGCTGCCCGGTTACCGCACCGGCGGCACCGTCCACCTGGTCATCAACAACCAGGTCGGCTTCACGACCAACCCGGAGTCGGCCCGCTCCTCGGTGTACGCGACCGACGTCGCCAAGATGGTGCAGGCGCCCATCTTCCACGTCAACGGCGACGACCCGGAGGCGTGCGTGCGGGTGGCGAAGCTCGCGTTCGCCTACCGGCAGAAGTTCCACAAGGACGTCGTCATCGACATGGTCTGCTACCGCCGGTACGGCCACAACGAGGGCGACGAGCCGAGCTACACGCAGCCGCAGATGTACGAGCGCATCGATGCGCGCCGGAGCGTGCGCAAGCTCTACACGGAATCGCTCATCAGTCGTGGGGACATCACGCTCGAAGAGGCGACCCAGGCGCTGGACGACTTCTCCGTCCACTTGCAGACCGCGCTCGACGAGACTCGCTCGTCGGCACCGCCCAAGGTGACCGAGCTGCCTCCGGCCAAGCCCGTCCCGCCGCTGGAGACGGACCTGGAGACGGGCGTGGACCGCGCCGTGCTCGATGCCATCGCCGAGGCCGTGCACACCGTGCCTGAGGGCTTCACGGTCCACCCGAAGCTCGGCAAGCAGCTCGAGGCGCGCGCCAAGCTCTACGAGTCGGGCGAGGTCGACTGGGCGCTCGGCGAGGCCATGGCGTTCGGGTCGATCCTGCTCGACGGTCGCGACGTGCGCCTCGCCGGCCAGGACAGCCGTCGTGGCACGTTCAGCCACCGCCATGCTGTCCTCATCGACTACGCCAACGGCAACGAGCACTGCCCGCTGTCCGAGCTCGCCAAGGCGGAAGGAGAGAACGAAGGCCGTGACCTCGGTCGGTTCGAGGTCTACGACTCGCTCCTCTCCGAGTACGCAGCGCTCGGGTTCGAGTACGGCTACTCGATCGCCCGCCCCGAAGGCCTGACGGCCTGGGAGGCGCAGTTCGGCGACTTCGTCAACGGCGCCCAGATCGTCATCGACCAGTTCATCGCCGCGGCGAAGGACAAGTGGAACCAGCACTCGAACCTCACGATGCTGCTGCCGCACGGCTATGAGGGCCAAGGCCCCGAGCACTCCTCGGCGCGGCTCGAGCGGTTCCTGGAGCTCGTGGCGAACGACAACCTGCGAGTCGCCAACGTGACCACCGCTGCGCAGTTCTTCCACCTCCTGCGCCGTCAGGTCTTCTCGACCAACCGCCTGCCGCTCATCGTCATGGCGCCGAAGTTCCTGCTCCGCGCCAAGACGTCGCGCTCGCAGGTCTCCGAGCTCACGAGCGGCAGCTTCCGCCCGGTGCTCGACGACGCGGGCGTCACCGACCCGTCGTCGGTCGAGCGCATCGTCCTCGCCAGCGGGAAGGTCGCCTACGACGCGATCGCTCGTCGCGACGAGAGCGGGGCGCGCGCCGCCGTGGTGCGGGTCGAGCAGCTCTACCCGTGGCCGAAGGAGCAGCTCGGCGAGATCGTCGGGCGCTACCCGAACGCCAAGGAGGTCGTCTGGCTGCAGGAGGAGCCGCGGAACATGGGCGCATGGCGCTTCGTGCTCACCCGCTTGCCCGACCTCCTCGGTCCGGACCTCCCGCTCCGTCCGGTCGCCCGCATGGCGTCGGGGAGCCCGGCAGCGGGGACGATGGCGATGCACAACCTCGAGCACGAGGACCTGATGCGCCGTACGTTCGAAGGCGAGTAGGTCCCGCGGACCGACGTTCGCGAAGCAGGAGAAGGCCCCCGGTACGCCGGGGGCCTTCGTTCGGCGGTCGCGCCTCGAGAGGATTTGGTCGCGACGGTCGAGCTGCTCGAAGATCGTGGGATGGCTGATGATCAAGACCGCGAGCACCTCTTCGGGCGACGCGGGCGCTCAGCGGTCTACATGGCCCGCCAGGGCGTCGTCTTCGCGGAGGGGTTCCTGAGCGCCGAAGACGCAGGCGCGCGGATCGCCGAGGCCTTCCTCGCCGGTCGTGAAGACCTCCCGGAGCGGACGATCATGGAGATCGAGCACGGGAAACGTCCGCTGCCGATGTTCGTCGGCGGAGATCCGGTCGGTGTGCGTACCCAGTTCGACCGGTACTGGGCGATCGTGACGCGGACGGACGCCATCACGGACGACCGTCGACGCCTGGCCGCCCAGCTGGGCCGCGCGCTCGACGTCGATGCCGGTCTCCGTCGAGAGTTCGCCGAGTGGTCCGCAGATCTGCGTGGCACGCTCGCGACCGACCTCGTCGCGCTGGGCCCCGAGGTCGGTCAGCGGCTCGCTGCAGCGAGCCCCGTGATCATCGACCTGCGCGAGGGCGACCTACCGTTCACCAACGGCCCCGACATCTGACGCCTGCGCTGCGGCCGCTCATTCCAGTCCCGCAGCCTGCCGTCCTGGGTGGCGCGGTCGGCGTCGTCGTGCGGGTTCTCCGGCGTGAGGTCGTCGAGGAAGGCCGAAGCGTCGGCGAGGAGGACCCGGGTGGTGAGCCGGCGCGCCTGGGGCTCGGCGCCGTAGAGCCGCACCGCGACGGGGCCCGCGGTGAGCTCGTTCGTGGCCCCACGGAGATAGGCGCGCAGCTTCGGCTCCTCGATGACCGTTGCTCGATCGCGTTGGGGCAGGACCCGAGTGGCCAGATGATGGGCCCGACGGTCGGCTTCCGCCGAGCGCTCGCTGCCGCACGCCGTGACGAGGTCGAGGGCGGCTTGTCGAGCGCCGTCGGGGTGGCCGAGGTCGTAGGAGCGACGAGCGACTCGCTGAGCACGCTCCTGATCGCCGTCCGGGACGATGACGAGGAGCGACCAGGCTCGTCCGTCATGTCTTCGCCGCTGGATGTCGGGCATGAGGAGGTAGTAGGTCGTGCCAACGGGCAGGGTGGCGATCACACCACGCAGCGTAGCGAGCGAGGGCTGGGTCGTTCCGGCGCAGGGAGGAGGCCCATCTGCCGGCGCGCGAGGATGAAGGGATCATGCGCATCGCGACCTGGAACGTCAACTCGCTGAAGGCTCGGCTCGGCCGGGTGGAGGAGTGGATCGGCTACGCCCGGCCCGACGTCCTTTGCCTCCAGGAGACCAAGCTGGCCGACGAGGCGTTCCCGGGCCTCGCGATCGAGCAGCTCGGCTATGAGTGGGCGCACCACGGCGACGGGCGATGGAACGGCGTCGCCATCCTCAGCCGGGTCGGTCTCGCCGATGTCGTGACGGGTTTCGACGACGGTCGCGACGACGAGGCCGCCGAGACCAGGGCGATCACCGCCAACTGCGGGGGCGTGCAAGTGACGAGCGTGTACGTCCCCAACGGTCGGAGCCTGGACCACGAGATGTACCAGTGGAAGCTGGAGTGGCTCGATCGCCTGCACGCTTTCGTCGACCGCACCACGACGCCGGACGGCAAGGCCGTCGTCTGCGGGGACTTCAACATCGCACCGACGGATCGGGACGTGTACAGCCCGAAGTCCTTCGTGGGGTCGACGCACGTGAGCGAGCCGGAGCGCAAGCGGCTCGACGCCCTCATCGAGTGGGGGATGGTCGATGCGTTCCGGGAGCAGTACCCCGACGCTGATCGGCTGTACTCGTGGTGGGACTACCGCGGCGGGAACTTCCACAAGGGCCTCGGCATGCGGATCGACCTCGTCCTCGTCACCAAGGCGTTGGCCGGTAGCGTCGAGTTCGCGCTCATGGACCGCAACGCTCGGAAGGGCACGGCGCCCTCCGACCACGCCCCGGTCTTCGTCGACCTGGCCATCGCCTGAGGGCTCGGCCGGGACCGAGCGGGCCGGCTACTGGCGGACGGCGGTGAGGATGCGAGGATCGACGGACGTCGTGCCGTCGGCGTGCCACGCCGGGAAGACCGCGAACTCGTCACGAGGGCTCGGCGTGAGCGTCAGGGCGGCGGAGCCGGAGCCGATGCGTGGCTTGGGCTTGCGCGGCGATGCGTTGCCGGAGTCGAGGCTCCGGCCGCGGTAGATGAGGACGCCCCGATAGGGGTCCGGCGCCGTCTGCAGCGCGTTGCGGAAGGCGTCGGTCAGCTTGTAGTGCTGCCAGCCTGCCTCGGTCGGGAACGCGACCTCGAACACGACGCCCCAGGCCGTCCGCTTGAGCTCCCAGTCGATCGCACCGGTGGACAGCGCCGTCTCGATGAGGGCGTCACCGTGGGCATCGGCCCACATGTGCGCACCGAACGCACCGTTGAAGATCTCGATCGACATCCAGCAGGCCATATGACCGCAAATTGTACCGTGCTCGCGCCAAGATTCCCATCACGCATCCTGGTTGGCGGGGCAAGCACCGCCTCGCCCGGCGATAGGGTCGTCCGCATGTGCGCCCTCACCTCGTCAACTCCCGCGCCAGCGCCGTGCTGAGCGCGTTCGCGGACGGTCGGCTCTTCGGGGTGCGCACCGGCGACGGGCCACCGAAGGTGCTCGCGCTCCACGGCTGGCGCGGCAGCCACGCGCAGATGCTCCCGGCCCTCGCCGGCATCGACGCGATCGCGCTGGACCTGCCCGGCTTCGGGGCAAGCCCACCGCCGCCGACCGGTTGGGGCGCGCAGGATTACGCCGAGTTGGTGAGCGTGGTGCTCGCCGAGCTCCCGGACCCGCCGGTGGTCCTGGGCTACTCCTTCGGGGGACGGGTCGCGGTGCACCTCGCGGCGTCCTACCGGGAGCACGTTCGCTCGTTGGTGCTCACGGGGGCGCCGTTGATCCGCGAGAAAGGCAAGGCGCGGCCGTCGCTCGGCTACCGGCTGGCGCGGTCGGCGCACCGTGCAGGCGTGCTGAGCGACGCCCGCATGGAGGCGATCCGCAACCGGCGCGGGTCGGACGACTACCGTGCGGCGGACGGAGTGATGCGGGAAGTCTTCGTGCGAGTGGTCAACGAGTCCTACGAGTCACAACTTCGTGCAACCACCTGCCCGGTCGAGCTCGTCTACGGGGAGGACGACACGGCTGCGCCGGTGGTGCAGGCACGGCGCGCCGCGGACCTGCTCGCCCAGGCTCGCCTGACGGTGGTGCCGGGCGGGACGCACTGGTCGGTCGTGGACCACCCCGACGCGTTGCGCGCCGTGATCGACCGGGTGCTCGCATGAGCCCGCTCGAGATCGTCGGGACCGTCCTAGGCGTCGTCGCGACCGTCCTCGCCGACCTCCGTTGGCTCCGGGTCGCCCAGCGCGAGCACTACCTGGCGGGCTCGGCGAGCCGGTTCGCGTGGCGCTGGTGGTCCGTGGACGTTCGCAATGCCGCGCTCGGTACCGTCGCCGTGATCGGTGTGGGAGCGGCGACCGTGGTGGGCGGCGCAGCGCTCGTCGCCGCGCTCGCCGTCGCCCTCGGACCGCTGGGCCTCGGCCTGCGCGGCCGCACCTCCCGCCTCGTCTGGACGGCGCGCTGCCGCAGGCTCGCCGCCGTCCTGGGCCTGCTCCAGGTCGTGGTCCTCGAAGCCGGCGTGATCGGCGGCGCGCCGAGCGCCGTGGCCGCTGGGCTCGGCCTGTTCGCGCCCCTGCTCGTCGACGTCGCCCTCGCGCTGACGTCGCCGTGGGAGCGACGGAGGTCGCAGCGGTTCGTCACGGCTGCCCGTCGCCGGCTCGCGTCGGTCTCGCCCCGGGTGGTGGCGATCACCGGCTCGTACGGCAAGACGAGCACCAAGCAGTACGTCGCCCACCTCGTGGGGACCACGACATCGGTCATGGCCACGCCAGCGAGCTTCAACAACCGCAACGGGCTCAGCCGAGCGATCAACGAGCAGCTCGCTCCGGGCACCGACGTGTTCGTCGCCGAGATGGGCACCTACGGTCCCGGTGAGATCGGCGATCTGTGCGAGCTCTGCCCTCCGACGGTCGCGGTCCTCACGGCCATCGGGCCTGTCCACCTCGAGCGGTTCGGCTCCGAGGACGCCATCGTGGCAGCCAAGCGCGAGATCTTCGCCACGGCATCGATCTGCGTCCTCAACGTGGATGACGCGAGGCTTGCGCAGGTCGCCGCCGAGCTGGAGGCCGAGGGCAAGGACGTCTGGCGCTGCGGGTCCGTGGCGACGGACCTGGACGTGCGCGTGGTCGAGGACGGCGGGAAGCTCCTGGTCGACCTCCGGGGCGAGCGCATCGCCGAGGCAGATGGCCTCGATGCGCCACCGACCAACGTCGCGTGCGCCGTCGCGGCCGCCGTCGCGCTCGGCGTCGCGCGCTCGTCGATCGCTGCTGCGCTGCCCACGCTCCCGGTCGCGCAGCACCGCCAGTCCGTCAGCCGGAGCGATGGAGGGGTCGTCGTGATCGACGACACGTTCAACGCGAACCCGGCGAGCGTCCGTCGGGGCCTCGCGCTCCTCGCGCGCCACGCCGCACCGGACGGCCGCCGGATCGTCGTGACACCGGGGATGGTCGAGCTCGGGCCTCGCCAGCGCGACGAGAACGAGGCGTTCGGTGCTGCGGCCGCGTCGGCCGCGACGGACCTGGTCCTGGTCGGCCGGACGAACCGTCGGGCCCTCCTCGCCGGTGCGCGTGGCGCAGGCGGAGCACCCGTCGTGGTCGAGACCCTGGCCCAGGCGGTGGCGTGGGTGCGAGAGCATGGGAGCCCCGGGGACGCTGTCCTCTACGCCAACGACCTTCCCGACCACTTCCCCTGAAAACCCGAACCGATCGCACGCGACCCGGCTCTTGCCGGGTCGAGCAAGGAGCACCGTGACCTACACCGCCGTCATCTTCGGGGGACCGTCCCCTGAGCACGACGTCAGCATCCTGACCGGCCTCCAGGCAGCCCGCGAGCTCGCTCGTTCCGGGCACGACGTCGCTGCGCTCTACTGGTCCAAGGCGGGGGACTGGTACCGGGTCCGCCCCGACCTCGAGGGTTCGGACTTCGTCCAGGGTGTGCCCGGTGCTGCCGAGCCCGTCCAGCTCGTCGTCGCTCCGGGCGGCGGCTTCGTCACGGCGAAGAAGGGGCTGTGGAGCAAGGCGTCGCCGATCGACGTCGATGTAGCGGTGGTCTGCTGCCACGGTGGCCCCGGTGAAGACGGCAGCCTGCAGGCGGCGCTCGATCTCGCCGGTGTGGCCTACACCGGCCCGACGGTGGCAGGCGCTGCGCTCGGCATGGACAAGTTCGCGTTCGGAGCCGCTGTCGCGGCGGCGGGTCTCCCCGCCCTCCCTCGGCTCCTGCTGACGGAGTCCGCTGGGCCGGGCGCCCTGCGCGGGCCCTGCATCGTCAAGCCGCGCTTCGGCGGTTCGTCCATCGGCATCGAGGTCGTCGACAGCTTCGAGACGGCCCTCGCGTTGCGGAACACCTCGGCCCACCTGCGAGCGGGGGCGGTCGTTGAGCCCTACCTCCCGCAGAGCTTCGACCTCAACGTCGCGGTGCGGCTGGCGCCGACGCCACAGGTGTCGGCCGTCGAGCGGCCTGTGCGCTCAGGGGGAGCGATCCTCGGCTACGCCGACAAGTACGCCGGGGGAGAGGGCATGGTGAGCGCCCCGCGGGAGCTCCCGGCCAAGATCGGTGACGACGAGCGCGCTGCGATCGTCGACATGGCCCTCGCCGTCGCCCAGCTCTGCGGCGTGCGCGGGGTGCAGCGCGTGGACTTCCTCTCCGACGACGGGAAGCTCTACGTCAACGAGATCAACACGGTCCCTGGCTCGCTCGCGAAGCACTTGTGGGTGGAACCGGAGGTCCCGTTCGCCACGCTGCTCGCCGACATGGTGGCGGAGGCGAAGGCGAAGCCCTCGACAGCCTGGACGACGGCAGGTAGCGACGGCAGCGCGCTGCGGTCCGCAGGCGCGATCGCCGGGAAGCTCAGCTGATGCGCTTCCTCGTCACCGCCGAAGCTGCTGACGCCCCGGGTGTGGTCGCCGCCGTCACTGCGGGCATCGCGTCCCGGGACTGGCACGTCGAGGACGCGTCCATGGCTCGCCTCGCCGGGCGCTTCGTGATGCTGCTCGTGATCGAGACGCCTCCGGGCGTCGTGGCCAACACCATCGTCCAGGCCATGCGGGAGAAGGCGATGTTCTTCGCCCTGCGCATCGCCGTCGACGAGATCCACCACGCGCCCGAGCCCGCCGACGGCGTAGCGTGGGTGGTTTCGATGGAAGGGCCGGAGCGTCCCGGCGTCATCGCTGCGACGTCCGAGGCGTTGGCGCGCCACGCCGTCAACATCGATGACCTCATCACGCGGCGCATCAACGAACGACCGGTCGCGTACCGGATGACGGTCGAGGTCACCGTCCCGCCCGACCTCGAGCAGTCGGAGTTCATCGAAGACCTGGAGGCCGTGGCTCGCTCGCTCGGCGTCACGTGCTCGGTGCGGCCCATGTCCGAGATGCCCTAGATCGCCTCGGGTGCCCGCACCCGTGCCGACAGCGGCGTCCTGTGGCGCCCCACCCTCGGCCGGTCCCGGCACCGGTCGCGCGGGTACGCTCGGCTCGTGCCCTATCCCCGGAACATGCTGAACGAGGGCGAGGAGATCGTCCTCGACCGCCATCCCCACTGGTCCTTCCTCCTCGGTGCCATGACGATGATCGCCATGGCGGTCGTCGCTGCGATCGCGATCGCCGTGGTGTCGATGGCATGGGCCTGGGTCGGGCTCATCATCATCGCCCTGGCCCTGCTCGGCTCGGTGGGCCGGTACCTGCGGTGGCGGACCACCGAGTTCGTGCTGACGACCGATCGCCTCATCGTGCGCCAGGGCATCCTCGCCAAGCAAGGGATCGAGATCCCTCTCGACCGGGTCACGAACATCTCCTACCGCCAGGCGCTCTGGGAGCGCGTCCTCGGTTGCGGCGACCTCGTCGTCGAGTCCGCCGGGGAGTCGGGCCACCAGTTCTTCACCGATGTTGCCAACCCCTCCCATGTCCAGAACCTGATCTACAAGACGGCCGAGGAGTCGATCTCCGGCCGGTTCGTGGACGAAGCCGGTGACCCCGTCGCTCGTCCCAGCCACCACCTGTCGATCCCCGAGCAGATCGAGAAGCTCGCCCAGTTGCGCGACCGCGGCATCGTGAGCGATGAGGAGTTCGACCAGAAGAAGCGTGACCTGCTGGACCGCATGTGAGCGAGATGGCGGTCGCCGATGTCGATGGCGTCGAGCTCGTCTACGAGCTCGACGAGGGAGGTCCCGGGGCCTCGGGGACCATGGTGCTCGTCAGTGGTCTCGGGCAGCACCTGGTCGACTGGCCCGACGACCTCTGCGACCTGCTCCGCCAGGCGGGCTTCCGGTTGCTCCGGTTCGACAACCGGGACTCCGGTCTCAGCACGAAGGTCGACGCGCCGGCGCCGGATCTCGATGTGGCGCGGCGGGGTGCGGGCGTGCGCGCGCCGTACGAGCTGGAGGACATGGCCGCCGACGTCGTCGGCCTGCTCGACGTGCTGGCGCTCGATCGCGTCCACCTGGTGGGGACCTCGCTCGGTGGGATGGTGGCCCAGCTGATCGCGATCGGCCACCCCGAGCGCGTCCAGAGCCTGGCGTCGATCTCCTCGACGACTGGGGACCCCGCGGTCGGTGCAGCTCGCCCGGACGTGCTGGAGCTGCTGGCCCGACCGCGCCCAGCCGACCGGGACGAAGCGATCGACGCGATGGTGGCGACCTCGTCGACCTGGGCATCGCGGGCCTTGGGCGCGACCGATGCGCACGTCCGGTCCCGGGTCCTTCGACGTTTCGCCCGTCTCGACGCGGCCGCCGCGGGCCTCGTGCCTGCCGCGGCGGCGTTCGCCGGCGGCGGAGGTTCGGCCCGCCAGCTCGCGGCCGTCGCGGCAGCGCGCGACCGCACGCAGGCGCTCGGCGGTCTGGCCGTCCCAGTCGTGGTGATCCATGGAGCCGCCGACCCGTTGATCGACGTGAGCGGAGGGCGCGCGACTGCTCTGGCCGTCCCTGGCAGCAGGTTGGTCGTCATCCCCGAGATGGCCCACGACCTGCCGCCAGGTGCGTGCGGGGCGATCGCCGGCGCGGTGATCGACAACGCGAGGCGAACCAGCTCCGATCCTCGTCACCAAGACTTCGCTCGACTCCGATGAAGGCAACCCTCGGCCACGTGGGGATCAACCTGTCCAACTCCGCGGAGTCGTTCGTGCTCTGGAAGGACCTGCTTGGCTACTTGGGCTTCGTCGTCGTCGACGACGGGGACCACTTCGACGCGCACGAGCACGATGGGGGCACGTACCTCTGCGTCACCACGACCAAGGACGGCCATCGCGACGCCGGGTACCACCGCAAGCGCACTGGTCTCGGGCACCTCGCGTTCCGGGTCAGCTCGGCGGCGGAGGTCGACCGGTTCGTCGAAGAGTTCCTCGTCCCGCGCGCCATCGTGCCGCTCTACGGCGGTGCCCGGGCCTATCCCGAGTACGTGGAGGGGTACTACGCCGTGTACTTCGAGGACCCGGATCGTGTGAAGGTGGAGGTCACCTTCGACCCTTCGGTCATGGGTCCCGAGGATCCCTTCGGCTGAGCAAGGGAAGCGCCCCTGCCGTCGGGGTCGATCGGCGCGGAAGTCCGCCCGCAAGCAGGTGCTGGTCGATCCGGCGACCGCTGCGACGACGAGGACGGCAACCAGACCGCGGAGGTCGAAGGATCGCACGAGGAGCGCGCCCGGCACGAACGTGGCCAGGACGCAGAGCACCAGTGCGACGCCGATGGTGAACCTGGTCGCTTCCGAGTGCGGCTACGCACATCGGTAATAGGGATCTGCAGGCGAGCCCGCATCGTGGCTGGCGAGATCCGCGACCCGTGTGGGCACGGGCGGCTCTGCCTGATGGGTCTGGTGGGCGAGGTGGCCGAGGATGAAGAATCCGACGAGGAGCACGAGGCCGCTCGCTTGCACCCATCCTCCCGACAGGATC
>Ga0182008_10002524_pt1 | contig 11403 bp, 8 predicted proteins | sample Sormic07211129_1_FD_120482 | JGI IMG/M metagenome (GOLD analysis project Ga0182008, IMG submission 120482) | Rhizosphere microbial communities from Sorghum bicolor, Mead, Nebraska, USA - 072115-129_1 metaG | ecosystem: Host-associated > Plants > Roots > Rhizosphere | place: USA: Nebraska...
GCGCCTTTCTTCTATCCGGATTCTACCCACGCTCCACGGTTGCCTAATTTTGAAGTTCAACCGTTTCTGGGGGACGCATGCTGAATATCAGGGACAATTCACAAGGCTGGATTGCCAAGACTATTATCGGGGTCATCGTTGCGCTGATGGCCTTGACCGGTTTCGACGCCATTTTTCAGGCCACGACGAGCAAGAATGAAGCGGCGAAGGTCAATGGTGAAGAAATCAGCCAGAACGAGCTGAGCCAGGCGGTCGATATGCAACGCCGCCAGCTCATGCAACAGTTGGGCAAGGATTTCGATGCTTCCTTGCTGGACGAAAAAATGTTGCGCGAATCGGCTCTGAAGGGCCTGATCGATCGCAAGCTGCTGCTGCAAGGCGCAGAACAATCGAAGTTTGCCTTTTCCGAAGCGGCACTTGATCAGGTCATCCTGCAAACACCGGAATTTCAGGTTGATGGCAAGTTCAGCTCCGAGCGTTTCGACCAGGTGATTCGCCAGCTTGGCTATACCCGCATGCAATTCCGCCAGATGCTGGCTCAGGAAATGCTGATTGGCCAGCTGCGTGCCGGTCTGGCCGGTAGCGGTTTCGTCACCGATGCGCAGGTGCTGGCATTTGCCCGTCTGGAAAAACAGACCCGCGATTTCGCTTCGCTGAACATCAAGGCTGACCCGGCGGCTGTGAAGCTGACCGACGAAGAGGTCAAGGCCTATTACGACGAACACGCCAAGGAATTCATGACGCCGGATCAGGTGGTCATCGATTACCTCGAGTTGAAGAAGGCTTCCTTCTTCGACCAGGTCAGCGTCAACGACGAAGATCTGCAAGCGGCCTATCAGAAAGAAATCGCGAACCTGTCCGAGCAACGCCGGGCTGCGCACATTCTGATTGAAGTGAACGACAAGACCACCGAGGCGCAAGCCAAGGCGAAGATCGAAGAGATCCAGGCCCGTCTGGCCAAGGGTGAGCAGTTCGAGGCACTGGCCAAGGAGTTCTCCCAGGATCCGGGTTCGGCAAACAACGGCGGTGACCTGGGTTATGCCGGTCCTGGCGTCTACGATCCTGCGTTCGAAAAAGCCCTGTATTCGTTGGCCAAGGACCAGGTTTCGGCGCCGGTTCGCACCGACTTCGGTTTCCACCTGATCAAGCTGTTGGGTGTGGAAGCACCTGAAGTGCCAACCTTCGCCAGCCTGAAAGACAAGCTGACCCGTGGTCTGAAAACCCAGCAGGTCGAGCAGCGTTTCGTTGAGGCGAGCAAGCAACTGGAAGACGCCTCGTTCGAAGCGTCCGATCTGGCTCAACCGGCGCAGGACCTGAAACTGACCGTACAGACGTCCAAGCCGTTCGGCCGCGAAGGCGGTGAGGGTATTGCAGCCAACCGTGCCGTGATCACTGCCGCGTTCAGCCCGGAAGTCCTGGATGAGGGTGCGAACAGCACCGCCATCGAACTCGATCCGGAAACCGTGGTCGTGGTGCGTGCCAAGGAGCACCTGAAGCCTTCGCAGCTGCCGCTGGAAAGCGTTGATGCGGCCATCCGCGGGCAACTGGCCAAGGAGCACGCCAGCGCCGATGCCAAGACCAAGGCTGAAGCCTTGATCGCCAATCTGCGCGATGGCAAGACCCCGCTGGATCAGGCCGTCGACGGCCAGGCGTGGAAAGTCACCGAGGCGGCGACTCGCGCTCAGGAAGGGGTGGATCCTGCCGTGCTGCAAGCGCTGTTCCGCATGGCGAAGCCGGCTGCCAAGGACAAGCCGACCTTCACCAGCGTGACGCTGGCGGATGGCAGCCTGATGATCGTGCGCCTCAATGGCGTGAACGAAGCCGCGGCGCCTACCGATGAAGAGAAAGCGCAGTACCGTCGCTACCTCGCGTCGCGCATCGGCCAGCAAGACTTTGCGGCGTATCGCAAGCAGCTGGAAAGCCAGGCGGACATCAAGAAGTACTGATGCCTGACCAGGTTTAGCGCGACACAGGAGACCCCGGCCGAAACGCCGGGGTCTTTTCGTTTGGCCGTACGTCATTTGCCGCGGTGACTTTTACGCAAAACCGCGGTCAATCAGCCTGTAACCGTTTTAAGACACGATCGATGCTCCGCTAAGCATCGATCTGTTGCACAATACGCCCCGAACCGTTTTCCTCAGGATGTTCAATGTTTAAATCATTTCCCATGCGGATTGTCGGCGTGGCTGCCGTGCTGGCCGTTGCAGCCGGTTGTTCATCGAACAAGGCTGCCATCTACGAGCATGAGAACTTCGACGATTCCGGCACCTTTTCCCGTAACTATCCGGTCACCGATATCCAGAGCTGTGAAGCCGCCCGCCGCGCCTTGCTCAGCCAGGGTTACATCATCACCAGCAACGATCCGAAGCTGGTCAGCGGTCACAAGAGCTTCCAGCAGACCGGCGAAAACCACATGGAGATCAGTTTCAGTGTGGTCTGTGCCGATGACGGTAGCGAGGGGCACCACGCGACCATGTTCGCCAACGCCCTGCAGGATCGTTATGCGCTGAAGAAAACCAACAACTCCGCCAGTCTTGGTGTGGGTGTGCTGGGCTCGGTGTCGATGCCGATCGGCTCCTCTGACGACTCGATGGTCAAGGTCGCCAGCGAAACCGTCTCGTCTGCCAAGTTCTACGAGCGTTTCTTTGCGCTGGTCGAGCTGTTCCTGCCGCCGGAAGCGAAAAAGGCTGCGCACATCACCGAAAAGCCGAAAACAGACCTGGGCATGCCTGAAGCCCAGGTGGCACCGGCTCCTCTGGCGCCTGCCGCAACCACTGCGCCGGCCGCACAGCCAACCCCGTCAACCCCGGCGCCTGCTCCAGTGGAACCCACTCCAACGGTCTCTGAACCGGTCATGCCGCCGCCTGAAGCGGCACCGATTACCCCGGTTCAGAACCTGGATCCGGCACCGTCGGTGGAAACCATCACGCCACCGGCAAATCCGACCGACATGCCGCCGCCGAGCGAGGCGATTCCGGCAATGCCTGTCACCGGCCAGTGATCATTCTCGCTACGGGATCGGCCAACGAGTCACGACCCCGTAGCGAGCGCATCGATTGATCCGCGTCAAACAAGGCCGCTTTCCTGCGGCCTCCCGCGAAAAAAACCAATGATAAATTCCTGACCAACTGCTACGTTTTATTCAGTAGCGACGGAGTGTCGTGTCCGCGTCATTTTTCTTTCACGCGGACACCTTATGCTCAAGGCATGGGTCATTTGTTCAGGCGTTTTTCAATACGGGTTGGGGGATTCAAAAATGGACGATTATCAAGAAGAACTGCTCGAGTACCAGGCGTTCGAACTGGACCCGCTGGAGCCTGCAGAAGACGCCACCGAACTTTAAGGCTCCAACTTGCCGCTTGCAGCCAGAGGCTTCAGGCTGATTTTCTATGACTGCGGCGAAATTCGCCGGGTGTCTGCCCGTTCCAGCGTTTGAATGCGCGTTGAAACGCTTCGGCTGAGGCAAAGCCCAGCAGGTAGGCGATTTCCCCGAACGCCAGTTCGGTGTCGCGTATGTAGGTCATGGCCAGGTCGCGACGGGTTTCATTGAGGATTGCGCGAAATTGCGTGCCTTCCTCGGCAAGTTTGCGGCGCAGGGTCCAGGTGGGCAGCTTCAGGCGTGCCGCCACTTCGTCCAGGTCGGGCTCCCGGCCACCATTGAGCAGGGGGCCCAGCAGCGCGATGATGCGCTCACGCAGGCTGCGGGTGCGTGTCAGTTGTTCCAGCTCCTGCTCACACAGTTGCAGCAAATGCCGCCAGGTGCTCGGGCAATGCTCGGGGTTGCGCTGGGCGAGGCTTGCCAGGCTCAAGCGCAGTTGGTTGCGTTCGCTGCCAAACTGGATCGGACAGTCACCCAGTACGTCATAGGCCGCGCGGTAATCGGGTTCGTCGAATTCGATCTCGATACGTTCGGCGCGTAGCGGGTTGGCGCTGACGCTGGATAATTGCTGCAACCAGCCGGCAATGATCGAATCCACCACGAAGCGGTTGTAGGCGTTATAAGGGCTGATCGAATAGAAACGCAGCCAGGCGCCCTGGGCGTCTTCGTGAAAGCTTGATTGGCCGCGATAATTGGAGCCGTACAAGGCTTCGAAGCGGATCAGGCAGCGCGCGGCTTCACGTACCGTGGGCGCCTGCGCGGCGGTGACCCCTGCGAGGCCGATCTGGCTCAGGCGACTGAGCTGACCCATGCGCAAGCCAAGGGCCGGGTTGTCGGTCAGTTGAATGGCGCCGTGGCCCAGGCGCATGTAGCGCGGTATTGACAGGCGGGCACCGGCTTCGCTCAGTCGCGCTGCATCGAGGCCGTATTGATCGAGCAGTGGCTGCGGATCGACGCCATGGCTGCGCACGGCATCGGCCAGGCTATGAACAAAGCCCACCGACAGATCGCCCAGGCGCATCGGCTGCGGTTTCATGGCTTACAACCAGAGGTTCAGCAAACGCGCACCCTGGGCGTTGCCGTCGGCAAACTGCTGGCCGTTGCGGCTGAGGAAACTGTGCCCGGCGCTGCCTTGATCCCAGAATTGCCCCCGCAGGAACACACTCATGCCCGCGACAGCCTGACTGGCCGGTCCCCGGGTTGTGAGGGTCAGGCGCTGCCAGGCCTGGCCTTCGCTGACTTCTCCGGGCTTGAGGTTGACCGAGGCCGGCTCCGATAACCCCCTGTAGCCACGCCACGGCTGCTCCCAGGTGCCACGGCCTGGAACAAAGGCCGGTACCGCAACCAGCTGTACGCGCTGGTCGTTGAGCTTGAGGTAGTTTTCCGGGTACCAGCTGTCGTGTCCGATCAATACGCCCAACTTGCCTGCGGGGGTATCCACGACATTGAGCGAGTGTTCGGCGTTCGCCTTGATCCCGTTCTGTTCTGCGAAGAACGGGTGCATCTGGCGCTGAGGCTGGCCGATCGGCAGGCCATCGTTGTTGAACACCACGCTGCTGTTGTAAAGCGCGCCGCGACCGATTTTCAAGGTACCGTCGATGATGCTCGGTTCGGGCAGCACGATGGAACCCGCGACCAGCGTCACGTGGAACTCCCTGGCCAATCCACCGAACAATGCCTGGTAGTCTCTGGCCATCGCCTTGGCTTTCATGCGCAGGTGGGCATCGTCCAGACGGTTGCCACCCTCGGCGCTGATCAACGCTTTGGCGAACTTCAGGGGATTACTCACCGCCAGCCAGTTCATGGCCTCCTTGAGGGTGCTGGCCTGATACAGCTCATCCTTTTCGCCGCTGACCATCAGCCACGTGCCGACGTGTTCCGGCAGCACGACGACGGTCTTGCCGTTCAACAAACCCTGGTCCCGGGCCGCTTGCAGATAGGCCGCGAGTTTGCGGTGCAAACGTTCGGGGCTTTGATAATCGGTAGGAAACAGTTCGGGCTGAATGCCCAGCAAATTGCCACGATCGGCAGGCGTACCCTGGTCGACAGCCAGGTTGATCCGCAGGTCCGAAAGGTAATGACCCACCGGCCTGTCTGCGGCCCACATCGCGTAGGTCGTGAGGGCGGCGAGCAATGCCATGGAGAATGTCAGGTACAAAAGTTTGCGCATGGGGACACAGTTTACAGCCTGGAGCCGGGCGTGGCTTTTGATTTGGAACCGGATCGAGCATAAAGGGAATCAAGGGCCAGGTGGGCAAATTTCAACGCTGACGGTTTTTTGCGGTCGGCGGCTTTTCTGCATCGATAGGCGGCAATGAATGACCGGGTTAAATGCCAAGGGAATTGGCGGGGAGGGGGTACCGGTCAGCCACCCTTTTGCTCGACCGGCCGGCAGGTGAACGTTATTTGGTGACCAGCAGTTCCGGGCCGAGGTAGTTGTTGATCTGGTCGATATCGTCGTCGCCCAGGCTGCCCACCGAAGAAGCCAGACGCAGACGCGACAGCAAATAGCGCACTTTGGCCTCGAACAGATCGTGACGTGCAACAAAGAGCAGTTCTTCGGCATTGAGGACGTCCGAGTTGGTGCTGGTGCCGCCTTCCTTGAAGCCCTTGCGTGTCGATACCAGTGAGCGTTCGTTGGACACTACGGCCTTTTCCAGGGCGCGAATGCGTTTGGCGCCACTCAGTATGCCTTGATACTCACGGGTGGTTCCGGTGATGACTTCCTGACGCGCGGCGTCAAGCTCATCCAGGGCCTTGTCGCTATTGGCACTGGCCTGGCGTGTCAACGCGCTGACGCCGCCACCGCTGTACAGCGGGATATTGACTTCCAGTCCGATCGAGCCGTAGTGGTTGCGTTGGTTCAGCTCGGAAAGTGATTGGCTTTCACCCGCGGTGTAGCCGGCAATGAAATCCAGTGTTGGCCAGTGGCCGGCGCTGGCACGCTTCACTTCTTCTGCGGCAAGGTCGCGGCTATAGCGGCGCGCATGGATCAGCGGGCTGTCGGTCTGGGCTTTGACCAACCAGTCCTGCAGGTTGCTCGGCAGCAGCGGCGGTGTATCGAAGCTCGGACGCAAGGTGGTCAGGGATTCCGGAGTTTCACCGATGTATTCCTCAAGCTTGGCGCGCGCGTTGACCAGGTTGTCCTGTGCTTCGATCAGTTCGGCTTCGGCGAGGTCGCGGCGGGCGGCCGACTCGTCGATGTCGGTGACGGTGCCGGCGCCCAGCTCCATGCGCCGTTTCGCCGAGGCGAGTTGTTCATCGAAGGCGTTCAGTTTGGACTTGGCCAGGGTGATGGTTTCGCTGGCCAGGAGCACGTCGAAATAACTTTCGGCCAGGCGCACCGCGGCGTCCTGGCTCTTGGCATCGAATACCGCGTTGCTGTAGTCGGCGCGCTGCTGACCCTGGCGGTACTCGGCCATCTTCTGTTTGTTGAACAGCGGCTGGCGCAGGCGCACGTTGGCACCCTTGGAGTCGTAGTGCAGATCCCTCTCGATGCCGCTCTGGCTTTGGGAACCATTGACCTTGTTGTCGTAGGCCGAGGCATTGATCTGCGGTAGCAGGCCGGCCTTGCCGATGGCGCGGTTTTCGCCGCCGGCTTCTTTTTCATGCACGGCGGCCTGGTAGATAGGCCCTTGGTACTGCAACAGGTCCCAGGCTTGCTTGAGGTCCATTGCGTCAGCCGGCAGGGCCAACCCCAGCAGGCAGAAGAGCATGCAATGACGTTCCATTTCATTGTTCCTTGAATGAGCTGTCCACGCGTTCGAGCATTGGTTTAAGAAGATAGCTCATCATGTTGCGTTCGCCCGTCTTGATGGTGACGCTGGCGGGCATGCCGGGGCGAATGTGATTGGTGCCAAGCAGGTTCATGCCGTCGGGTGTGACTTCCACCTGGGCCAGATAGAAGGGTTGCTTGCTCTCCTCGTCCATCAGGCGGTCGGCGGAGATGGTCAACACGCGGCCGGGAATGTTGGGCGTCCTGGCATGGTTGAAGGCCGGGAAGGAAATGTCCACGGGCAGGCCGGGGACCATCTTGTCGATGGCCTGCACGGGAATCATCGCGTCGACCTGCAGCGGTTCGTTGAGCGGAACGATTTCCATGATCTTGAAGCCGGGCTGAATGACCCCGCCGACGGTGGCAATGCTCAGGCCCTGGACCATGCCATCGATGGGCGAGCGAATCACCGTGTGGGTCACTTCATAGTCGAGCGCGCGCAGGCGGTCGGCCAGGGTAGTGTTTTCCTTGGCGGTTTCAGTCAGCTGCGATTCGACTTCCTTGAGGTAATCGTGCTGGCGCTGCAGGATGCGCAGCTTGATTTCAGTGGTCTGGCTACGCACACGGGCGATGTTGTTGAGGTTCTCGGCCTGGCCGGCGGAGAGGTCGGCGTTGCTGCGCTCCAGTTCGAGCAGGCGGTTGCGCGGCACATAGCCTTCAGCCGACAGCACGCGGGTGCCTTGCAGTTCCTGGTTGAGGAAACCGATCTGCGAGGCGCGTGCACTGTAGACCTGCTGCAGGCCCTTGAGCTGCACTGCCGATGCTGCCAGGTTCTCCTGCAGGATGCTGATTTCGCCAGCGAGTCCGGCGCGGCGGGTGTCGAGCAGGCGCTGCTGCAGGTCCATGGCGGCCTCCAGGCGGTAGTCACCCTTGAAGCGCTTGAGCAGTTCGGGATCGTAGGTCACTACATCGCGACCGTCCCGTTCCGCTTCCAGGCGGTTTTCCACGGTCTTGCTGACGATGTACTGGGCGCTGATCGCACCTTCTTCGGCAGTGGCCCGCAACGAATCGAGGCGGACCACTTCCTGTCCTTTTTTCACCAAATCGCCTTCGCGAACGAGAATGGCCTCCACGGTACCGCCGGTGAGGTGCTGTACGGCTTTGCGATTGTTGGTGACTTTGACCGTGCCGGTCGCGACCACGCCGGCATCCAGCGGTGCCAGCCAGGACCACAGGAGGAAGCCGCCGAAGCCGGCGATCACCAGCCACACGCCCCATCGCGCGGGTCTGCCGACGTCCAGATCCACCATGCTGCGGGGATCGGCAGGAATCATCTCGGTATGTTGGCTCATTTGCATGATCGGTCACTCCCGTGCTTTGACGGAGGCCAGCGGAGTCGAGGCGCCTGCAGGCATCACACTGGCCTTGCGCAGCGCTGCGAATACTTCATCGCGCGTGCCGAGCATCTGCACGCCGCCGTCACGCAGCATCAGCACCTTGTCGACGGCGCAGAGTACGTTGGGACGGTGGGAAATCAGGACCACGGTGGCGCCACGGCCCTTGAGTTCGGCCAGCGCATCGACCAGGGCCTTTTCGCCGATGTCATCGAGGTTGGCGTTCGGCTCATCCAGCACGATCAGATTGGGCTCGCCATACAGTGCGCGGGCCAGGGCAATGCGCTGCTTCTGGCCACCTGAAAGCGGACTGCCATCGGTGCCCAGGCGGGTGTCATAACCCTGAGGAAAACGCAGGATCATCTCGTGCACCCCAGTGATCTTGGCGGCGCGGATGACCGCTTCGCTGTCCACTTCGCCAAAGCGCGCAATGTTGTCGGCGATGTTGCCCTCGAACAGCTCGACGTCCTGTGGCAGGTAGCCGAGCCAGGGGCCAAGTTCGCCTTTGTTCCAGGTGAATATGTCCGCGCCGTCCAGGCGCACCTTGCCGGCCTGCGCCGGCCAGACCCCGACCAGCAGGCGGGCGAGGGTGGATTTGCCCGAGGCGGACGGGCCGATGATGCCAAGGCTTTCACCGGGGACCAGGCTGAAGCCCACACCGCGCAGAATCGTGTTGGTGGTACCAGGGGCACCGGCATACACATTCTCCACCGCCAGCATGCCCTGCGGCCGCTGCAGCGACATGCTCGGTGGCCGGCGCGGATAGTCGTGCAGCATTTCGTTGAGCCGGGCCCAGGCCGAACGGCAACCGAGCAGTTGCTTCCACGAGGCGATGACCTGTTCCACCGGACCCAGTGCACGGCCGGTGAGGATCGAGCAGGCAATCATCATCCCCGGGGTGATCTTGCCTTCGATCGCCAGCAGTGCGCCGGCGCCGAGGATCAGTGATTGCAGCGTGATACGCACGAAGCGCCCGGTGCTGCTGATCAAGGCGGCGCGGTCGGAGGCCAGGGTCTGCATTTCCAGAATGCGCAAATGGCTTTGGAACCAGCGCTTGCTGATCGACGGCAGCATGCCCATGGCCTCGATGACCTCGGCATTGCGCAGGTTGTTGTTGGCATATTGGGCGGAGGACATGGCGGCCTGATTGGCTTCGGCCAGCGGTTTCTGCGTCGCCTTTTCAGTGAGGTAAGCCAGGCCCATCAGAATCAGGGAACCGATCAGCGTGAGCAGTCCGAGCAGCGGGTGGATCAGATAGGCGACCAACAGGTAGATCGGCGTCCACGGTGCATCGAAGAACGCGAACAGGGAATTGCCGGTGACGAACTGGCGAACCTGGGAGAGGTCTTGCAGGGCCTGGGCCGGATTGCCCCCGGCGCGGCTCAGGTTGCGTTCGAATGCCGCGTTGAAAATGCGTCGGTTGAGTTCCATGTCGAGGCAGTTGCCGACCCGGATCAGCACCTTGGTGCGGACCATTTCCAGGGTGGACATCAGCAAGAAAAGACCCACCACCAGCACCGTCAGCATCGTCAGTGTCGTGACGTTGCGACTGACCAGGGCTCGATCATAGACCTGCAGCATATAAACGGCTGGCGTCAACATCATGACGTTTATGACGCCGCTGAACGCCGCCAGCATGTAAAAGCTGCGGCGCATGCGAAAAAGGGCGTCGGACAGTTCGGAACGGATGCTCGGCTGCTTGGGCATGGTGATCCTCCCACTTCGAAAAGGCGGTTGCCCTTGGGGCGCAACAGCTAACAGTAAATGTAGTCCCTTAAACGACTTATGCACGCGCAGGCTGGTCGCTCTGTGGATGGCGAGTCTTCCGAAATCTCTGCGTTGCTCCCTTATGCAGGAGCGTAGGTCGCGCCGAATCACTCCGAAATAACATTTCGCTCTATACCTGCACTCAACTTTCTATATGTCTTTTAAAAACAGCTAGTTGTGATCACCAAACACCAGTCGTCTGTTTTACCGACGTAATATTGACAAAGATTTGCTATGGAACTTTAGTCTTAGTTATCGGGGGGCCCGCCCGCCTGAAGCTTGTCATCGTTTTGGCAACGCAAGGTGCGGTGATTTCCCGGAAGGAGCAGAGCATGTCGATCATTGCGTTCTTTTGCAGAGTGAAGGGGCTTTCCAGCCAGTTTGCCTTTACCTCCTGTTTCCATGGCCCGCCCAGGGCGCGTACTCGCTCTGCCTGACCGTTCGGCGAGCCATTCACTACGCGAATTCCAGGCGCGTATCCCGGGTCCCGGGTAACGCCAGCTCTCTCGCTAGAAAACAAGACCAACAAACTGCACAAGCCAGCACGTGACTTGGCGCGGATGGACCTTCTCGTCCCGCGCCTTTACCCAGACAGATCGAGGGCAATCCAAAATGGCCAATTTCAACAAGTCGGACCTGGAGTTCATCCTCAAGCAAATCTTCATCGCAGAAGCGAATGCCGACGGCGCCAGCCTCAGTGATTTGCTTCCCAACAGTCAGGTGCCATTCGGCCTGCGTACCGTCGATGGCAGCTTCAATAACCTGGTCACCGGCCAGAGCGAATTTGGCGCCGCGGACAACGCTTTCCCGCGCCTGCTTGATCCTTCCTTTCTATCGCCGGCATACGCCGGGACCGGGACGGTGATCGACCCGCAACCACGGATTATCAGTAACCTGGTCGTCGACCAGACCGCCAACAACCCGGCGGCCTATGCCGCAGCTTTCGACCCGGGCCTGGACGGTGTGCTCAACTTCGGCACGGCGGGTAATGACGACGTACTCAAGGATGGCGTACAGATAGTCTCCAGCCCCGGTCTGGATGGGGTGTTTGGCACGGCCGATGACAAGGACGTGTTCTTCATGCCCAACGTCTCGCCGGACGCCGGCCTGACCGCCAGTTTCAACTCGTGGATGACCTTCTTCGGCCA
>Ga0182008_10002525_pt1 | contig 11402 bp, 6 predicted proteins | sample Sormic07211129_1_FD_120482 | JGI IMG/M metagenome (GOLD analysis project Ga0182008, IMG submission 120482) | Rhizosphere microbial communities from Sorghum bicolor, Mead, Nebraska, USA - 072115-129_1 metaG | ecosystem: Host-associated > Plants > Roots > Rhizosphere | place: USA: Nebraska...
AACCAAATCCTGACTAGAGTACGAGATATCCTTTTCTGCTTTCCAAGTTACATGCGTATATAAACGATTATTATCCAATTTTCGACCATGGACAATAGTTTCTTCGATATAATTGGCAACTCTTTGATCATCACTTAGATTTTCATTCCCTACAGACCATGCTATAATACTAGGATGGCTTCGATCCCGCATTATCATTTTAGTTAACTGCTGAAATCCAAATTCATTAATCTCATTATTATCAAAATGAGGACCATGAAAACCTGTAACATTAATTTCTTCAATTACTAACATCCCCAACTCATCCGCCGCATCAAGCAACCGCTAAACGAACCGGAACTCTTTAGTGTGAGACTAACACTATCATTTACCTGAATTAATTGCACTAAGCTTGAGGATGCTTATTATGAATTAGAGCTATTAGGCTTCCCACTATCACGCAATTCCTACATTGACTATCTGAAAACACACTTAACTCCTTTATTTACTTTCTCAAACTCTAATGCACCTGTTTCAGTAACTCCACTTTGCCAGCAATACACACGTTTTAGGCTTTTGAGGTTAGTAAGGGCCATTAAACCTTTATCATCAATTTTAGTGTGAGTAATATTTAAGTATTCCAGGTTGGGAAGCTTTCTAATTGCATCAATACTTTTATTGGTAATCCCCGTATTTTCCAGATTAAGCTTTACCATGTTTTTACATTCAGAAAGTTTTGAAACGCCATTGTCCGAGATTTTAGTTTTAGCCAGTTTTAGCCATACTATTTGTGTTGCAATTTTAGTTAGCATCTTAACTTTTTCATCGTTAAATTCAGGTGCGTTTACTGCACTAACCTCTAAAAAGGATTGGTTTTGAGCAACAGGATGAATCAAAATATTCTCCTTTTGAAGCGCTGAAATCGCTGCATTATCCGCTTTGGCTATCTTCTGAGAAAACACCTGAGATTCTGATGATTTCCCCGAATTTGCATCCGCAAGAGAAGTTGCCGCATCTCCATTGCTAAAGCTTTTAAAATAAGCTGCTACTCCCTCTGTTTGCTTTACTTCTTTAACTTTCGCTTTAAAAGACGAGCCTGAAGCTATCCACCATTTAATAAGTGCAATTTCCTGTTCGCTCAGTCCTGGTTTTCCTTTTGGAGGCATCCGTTCATCATCACCCTCGGGTAAAAGTACCCTGCGAATCAGTTCGCTGCGTTCTACATTTCTGGCTTTAATAACCACACCATGCTTTCCGCCTTTCATTAAAAGCTCTTCGGTATCCATGCGTAAACCACCTTTAATTTTTGTTGCATTGTGGCAATTCCAGCATTTAGTTTTTAATACTGGTGCCACCAGATCGGTGTAAATAATTGCTTCGTTAATGTTTGTGATTTTTTTAGGAGTGCTTTCTGCCTGGGCCTCTGCAATACCCAGCCAGGACCGGAATGGCTGGGGCGTATTGGCGGTAAGGTAGTCTTCACCATGGGTCATGTTGCCCCCTAAATGCCCGGTTAAGGTGAGCATAATTACCAATAGTGCCAGTAAAACACTGTACGGTTTGGCCAACTTAAATGCGTTTTTTGTAAGGCTCCGCTTTTTTATCAACCACAATATTCCTGCAATAGCGGCAACACCAATGCCCATCCATTGATGCCAGAACAGTGTTCCCTCATTGTATTCTCCCGAAAGGGATAAAAACCAGCCGAACGTACAGGAAATTACGGCGTTAATAAATCCCCAAAAAAGTATAATGGAAACGGCACTGTCAAATTGCTGGCTCTTTGTTTTTAGCGCAAGTAATTCGAGAATAAAAGCGATCAGCAACATCCCGATAGGTAAATGGACAACTACAGGATGGAAATGCCCGAAAAATAATTCCCACTCGGATGGGGCAGTAAGTTGAATTAAAAACATGTATTGAATTCGAATAAATAAAGGTTTGTCTCTGATATGAACCCTGCTTTGGCTTTTTAATTTATCAAACCCGTTCCAGTTTTACCGGATACGTTTTACCGGCGTTCCATTGTGGGATGTACAGGTTTTTATCATCATCTACACATACATCATGGCAATGCTTAAAAATGGGCTGTGCCTGAACCATCAAATCCAACTCGCCATTTGTATACTTTGGCTCGGTTCCTCCGGGATTTGATACCACTTTATTGTTGACATCCAGAATGGTTACAAAGCCCGAATTCATGGTTAAATAATGATGTTGCAAAGCGGAATAACAAACGCCCGAATACAGCATATCACCGTCAAAAACCGGCCTGCTAATGTATGCTCCTGGCAGGTAAATGGAAGAGATGTATTCGCCATTTAACGTAAAGCGTTTGAAGCAATTTTTCATCCTTTCGGTACACAGCAGGGTGGGATTATTTTTATCGCGGGTATCTAAAGCTATTCCATGGACCTGTTTAAATTTATCATCCTTGATGGCACTTTCCCCCCCAAATTTCCGAATAAACTCCCCTTTGGAGGTGTATTGAAGAATATATTGACTGCCGTAACCATCCGCTACGTAAATATCCCCATTCGGGCTAATACAGGTTTCGGTGGGTGAAAAACGCTGGCAATCGGTATAGGAGCCAATAAATTTGGGATGCTTAATGGTTAGTAAAATCTTCCCTTTTAAGGTGGTTTTATACACTTCGCCCAGTTCGATATCGGTGATATACAGAAATTCTTCACCGTTTTCGTTATGCAGAGTTAAGCCATGTCCGCCCGGAAACTGCTGTCCCCAGGTTTCAAGTAACTTGCCCGATTTATCATAGATCAGGATATTGTTTTTCACCTCGTTGGTTAACATAATGATGCGTTTCTGGCTATCCATCACCATTTCGTGACAATCCTTTACGGGATGGGTGGATGGATTGAGATTGCCCCAGTTGCTGTTAACTCGATACTTAAAATCACCGTGACCGATAATATCTCCTTTAGGTTTCTCTTTCGCTAAAATGTAAAAGGGTTTTGCCAGTGTTGCCGATAAGCCGAGTAAAGCTGCCTTCTTGATGAATTGTTTTCTTTCCATGTTTTAAACTAAAATATCCTGAACAACTTTTCCGGCAACATCCGTTAAACGATAACGCCTCCCCTGACTTTTATAAATGAACTTCTCGTGATCTATACCCAATAAATGTAGCATCGTTGCCTGAAAATCATGCACATGAACAGGGTCTTTCACCACGTTGTAACCAAAATCATCCGTTTGGCCATATACCATTCCGGGTCTTATCCCGCCACCTGCCATCCAGATACTGTACGCTCCGGGATGGTGATCTCTGCCGAAACTCTCCTGTGTTAATTTCCCCTGACAGAAACTGGTACGCCCAAACTCGCCACCCCAAATCACCAGCGTATCATCCAGCAAACCGCGTTGCTTCAAATCTTTCACCAAAGCTGCCGATGCCTGATCGGTTTGCGAGGTAGCTCTACGGATACCGTTATATAAACCAGCGTGATGATCCCAGCCTAAATGATACAATTGGGTAAAACGCACATCTTTTTCTGCAAGTCGGCGGGCCAGCAGACAATTGTAAGCGAATGATCCCGGGACTTTTACGTCGGGCCCGTACATATCCAGTATGTATTGTGGTTCGTTGCTTAAATCGGTAATTTCAGGAATGGCCATTTGCATACGATAGGCCATTTCGTATTGTGAAATGCGGCTGTCTACTTCCGGGTCTTCCCAGGTTTCATTTTGCAGCAGGTTGAGTTGTTTAATATAATCAAGGGCCCTTCGGCGATCAACCTTTTCTACACCATCCGGAGATGAGAGGTACAATACCGGATCTTTCCCCGACATAAACTGTACGCCCTGATGGTGCGATGGTAAGAATCCGTTACTCCATGCTGCGTTGGAAATCGGCTGATCGCCGCCACCTTTAGAAAGCATCACAATAAATGATGGCATGTTTTGGTTCAAACTTCCCAAGCCATAACTCAGCCACGAGCCAATACTTGGCCTGCCGCCAATCTGGTTGCCGGTTTGTGTAAATAAAACGGCAGGTTCGTGATTGATTTGCTCTGTCTGCATGGAGCGGACAATGCAAATGTCGTCCAGTATGCCAGCGGTATGGGGCAATAAATCGCTGATATAGGTATTATTTGAGCCGTGTGCTGAGAATGTAGCTGCCATTCCGGCTACCGGAAAAGAATATTGATTGCTTACCATGCCCGAAAGGCGCTGATTGCCTAAAACAGAGCTTGGAATATCCTGACCATGCATTTTATTCAGCATGGGTTTATGATCAAACAGCTCCATTTGTGACGGGCCGCCGCTTTGAAATAAATAGATAACCCGTTTTGCCTTTGGTATAAAATGAGGATTTATTAAGGGCTGGTTTTCGTCAAGACTGGCAATGATTTTTTTGCTTCCGTTACCGGATGAAAAATTACAGCCCAGCAAGCTGCCCAATGCAATGCTGCCTAAGCCTAAAGCACTGCCTTTTAAAAAATCCCGTCGGGATTGCTGGTATAGGAATTTTTGTAAATCGTCCATTTTTGCAATTATTTTCGTGTTAAAAACTCGTCGGTATTGATTACGGCTAAAGCAATTTCTGATAAGCTTGCCGACACTGCTTTGGTGCTGCTGTCTGCTGCCTGAAACTTTCGGTAGCCCACGTTTAAAAACTTTTCTGCCTTTTCGGGATGCTGTATAAAATGCTGCAATTCTTCAGCATACATCTTTCTGAGCAGAACCATTTCTTTTACGTTCGGGTTTCTTCCGGTTAAGGAAAGATAGATGTAAGCAATGCGCTGATCGGTAGTCTGGCCGCCTTCTTTCATTGCTTTGATGGCTAAAATCCGTGCTGCTTCAACAAACTGAGGGTCGTTTAATAAAACCAAAGCCTGCAATGGTGAACTGGAGACCTGCCGTTTTACGCTGCAATAATTTCTGTCGGCCGCATCAAAAATTTGCATGGCTGCACGAGTGCTCGATCGTTTAACTACCGTATAAATGCTTCGCCGGTACAAACCTTCGCCATCTTCCTGCAAATATTTGTATTGCCACCCTTTATCGTTCAGGGCTTCCCAAATACCAGCTGGCTGATACGGATACACGCTTTTGCCACCGATTTTTTTCACCAGCAGGCCGCTTGCTGCAAGGGCATTATCGCGGATCATTTCGGCAGGGTACCTAAACCGGCTACTGCGGGCCAGTAATTTATTTTGCGGATCGCGAGCAAGTAATTCTTTAGTGATAACCGACCGCTGACGATAGGTAGCACTCATAAAAATAAGTTTCTGCAATGCTTTGGTGTTCCAACCGTTGGTTCTGTAAGTAACCGCCAAATAATCAAGTAATTCGGGATGGGTTGGCAATTCGCCTTGGTTGCCAAAATCGTCGGTAGTTTTAACTAATCCTCTGCCAAAATAAAATTCCCAAATCCGGTTTACAGCAACTCTTGCAGTTAGCGGATTTTCTGGCAGAAACAGCCATTTAGCTAAGCCAAGCCTGTTTTTCGGATAATTGTCCGGGAACGGTAGTATGGCTTTTGGCGTTGATGGAAATACTCTATCGCCAGGACTATCATACACGCCCCGGTTCAATACAAATGTAGGACGAGGTTGAGGCAGATCGCCCATCACCATCGCTTCTTGTATAGAATCGTACAAATTGGCCAATTCTTTTCGGGCATTGAATAAAGGGTCGTTTTGAAATTCAGGGTTCATATCCGAGTTGATTTTTTTGCCTTTTGCCACTATCCGTTTAGATGCAAAAAGCCAGCTCACTTCATCGTTACTTACCTGATTGTTAAAGATCATCAGTTCGTCGATCATCCCACCAGGTAATGATTTTTCAAGAGAACGTGCGCCTAAACTAAATCCTGGGAATGGTTGCTTTTGGATATGCACTTTCGATTGGATGTTTTTTACCAGATGATCTACTTCTACAGAAACCGGTGCAGGTTTTCCATTTATAAAAATCTGCACGCCCGAGGCTTTGCTGCTACCATTGTAATTAATAGCTAGATGATACCATTTTCCGGGTTTCAATGCCTCTTTGCTTACTACGCTTATCGCATCATGTGGAAAGGAGTGGCTTAACCTGAAGTTTAACTGGTTGTTTTTAAGCGTAAGATCATAGCCCTGATAACCGTACCGTTTGGGATCGCTACTATAAAATACCGTTGCCAGATCATATTTCTGCGGTAGCTTAAGCCATAAGCTAACCGAAAAAGGCTGGTAACGCTCAAAATAAGCCACCTTAAAAGCAGGAAGGCGAACCGTGGTTTCATCATTCAATTTTAAACTTTTACCCGAAATTCCTCTATCGCTTTGCGTAGCTATTGCCTCGGCGTTAAGGAAAGAATTAGCGATGTTTGGAAATACTGTTGTAGGGTAAGGAGCATACGGCTTGGGATAGTAAGGCGTTTTGTAAGCAATGCCTTGTGTGGTTTTCTCAAAGTTTAAGGAAGCAATACATTTTTCCTGTAAAGATTGCTCTATCGCTTTGTTGTTTCCGGATGTCGGCCTGGCTTGTTTTTCCAGTTTGTAGATATAATTTTTAATTTCTTTGATGTAGTTTTCATCGGCTTTACTCGTTAATAATAAGGTTGGGCCCGGTAAAATATTATCATCGCCCATGTTGGGACTGGCTTGCTCGTTGGTGCTGTTAAAAAAGGCATACAAGGAATAATAATCTTTATGACTGATGGGATCGTATTTATGATCATGGCATTTGGCGCAGCCTACGCTCATGCCTAGTACCGCAGCACCTAAAGTGTTCGTTCTGTCAGCATTATATTCCACACGATATTCTTCATCAATAATACCTGCTTCAGAGTTTTGTCTTTGATTACGGTTAAAGCCGGTAGCCAATATTTGCTCCTGCGAGGCTTTAGGCATCAAATCTCCGGCGAGTTGCCAGGTAATAAATTTATCGAAAGGGAGGTTTTTGTTATAGGCGTTAATCACCCAATCTCGCCATGGCGAAGTTTCACGGTGGCGGTCATCCAGGTAGCCGTAACTATCGGCATAACGGGCCACATCCAGCCAGTAAGCAGCCATCCGCTCGCCATAATGGGGAGATTTTAAGTAACGGTCCACCATCAGTTCGTAAGCGTTTGGCCGTTTATCGTTTACAAACTGTTTTATTTCTGCAATGCTTGGCGGCAGGCCGGTTAAATCAAAGCTCACTCGGCGAATTAAGGTGTGTTTATCTGCCTCTGGCGAAGGCTGCAAATCTTCTTTTTCGAGTTTATTGAGAACAAAAGCATCTATGTCATTTTCTACCCAATCTTCGTTTTTTACATCAGGCAGTTCGGGCATTTCCGGTTTAGTAAAAGCCCAGTGCGGTTTGTATTCAGCCCCTTCTTTTACCCATCTGATAATAGTCGCTTTTTCCTGTGCTGTTAGCGTAAGGTGCGATTCGAGCGTTGGCATCCGGTAATCGTCATCCTCACTTAATATGCGATGAATAATTTCACTTTTGCTAAGGCTGCCCGGTTTAATGGCTTTTAAGCCGCTTTGGGTTTCTTTTTCGTAAGCTGCTTCGGCTATATCTAAACGTAAATCTGCCTTTTGCTTCTTCGCATCGGGACCGTGGCAGCTAAAGCATTTATCAGATAAAATGGGTTTTACATCAATATTATAATCCAACTTTTCGGGTGTATTCTCCATTGCAGTTTCTACATCAGGTGGAAGCTGTACCTTATCGCAACCCATTAGTAATAATGAGCTTAGAATATAGAAGGTGTGTTTTTTAATGTAGTTCATTTATAATTTTTATTATTAAAATTTGATTTATCGTTCAACAATCCTCATAATTTACCCTTTGACAACTATATTTTCATCTTTCTTAATTAATCCCTGTTTGTTTTGTATGAATAATCACACTTTTAAGATTAATTAATACTCCGCTTTAAACACCCACTCGCCGGACGGGACTTCGAAACCGATGCGATCTGAAGGACATCCAATGGCTCTGTTAGCCTCATTTAAGTATTTTCCTTGTTCCCATACTATCTTCCCATTTAATCGGATGTATTTTACTTTATCAGACGGCACACCGACCGTAGCCCGAGTCGAGGTAGGAACTGTCACTTTGATTTCTATACTATTGACTGATTTTATGAAGGACGAATGTATGACGCCTTTCATCGTTTCAAACGAAGCGGAAGCCCTATTCAAACTTCCTGGTTGAGGCATCACATCGAACCTTGAAAACCCGGGCTCAGTGGGTTGAACCCCGCATACATATTCCATCAATAAGGTAAGCGGGCCGCCAGACCAGCCATGGTTGTAGCTACCACCTCCATAACCTTCGGCACCTATGCCCCAACCCTCCCATAAAGTTGACAGCGGACTGGCGACCATTTTCTCGTACCTTAGTTTCATACGACCTAAAGCAGCCTTTGCGTCGCCCATCTTAAATAATGATTCCAATATATATTTTTCCATATACGGACTGGCATTAAACGAGCGTTCAAATACTTTCTTGATAGCCGGGTACTGTTGTGGCTGTGCCAAACCAAACAAAACAGCAAGCCCATGGCCTCGATCATCGGTGATCCCGTTGTAACTGGGCGAGCGGTACTCGCCTCCTGTCCATAAAACACGGTTATAGTTGTCCATGATACTTTTCCGCATTTCTTCGTAATATGGAACATCTGCCTTGTTATCTGTAATCAGGGCCATTTTTATTGCTGCACCTAGTGCCTGGTATAGTAGCGCATTGTCCAGCACCGGCCTGTCAATATTTTCGCCCCAGTCTCCCCAGTCCCAGTCTCCTGCGCGAAAAATAAGCAAACCATCTTCTCCAAGCTTCCATAAATTTAAATACCGTTTTACGGCAGGATAAGCATGTTGAATTGTTGCCTGATCACCGGTATTTAAATAGTAATACCAAAAACCATATTCACCAATACTGGAGAGCATTTGTCCCGAAAGTTCTTTGTCCCAATTACCAGCGGGTACGGGTGAAAACAATACGCCGTTAGGCTTTTGCCAGTCTACAAGATTAAGGATTGCCTTTTTTACCAGCGAGAAAGCTTTTGGGTCACACGAATGAAAAATCTCACCTTCCAAAATAACTACATCCCCCCACCATTGAGCACGCTCCCGATCAGGGCAGTCCATAAAATTGTCTCGCATATTCACGTTTAACGTATTGATACACTTGGCCCATAACGTATTCAGAAATGGGTCATCACAATCAAAATGTCCGTTAAATTCTGTGTTGTAACGAGTCTCACGGTAACGTAGATCCAAAATTTCTACTCCTGCAGGGATAGTATAAATCATAGAATGACCATTCAGATAGGCCAGGCTTTCGAACTCCTGAACTCCTTCTTTCGTTACATATTCTGAGCGATAGTTGTATTCACTCCCCCCTTTGTAGTTATCGGTACGCATGTCTATTAACAGCCCTGCAGGTGCTTTAATTTTCAAGTAAGGAGAAATGGTAATATTTCGTGGCAGTACTGCGACAACAGGTTTTCCATCGCTTACCTTGGGAATCTTGTTATCATTTTCATATTTCTTCAGTTCCTCTACTTTCCAAAGAGGAATTGGCCGTTCAACTAAATTATTCCATGGTGCTATGGGCGGCCTGCCAAATTCTAATGCATAGGGCCATGATGAATCATCATAGACTGCTAACATCCACTGCTCAATATCTTTCCGGGCATCGAAATGAATGTTATCATCCGGCATACGAAAATTAGGGTGAGGAGAACCTGTAGTGCCAAAGGCCGGATGGCGTAAAGATTTCCAGGTCTTGTCTGTACCAAAGATCTTACCATCAACATTTACTTCCAGGACGAGACCTGCCTTCCCGCTGTTTTTATGGGAAAAACCGTCTTTCCCCCAATACCAGGCAAGTACGGCAAACGTGTTTTTACCTTTCTGCAAATACTTTGAAAAGTCTACTACATCAAAATAGGTGTCCCGGGGATTAGGGCCTCGTTTTAACCCACCTTCATACACCACCAATCTTCCATTGATCCATAACCAGTATTTTGAATCAACTGCTATCCGGGCAAAGGCTTTTTGAGGCTTTGAAGTTAAATTGATCGTTTTACGGAATGATTGCCAGATATTGGTATCCATTTTACTATCTACGCCTGATATCCACTGGGCTTTCCAGTCTTGTGCATTTGATACTAGACAGAAAAAGGACATGACACCAAAAAATATAAACTTTTTCATGATCAATTATATAAAAGGGGGTTCAACAAAACACAATAGCCGCTCTCTCATTATTGTGTAACCGTTAATATAAGTGAGTGCGCTTCTGTTTCATCATCATGTAGCATTCCTGTTATCTGATGAAATTTCACTCCTGTAGGGTTAAATACATTAGCAATCTCGGGTACAGGACATGCCGAACAACAGGCAAGCCATTCCCTAAGAGCATTATTAATTGCTGGTGCAGCATCAGTATCCTGACTCAGTCCATATTCAGATGCGTTTATTACGGTTTGCGCAGATACTGGCAAAAAAGTCCCTAAAAATAGACTTATAAATAAAACCCATTTTCTAAATAGTATTGTTTGCATTTAAAGGTGTTTTTGATTAGTTAGCAATTGTTAATACAATTGGTTGTGCTTCAGTCTCTGCATCAATTTCTGCTTTTACATAACAATAAGAAGAATGAAGACCATCGGGTAACTTCCCTGTTAACACTACAGTTATTTCTTTACTTTCATTTGGAGCGAGAGAAAAAGGTAATTTAGATTTTGTAATTCTTGTTGTAGCAACAACTCCTGGGGCAAGAGATTTAATAACGCTTTGTTCTGCACGCTTAGATTCAAATCCAAGAGCTGGTATCACTACTAAAATTCCTTTACATTCTTTTCCTTTCGTTTCTGAAAGTCTTATTTTTATTTTGATTTCATTTTCCTTATCAGCCGAAACATTTACAAGCGCACCAAATAGGTCGGATTGCATCTCTGGACTGTTTATAACAAACGACAATCTAACTGGAGACATAATAACTCTCCATCCTAATTTTTTCACATTCCTGTAATAACTTTGTATAGCTTTACAATGAAATGGAGTTACTGGAACTGGATTACCTCCGTCCCAATCCGGTCTACACCAAAACTCAGTTGATGTCCAATACAATTTTCCAAGAAAATGTTTTCTACCCTCTAAAAGCCTATTATAAGAATCAATAATATAACCTTGGTAGAATTCTGTTCCTTTACCAAAACCATTTTGACCTAATACTGCTTCAGCCCCATATTCTGACATCAAAATGGGCTTATTGACTTTTGCTTGAATATTGTCCAACACTTTTACAACATCCTCCACTTTAGGAGAATACCATGCTCCATAGTAATTTTGACAAACCAAATCCTGACTAGAGTACGAGATATCCTTTTCTGCTTTCCAAGTTACATGCGTATATAAACGATTATTATCCAATTTTCGACCATGGACAATAGTTTCTTCGATATAATTGGCAACTCT
>Ga0182008_10002526_pt1 | contig 11397 bp, 15 predicted proteins | sample Sormic07211129_1_FD_120482 | JGI IMG/M metagenome (GOLD analysis project Ga0182008, IMG submission 120482) | Rhizosphere microbial communities from Sorghum bicolor, Mead, Nebraska, USA - 072115-129_1 metaG | ecosystem: Host-associated > Plants > Roots > Rhizosphere | place: USA: Nebraska...
AGGCGCGCCCGCTGCTGTCGAGGTGGTTGGTGGGTTCGTCGAGCACCAGCAACTCGGGCGTGGCCAGCAATGCGCTGATCAACGCCACCCGCGCCAGTTGGCCGCCACTGAGTTGATCGGCCGGCGATTCGAGCGTCAGTGATGCCAGGCCCGCCTCATCCAGCGCCGTACGCAGGCGCTCGGCAAGATCCCAGCGGTCGTCGATCAGCTCAAGGTCGTCGACACGCGCCGCGCCTGCGGCCATGCGTTGCAATGCTTCCAGGGCCGGGGCGCTGCCGGTGAGATCGGCGACGCTGGCGCCGGGCGTAACCACCACGTTTTGCGGAACGAAGGCCACGCTGGCCGATCGTGTGATGGCGCCGGATGACGGCGCGAGCACTCCGGCGATCAGTTGGGCGAGGAGGCTTTTACCGCTGCCGTTGCGACCCACAATGCCGGTGGGCGTGTGATCGATGGACAGGTTCAGGTCGTCCAGCAGGGTTTCGCCATTGGCGAACTGGAAGGTTACGTGTTGCAGGGAAATCAATGCGGGCAGCCGTGTGACGTGAGTCATCAGCACCTCCATAAAAATGTCGAACAGGCCAACAAGCGCGCCAGGCGCTGGTTGCGGATACATTTTGGAAGGCTTAGTGGTTCACGTCGGCGGTCGTCCCGAGGGTCAGAAGGGAGACAGAGCCTAACCCGCCTTGGCGTTCTGCGGCAAGTCAGCGGCCAGGCGTTCGAGGAACATCGCCAGAGCGACTTCTTCGGCTTTCAGGCCCTTGCGCACCCGCGGCTTGGGCAGCTTCGACAATTCCCCCAGGCTGAAATGCTCAAGTACGGCCGGGTGGATATAGCACTTGCGGCACACCGCCGGGGTATTACCCAACTGCTTGGCGACATCCTTGACCATCGACACGACATGCCGCTTGGCATCGGATTCGGGCTGCCACTGCAATTCGCGCAGCACTGCCAGCGCCATGGCGGTGCCAGCCCACGTGCGATAATCCTTGGCAGTAAAATCCTCACCCGTGAGGCTGTGCAGGTAGGCATTCACATCATGAGAACTGACCGTGTGGCGCTCACCGTCCTCGTCCAGGTACTGGAACAGATTCTGCCCCGGCAATTCCATGCAGCGTTTCACCACGCTGGCCAGGCGTCGATCCTTGACGCTCACCTGATGCTCCACGCCGCTCTTGCCGCGAAACTGGAACTGAATCTCGCTGCCCTTGACGTCCACATGTCGGTTGCGCAGCGTGGTCAGGCCGTAGGATTTATTATCGCGCGCGTACTGAGTATTGCCGACGCGGATCAGCGTGGCGTCCAGCAGCATCACCACGGTAGCCAGGACTTTTTCGCGGGTGAATCCGGGTTCGGCCAGTTGCGCTTCCAATTGCTTGCGCAGTTTCGGCAAGGCGTTGCCGAAGGCCTGCAGACGCGCATATTTGTCGCTGTCGCGCACTTCGCGCCAGCGCGTGTGGTAGCGGTATTGCTTGCGTCCGCGGGCATCGCGGCCGGTGGCTTGCAGATGACCGCGCGGATCGGCGCAGATCCATACATCGGTGTAGGCCGGTGGCACCGCCAGGGCGTTGAGACGCTTGATCTCGTCGGCATCGGTGATGCGCTCGCCCTTGGGGTTGAAGTACTGGAATTTGCCGCGCACTTTTTTGCGGCGGATGCCGGGCTGGGTGTCATCAACGTAATGCAGATCGCGGGGCAGGTCGGCGGGCAGCGCGGAGTCGGGCATGGCTCAGGTTCCTTGGCAATCAATCAGGCCGGTATGTCTGATTGACCGCAGCCGTGTGCGGACGTGCCAAAAGGTTTGCTAGGCCAGCACCGCCACGGCTTTGATCTGCGCCCACAGCCCTTTTCCGGGATGCAGCTGCAACTGGTCGCGGGAAAAACGCGTGATGCGCGCCAACAGCGGCGTGCCGTCAGCGTCCAGGCGCACCAGCACGTGGGCACTGTTATCCGCAGCGACTTCCTCGATCACAGTGACCGGCAGGCGGTTGAGGATGCTGCTGGGTTCCTCGGCCTGCAGGCTGAGGCTGACGTCCCGCGCCTGCACCTTGACCCGCAGCGCCTTGCCAATGTCCAGCGGCGCGTGGGCCACGCGCACGGTCAACGCGCTGCCCGGCAACTGCAGCGTGAGCAACTGGTAGTGGGCATCGTAGGCATTGACCACACCATTGATCACCACGCCGGCGTCATCACCGCGCGCCAGCGGCAGGTCCAGGCGCGCCAGTGTGTCGCCAATGGGGCCGCAGGCCAAGGCTTTGCCTTCGCTGAGCAGCACGATGTGGTCAGCCAGGCGCGCGACTTCGTCCTGTGCATGGCTGACATACAGCACCGGAATCTCCAGCTCGTCGTGCAGGCGTTCCAGGTACGGCAGGATCTCGCTTTTGCGCTGGCTGTCGAGGGCCGCGAGGGGCTCGTCCATCAACAGTAAGCGGGGCTGGTGAGCAGTGCGCGGGCGATGCCGATGCGCTGGCGCTCGCCGCCGGACAGGTGCTGGGGCCGGCGTTCGAGCAGATGGCCGATGCCCAGCAGCTCGGTGGCCTGGGCCATGTCCACCTGCCGTTGTGCGCGCGGCGTGCGCTTGAGGCCGAATTCCAGATTGGCGCGCACCGATAAATGTGCGAACAGGCTAGCTTCCTGGAACACGTACCCTAACGCGCGTTGGTGCGGCGGCATGAACACCCCGCTGCGGCTGTCCTGCCAGACCTCGTCGTTGATCCGGATTAAGCCATTCCTGGCCCGTTCCAGGCCGGCGATGCAGCGCAGGCAGGTGGTCTTGCCGGAGCCTGAATGCCCGTACAACGCGGTGACGCCACGGCCGGGCAGTTGCAGGTCCACATCGAGGGCAAAGCCGGAATACCGCAAGTGCAGGCGTATCTCCATCATCGACATCAGCTCCAGCCCAGTCTGGTTTTACGGCTGGAGTAGAGCGCCAGCAACACAAAAAACGCGAACACTACCATGGCGCCCGCCAGCCAATGGGCCTGGGCATATTCCATGGCTTCGACATGGTCGTAGATCTGCACCGAGACCACGCGGGTCTTGTCCGGGATATTGCCGCCGATCATCAGCACCACGCCGAACTCACCGACAGTGTGGGCAAAGCCCAGGATGGACGCGGTGATAAAACCCGGGCGCGCCAGGGGCAGGATCACGCTGAAGAACGTGTCCCAAGGTCCGGCGCGCAGTGTCGCCGCGACTTCCAAAGGCCGCGTGCCGATGGCCGAAAAGGCGTTCTGCAACGGCTGCACCACAAATGGCATGGAGTAGATCACCGAACCGATGACCAGGCCGGTGAAGCTGAACGTGAGGGTGCCCAGGCCCAACCACTGCGTGAGCTGGCCGAAATAGCCGTTGGGACCCATGGTCAGCAGCAGGTAGAAACCAATGACCGTCGGCGGCAGCACCAGCGGCAGGGCGACGATCGCGCCCACGGGGCCGCGCCACCAGGAGCGCGTGCGCGACAGCCACAGGGCAATCGGAGTGCCGATGACCAGCAGGATCACGGTGGTCAGTGTCGCGAGTTTGACGGTCAACCAGATCGCGGAAAAATCGGCACTCGATAGGGGCATTTACAGCTCGTAACCGTAGGATTTGATAACGGCAGCGGCTTTCGGCCCTTTGAGGTATTCGACCAGCGCTTTGGCTGCGGCGCTGTCTTTGCCTTTGTTAAGGATCACCGCGTCCTGCTTGATGGGGTCGTGCAAGGACGCGGGGACAATCCAGGCCGAACCGCTGGTGACTTTGCCGTCTTTATAGATCTGCGACAAGGCCACGAAACCCAGCTCGGCGTTGCCGGTGGAAACGAACTGATAGGCCTGGGTAATGTTCTGGCCTTCGACGAGCTTGTCCTTGAGCTGTTCGCTCAGACCCTGCTTGGCCAGGACCTGGGTGGCGGCCAGGCCATAAGGCGCGGCTTTCGGGTTGGCGATGGACAAATGTTTGAACTGGTTGCGCTTTAACACCTCACCGCCTGCGTCGACATAACCGGCCTGGGCCGACCACAGCGCGAGGGTGCCCACGGCGTAAGTGAAGCGCGAACCTTTGACGGTATCGCCTTCGTTTTCGAGCTTCTGCGGGGTGGTGTCGTCGGCGCTGAGGAATACTTGGAATGGCGCGCCGTTCTTGATCTGAGTGTAGAACTGCCCGGTGGCACCGTAGGACGCGACCAGTTTATGCCCGGTGTCCTGCTCGAAATCGGTGGCAATCGCCTGGATCGGCGCGGTGAAGTTGGCGGCCACCGCCACCTGCACTTCATCGGCGTGGGCCGCGCCGAAAACGAGGGCGCTAGCCAGGACGGCCAGACGTGAGGCATGAATCAGCATGAAGCAGCTCCTTGGAATGCACGGCATGGGTTAATCGCTATGTATGCGAATATATAGCGCTCGACCACTGCCGGTACAGTGCAACGTCGCCGCAACAGCCTGGGTTATCTGAGCCTGGCCAGCGCCTGCTCGGCCAATTGGCGCGTCAGCTCATAAGTGCCAATGTCGCGGCCCAGGCGCAACGCCTGGCCCGACCACAGGTTGCTGAAACCGCCCTCATCCCTGGCCTTGAGCGGCATCAGCGCGCCGCCGGCCCGGGGAAACGCAGGCGCTGCCGGGTTCATTGCGCCCAGTTCGCGCATGACTCGGTTAACGATGCCCCGCGCCGGGCGTCCGGTGAACAGGTTGGTCAACGCAGTTTCGCTGGCCTGGGCATGGCGCAGCGCGTGGTGATGAGCCGCGCTCACGTTGGCTTCGGGGGTAAACAGGTATGCCGTGCCGATCTGCACCGCCGAAGCACCGAGGGCGAACGCCGCGACGATACCTCGCGCATCGCCAATACCGCCGGCGGCGATCACCGGCACGGTGACCGCGTCGACGATCTGCGGCACCAACGCCATCAGGCCGATCTGGGTGTTGAGGTCATCACTGAGGAACATGCCACGATGACCGCCAGCCTCGATGCCCATGGCGATGATTGCATCGCAGCCGTTGGCCTGCAGCCAGATGGCTTCTTCGACGGTGGTGGCCGACGACAGCACCTTGGCTCCGGTGGCCTTGACCCGATCCAGCAGGGCTTTTTCCGGCAGCCCGAAGTGAAAGCTGACGACCTCGGGGCGGAACGCTTCCACCACCTGGCAGGCCTCGTCGTTGAACGGCGCGCGGTTGGACACCGGAGTCGGCGCCTCGAAATCGACACCCAGTTCGCGGTAATAGGGTTGCAGCAATGCCTTCCAGTGGTGGTCGCGGGCGTCGTCCGGGACCGGTGGCTGATGGCAGAAGAAATTCACGTTGATCGGACGGCTGCTGGCCGCGCGCAGGGTGCGCAGGTCTTCGCGCAGTTGTTCGATGCTCAGCGTGGCGGCGGGCAATGAGCCCAACGCTCCCGCCTGGTTAGCGGCAATGACCATGGCGGGTGTGGTGCCTACGGCCATGGGCGCCTGGATGATGGGTAACTCGATGCCGAGCAAGTCGAGAATACGGGTGTCAGGCCAGGTGCTCATGGGAGGGTCTCCAGCGAAGGTCAGGGGTTTCGCTGTTTTTAGCAGGGCGTATGGCACGCGGCCAGTCTGTTTTATTCACTGGACGCAGCGGACATTTCGTGCAGCTCTGTCAGCCTTCGTTGTTACGCTCGCGCTCCAGCAACGCCTGCTTGCGCGCAACGCCCCAACGATAGCCTGACAGCTCACCATCGCTGCGCACCACGCGATGGCAGGGGATTGCCACCGCCAGACGGTTAGCGCCGCACGCCTGGGCCACCGCGCGATATGACTTGGGTGCCCCGATCCGCTCGGCGATCTGTGCATAGCTGGCCGTGCTGCCCACGGGGATATCACGCAAGGCTTGCCACACGCGCTGCTCGAATGCAGTGCCGCGCACATCCAGCGGCAGGTCGAGGCCCAGCGCGGGCGCTTCGATAAAGCCGACGACCTGGGCAACCCACTGCTCGAAACTCGAGTCGGCGCCGACCAGCTCGGCCTTGGGAAACTGGTCCTGCAGGTTGCGCACCAGGGTGTCCGGGTCGTCCCCGAGCAGGATCGCACACACGCCACGGTTGCTGCGCGCGACCAGGATCGCGCCCAGCGAACACTGACCTACCGCGAACCGAATGACGTTGTGGGCGCCGCCGGCTTTATAGTCGCTGGCGGTCATGCCGAGCAGTTGGTCGGCTGACTCGTAAAAGCGACTGCTGGAATTGAAGCCCGCGTCATAAAGGGCCGCCGTGACCGAGTGTTGACCTTTGAGCCCATTGCGCACTTTGCGAGAGCGATGCGCGTTGGCGTAGCCCTTGGGCGTCAGGCCGGTCACCGCCTTGAACACCCGGTGAAAATGATAAGGGCTCAGGCCGGACTGGGCCGCGAGGGTGGCCAGGGACGGCGGTGCAACGCTCTGTTCGATGAGGCGACACGCATCGGCCACCAATTGCGCATGGTGCGCGGCGCGTTGCGTCTGGTCGCCGGCCGCGCGCCGGCTGGCACGATAACCGGCGGCCTCGGCCTGCGCCGGGGTGTCAAAGAACTCGATATTTTCCAGGCGCGGCAGTCGTGACGCGCTGCTGGGGCGGCAATACACGCCGGTGGTTTTGACACCGTAGACAAACAGTCCGTCGGCGCTGGCATCACGAGCCAGGACAGCGGCCCAACGAGGGTCTTGTTCAGTCAGCATGGTCGGCACTCTTGACGGCTTTATGGCAGATTAGCCGTGCCGCGACGGCCTGACACCCCGAAGCTTGCGGTCAAATCAACCGGCGGTGCGCAGGGTCAGGTTGATGCGTTGCGGGCCCATCACCGGGTGCACGCCTTCCTTGATCGGCATAACCCCGTGAAAGCGCAGGCGGTCCACGCCACCCCAGACCACCACATCGCCATGGAACAGCGAGATTTTCTGCGGCTTGTCCGATCGAGCGTGGCCGCCGAACAGGAAGATCGCCGGCAGGCCTAACGATACCGATACCACCGGTGCGCCGTAGTCGCGCTCGTTTTTGTCCTGATGCAGCGACATCTTGGCTCCGGGGACATAGCGGTTGATCAGGCAGGCGTCCGGAGCAAAGTCGGCGAAACCGGCGTCTGCCGCTGCCTGGACCGCCAATTCGCGCAAGGCATCCGGCAAGGCCGGCCAGGGTTGCTGGCTGCGCGGGTCCAGGTGCGAGTACCGATAGCCGGAGGCGTCTGTGGTCCAGCCCAACTCGCCGCAACTGGTCAACGCCGCCGACATGGTAAAGCCCCCCGGCGTGACCATTTGCCGAAAGGGGGCTTGGGCCAGCACGTGCCGCAGTTCGGGCAGAAGGCGCTCAATCCAGGGCAGGGCATAGCCCCTTAGCACGTAGGACTGTTCACCGATCTGCTCGCGCCCGTTGGGCTGTTGCAGCGCGTCTTCGGCGAACAGGTCAGAAGTGGGACCGGACATGGTCTTACAGCGCCTTGCTCACGCTGATGTCGGTGATGCGATCATTCTCATCGTGAATTTTCGCCAAGGCTTGCTTGGCTTCTTCCACGTCGTCGCTGTGCAGGTGGGCAAACTCGAAACGACGCTCGTCGTTGAGTTTGTACTTGATCACGTATTTGGTGGTGGCGGTCACGGCTATTTCCTGTGAAAGGGCGGATCAGCTCAGCTTGGAGCTGGTACGACGCACGATGCGAATCTTGTGGGACAAAGCAGGTTTGCGGGTCACGCTGATGGCGCGGCGGGTGACGACGTCCAGGGTGATGTTCCAGAACCCGGTGCTCGGCGCGGTGATTTTAGCCGGGAATTTGTCAAACGCGCCGCCATGGTAAGTGTGGCGCCCGCCGTTCTTGAAGCTGCGAAAGTTCGCATCGCTCATCAGACGGATATTACAAGTCTGCGAGCATTCGATGACAACAATATCTCCCTCGTTGAGGTGCTCGCGCTGGTGGATGAATTTCATGGGAGTGTCTCCAGAAGGGCTTTTTCTGCAAAATCAGAAGGATACGTAGGTTAAGATGGAGTTTATCAGCCCCAGCGCGTTTATTATCGGCCCGTCTTCGACGCCGTCGACAATTTAAAACAGTTATTTACCGTGTGATCAGGGATAAATCCTACGTGTCCGGGAGAAAATTACCATCCCCGCTGTCGTAGGGTCTTTATCGGAGGTTTTGTATGAAGTGGAGTGTGTTGGTTCTGGCCTTGGCGTTGGGTGGGTGTGCTTCGGTTGCAGACATCAAGCAGACCCCGCCGACATTGGCGGTCATTTCCGGGAAAAAGCCGCAGGAATACGCTGCTTGTGTCGTACACAAATTGTCCACGACACGTCGTCCTTCGCAGATCGAACCTCACAAGGAAGGCGTGCGTGTGATCGTGCCGCAGAAATTCTCGGCTGACCCATCGGCGATCTTCGAAATTGAAGAGCGCTCCAGCGGCAGCAGCATCAAGCTCTACGAGAGCATGTCGAACGTGCCGATTCGCCCAGGTGATGTGAAAAAAGCCGGTGAAGACTGCATCTCTGGCTGATCTCCAGCCCGTCGCGCGCCTTCGAATCCGATAAAAGCCTGGCCCTGCAAACGCAGCGCCAGGCTTTTTTAATGCCGCCTGGAACGTTGTGGAAGCAGGATCATTCCCATACTATTTGTAAGGCTTATGCCGTGAATGTCTAAGCTTATAACTATAAACAGGGAGTGATGATGAGACCTCTGCAACGAACACTGGTGGGGAGTGCACTGTTTTTTCTGCTGGGCAGCGCGCACGCGTTGGATGGCAGCAAGATTTTCACCGCGGGGGGCGCGCAGCCCGCAGCGATGGCCTGCGTCGCTTGCCACGGGGCGGATGGCGGCGGTGTCGCGGCGGCGGGTTTTCCGAGGTTGGCCGGATTGCCTGCGGCTTATCTGCGTAAGCAATTGGAGGACTTTAAGCGCGGCAGTCGCGATAACCCGGTGATGCGTCCACTGGCAATCGCGCTGACGGATGCCGAGGTGCAAGCGCTGAGCCAGACCATCGCCGCAATGCCGGCTGCCGCCCCCGTCCCGGTGTATCGCAGCGAAATGCCGGCCAATGCCGCTCAGAAACTTGCCTTGCAAGGCGCGTGGGAGCGGCAGATTCCAGCCTGTGTCAGCTGTCACGGGCCGGCTGGCAGCGGCGTCGGCGGTACGTTCCCGCCGCTAGCCGGGCAGCCCGCGGGCTACCTCGCCGCGCAGTTGATCGCGTGGCAGAACGGCACCCGTCACAACGATGTCAACGACCTGATGGGGCCTATCGCCAAGTCACTGACTGCGCAGGAAGCCCAGGACGTGGCCCAGTATTTCGCGTCGTTAAGCCTGGAGGTCAAGCCATGAAGCCGTTTGTGCTTGTAAGCGTGGTCGGCTTGTTGATGGCTTTGCCGATCCAGGCCGCGACCATTGCCATGGAAGATCAATCCCAGCTGGTGCCACGCCCGGCTGGTCAACAAGCCGCGTTGTTTCAGCCACCGTCGGAAAAAGACTTGCCGGATAATGCGTACGGCAAGCTGGTCAGGCAGGGATATGCCTTATTCGTCGACACCAAGCGCCTGGCGCCGCAATTTGTCGGCAACGGCCTTAATTGCAGCAATTGCCATTTGGACCAGGGGCGCCTGGCCAACTCGGCGCCATTGTGGGCGGCTTATCCGATGTATCCGGCTTACCGCAAGAAAAACGACAAGGTCAACACCTACGCCGAGCGGCTCCAGGGTTGTTTCCAATTCAGCATGAACGGTGGCACCCCGCCGGCAGCCGACAGCCCGGAAATCACCGCGTTGTCCGTGTATTCCTATTGGCTGGCCAGTAAGGCGCCCTTGGGCGTGGAACAGCCGGGGCGCGGTTACCCCGATGTGGCACAACCCGCGCAGGGCTACAGCATCGTCCGAGGCGCACAGGTGTATGGGGATCAGTGCGCGGTTTGCCATGGCGCGCAAGGGCAGGGGCAAAAGGTCGGCGATCACTACGCGATGCCGCCGCTGTGGGGTAAAGACTCCTACAACTGGGGCGCCGGCATGCACCGGATCAACACGGCGGCTGCGTTTATCAAGCACAACATGCCGCTGGGTAAAGGCGCCAGCTTGAGCGACCAGCAGGCCTGGGATGTCGCAGCCTACATCAACAGTCATGAGCGGCCGCAGGACCCGCGCCTGATTGAGGGCTCGGTAGAGAAAACCCGGGTGAAGTTTCATGCCAATGACGGTGTCAATCTATATGGCCAAACAGTGGAAGGCGTGCTGATCGGGCAGGGCATCCGTTAGACTGTCGGCCATTCAATGCAAAAATACCGCGCAGCCCTGGGGTTGCGCGGTATTTGTCTTTTTTGGAAGCCCGTTATGAAACGTGAAGATGTCAGAGCCCGCCACGCCGAGGGTCAGATCTCGGCCACCCATGTCATCCAGAATCCGGCCGATCTGGGCGAGTGGATCGTGTTTTTCAAAAAGAGCGGCGGGCGCAGTTTTTTCCTGGTGGACGATCAGGATGAAGTGGAATCTTTCCAGCGGCTGGATGACCTGATCGAGACCATTCGCGGCCTGGGCATCAAGTTCGCCGACATACAGCTATAAACGCTTACTTGCAGACCACAACCACGCTGCGGTTTTTGTAGTTGCCTACGTCCTGCCCCAGCGTCTTGTCGCTCTCCTTGAGCGACGGCGTGCCTTCGGTGCCAACGATGCGATAGCCGGTGCCCGCGCAGGATGCATCGGCTTTTTCGTAGCAGCTGGCCCAGGAATTGGCTTCGCCGGAACAGTCGATGGTCAGGCCTTGTTCGCCGTTTTTCAAATAGACGTCAGAGGTGGTAGTGCAGCCGGCGAGCGCCAGGACTGCAGTCAGTGCCAGAATCTTGTTCATAGGTGTTCGTCATCAAGGGTGTTAGGAGGGACGCGCTGACACTGTCGTGGGGCGTTTGCCGAAGATTATAGCGAACTGCCATCTACGTACAGACAAACGCAAAAAAGCCTCGCTATGCGAGGCTTCATGTACCCGGGCCGCTGCTTACTTGCCCTTCGGCCGCTTGCTCGATGCGTGACCGGCTTCGTCCACGAACACTTCAGCGACCGCAATGGCTTCACGCTCGGTCGCGAAGCAACCGGCAACGCTGTCGCCGTGAAAGTTGATCAAGTGCCAGCCGTCCGCACGCTGGGTAATCAGGTAGCCGTTCACACCTTTGGGTTCTGACATCTATTAACAATCTCGTGGTCTGGTTCAAGGGCGCAATCATAGCGCCAAATGTCGTCGACACGTGCACGTTAATCCACGTCAATGCACCGCAGTGAAAGCGTGCTAAAAGATTCAGGTAGATAGCGGCCATAAGCAGTCGGCAATTTTGCCGAGTCAATGGCGCTGCTGTTTGTAAGATAAGTGGAACTTACGCTCAGTTTTTTTCTCTATGATGACATCGCAACGCCAGCAGGACCCATTGTAAGGTGGCTGCGGCCTGATTAGACTGCGCCGAATTCCGTACGCAT
>Ga0182008_10002527_pt1 | contig 11395 bp, 9 predicted proteins | sample Sormic07211129_1_FD_120482 | JGI IMG/M metagenome (GOLD analysis project Ga0182008, IMG submission 120482) | Rhizosphere microbial communities from Sorghum bicolor, Mead, Nebraska, USA - 072115-129_1 metaG | ecosystem: Host-associated > Plants > Roots > Rhizosphere | place: USA: Nebraska...
AAGTAATCCAATTTGATTGAAGTGAATCAAGAACTTCATTGATAACAGCTTGATCAATGAACGGTGGGGAAAATGGGATATTCATAATCTTAATTTTTTAAGTTCTTTCACCAATAATGCATTCACGACTATAAATGCGTTGTTTTTTTGTAGATAAATCAGTTTTTACAGAGGATCAATTCCTCCCATTTACTGGATATAACATCTAGTGAATTGGTCTGCGAAATCTGCCTGGCGTTGGTTGATAATTTTTCTTTATAAATTGGATTAACCAAAACCTTAAAAATTGCCCTGGAAAGCATGTGAACATTATTGTCTTCTATTAATATACCATTGACTCCATTTTGTATAATTTCAGAAGGTCCAAACTCACAATTCATTGCTATGCAGGGACAACCAATACTCATCGCCTCGATCAACGCATTTGGATAACCTTCATTTCTAGAAGGGAGGACAAAAAGCTCCGCTTGCTGATAATAATCAAGGAGCTCATTCTTTGCTCCTACCAGGTATACCCGGTCCTGCAGCTTAAGTTTAACTATCAAATCAATAAGGTTTTTCTTTTCAGCACCATCACCCACGATGAGGAGGTCTATATCATTTAAGGAAAGGCCACTAAAGGCTCTGATCAACTGATCAAAACCTTTTTCATAACCTAGTCTCCCCACCCCGAGTATAAACTTTCTATGATGCACCTTTGAATTCAGAGACAATTCAAAAGTATTTATAGGGTTTCTGATTACTTTATAGTTTTTTAAATTTTCGAAAACCTTGTTCTGTTTCATACAATCCTCAATTCCTTTGGATGGAATCACTATGGCTTTTGATTTTCGATAAATTATATATGATAACCATTTAAATACAAACCCGAATTTATTAACTGTATGGTCTGGTGTAGTTCTTTCAGAAACTATATAAGGTATCCTTAAGAGATTACAACTTAATCCAGTCCACAAATTAGCACTGGTCATAAAAGAAATCACACAATTTGGTTTTTCTTTCTTTAATAGCCTGACAAGGCGATAATAAGTAGTCATTCCATAAAGAATCCTTCTAATTGTATTTTCATTCTTCTTCCGATTTAATAAGTTGACAATTGTAATGGATTTAGAAAGTTCATAGGCCTGTTCTGCCTCATTCATACAGGCGATAATAACTCTAAAAGCTTTTTGATCCAGGCTGTTCCCTAATACTGAAACTACCCGTTCTGCGCCTCCCCTTTGTAAGGTGTTTATTACAAACACTATTGTTGGTTTAGAGATCATAGTCACTTATAATAATTTAATTATGGTATTAAAAGCATGATTAATTCTGAAATTTTTCATTTCAAAGAGCAAATATTCACGGACGTAAATTTTAAGAAGTTTGCGTTTTAGCGCTGTAGAGTATTTGAAATTTCTAATCACCAAATTAAAATCGCTGATCATCCTGCTTTTTCGCAAATTTGAATTGATCATACTCCAAACGCCGCCAGCGTGAATACGATAACAAGCCATTACATCCGGCATCACATATATTTTTTTATTAGTTGCCGACACAGCAAATATTTTGAAGAATTTATCCGCGCCATGAACCTGCAGGTACCAGCTTTTAGAATTTAATGCACGAACTTCTTCAACGTTTCTTACCACTAAAGAACATAACCTGGTTTCTTCTTTTTTCCCAAGCATGACGTCTTCAAAATCATATTCCAGGCTTACCGGGTCAGGATTTAAGTATACTTTCTCCCCATTGTCATTGATAACTTTTGAATAATGACAACAAATCACATAATCAGGATTCGCTTCGAGGAAATCAACTTGCTTCTGCAGTTTTAACGGATCTGTCCAATAATCATCACCATCACACAAAGCCAGATATTTACCTCTAGCTAAATTCAGAATATTGATGTGATTTTTAATAGACCCTATATTCTTTTCATAAGTAACCAAATTGATCCTGCCTGGATACCTTTGGCAATAATCTTCAATAACTGATTTTGTCGCATCGGTTGAACAATCTTCACCAATTAATATTTCAACTATGAAATTGGTTTTTTGCATCAGGAACCCTTCTATCGAAGAACCTATGTATTTTTCGTGGTTGTAAGTGATACAACAAATGCTAACTGTTGGAACGGAGGAATTGCTCATTGATTTTTTGATTGAGATATAAAGATTTATTTACAAGACATTCTGTACAAAAGCCAGGCTTTGACTTACGTTGTCCAATGCATTTTCATTTTCTGAATGTTCAAGCTCAGCAGGGAATTCATAATTTTGGACACGTAAGATGATTCTTGTTATTAAATCCAGATCGCTGCTGGTAAGGGTATGATAAAGCGGTAAACATAAAATTCTGCTCGCTATGGATTCACATACAGGCATATGAGATGGAGCGACAAAAGGCAATGTAGAAAGTGATGGATAAAAATACCTTCTGCAATATATTTTTTCGTTTTCCAGTGTTTTCAAACACTTCAGCATCAGTTTTTCGCTGTCAAACAAAACAGGAAAATAGGCGTAATTGTAATCTAAGTTCTCGTTTAGTTTAGGGTATTTGGCTTGTAAGCTTTCTAAGTTTCGCCAGTAATAAAATGAAAGTAATCGTCTTTTGTCTAAAATCTCGTCCACATGTTTTAGGTTACATAAACCCATCGCTGCATGGAATTCACAGTTTTTGCCATTAATTCCTACTTCAGAAAACTCATCGGGCCCATTATGGCCGAAGTTCCTCATAGAGGCCATCTTTTTTAATAATTCCGGATCTTTCGTAAAGACAGCTCCACCTTCTATAGTGTGAAAAAGTTTGGTAGCGTGGAAACTGGTTGTACTTATATCACCATATTCGAAAACAGACTTGTTTTTGTATTTGGTACCGAAACAATGTGCTGCATCATAGATTACTTTTAAAGAATGTTTGTCCGCGATTTCCTGGATGGCATCAATATCACAAGGATTTCCATAAACATGTGTTGCAAGTATGGCGGAAGTATGCGTTGTAATCGCCTGTTCTATTTTTTTTGGATCTATATTGAAGGTCTCCGCATCAATATCAACAAAAACAGGTGTGCAACCTTCCCAGATAATACTATTAGTTGTGGCCACAAACGAGAATGGTGTGGTAATTACTTCTCCAGTTAATCCTAGAGCCTTGATTGCAATTTGTAAAGCTATGGTACCATTTGAAACATAAAGAAGATGATTTATATTTAAATAGTTTTTAAGTTTTAATTCCAGTTCGTTGACCAATGGACCATTATTGGTGAGCCACTTACGTTCCCATATACTGTTAACGTATTCTTCGAATTCTCCGACTCTTGGAAGAAAAGGTTTTGTTACAGGTATCATCTCTTTAAGATTAAATGTTTAAAATCATGTATTGGTGTAAGTTTAAGCAAGGTGCTACTTCCTATATAGAGTAGGAAAAAGAACAGGCCGTCAATTATTATCCTGGTGATGTCAAAAAAAGCAATTGGTTTCAAAAACATTTGATCGAATAAATAACAGATTAAACCAATGACCAGAGAAATTATAATTGTTGGCATAATATCAGCGATCTGTTCTGAGATAGGATAGTCTAATAACTTACCGCTGTAAATTGAATTGATATAAAAGCTTATAAAACTGAATAGTAACTGAACATATAGTAAACCATAAATTCCAAAAGGAATGACACATAAAATGCCGATTACACTGATGATTTTTTTAATAATTTCGAGTTTAAGTATGAGATCACTCCTGCCTTTAACCTTTAAAATGTTCAGATTGTAGGAATGTAAAGGATACATCACTCCTGCAAGGCATAAAATTTGAAAATAGGGTACAGCGGGCAGCCACTTTACGGTAAACAAAAATGTAAATAGCGGCTCCCCTATTACTGCCAGGAAAATCAGGATTGGTGCATTCCAAAATAACACCTGCTGCATCAATGTTTTGTAAACCCATTTCAATTTTGTGTCATTGTGATTAATTGACGCGAACATGGGATAAGTAACCTTATTAATTATCGCAGCTATATTGCTGGTCGGAAGCTGACTAACTGATTCAGCTCTTGAATAAAATCCTAATTGCAATACCGAATAATATTTTCCGATAATGAGTACGTAGATGTTTCTATAAAGCGTGTCAATGAGGCCGGTTAACGTCATCTTATACCCAAAATTGAAATGCCTTCTAAAACTCTTTTTGTCGAAAACAAAGCTTGGGATCCAGCCTGAATAAATCCAGTGCATCACTGTAGATATAAAAGATTGAAATAAATTCATCCATACCAGGCTCCAGACTCCATAACCTTTCATGGCCAGTACCACACCTAATAATCCCCCTATCAATACCGCCGGAATTTGAATTGTCATTTGAATTTTAAAATTCATTTCCTTGGTTAGCCGGGCGTTTTGAACGCTATAAAATGCATTGATAATGAATCCTATAGCATAAACTCTCAAAATAAGTGCTAATATGTCCTGGTTGTAAAAAGTAGCGATAAATGGTGCTAAAAAATAGATCAGCACATACATCACTACACTACCCGCCAGGTTAAAGAAGAATACGGTGGAATAGTCTTTCTCTGTAAGATCAGCCGAACGGATTAAGGATGAAGCCAAACCACTGTCCATTAAGTTATTACCAATCGAGATAAATACCGTGAGCATGGCGATTAATCCAAATTCCTCCGGTAATAAAATTCGTGCTAAGATTACAGTTACTCCAAAATTAATAAGCTGTATGCTAAATTGCTGTATGAATGTCCATAAAAAACCAGACAAAGTTTTTTTTATCAAACTCATTTAAGTAATTATAAGCGCATGTCTACTACAGACTCAGGAAGCATGGATTTGATATCGTAAACTACGGTATTCTCTCTACACATACTTGAGATATCAAGATCCTTGAATTTTTGATGAGCGACGGCGAGTATGATAGCATCATATCTACGTTCTTTTGTCTCCCCGTTTTGACATATCACTCCATACTCTTTTTTCACCTGGACTGGATCAGCCCAGGGATCATGAATGGTGACTTTAATATTGTATTCTTCTAATCTTCTTACAATATCAATCACTTTTGTGTTTCTCACATCAGGACAATTTTCTTTAAATGTAAACCCCAGAACCAAGACCTCAATGTTTTTACTGTTGCCAATTGACACCAGGCGTTTCACAAGCTCATCAGCAACGTAGCTTCCCATCCCATCATTTACCCGGCGACCGGCAAGAATAATCTCAGGATGGTATCCAGCTTCCTGTGCTTTTTGAGCAAGGTAATAAGGGTCAACTCCAATACAATGTCCGCCTACAAGCCCCGGTTGAAATTTGATGAAATTCCATTTTGTAGCTGCTGCATTCAACACCTCCTGTGTGTTAATCCCTAACTTATTAAAAATCATAGCTAGTTCGTTAACGAAGGCGATATTGATGTCCCTCTGTGCATTTTCAATCACTTTTGCTGCTTCTGCAACTTTTATGGATGAGGCTTTGTAAGTGCCGGCCGAAATAATTGAGCTATATAAGTCATCTATAATTTGTAAAGATTCCGGCGTAGAACCAGATGTTATCTTTAAAATATTTGCAACAGTATGGTGTTTATCTCCTGGATTTATCCGTTCAGGTGAATAGCCGGCAAAGAAATCAACGTTAAATTTCAGACCCGAATGTCGTTCCAGTACTGGAACACATTCATCCTCAGTAACCCCCGGATATACAGTAGATTCATAAATGATAATGTCACCTATCTTCAAAATCTCCCCAATCATTTTACTGGCATTTAAAAGAGGCTGTAAATTTGGCCTGTTATTCTTGTCAACCGGAGTTGGAACAGTAACGATAAAGATGTTGCAGTTCTTGAGCAACGCTACTTCATTGGTACAGAACAAACCGGTTAATGTAGTGCAGTCATCAGTAATGATAGTTTTCAGTTTGCTGGACTCAATTTCATTGGTATGATCAATGCCTGCTTTAAGGTTATTAATACGTTGATTATTGGTGTCAAATCCAAAAACTTTGTATTTTTTTGCAAACTCAACTGCCAGAGGTAAACCGACATAACCAAGTCCAATGATTGCGATTTTATTGTTGTTTAGAGAAGGAAAGTTCATTTGGCTTAGTTGATTAATTCCAGGTTAGATGATGGTATTTTAGTAATTAAAGCACAGCTTAAGCTGTCTATCACTACCAGAACATTCTTACCTTGTAATTTGATGATCTGTCCTTCCTTCTGTTTCATTATCCCCTCTTTGATTTTTACCCGGTCACCAACTTCCATTCCCTGCAAACTCATCACCTCTGCTTCCGGATAGATTTGTAGGTATCCCTTAATTGAATCAATCACGCTAGGTCTGATTTCAGCAGGTTTACCCATAAAATAAACAAAGTTCATCACTCCCAATGTCAACCTTACTTTCAATTCTTCTTTTAGTGATATATGGACAAATACATAAGAATTAAATAAGGGAAGTTCGATGCTTTTAATTCTATCAGCCCATTTACTTTGAACCTTTCTTAAAGGGCAATAAGAATTAATGCCCTGCATTTGTAAAAGTTGGTTTACCTTTTTTTCCCATCTGGGGCGGGTATATATAACAAACCATTTTCTAACATTAGCTGCTTTATAAGTTAAATTTTCCATAATGTATTTTTAAACGTTAGTATTGACCCGCCTTGGCATAGCTTCGCTACCTCACTTACATGAGTATTTTTCTTTTTATAAATTCACTTTAACCTAAATACAGGGCGATTGTATAATTACTGATGTATTCTGTATAAATACCTGTCACAAATCCACCTCACAAAATCTGAATATGATCAACGCTTACGTTGACCGGTGAGACTACCGGCTTTTATGATGAATAAGAATATCTTCCGTAACGGTATATATTCTTGTTTTCTTTTTTTGCATCATTAAAAACAAGCATGGGATTATTTAACCTTTTACTTTCACATATTTCTTCAAATATTCCCAACTCACTTTTTTCGGTGAAATTGTACCTTACCAGGTAGATACTTGCATCAGCAAATGGCGCCAGACTAAAGGCATCGGCTACCTGTCCAACAGGTGGAGTATCTATAATGATATAGTCAAATCGTTTCTTCAGTTCATGAAATAATACATTGATTTTATCATTCAATAAAATTTCAGATGGATTTTCCGGAATACCTCCACATCCAATAACAAACAGGTTATCTGATGTTCCTGAGGGAATAAGGATGTCATCTACAGTCAAACTTGAGGACGTTAAATATTCTGACAAACCAACATTAGAAGTTAATTTCAGACTATTCAACAGATCAGGTTTCCTTAAATCAAATTCCAGCATAACTACTTTTTTATCTACAAGAGACAACGTTATGCCCAGGTTAACACTGAAAAAAGTCTTACCTTCTCCCTTTACGCTTGAGGTGACCAGCAGCGTTTGGGTAGTTTTGTTAGCTTGCAAGAAATTTAGATTTGAACGTATATATTTAAACAGTTCCGAAATTGTGGTGCTTTTATCTTTGTGGACCACAATAGATTCTCCAATTGCTTTGTGTGTAAGTTCACCTAAAATTCTAGCTCCACCAGTTATATATTCAACATCTTCAAGATCTCTGACTTTATTATTTAATCTGTCTCTGCTATAAATCACAGTTGCAGGCACAATGAATCCCAAAATTATACCCAGCAAATAAACAAGCTGAACTTTTGGCTTATCAGGAATTGACTTATGTGCAGGCTTGTCAATAATTTGTGAAGTTGGAATAGTTGCAGATAATGACAGTTCAGTTTCTTCTCTTTTTTGCAATAGATAGTGGTAAAGTGCTGTTTTAACGCCTTGTTCTCTACTTCTTTCTAATAGTCCCCTCTCTATAACAGGTACACTTTTCAATCTGGCTTCAAATTGAGATGACTTACTTGAAAAACTGTTTTGTTCTACTGTAAGCCCATTCCTGATCATTTTTAAGTTTTCCAATAAATTGGATTTCAAGGCTACTAACTGCTCCGTTATATTTACAACCAATGGATTATTAACTCTGTTTGTACGTAACAACCTTTGTCTTTCAATCTGTAATGTATTGTATTTGTCAGTAAGGGTAGTTAATACAGGATCTTTCAAACCTAGTGTTGTTGGAACTAATTCAAACTGGTCCCCATCATTATTTAAATAGGTAATTAAGGATTGCACCAGACTTAACTGTACTGTAGAGGCATCCAGTTGCTGATTATAGTTGCCCGAAGACTGAAGATTCATTTGCGCATCTGCTGTAAGCTCAGTAACCAGGTTATTTCTTTTATACATTTCAACATCCTGCTCAACACCTGTTAAATCCTTGGATAAAACCTTCAATTTTCCATCAATAAATTTTATGGTGTTTAATGCCATCAAATTTTTATTGCTTACGTTCTCCAGGTTATAGGTTTCAATTAACTTGGTTAATAAATCAATTCCACGCTGTGGTACAGCATCCAACACAGAAATCACAATGGTATTGGCTTCTTTAACAGTTGGCAATACATTGATCTTTGCAGTACTGTATGTTTCCGCTAATTCGTTCAGGTCATTAAACTTCACATGTACAGGCTTGCTATTTATAGAAAACGCAGGGCCCTTAACCACCTGAATGTTGTATTCTGGACGAGAGATATCTTGTTCAAATTGGTAAGTAAACTTTTTACCATTGTCAGTCAGAACAAATTGTTCATCATTTAATATTTGAACTGATATTTTTTTAGGATAAGCCTGATTAGTTAAATTTTTTACAATTACTTTAATTGGCAAAGTCTCTTTATACAAAGCCTGTTGTTTTAAAGGAAGCTTGTAATGGTAAGTCGTTTGGAAGGACATTTCGTCCAGAACTTTATAAATTAGATCTCTTGATCTTAAAACTTCCATTTCATTTTCTACTGTTCTGGATGTTTTAAACATATTCAAATCACTAAAGGCTGTTCCTCTTAACAAACCATCTCCCTGAACGTCGTTCTGGATTAATAAAGTACTAGAGACTTTATAAAGCGGTACGGTAATTTGTAGATAAAAATACGCACCGCCGATGCCTAATATTAAGGCAATAACGAATAAATACCAGTATTTCACATACTTCATACTTTGAACTAGGAGATCAGGTTTTTGACCCGGAGGTTGTTTATGTATACTCATGATGGATATATTTTATGATTTAAAAAATATTAAGATGATGGGTAATTATTGTAATAAAGCAGTGGCGAGAACTGCTACAGCTGAGATTGCTGCCACAACCAACGGCATCGTGTTAGAGCTATTGCTGTATTCAATAGATTTGGTTTTATCCGGTTCGATGTAAATCACATCATTTTGTTTTAAATAAAAATATGGTGAATTTAATACACTCTGTTTATTCAGATTAACCCGGGCCATAGTCCGTTTACCTTCAACTTCACGGATGATTAGCACATTTTCTCTTTTGCCATAAGGAGTCATGTCACCAGCCAGGCCTAATGCTTCAAGAATGTTGATTTTCTCATTCGGAACGACAAATGTTGAGGGCGTATTAACCTCCCCAATCACGGTAACCCTGAAATTTAAAAACTTCACATTTACCACCGAGTTGTTGACATACTTATTAAGTTCCGACTCAATTAGGCTTTGTGCCTGTACAATGTTCAGTCCTTCTAATTTTATTTCACCTAAAACTGGAAATTTAATTTTACCATCTGAATTTACACGATAACCTTCTCTTTCATAATAGCCGTTGGCACCCATTGTGTTGGTAGTGGAAGCAAACAAAACATTTGATTCAGGGCTGGTGCTATTTACAGTGATGCTCAAAATATCATTTTCAATAATCTTTGGGACTCCATCATTCATGATTTTTGTAGTAATTTCATTTTTTGACGTGAGATCACTGAAGTAGACCAAGTTTCGTTTAGCGCATCCGCTGAGTAGTATTATGCATATCGCATAATAAATGTAGTTTCTTTTCATAAATTAAACCTCCTATTAAGATTAATAAATATTACATTAAATAATATGATCTAAATCTAGCGACTTATACACTCAAAAAGAATTATTTTAACCATTTGTGAACTATATTGTGAATTTCAGTCAATGTTTGCACGTTTTACCGAAATATATGCACACTTAAAGCTAAATTTTGCTTTTTAAAGGAAATAGAAGAGGGCGTAAAAATGGACAGCTGTATAACAACACAACAATTTCATACCACATATTCCAATATTTAAGAATTTTAAGATATGAAGAGAATTTTTTTAAAAGTGTTCATTAGAATATTAAAATGGCACCTAATGTAATTAAGCGTCGATAAATCAGTAAATAGCACCATTTTAACAGGGGTTTGTACTATCATATTATTTCTATAATAAGTATCTTTGAGCGTGAAGGTCAACAGCTCAGTTTACAGCTGAAATTAATGAAACTTACAATAGGGAATTTATCTGGAAATAATTGGTAATAAGCTTTTATTTGTTTTTAAAGGATGACGTTGAAGAATTCAACCAATAGCTTATTCGCAATCCAAATCCTGACCTGGAAAACAAAGAAATACTAAACAAAGTAAAATGGAAGACAATAATAAGAGTACAAAATTAGGTCCCATAACGCAATGGAATGCCTTTGTAAAAGCAAAGTGTCCCAGATGCAGGGTAGGAAAAGTGTTTGATGGGGCCACCTATAGCTTTAAAGCACAACATATGAATGAATATTGCCCTCACTGTGCGCTTAAATTTGAAAGAGAACCAGGATATTTTTATGTGGCTATGTTTGTCAGCTATGCCTTTAATGTTGCTGAATTAGTAACCGCAGGAGTGGCTTCCTATATATTTGGCCTTAGACTTGATTATGAAAATTTATGGTATTTTGTAGGCATTTTATTATTGGCTTCAGTCGTTTTTGCCCCCTTTAATTATAGGTATTCAAGACTGGTTTTATTGTACTGGCTATCCCCAGGACTGCGTTATGAGCCGGAAAGAGCAAATATGAAAAAGTAGCTGGCAATTAAAACGGATTAGTCCTGTAGGTTAATTTTTGATTTTAAGAAATCAAAATATACGGGTTCATCGTCGAACATCTCACTACCTTCAAGCATATAAGCCTGAAGTAGGCAGTCTTTTGCTTTTTCCTCTTCACCCAGATGGAAATAGCATTGACCCAGACGTAGTAAAACAAATGGATTAGCATCTTCAGGACCATATACATCATAGGCCCGTTTCAAATTGCTAATCCCTTCTTCATAACTTTGTAAATAATAACAAGCATCTCCAATGGAGGCACTCAACCATCCTGTAGCTTCCCATTTATCCTTTGGTTCTGGTATAACTTCAAGTGCCTTACTAAACCACCCTATTGCATGTTCAAAATTTTCATTCTCTATCTCATCATTTCCATTTTGAGCATAAATATTAATCCATTTTTGTTGTTGGTCCGATAGTTCTTCGTGTTCAACGGA
>Ga0182008_10002528_pt1 | contig 11390 bp, 12 predicted proteins | sample Sormic07211129_1_FD_120482 | JGI IMG/M metagenome (GOLD analysis project Ga0182008, IMG submission 120482) | Rhizosphere microbial communities from Sorghum bicolor, Mead, Nebraska, USA - 072115-129_1 metaG | ecosystem: Host-associated > Plants > Roots > Rhizosphere | place: USA: Nebraska...
GGACCGATCTGCCCAGAGTCCACGAAATTGAAGCTGGCCCCGTCTCCCCCACTCACGTAGAGCATACCGTCATGTCCGAACACGAGACTTCCGACGGAATGGCTGGGGTACTGCTGGCACCAGTCCTCGATCATGACCCTCTCTCCATCGGAGCCGATCGTCAACGCGCCATTCGCGTCCGCGACCACGGTGAAGCGGCTCAGTCGTCCCGAGACGACGCAGCCCTGCTCCGTGGCACCGGGCGGGGACGGGCACGGGTCGGAGTCGGTGTTGGGAGTTCCGTATTTCGGCGCCTGCCCACCGATGTCGGCATCGTATGTGTAGAGAACATACACGTACGGAGTCGACGGGAAGTTCGGATGAACCGCGAGGCCCAGCAAGCCCCGGTCCCAGAAGTTGTAGACGTTGGTTCGAATGTCGATGAGTTGCTTCGGGACGGTGTCGTTCACCGAGTTGAAGTACTTGACGACACCGCGCTTCTCCGCGACGAAGATGCGGCCGTCCGGCGCGAAGCGTATCGCCGTGGGTTGCGTCAGCCCATTGGCGAAGATGACTTCCTGAAAGCCGGGTGGCAGTGTCGTCGCGTGCGCTGCGCCGCACAAGAGAAGAGAGGCTGCGAGCATCAGCCCCGCACCGAGTACGCTCACCATACCGGCGTACCGCGACCGGCAGACGCCGATGATTGCGGATAAGTCACGAGAGATCTGCATGGCCATTCCAGATCGAGTGCAAGAAGAGAGGGTGAGTGGATCCTGAGACAGCTATTCATCTCCGGAAGATCGTGCCGCAGTCCGCTACACGACCAGGATGCGGACCAGCGCGGCCACCAAACCCATGGCGACGAACGCTCCCACAGTTGTCGTCACCAGGCCGACGGATCCATCGCCCGGTGCATTCCGTCTCGGAGTGGTGCCTGGGGGGGCTGCTGTGGCGACTGCGGCTTCGACAGCGGTGCTGAACGGGCTATAGATGGCGCCTGCGGCGACCGTCGAATCCCACTCGTCCTGGTGATCGACAGCCGTTGAGGGTCGGCTTGTCTCGGCCGCCGGGACGGGGGAGTCGTCGGCTTCGGCCGCGAGCAGTGGTTCCCAGGCCGACAAGGCCAGCACGGCCATCCCCAAGCCTGCCAGCGCAGAAGGCATTCGAGCTTTCTTCATGGTCACGTGGTGCCCTTTCTCGGGGGAAACCCGTCAGACCGAGCCGCTTGCCGTTCTACGCTTCCTGCAGCGCCTTCTCCATATCACCAACGGCCTAACCAATGAGTCGAAATCGAAAGTCGCCTGGCCGATTTGAGGCATAGTCTGCTGCATGCCCAATCAGCCGACCGCAGCCTCGTGTCATGGTGGGATCAGGTTGTTGCAGGAAGCCGGTTCCCAACCGCCTCGCCTTATGTGTATTAGCCGGGACATGATCTGACACAGGGTCGGGTTCGACGATGTGTGATCAGGTGGTAGGCGATGAGTTCTCCTTGGCCAAGTTGAGGGAGTCGAGGAAGGTGCGCATGGGTGTCTTGCCATAACACCATCGATCTTGATGCTCGCGCTGGTTGTTGTAGTGGTCAAGCCAGGCGTCGAGGTCGGTCTGCAGGGCCATCGATGGTGTCGTAGATCTTCTTGCGGAACACGACGCGGTAGAACTCGTTGAGCATGGTCTTGTGCAGGCGCTCGACGATGCCGTTTGTCTGGGGCGACTTCGCCCGCGTGCGGGGGTGGTCGATGTCCTCCAGCGCGAGGTACAGCTCGTACTCGTGGTGCTGCGGGTTGCCGCAGTACTCGGTGCCGCGGTCGGTGAGGCCGCGCAGCAGCCGGATGGCGTGCTGGTCGAAGAACGGCACGACTCGGTCGTTGAGCAGGTCTGCTGCGGGCAGCGGTGTCTTGCGGTCATACAGCTTGGCGAAGGCGGACTTGCTGTAGGTAGCGACGATGGTCCGCTGGTACACGCGCCCCACGTCATTGAGGGTGCCGACGTAGAAGGTGTCCTGGGCACCGCAGTAGCCGGGACACTCGGACTCGAACTCGCCGTGCGATTCCTTGTCGAGCTTGGCACGCTCCAGCGCGGCCAGTTGCGATTCGGTCAGGACCAGGCCTTCTTGGGCGGACTTCGCCTTCAGCCGCTTGGTCATGGTTTCCAGATCGTGGCGCAGCCAGATGCTGCGCACCCCCGGGGCGATACCGCCAGAGCATGGCGTTTGCGGACCTCGTTGGCAATGCGCACTTGGCCGTAGGCGGGCAACTCCAGGGCCAGATCGACGACGGCGACCTCGATCTGCGAGTCGACGCGGTTCTTCAGCAGCTCAGCAGCGGCCGGCGGCGCGAGATCTCCTGCAACGCCGCTTCGCCGCCCTTGTCGTACAGCTCCTTGAAGCGATAGAAGCTGTCGCGCGAGTACGGGGGAGTCGCGCTTCGACCGCTACGCCGAAGCGACCGTCGCCGGCGACGGACGGGGGCAGGAAGTGCTGTCCCAACAGGAGGTGCGAGGCTTGCGCCTGTTCCTCACCAAGGGCCAATGCGTCACATGCCACAACGGCCCCCTGATGACAGACCATGCGTTCCACAAACACCGGCATCCCGCCTATCAACCCCGCGAGTCCGGACCGTGGTCGCGCCGATGGGCTTCGCAAGCTGCTGAAGGACGAGTTCAACTGCCTGGGCCGGTACAGCGAGGCGAGACCCGACCAGTGTGGAGAGCTCCAGTTCCTTGCCACGAACGACCCTGGGCAGCTCGCAGCATTCCGCACACCCAGCATGCGAAACGTCGCGGAAAGGGCCCCCTACATGCATGCCGGGCAGTTCACCAGCGTCGAGGAGGTGGTGGAGCACTATGCCCGGTCGCCCGAGGCAGTCCTGGGCCACAGCGAACTGGCGCAATCTGGCGAGACGCACGCTGACCGGCAGGCCATCCGTCTTTCCGCCGCCGACATTCGGGACCTGGCCGCATTCCTGGGAACGCTCACCGGCCCCGTCGTTCAGGCCAAGTGATGTTGCTCGCGCGTCTGCGAGCTCAGGGGGCCGCGCATCTGCAATACAGAGGGCGGCAGCCCGAACATCATTCGCGCCGTCCGCGACAGGTGCGCAGAGTCTGCGAAGCCGGCCGCGTGCGCCGCGGCCGAGAGATTTTGGCCGGCCATGACCAGTGTCCACACGTGCAGGAGTCGCCGCCACAGGACGTAAGTCCGCAGGGGCATGCCTGTTTCCTCGACAAACAAGTGCCGGAAGCGCTCCGGCGAGAGATTCGCCGCCTTGGCCACCTCCGGGAGCGAAACGCTCTCGTCGACCCGCTGGCGGATGTACTCGATGGCGGCGAGGACGCGCGGGTGGGACGGCTCCCTCGGCACCGCTCCGGACAGGTCCCGGACAAGCTGCATGCACACCGCTCGCACCGCTTCGTAGCTTCTCTCGACCCGCCAAGCTCTTTCCAGACGCCCTGCAGCGACCGCCACGGTGACGGTGTCAAGGAGTTCGGGGCCATGTTGCAGGTGAGTGGCAAGGGCCTTCCCCTCAGGAGTCTCCGGCTCGATGAGCAGAACCAAGCTCATGTCGCAGTCGTTCACGTCGATAGTGTGTACCGCCCGGGACGGCACCAATGCTGCGGCACACGCCTGCCATTCACCGTGGCGACCGAATTGCACGCGCAGGCCTGCGGGAGCGCCCAAGACCAACTGGATGGCGTAGTGCGAATGCGGCTCGATGGGGGCACCGCCGCCTTCGCCTATGAATCCACAAACGCCGGTCCAGGCGACGAAATCGCCTCGGTAGCGGGTCGCGGGCTGTGCATTCATGGTTGAACGGCTCAGTCGCCAGTCTACTGACCACCCGCCCGCCGCGAAAGCCTTGACCGGTTGGCCGCCCATCAGTGGTGTTGAATGAAAAGGCTGCCAATCCAGCCTCTGCGTTCAAGTCCAAAACGGTCTTCGCGTGAAGAATTCAGGCCTCACCAACCCCCTTCTGGAGCCCTCAAATGACTTCCTTCGCCACCTGCACTCAAGCCGCCGCGTCTTCCTCCGCTGCCGCTCAACCCACCCCCTGCAAGTGCGGCAGCTGCGACTGTGTCACATGCGACTGCGCTCGCTGCGACTGCACCAGCTGTGATTGCGCCACGACCGACTCGGCAAGCTGCGGCTGGGCCGCCTGAGAGCTCCTGGAAGGACTGGCACTTTCCGCAAGTCAGCGTCGGGAACACGGAGGCGTGGCCCGACAACTGTTCCACACCGTGAAAAGGAGACCTTCATGTTGTTGCCAAGCATTGGCCGCGTCATCTTCATCGGCGTAGTCGCCACAGCGGTCATGGATATGTGGCTGCTCATCTTCTCCCGACTCGGAGTACCCACCACCGATTGGCGGTTGGTTGGCAGGTGGGTCGGGCAGATGGCACAAGGGCGGTTTGCCCATGCGTCAATCGCCAAGGCGGTACCGGTACGAGGCGAACACTCGCTGGGCTGGCTCATGCACTATGGGGTCGGCATTGCCTACGCTGCCGCACTCGTTGCAGTCATGGGTGCAGAATGGACAGGCCAACCGACCATCCTTCCAGCGCTGGTCTTCGGATTGGTCACGGTGGTCGTGCCGCTGATTGTGATGCAACCTGCCATGGGGTCGGGGTTTGCCGGCTCTAACACCACTGCCCCTGTCAGGAGCTGCTTGCGCGCTCTTGCGAACCACGCGGTGTTTGGGGCCGGCCTGTACGTCGCCGCCCTAGGCATCGCAACCTGTGACGCTCGACTCGTTGCTGGAAACTGAGTACCCGGCGCGAGCTTGGTGGCAAGGCATATTGCTCAAGGCCTACGTCTTTCCTCGTGTTGGTGAGTACTTTTGAATACACTAGCGGCATGCGCCGAAGCCTTGTCGTCGTCCTGTTGGTGGCGTCCGCCATCTGGCAAGTGTTCGCCGTCGGCGGGCATCCTGCCGGGCTCAACGTGTCTCAGGAAGCAGCGCATGCGTTGCTTCACTGGCAGGGCCGAGCGCATCATCACCATGACGACGGGTCGGTCACGCAAGACGGTTCCATGGAGTCGGTGCAACACGTGACGCTGGATGGGGTGTTGGCAGTGAATTCGCCCTGGTCCGAGCCATCGGTTTCGATACCGCCGGCCGCTTCGGTCTACTCGACCGCGGCGGACGAGATTAGCGGACCTTGGCCGTATCTTGACGGCCCTAGGCGGCCCCCGAAACTGTTGACCTGAGCGTCAGGCTCGGCCGAGGCCGCGATGTCCTCGAGACCGCACGCATCGTCGGTAGGTGCCCGGGTAGCCCCTCCGTTCGGTGTTCGCGGGTGAAGTGAGCGTGGCCGCCTTACCCAAGGTGCTCCTCGTGGCGGCTGCGCGCCGAAGCTGGCCAACAGCTTCGCGCACTCGGAGCCGTGTCGCCGTCGTGCCAGGTCGACGCGCGTTCCACGAGTCGTGCGTCGGCAGACGTCATGCAATCCAATTCAGTCTTTTCCCACCTCGGGACAAAAGGTGCCCAGATGCCATTGCTTAACGCCGCTCGCGCCGTCCGTAGGCTACTCGACGGGCCTGTTGCCCGGCCCGTATCGCCGCAGTGGACAGTCGAGCATTTCTTGTCCAGCCAAGGTTCAGGTTTCCACTACGGTGTATTTGCGACCTTCGCGCAGGCAAGGGCCTGGCTTCCTCGAAGCAAGGAGTTCGACCACGCGCCTCTGGTCGCGGAGTACGTCGCCCCCCGCGCAAGAAGAATATTTAGCTATGACTACCCGGTCTTGCTCTGGCTGCTGCGCGCCTTTCAAGGCGGTGCGACCAGTGTGCTCGATTTCGGCGGCTCGGTGGGAGTGCACTTCTACGGGTATCGACGGCACATCCAGGTACCGGCGAACTTGACGTGGCGCGTGGTCGAGGTTCCAACAATGGCCGCTATCGGAAGGAATCTCGCGACCACCAGTGCCGCGACCGGCTTGTCTTTCACGGGAGACTTGACCCAGGCCCTCATGTCCTCGAGCAGTGACATCTGGATGGCGTCTGACGCGTTGCAGTACGTGGATGCCGCTCGACCGCGGCAACTCCTGGAGCGCTGCTTCGCGCGACCAAAGCATCTCCTCCTGAACAAGCTGCCGCTTTACGAGGGCGATGACTTTGTGACGACGCAGAATATCGGCGCGGGCTCGTTCGCGCCTCTGCAAGTCTTCAATCGGAGGCGATACATCGAGGAAATCCAGGCCGCTGGCTATGTGTTGTGGAACAAGTGGCTGGTCCCCGAGCGGTCCCTGTACCTGCCCGGCCACCCTGAGCGCTCGATACCAAGCTTCACTGGACTCTATTTTGTGGAGAGGTCCCGCTTGCCCAGCAACATGACGCCACCTCTCTACAGCGACCTCTGATTGTTCATGAGACGGCTCATCGTGCACATTTTGGCCGGTCCAGACAGAGACGTCGTTGCAGACGGGTAAGCGGCGGGGGCATCCTCGCAGCGACGCAGCCATCATCCCCTACCTGGCGTGCGAGCCGGGCAGCCGTCTTGGACAGACTGAAGACCATCCCTACGTCCGACACAAGTGGGGCAGCGTTTGGCCATCGATAGAAGTCCGCAACGAGCCGCCTCATATTGAACCTGTTGCTTCGAACACGGATGATGGCTGGACTTTCGACCCTCCACCTGTCACCTCAATGCGGATGCGAATGCCCGTGGCGGTGATGGATGTCAGGATAGTGGGGGTGACGATGGCTCAGCGCCTCGTGCTGGTGCGGATGCGCATGTGGTTCTGTCCCGTCCCATGCGAAAGCGTGCTCGTGCTGGTGATGTTCGTCATGCCTGTGAGTGTGAACGTGGGCCAGCGGAACGTGGGTGTGCTCGTGCTCGTGTCGCTCCCGCACATGCAGCCATACGCCAACGCTCATGAGAGCGGCTGCGCCCCAGAAGAAGGGCCCTGGTATTTCGGGCCACAGCGCCAGGGAAATGACGACGCCAAAGAGCGGTGCGACCGAGAAGTAGGCGCCGGTTCTTGCCGTGCCCAGCGTCCGCAACCCAACCACGAAGAGCGTCAGGCTGAGACCATAGCCGAAGAATCCCACCAGCAGGCTGCAGCCCACTGCGGGAAGTGCCGGCAGCGCAGCGCCGTTGACCCAGGCCAAGGCGGTGTTGCAGGCGCCTGCGACCAGTCCTTTGAGGCAAGCCACGAGCATCGCGTCATGGGTCGAGACCTTCCGGGTCAGGTTGTTGTCGACGGCCCAACACAGGCAGGCGCCCACGATGAGCAATGCACCGGGCGAGAACGTCGCGCCGCTCGGCTGCCACGAAAGCAGCGCGCCGCCGGCGACGATGGCCACCATGCCCAGAACGATCTGACGGTCGGCGTTCTCCTTGAACACCAGCCAAGCGATGACCGCCGTCAGCACGCCCTCGACGTTCAGGAGCAGCGACGCCGATGCGCCGCTGGCCTGCGTGAGTCCCAGCATCAGAAGCGCCGGCCCGAGCATCCCGCCGAAGAAGATGGCGCCGACAAGCCACGGCAGTTCCTTGAGCGGAATGCGCAGTGAAGTGGCCGGCTGTTCGCCTGTGCGCTCCTTCAACCGCCGCAGCCACAAGAGCGCGCCGAGCCCGAACCCGCTGCCAAGGTACAGCAGGCCCGCAAGCAGGAGCGGCTGGATGTCCCCTACGAGCAGCTTGGCTAGCGGGGTGCTTGCGCCAAAGAGCAGGGCTGCGGAGAGCGCAGGGGCGGCGAAACGTACGGACATGGGGGTAAGAATAGCCCGTTGAACGTCCCTGACGGCGACAGAGATTTGTCTTGTAGCGTTCATCACAATTGTGAGATATCAGCTACATGAACGAGTGGCTGATACTAACTGCGACCCTTCCAACCAACCCGAGCGCCTTGCGTGTGCGTGTCTGGCGGGCCCTCAAGGCAACCGGCGCAGGCACGCTCCGAGACGGCGTGTACGTGTTGCCGGCGTCAGCTGCGACGGCAACGGCGCTGTGGGGCTTGGAACGAACCATCGCGGAGGCTGGCGCAGATGCGCACATGCTCGTGCTGACGGCTCGCGACGACGCGCAAGAGAGTTCATTCCGCGGCCTCTTCGACCGTTCCGACCTTTACGCCGAACTGCTCCAATCCATCAAGGAGACACGTCGCACCATCAGAAAGTCGACCGAGGCTGCGTTGCACAAGGCGCTGCGCGGGCTCGAGCAACAACTGCAGGCCATCCAGGCAAGCGACTTCTTCCCCGGGAATGACAGCGCCCAGGCGACCTCCGCGTTGGCGGCGCTGCGTCGGGAGGTGGAGTTGCATATCTCCCCTGGAGAGCCGGCGTCGAGCTCCGTCGACATCGAGCGCCAGTCCGTGGATGACTTCCAGGGGAAGACTTGGGCGACACGCAAGCGACCCTGGATGGACAGGCTGGCGACCGCCTGGCTGGTCCAGCGCTTCGTCGACAAGTCGCCCAGATTCGTTTGGCTCGATGACCCCAAGAAATGCCCAAAGTCGGCCATTGGCTATGACTTCGATGGCGCGCGATTTACTCGCGTCGGGGACAAGGTCAGCTTCGAGGTCGTGGCGCATACGTTCGGACTCGAGGACGACCCGGGCATCAGGCGCATCGGCGAGTTGGTGCACTACATCGACGTTGGCGGGATTCCGGTCGATGAAGCACCGGGAATCGAAACCCTCGTGCGCGGCCTGCAGGCCCAACACGCCAAGGACGACGAACTGCTGTCAGCATCGGTTGATCTGTTCGATACCCTTTACGCGGCCATGAAGGTTAGCCAATGACCACCGAGACCCTGGCCGGCGCACCCGAGCGCCTGACGTTTCAAGAGGCCTTCATCTTCTGGCTGAAGCTCGGTTTCATCAGCTTCGGCGGCCCCGCGGGGCAGATTGCCATCATGCACCAGGAACTCGTGGAGCGCAGGCGCTGGGTTTCAGAGAAGCGGTTCCTGCACGCGCTCAACTACTGCATGGTGCTGCCCGGCCCCGAGGCGCAGCAGCTGGCCACCTACATCGGCTGGCTGATGCACAGAACCTGGGGCGGCATTGTTGCCGGTGGACTGTTCGTTCTGCCGTCGCTGTTCATCCTCATCGGGCTGTCGTGGGTCTACATGGCATTCGGTCACGTCCCCGCCGTCGCCGGGCTGCTCTATGGCATCAAGCCCGCAGTGACCGCCATCGTCGTCTTTGCGGCATACCGCATCGGCTCGCGCGCGCTGAAGAACCGTTGGTTGTGGGGCATCGCGGCCGCGGCGTTCATCGCCATCTTCGCCCTGCATGTGCCCTTTCCACTCATCGTGCTCGTCGCCGGATTCATCGGCTACCTGGGCGGCCGGTACGCACCCGAGAAGTTCGCCGTCGGTGGCGGACATGGAAGCGCGGTGAAAACTTTTGGACCCGCGCTCATCGACGACGACACGCCCACTCCGGAGCATGCGCTATTCAACTGGATGCACTTCTGGCGCGTGCTGGCCGTCTTCGTCGGACTGTGGTTGCTGGTTCTTGGGGGACTAACGGCAGTCTATGGATGGAACGCCGTGCTCACCCAGATGGGCTGGTTCTTCACCAAGGCGGCGCTGCTGACCTTCGGTGGCGCATACGCTGTGCTGCCCTATGTCTACCAGGGCGCTGTCGAGCACTATCAATGGCTCACGCCGGTGCAGATGATTGACGGCCTGGCGCTCGGGGAAACCACGCCAGGCCCACTCATTATGGTCGTGGCGTTCGTCGGTTTTGTGGGCGGCTGGGCGAAAGCGCTGTTCGGACCCGAATCGGTGTTCCTGGCAGGCGCAGCGGCCGCGACCGTGGTCACCTTCTTCACATTTCTGCCCTCGTTCCTGTTCATCCTGCTCGGCGGACCCTTCATCGAAACGACCCACGGCAATCTGAAGTTCACTGCACCGCTCACCGGCATCACCGCTGCCGTGGTTGGCGTCATCGTCAACCTGGCCGTGTTCTTCGCGTACCACGTCCTGTGGCCGCAAGGACTCGGGGGCCACTTCGAATGGATGTCGGCCGCCATCGGCGTGGCCGCCGCCATCGCCTTGTTCCGCTTCAAGGTCGGGGTCATCCCGGTCGTGCTCGCCTCCGGGCTTGCAGGCCTGGCACTGAACTTCCTGCGGCCGTTGTTTGCCTGAGGAGACTACATGATGGAAGCTCGTATCAAGGACTTGCCGTTCGATGCCGCCGCGCTGCGCGGACTGTCGGAGAAGCTGGTGCGCAGCCACCACCAGAACAACTACGGCGGCGCGGTCAAACGGCTCAACGCCATTCGCTCGCAGCTGGTCGAGCTGCCGTTCGCGACTGCGCCTGGCTTCCAGCTCAATGGCCTGAAGCGCGAGGAGCTCATCGCCACCAACTCGATGCTGCTTCACGAACTCTACTTCGGCTGTCTGGGTGGCGACGGCAGGACCATGGAGCCAGCGATGGCCCTGGCGCTCGATGCGAACTTTGGCAGCGCCGCACGTTGGCGCGAAGAGTTCGTGGCGATGGGCAAGGCGCAGGGAGGTGGTTCGGGCTGGGTGTTGCTCATGTTCCAGCCGCGAGACGGGACACTCGTCAACCAATGGGCGGCCGACCACACGCATGCGCTGGCTGGAGGCATTCCCATCCTCGCACTCGACATGTACGAGCATTCGTACCACATGGACTTCGGGGCGGCAGCAGGCGCCTATGTCGACGCATTCATGGACAACATCGACTGGGCACCGGTGTACGAGCGCCACCAGCTTGCGGTCCACGGCGCTAGCGAGCCCTTCGGCGCTTCTCAGGACGACATCGTCGGCGCAGTGGTGGTTGACGTGCGCCGAGCAGGCGTGTTCGAACAGGCCGACGCACTGATTCCGGGCGCTCGCTGGCGCGACCCTGCCAAGGTCGACCTATGGGCTGGCGAATTGCCGATGGACCGCGAGGTGGTCGTCTATTGCGTCTACGGTCACGAGGTTGGGCGTGCAACGGCAATGCGACTGCGCGCTGCCGGCCTGAAGGCGCGCTTTCTACTCGGAGGGATTGATGGATGGAGGACCGCGGGGCGTGACCTCCAACCCAAGGCGACGACCTAGCCTGGCTCATGCGAGCATCCGGGAATTGACCCGCCACCGTTGACGCTATCGCACCAATTGGTGCAAGGAGGTGTCCTCATGGAAAGCCGAAGAGACTTCGTAAGGGATGCTGTGCTCGTGGCAGGGGGCGCGCTGGCGACGACGGGCGCCGCCGCGCAGCCCACAGGGAAGGCTCGCTACGTCGACAAACTGACGGACAACACTTGCAGTTCCCGAAGAGCCTGTACGACGGCTGGCGGCGTCCCCGCATCTTGTTTTCCATGCGACGAGAGAAACTAACCTGCCAGCAAAAAATAGAATCCGGAGAAGGCCTGTATGGTGCACTCCGGGTGTCCTGGAATCCACATGCTTCTCTCATGAACCTTCCATTCGTCCCTCAGCGTGTAGCCAAGGTCCTCGACC
>Ga0182008_10002529_pt1 | contig 11389 bp, 11 predicted proteins | sample Sormic07211129_1_FD_120482 | JGI IMG/M metagenome (GOLD analysis project Ga0182008, IMG submission 120482) | Rhizosphere microbial communities from Sorghum bicolor, Mead, Nebraska, USA - 072115-129_1 metaG | ecosystem: Host-associated > Plants > Roots > Rhizosphere | place: USA: Nebraska...
AGCGGCACCCGCCAGATTTCCCGATCATGCCAACGCCACAGACGCAGCAGGTGCAAGCCGCCGATCAGCACAAACAGTGCCGCGAGCCACACTCGAGGGACGTCGTTGAAACCGCCGGCAAAGGCAATGGCCGCCAACAAACTGCTCGCCAACAGGATTCGGGTTGGCAGTGGATGAGCCGGGTTTGCCGCCGGACGATTCAGACCGCGCTGGATAAAGAACGGAATCACCCGCCCGCCAATCACCGTCATCAACGCGCCGATCAACCACACTGCCGCCAACACGCCACGTCGTTGCAGACCGGCGTCATCGGTCGAGATTCCCCACAGCGTCATGGCCTGAGTCGCGGCGAACAGTGCCACGACCAACAGAATCGGATAATTGTCGCGCTTGCCTGCGGCCACCAAATCCCGGCCCAGCACCCACGCCAGCACCGGCAGAAAAGGGAGTTGCAACGCGATCAACGCGACCGCAGGAATGGGCAGCAACCACGCCAGTCGCGCCAACAGCCACACCAGCAGCAAACCGATCAGGGGCCAGCCGTTGAGGCCCGGGCGCCCGGTCCAGTTCGGCACCGCCGTCAGCAGGAACCCGGCGATGATCGCCGCTGCGAAGCCGAACGGCATCTCGTGTCGGTGCCAGCTCAGCATGCCGCCCACCGGTTGCGCGCCGGGCAAGCGTCCGTATAACCACACGGCCCACACCGCCACGGCGATGGCCGCAAAACCGGCGCCCGCGAGAAAGAACGGACGAAAGCCGAGGCTGAAAATGGGGGCAGTGGCGAGCGGGCGCATCAGGCGGCCACCACCGCCAGGCGTTTGCCCAGGCGATGCTGGGAAAGCAAGCGCATGACGTAGCCGATCTTGATCAGCGTCGGGCCGAGAATGGTCATGGCGTGCATCGAGACCAGCACCACGATTGGCAACGAACCGGCGTAGAGATAAGCGCCGTAGATACCCGCCAGCAGCATCGCGAGGCCAACGCTCAGTGTTTTGCTCGACAGGTGCAGGACATTCTGAGGATTGCTGAAGTAAGCGAACATTTTTTCGTACTCCTGAATCAGACCAATTGTACGTAAGCTATATCAGCTTTCGTGCCAGGTTTGTTGTGCCTGAAAATCAAGGGCTTAAGGCAGAAGAAGTCAATTTGACTCAACCCGGAAATTGTCGTTATGACTGCACGAGATGTCATATCGACAACAGCCTTCTAAAAGCAAACCAATATCATTTGCACAGCGTAAAGCCTTTTGCTTTAATCGCGACCAATTCTTATTTGCACCGAAGGCGCCCGTCGCCCAGGGACACGTGCTCACGATGATGGTCGCCGACTCTTCCAGCGTTCAAAACCTCTACGTCAATCATCACCGCTGGCTGCACGAACTGCTGCGCCGGCGCTTGAGCAATGCGTTCGATGCCGCCGACCTGGCCCATGACACCTTCATTCGGGTGCTAAAACGTCCCCAGGTATTCGACTGCGAAACCCGCGAGCGCTCTTATCTGGCGACCATCGCCCGGGGTCTGTGCATCGATCATTGGCGTCGTCGGCAACTGGAACAGGCGTGGCTGGACACCCTGGCCTCGCGTCCGCAGGCGGTTCAACCGTCGCCGGAGCAACGGGCGATCATCGTCGAAACCCTGTACGAAGTGGACGCCATGCTGTTGCGCCTGCCGAAGAATGTGCGCGACGCGTTCATCCTCGCCCAGCTGCATGGCCTGCCCTACCGCGCGATCGCCGAGGAAATCGGTGTGTGCGAGCGCATGGTCAAGAAATACCTGGCCCAGGCGCTGATGCATTGCGCGATGCTCGAAGCCGAGCTCGACGGCCTGTTGATCGAGTAAGCGCATGCCAGCCCCCGCCTCCAACAGCATCAGCCACGCCAGCCTCGAACAGGCGGCGCAATGGTATGTGCAACTCAACGATCAGCAGGTCGGCGAACACGAGCGTCAACGCTGGCAAGCGTGGCTGGCACAAAGTGGCGATCATCAAGCAGCATGGCGTTACATCGAGCGCGTGGGCCAGCGCTTTGCCGCGTTGCAGGATGATCAACAGCAAGCCGCCGGGCTGGTGCTGCGCAACACGGCGCGCGCGCCGATCAGTCGTCGGCAAACGGTCAAGAGTCTGCTCATCCTGGCCTCCGGCGGCCTGCTGGGCTGGAATGCCTGGCGCGAAACGTCGTTGCCGGATGCGTTTGGGCGATGGACCGCCGACCTTTCGACCGGCACCGGCGAAACCCGCGAAAGCCTGCTCAGCGATGGCAGCCGCATCTGGCTCAACGCCCTCAGCGCCTTGAACGTGCGTTTCGACGCCACACAACGCCTGTTGCTGCTGAGTGCCGGCGAAGTGCTGATCGACACCGCCAAGGACGCCAGCCGGCCATTCCTGGTGCAAACCGCCCAGGGCCGGATGCGTGCGCTCGGTACGCGCTTCAGCGTGCGTCAGGAAGCACAACACACGTTGCTCAACGTCTACGAGGGCGCGGTCGAAGTCCGCACCACCGAGGGTCAGCGACAAGTGGTCGAGGCCGGGCGCCAATTGGCGTTTACCCATAGCCACATCCCGCCCTCTTCCGAGGCAGCAGCTGGCCGCGAGGCCTGGCGTCGCGGGGTGTTGCTGGCGGACAACCTGCCGCTGGGGCAGCTGCTCGAGGAATTGAGCCGATACCGCCACGGCCATCTGGCGTGCGACCCGGTGATTGCCGGGCTGCCGGTGATGGGTTCGTTCCCGCTCAAGGACACCGACCAGGCCTTGCGTCTGCTGGAAGCCGCACTGCCGATACGCGTGGAGAAACCCCTGAGCTGGTGGGTCAGCGTCGGCCCGAAGGTGTGATCCGGAATTTATTCAACGCCACAGTTCCCTTTTGCGTTTCTCGTTCGGTTAACCCTGTGAAGCCCTTCAATTGCCGATCGATCTGATGCCAGGGAACACCGTTTTGCGCGACGCCTTCATTCGCACTCGTTTTGCCCTGCGCCCGTTGGCACTGGCCTTTCCGGCGGCGTTGCTCTGGCTCGTCACGGCCCCTGCTCATGCCTCGCCTCCCGCCAGCGAGCAGTCCGCCGGCCACGCGCGTTTCTACGCCATCGCCGCCGGCTCGCTGGTCGGCGTACTGAACAGCTTCGCCGAACAAGCCGGGATTTTCCTTGCCGGCCATAACGACCTGGCGAGCGACAAGCGCAGCCCCGGGCTCAACGGTGAATACACCGACCAACAAGGTTTGCAGCGCCTGTTGCAGGGCAGCGGCTTGCAAGCCGAGCCTCAGGGCAACCATGGTTATGTGCTCAAAGTCGCCACCTCAGCGGAGGGGCCGCTGGAGTTAGGCGCCACCCATATTTCCAGCCAGGCGCTGGGCTCGATCACCGAAGACACCCATTCCTACACCACCGGTTCAACCGCGTCGGCCACCGGCCTGCCGCTGTCCCTGCGCGAAACGCCGCAGTCGGTGACGGTCATCACCCGTCAGCAACTGGACGACCAGGGCGCCACCAGCATCGCCGACGCCTTGCGCCGCGTGCCCGGCATCAGCGTTCAGAACTACGACAGCGAACGCTGGGAGTTTTCCAGCCGTGGCCTGCCGATCACCAATTTCCAGTACGACGGTGTCAACACCGACTACGACGGCGTCTACGATTACGGCACCACCAGCACCGACATGGTGACGTTTGATCGCGTAGAAATCATCAAGGGTGCGACCGGCCTGATGACCGGCTCGGGCGATCCGTCGGCCACGGTCAACCTGATCCGCAAGCGTCCGACCCAGGCGTTCAAGGCCTCGATCACCGGTGCGGTCGGTTCCTGGGACAACTACCGCAGCACGGCCGATATCGCCGGCCCGCTGAGCGAAAGCGGCAACCTGCGCGGACGGTTCGTTGGGGCCTATCAGGACCGCAGCGCCTACCTGGATCACTACCGCAACACGCGGGACATCGCCTACGGTATCGTCGAAGCCGACCTGACGCCCGACACCTTGCTGACTGTCGGCATCGACCAGCAGAACACCCGCTCCCGCGGCGCCAGCTGGACCGGTTTCCCGATGTACAACAGCGACGGTTCGCGCACGCATGTTTCCCGCTCGTTCAACCCGGCCACCGACTGGAGCCGCCGCGATTTCACCAACCAGACGCTTTTCGTCTCGGTGCAACAGCAACTGGCCAACGACTGGGCCCTCAAGGTCAGCTACGACCGCAAGCATCGCCAGCACGACACCTTCCTCGCCTCGGCCAGCGGCGGCCATCCGGACCCGGCGACCGGTGACGGCATGTTCATGTACATGGGCAAGTTCAAGGGTGATCAGTGGCAGGACAACCTCGACGTCAACCTCAGCGGACCGTTTCGCCTGTTCGGTCGCGAGCACGAACTGAACCTCGGTTTCATGTCGATGAATACGCGCCAGGACATTCCGGTGCACGGCTCGGTCTACCCGCCCGTCGAGGGCAGCCTCTACGACTGGCGCGGCGAATTCGCCAAACCGGACATTCCCAAAGTCGGCGACAACGACATCGTCCAGCGCCAGACCGGTGCGTACCTCGCCACTCGTCTCAAGCCTACCGACGACCTGTCGCTGATCCTCGGCACCCGCGTCAGCCAGTTCAAGGCCAGCGACAACATCGACTACCTCGACCCAAACACCTCCGGCCTGCACGACGGCTACCACCAGACCGGCGTCGTCACCCCATACGCCGGGCTGGTCTACGACCTCGACGACACGTTTTCGGTGTACACCAGTTACACCCGCATCTATCAGCCACAGATGAGCAAGGACGCCGACCGCAAACTGCTCGACCCGGTGCAGGGCGACAGCTACGAAGCAGGGATCAAGGCCGAGTATTTCGACGGGCGCCTGAACGCCAGTTTCGCGGTATTCCGTATCGAGCAGGACAACCTCGCCGAGTACGTCAGCGGCGTCGACAGCGAATCGGTTTACCGCGCAGTGCAAGGCGCAGCCACCAAGGGCTTTGAGGTCGAACTGGCCGGCGAAGTACTGGACGGCTGGAACCTGTCGGCCGGCTACAGCTACAACCACACCCGCGACGGCAAGGGCGATTACGTCTATGGCTCGATCCTGCAAACCACGGCGCCGCAACAGGTGGTGCGGGTGTTCAGCACGTATCACCTGTCCGGTGCATTGGAAAAACTCACCGTCGGTGGCGGCGTGAACTGGCAGAGCGAATTTTTCGGCAACGTGTTCCAGCCCGACCCGAATGACCCCGTCAACTTCGGCCACTCATCGACGATTACTCAGGGAAGCTATGCCCTGGTGGACGTCATGGCGCGCTACCGCTTCAACGATAACCTGAGCTCGACGCTTAACGTGAAAAACCTGTTCGACAAGACCTACTACACCGGACTCGGCAACTTCGGCACCGGTTTTTATGGCGAACCGCGCAGCCTGCAACTGACCACACGCTGGGATTTCTGATCGGCAATTGGCGCGAGAGCTAATACACTCAATAGCTGACCTGCCGAGGACACCGACGATGAAGCCCACCGCTGCCAAAGACGCTGACAAGGCCCCGCGCTTCTGGCGCGACGACGCCCTGCCCTTCATCGAAGCCCGCTCCATCGCCGACGGCCGAGAAGTCTGCTACACCCGGCACGCTCACGAACACTTTTCCATCGGAGCGATCACGGCGGGACGCAGCACCTATATCCATGAGCAATCGGAATTCGAAGTCAGCGCCGGCACCGTGGTGCTGATGAACCCCGGCGACGTCCACGCCTGCAATCCGATTGACGACCAGCCGTGGTCGTACCTGATGCTGTACGTCGAAACGCCGTGGCTGACCGATTTACAGCATCAACTCGGGTTCAGCCAGGACCTGGCGTTTCGGCGTTTCTGCGTCACGCACATTGCCGATGCCGACCTGTTTGCCGGGCTGAAAGACTTGTACGCCGTGTTGATCGATAACGAGCAGGACGTGTTGCGTAAACACAGCACGGCAGTGGAGTTTTTCACCGACGTGCAGCAACGACTCAATCCGGGTGATCAACCGCTGCGCGAGCCCAATTTCAAACTGGAGCGTGCGGCGGATTTCATCCGTGACAACTGCACGCAACTGCTCAAGCTCGAAGACATTTGCGACGCGGCACAGCTGTCGCCGTCGTACCTGATCCGCGCCTTCAAACAGCATTACGGCATGACGCCCCACGCGTTCTTGGTCAACCGGCGGATCCAGTTCGCCCGGGAGCGGCTGCGCAGCGGCAAGCTGATCGCCGACGTGGCGCTGGAAGCAGGGTTTGCCGATCAGGCGCATTTCCAGCGTGCCTTCAAGCAGCACCTGGCGGCGACACCCGGGCAGTATCGCGGCTAAGGCAGCAACAGATAGATCGCGCTCAACGCCAGCAACATCGCCATGATCCGGTTGAACAGGCGCATGCCCGCCGGGTTGTTCAAGTAACCGCGCAAAAAGGTCCCGGCATAGGCCCAGCAGCCGACGGACAGGTAACAGATCACCAGGTACACCGCGGCGAACTGCCAGACCAGTCGCGCTTCGCCGTCGGCGACAAACGCGCCCATGCCGGCGACGCACGCCAGCCAGGCTTTCGGGTTGAGCCACTGCATTATTGCGCCGTACAGCATCGAGGGCGCCCGTGCCGAATCCTTCGCCTCAAGCTCGCCGTTGTCCGCCGCCAGCTTCCACGCCATGAACAACAGGAATGCCACGCCCGCCAGTTGCACCACCCGCGTCAGCGCCGGCCACAGCTGCAACACCTCATGCAGCCCCAGCCCCATCAGCACCAGCAACAACACAAAGCCCAGCGTCGCCCCGGCCACGTGCCGCTGGCTGGCGCGGAAGCCGAACTGCGCGCCGGAGCTCAACGCGACAATGTTCACCGGCCCCGGCGTGATCGACGCCACCAGCGCAAACGTTGCCATCGAAATAATCAGACTCATCGCATACCTTCTTCAATTCAGTTGAACCAGGCCTCACGGTAAAGAGCGGGCTGGCTGGCGTATTGAAGAAAACTGCCCACTTCGTACCGCTTGCTCTCTGTAGGAGCCAGCTTGCTGGCGATGGACGTCACCGATAACGCGGACTACCTGAATGAACGCGGTGTCTGGATGATTTTCGCGAGCAAGCTCGCTCCTACAGGTTATGTGTACGCATTCCCCTTGTAGGAGCCGGCTTGCTGGCGATAGCGGTGGGTCAGTCGACATATTCATCGACTGAAACGACGCCATCGCCAGCAAGCCGGCTCCTACAAGGGTTGGTGCGGGTTTCGGGGTAGACGTTTATCCGTATGCGCCGAGTACGCGTTTCACCTTGGTTAAGGCCGCGCGCAGTGCATCCATGTCCACCGACCCCAACGCCAAACGGATCGCGTGCGGCACATGGGACGACGTGGCGAAAGGTTCGGCGGTGGAAACGGCGACTTGCTGGTGCATCAACTCGACGGCGATCTGGTCGGCCCTGGCGTCCTCCGCCAAGGGTAACCAGAGAAAGTACGAAGACGGATGCGTCATACAGCGCAGCCCTTTCAGCAGCTCGGCGGCCATGGCTTGTCGGGCCTGGGCATCGGCGCGTTTTTGCGTTTCCAGTTGGGCGACGGTGCCGTCGTCGAGCCAGGCGCAGGCAATCGCCGTCATGACGCCGGGGGTATTCCAGGTGGTGGCCCTGATTGCACGTTCCAGGGCAGGCACTTTTTCCAAAGGCGCGGCAACGAAACCGACGCGCAATCCGGTGGCGACATTCTTGGAGAACCCAGAGACGTAAACGGTCCGCTCCGGTGCCATTTCGGCTAACGGCGCCGGGGCGTCTTCGACGAGGAAGGCGTATGCGGCGTCTTCGATGATCAACAGGTCATGCTGACGGGCAATCGACACCAGTCGGTCACGCCACTGCACATCCATGACCCAGCCCAGCGGATTGTGCAGCGTTGGCATGCAGTAGACGGCCCGCACCGAGCGGCGCTGGCAAAGCTGCTCGAATGCATTGAGGTCAGGCCCGGTGTCTGTGGCGGGGATGGGCACGATTTCCAGGTGCAGCGATTCGGCGAGCACCTTGAAACCGGTGTAAGTCAACGCATCGGCGGCGATCACATCGCCGGGTTTGAGCAGCGCCATCATGGTGACTGCCAAGCCGTGTTGGGCACCGCTGACGATCAACACCTGTTCGCCCTCGACGTTCAGCCCGCGTGAAGTCAGATGGGTCGCAATCGACGCCCGCTCATGCGGGCGCCCGCCATGGGGCTGGTAGCGCAGATGGGTTTCGAGGTCGCCGGACAACGCGAGCTGGCGTAAAGCGGTTCGCAACAGATCGGCCTGACCGGGCAATGACGGGTAGTTGAAGTTGAGATCGGCCATGCCCACGGCCACCACGTGCTGGCTGACGCCCTGACCGGGTGGAAGCGACGTCTCCCTGACGAACGTGCCCCGCCCCGTTTCGCCACTGACCAGGCCCATCGCCTCAAGCTCCGCGTAAACCCGACTGGCTGTTACCAGCGCCAGGCCATGCTCGGCGGCGAGCTGCCGATGGGTGGGCAGGCGCGTACCGGGCGGCAACTGTCCTGAACGGATGTCGGCGGCAAAGCTGTCGACCAGCGACTTGTAGCGCAAGCGAGGCATAGGGCGATGTATCCATGACAATTCTTTGATTGTCCTAATACTCGGTCATACGATGCGTTCAAGGCAACCCGCCGTTCAAACCCTCTGTCGAGTGTGACCGCCATGGAACGCGTATCGAATCTGCAATCCCAACCCCGGGAAAATGCCGCCAGCGGTTGGCTAAACGGGATGATCGGCGTGGTGATCTTCAGCGGCTCGCTGCCCGCCACAAGGGTTGCAGTGCTGGAATTCGATCCCGTGTTCCTGACCGTCGCCCGTGCCACCATCGCCGGCCTGTTGGCGCTATGCATGCTGTGGCTGTTCAAGGAAAAACGTCCGGCGCGCAATCAGCTGCTGCCACTGGCCATCGTTGCCATGGGCGTGGTGCTCGGGTTTCCCCTGCTGACCGCGCTGGCGCTGCAATACGTGACCTCGGCGCACTCGATTGTCTTCGTCGGTTTGTTGCCCCTTGCCACCGCCGTATTTGGGGTGGTGCGCGGGGGTGAACGGCCCCGTCCGGTGTTCTGGTTTTTCTCGATCCTGGGCAGCCTGCTGGTGGTGGGATTCGCCATGTCCCAAGGCCTGACCGCCTCGCCTGAAGGCGATTTGCTGATGCTGGCGGCCATCCTCGCTTGCGGCCTCGGTTATGCCGAAGGGGCGAAACTGTCCCGGACACTGGGCGGCTGGCAGGTGATTTGCTGGGCGCTGGTGTTGTCGTTGCCGGTGATGGCGCTGTTGACAGCGTGGCGCATGCCCGCTTCGTTTTCGGGAATCACATGGCCGGCGTGGTTTAGCCTGGGCTATGTGTCGCTGTTCAGCATGCTGATCGGGTTTGTGTTCTGGTATCGCGGGTTGGCGCAGGGCGGGATTGCAGCCGTGGGGCAGTTGCAACTGCTGCAGCCGTTTTTTGGATTGGCGCTGGCGGCGGGGTTCCTGCATGAGCAGGTCAGCATGGGCATGCTCGCGGTGACGGTTGCGGTGATTCTGTGTGTGGCGGGCGCAAAGAAATTCGCGAAATAATGACCGATACACACCCTTGTAGGAGCCGGCTTGCTGGCGATAGCGTCCATTCAGACAATAAATAGGTCGGCTGGCCCACCGCTATCGCCAGCAAGCCGGCTCCTACAGGTGTGGTGACCGGGTCAGAATTGGGTGTGGACTGTACGGGGCGAACCCCACGGCACCTGTGGTAAAAATATCGCTCTCGCTGCTGGAGCCGATCATGAACCTCGCCACCCTCTCCCTCTTTCTCCCGGCCTGCTTCGCCCTGAACATGGCCCCCGGCCCGAACAACCTGCTGTCGGTGAGCAACTCGACGCGCTATGGCTATCGCACTGCGTGCGTGGCGGGGATCGGTCGGCTGCTGGCATTTGCCGGGATGATCGCCCTCGCCTCGGCCGGCCTTGCAGTCGTCCTGCAAACCTCGGCGTTGTTGTTCTACGGAATCAAAGTTGTTGGCGCGGCGTACCTGTTTTACCTCGCGTGGCAATTGTGGCGCGCGGACCCGGGCACGGAAAACGTGGTGACCGGCGCACCGGCCGGGACGCTGACCCTGGCCCGACAGGAATTCCTGGTGGCCGCCGGCAACCCGAAAGCGATCCTGATTTTCACCGCGTTCCTGCCCCAGTTCGTTGATCCGAGCCAGGCCGTGACGCCACAATTCGCCGTACTCGGCGCGCTGTTTCTGATGCTGGAATGGATCGCCATCGGCGCCTACGCCTACATGGGCCTGCACATGCGTCGCTGGTTCGCCAAGCCACGGGGCAAGCGAATGTTCAATCGATGCTGCGCGGGGTTATTGTCGGCGGCGGCTTCGGTGCTGTTGATGGCACGCCGCGCCTGAATGCTCGGTGCCTTCCTTGTGGGAGTGAGCCTGCTTGCGATGAGGCCATGTCAGACGGCATTGATGTCGACTGACACACCGCTATCGCGAGCAGGCTCGCTCCTACAGGGGACTCAGGCGTTTTCAGACGTGAATTGCGCCAGATAGGGCCACGGGTAGATTCCGCGTTCGTGGCCGTCGCTGAAAATCAGTTGCAGGCCGTAACCCTGGGCGTTCACTGCGACAACGCAAACACGGTCATCGACCTTGGGCCTCATGCCCTGCAAACGGAACGCCCGGCATTGCGAGCACGGGCACTGACGGCGCAACTCGGCATGCCCCAGCAACTGTTCGCGGCCGTCGGGCCAGCTCAGGCGCAGCTGCTGTTTGCTTTGGGAATTGCCGATTGCCAACGGGTTCATTGCAACTGGCTCAAGGCGATGCGCACGGCTTTGCGCACTTCCGGATCACCATCGTCCTGAGCGGCCTGCAAGGGTGCGATGGCACCTTTATCATTCAGTTCGCCAAGGGCCAGCGCGGCTTCCTTGCGCAAATTGCTGATGCGATGGCCGAGGGTTTCGATCAACGCGTCCAACGCCGGAGCGAAGCGTAAACGACCGAGGCTGCGGGTCGCGCGCAGGCGCACTTGCCAATAGTCGTCGCTCAGGGCTTTGACCAGTGCCGGGCCGGCGTCGGCGTGCCCGACCTTGCCCAGCGTGGTGGCCGCTTCTTCGCGCACTTGCCAGGCCTGGTCCTGCAAGGCCTGACGCAACGCCGGCAGCACTTGCGCGTCGGACGCCAGCCCAAGCGCACCGGTGGCCGCGCGACGCACTTCGGTGTCCGGGTCGGCGCTGGCCAGACGTGCCAGAGCAGGCAGCGCATCGAGCTGTTTGAGCCAGCCGAGTACGCCAACCGCCTCGCGGCGAACGCTGGCGTCGGCATCGTTCAACGCCACGGCGGCCGGTGCGGCGGCACCGGGGAAACGCAACTCGCGCAGCGCCCTGAACGCGGCAATACGCACGCTGATG
>Ga0182008_10002532_pt1 | contig 11387 bp, 12 predicted proteins | sample Sormic07211129_1_FD_120482 | JGI IMG/M metagenome (GOLD analysis project Ga0182008, IMG submission 120482) | Rhizosphere microbial communities from Sorghum bicolor, Mead, Nebraska, USA - 072115-129_1 metaG | ecosystem: Host-associated > Plants > Roots > Rhizosphere | place: USA: Nebraska...
CCGATCAAGCCGGTACCGCCGGTCAGCAAAATATGCATGGGACGCTCCTCATGTAACGTTCGCCGCCGATCACTGGTCTATTTTATAAGCAGGGATCAATTCGTAGTTGGGCGTGGCGTATGGTTAACCATAGGACACGTCAACGGTTCAGGTACGCCAAAACTTATACCAAAAAACAATATTGTACAGCTATTGGTCTCGGCGTAGCCTGTACGCAACGGTAAATGAGGCTCACCATGACTCTACCCATCGCGATTATCGGTACCGGTATTGCCGGTCTCTCCGCCGCCCGAGCGTTAAAAGAGGCCGGGCATGTTGTACAACTCTTCGATAAAAGTCGCGGCAGCGGCGGGCGTATGTCCAGCAAGCGCAGCGATGCCGGTGCGCTGGACATGGGCGCCCAGTACTTCACCGCCCGTGATCGGCGTTTTGCCACCGAGGTGCAGCGCTGGCAGGCGCAGGGCGTGGTCGATCAGTGGCTACCCAAGCTCTACCAATTCAAGTCCGGCCAGCTCACTCCCTCCCCCGATGAACAGGTGCGCTGGGTCGGCACACCACGCATGAGTGCCATCACTCGCGCACTGCTGGATGATTTGCCGGTGCAATTCGGTTGCCGCATCACCGACGTGTTCCAGGGCAAACATCACTGGAACCTGCAGGACGCCGACGGCGGCAATCATGGGCCTTTCAGCCACGTGATCATCGCCACCCCGGCGCCCCAAGCGAGCGCCCTGCTGGCGGCCGCGCCCAAACTGGCGAGCGTCGCCGCCGGGGTGAAAATGGACCCCACCTGGGCCGTCGCCCTGGCCTTCGACACACCGCTGGACACCCCGATGCAAGGCTGTTTCGTACAAGACAGCCCCCTCGACTGGCTGGCACGCAACCGCAGCAAGCCAGGGCGCGACACGCGCCTCGACACCTGGGTTCTGCATGCCACCAGCGCTTGGAGCAAGGCCCACCTGGACCTGTCCAAGGAAGCAATCACGGAACACCTGCACGGTGCCTTCGCCGAGTTGCTGCACAGCACCATGCCCGAGCCTTCGTTCAGCCTTGCCCATCGCTGGCTGTATGCGCGACCGTCCAGCGCCCATGAGTTCGGCGTACTCGCCGATGCTGACCTGGGGTTGTATGTCTGCGGCGACTGGTGCCTGTCCGGCCGCGTGGAAGGCGCCTGGCTCAGTGGCCAGGAAGCGGCGCGCCGTCTGATCGAGCATCTGCGATGAACCGCATCAACCCGGACAAATTGCTGCTGTCGAAATGGACAGCAGCACACCCGAAAAACAAGGAAAAACATTTCCTGGTCACTGAGCTGTTTCGTGACGAGGAAGGCACCGTGCTCGAACTCGAACTGCAGGCAGTGATGACCCGGCGTGGCGAGCGGCTGCCGTGGCAAACCCTGCAGGACGCCGAAACGTGGACAATCGGCTGGAAATAACCTTCGCGCAAAAACTTATACAAATAATTTGACTTGTACATCATCAAACCTATGATGAGATTTAGTTGTACAGGCTATAGAGTTTGTATAGGAATTTCGCAGAGGTTTGCCCATGTCCAACAGCCCCAAACCGAAGATCGCTATCAGTGCCTGTCTGTTGGGCGAGAACGTGCGCTTCAATGGCGGACACAAGCAATCCCTGCTCTGCTGCCAGACCCTGGCCGACTATTTCGACTTCGTTCCCTTGTGCCCGGAAGTGGCCATCGGCCTGGGCATTCCCCGCGAGCCGATCCGCCTGGTAGGCGACGCTGCCCAGCCACAGGCCGTCGGTACCGTGAACCGTGCGCTCAACGTCACCCAACCGCTGGACGATTACGGCCGGCAGATGGCGCGCGAACATACTGACTTGTGCGGTTACATCTTCATGCAGAAGTCACCATCCTGTGGCCTGGAAAGGGTCAAGGTCTATCGTGAAAACGGCACACCGGTGGACGGCGGCGGTCGCGGCATCTATGCCCAGGCGTTCTGCGCGCGCCACCCCAACCTGCCGGTAGAGGAGGACGGGCGCCTGAACGACCCGGTCCTGCGGGAAAACTTCCTTACCCGCGTGTTCGTCTATGCAAGCTGGCAAGCACTGCTGGCCGAAGGCTTGAGCCGCCATCGCTTGCTGGCCTTTCACTCGCGCTACAAGTACCTGCTGATGGCCCACAGTCCGCAACATTACAAAAGCCTCGGCCACCTGCTGGGCACGATGGACAAAGGCATCCCGCTGGAAGAACTGGCCGCCGGCTACTTCAGCGAATTGATGATCGGCCTGAAAAAATGCGCCACCCGCGGCACCCACAGCAACGTGCTGCAGCACATCAGCGGCTACCTCAAGCAGGTAATCAGCGCAGACGACAAACAGGAAATGCAAACCGTCATCGGCCAATACCGCCACGGCATCGTGCCGCTGGTGGTGCCGCTGACGTTGCTCAAGCACCACTTTCGCCAACACCCGGACCGCTACATCGCGCAGCAGGCGTACTTGCAGCCGCACCCGGAAAATCTCAGCCTGCGAAATGCGATCTAACCCATGAAAAGCGTCATGAAAACCGCCGTGCACGAAGAACCCGGCGAAGACATTGCCCAAGCCCTTGAAGATGGCTGGCTGCCGATCCGTGAGGTCGCGCGTCAGACCGGCGTCAACGCAGTGACCCTGCGCGCCTGGGAACGTCGCTATGGCTTGATCGTGCCCCAGCGCACGCCCAAAGGGCATCGGCTATTCAGTGCCGAGCATGTGCAACGTATTCACACCATCCTGACGTGGCTCAACCGAGGCGTACCGGTCAGCCAGGTGAAAAACCTGATCGACTCCGCCCAGACCAGCCCCGACAGCGTTGCCAACGAATGGCAGAGCCTGCGCCAGACCCTGGTGCAGGCCATCAGCGACCTGGCCGAGCGCCGGGTGGACGATGCCTTCAACCAGGCCATGGCGCTCTACCCGCCGCGCACGCTGTGCGAGCAACTGCTGCTGCCGCTGATCCAGGAACTGGAGCAACGCTGGCAGGGCCAGTTCGGCGCTCAGATGGAGCGGGTGTTTTTTCTGTCATGGCTGCGCAGCAAATTCGGCGCGCGCATCTACCACAACAATCGCCAATTGCACGGCGCGCCACTGCTGTTGATCAATCAATCCGACCTGCCGCTGGAGCCGCACCTGTGGCTCAGCGCCTGGCTGGCCAGCAGCGCCGATTGCCCGGTGGAAGTCTTCGACTGGCCGCTGCCCGCCGGCGAACTGGCGCTGGCGGTGGAACACCTCAAACCGCGCGCAGTGCTGCTGTATTCAAGCAAGGCCTTGCAACTGCCGGCCTTCGCCAAACTGTTGGGCGGTGTTGACTGCCCGACGCTGCTGGTCGGTCCCACGGTGAGCATTCATCAGGCCGATCTAGCGTTGCTCAGCCATGACCTTGCCGATCTGTCCGTCGCCGAAGACCCGCTGTCGGCCCACCAGCTTCTGCTCCAGCGTGGACTCGTCTAAATGCACCTGATCTGGCTGCGCACCGACTTGCGCCTTCACGACAATACCGCCCTGGCCGCCGCGAGCCAGCGCGGCCCGCTGGTGGCGGTTTACCTGATCACGCCCGAACAATGGCGGGCCCACGATGACGCACCGTGCAAAGTGGATTTCTGGCTGCGCAACCTGCAGTACTTGAGCCAGTCCCTGGGCGCACTCAACATCCCGCTGCTGATCCGCACCGCCGCCACCTGGGACCAGGTGCCCGCCGTGCTCAGCCAATTGTGCGGCGAGCTGGGCGTGGCCTCGGTGCATGTCAACCAAGAGTACGGCATTCATGAAAGCCGCCGCGACGCAGCGGTGGCCAAGGCGCTGGAAGCCGATGGCGTGACTTTCCACAGCTACCTGGACCAACTGTTTTTTCAACCCGGCAGTGTGCTCACCAAAAGCGGCACGTATTTCCAAGTGTTCAGCCAGTTTCGCAAGGTCTGCTACACCCGCCTGCACAGCGCCCTGCCGCGTCTGGTGAACGCGCCGAAGGCGCAGCAAAAACTCGCCATCGAGAGCGACGCCGTGCCAACCGCCGTCGATGGCTTCGAACCGCCCAGCGAGCGCCTGCGCGCACTCTGGCCTGCCGGCGAAGATGAAGCCCGGCGCCGCCTGGAAACCTTCGCCGACGCGCAGATCAGCTATTACAAGGACGAGCGCGATTTCCCCGCCAAGCCCGGCACCAGCCAATTGTCAGCCTACCTGGCAGCCGGTGTGATCTCGCCGCGCCAGTGTCTGCACGCGGCGCTGCAAACCAATCAGGGCGAATTCGAAAGCGGCGATATCGGTGCGATCACTTGGATCAACGAACTGCTCTGGCGTGAGTTCTACAAACATATTCTGGTGGGCTACCCGCGCGTGTCCCGCCATCGCGCCTTCCGCCCCGAAACCGAAGCGGTGGCCTGGCGTGACGCACCCGAGGACCTCGCCGCCTGGCAACAGGCGCGCACCGGCCTGCCGATCATCGACGCGGCGATGCGTCAGTTGCTCGACACCGGCTGGATGCACAACCGCCTGCGCATGGTGGTGGCGATGTTCCTGACCAAGAACCTGCTGATCGACTGGCGTGAAGGCGAACGTTTCTTTATGCGCCACCTTATCGACGGCGACCTGGCCGCCAATAACGGTGGCTGGCAGTGGAGTTCGTCCACCGGCACCGACTCGGCGCCGTATTTCCGGATTTTCAGCCCGCTGAGCCAGTCGGAAAAATTCGACCGCGACGGCGTGTTCATCAAGCACTGGCTGCCGGAACTGGCCGGGTTGAATAAAAAGGAAGTCCACAACCCCGATGCGGTTGGCGGCCTGTTTGGCGTGGCGGATTACCCCCGCGCCATCGTCGATCTGAAAAAATCCCGCGAGCGCGCCCTGGCCGCGTTCCGCAGCCTGCCATCGCGCGAAGCCGCCGGGGGTGCCCATGAGTGACTTTCTGCGCCGCTTCGCCCACACCTTTGCCACGCTGGACAAGCACAACCTGCACCTGCTCGACAGCCTGTACAGCAAGGACATCGTCTTTACCGATCCGCTGCACGAGGTGCACGGTCTGACCGCGCTGCACCGATATTTCGAAACGCTGTACGGCAATGTCAGCCAACTGCGTTTCGACTTTCACGGCTTCGATCAGGTGGCCGAAGGCGAAGGCTACCTGCGCTGGAAAATGAGCTTCTGCCACCCGCGCCTGGCCAATGGCCGGGTGATTCGCGTGGAAGGCTGCTCGCACCTGATGTGGCGTGACAAGGTCTACCGCCATCGTGACTATTTCGACGCTGGCGCCCTGCTGTATGAACACCTGCCCGTACTCGGCAAAGTGGTCAGTTGGCTGAAAAGGAGAGTGGGATGAATAGCGTGACGCCCCGTCGTTATTGGCTGACCGGCGCCAGCAGTGGCATCGGCGCCGCGCTGGCCGAGGAGCTGCTCAACAGCGGCGCCCAAGTGGCCGTGAGCTCACGCTCCAAAGAGCCGCTGGAGGCCCTGGCGCAACGTTACCCCGGCCAAGTGCTGGTGGTGGCCGGCGACTTGACCAACAGCCAGACCGTGCGCGAAATCGGTGAACACCTTACCCACGCCTGGGGCGCGCTGGACACCGTGATCCTCAACGCCGGCACCTGCGAATACGTCGACGCCCGCCAGTTCGACTCGTCCATCATCGAGCATGTGGTGCGCACCAACCTGCTGGCCAGCAGTTATTGCATCGAAGCGGCGCTGCCGCTGTTGCGCGCCGGCCTGACGCCACACCTGGTGGGCGTCGCCAGCGCCGTGACCTACCTGCCGATGCCGCGCGCCGAGGCCTACGGCGCCTCCAAGGCCGGCCTGCGGTATTTGTTCGAATCGCTGCGCATCAGCCTGTCGCCGGAAAACATCGACGTCACGGTGATCAGCCCGGGCTTTGTCGACACGCCCCTGACCGAACGCAATGACTTCCCGATGCCCCTGAGCTGGCCCGCCGACAAGGCCGCGCGGCATATCTTCGCCAAACTGCACAAGCGGCCGTTGGAGATCGCCTTCCCCGCGCTGTTTATCGCCACCCTGTGGCCCTTGTCGAAGCTGCCTAACCGCGCGCAGTTGATCATCGGCAAGCGCATGTTGCGCAGTGCTCCGCCGAAGAAGGACGACCTGTGAAGATCGCCATCATCGGCAGCGGCATCGCCGGGTTGACCAGCGCTTACCTGCTCAACCGCCGTCACGACATCACCCTGTTCGAAGCCGGCGACCGCATTGGGGGCCATACCCATACGGTCAAGGTCACGGTGGAAGGCCAGCACTACGCGGTGGACACCGGTTTCATCGTGTTCAACGACTGGACCTACCCCAATTTCATTCGCTTGCTGGGGCAGATCGGCGTGGCGTTCAAACCCACCGAGATGAGTTTTTCGGTGTGCGACGAGCGCACGCGCTTTGAGTACAACGGCAATAACCTCAACAGCTTGTTCGCTCAGCGCAGCAATATCCTGTCGCCGGGCTTCTGGGGCATGTTGCGCGACATCCTGCGCTTCAATCGCCAGGCGCCATTGGATTTACAGGAACACCGCATCAGCGCCGACATGACCCTGGGCGACTACCTCACCGCCGGCGGCTATGGCGAGCGCTTCGTGCGCCACTACATCGTGCCGATGGGCGCGGCGATCTGGTCGATGTCGCTGGCGGACATGCTGGGCTTTCCGTTGCAGTTCTTCGTGCGTTTTTTCAAGAATCACGGCCTGCTCTCGGTGAACAATCGCCCACAGTGGTGCGTGATCGAAGGCGGCTCCAGTGCGTATATCGAACCCCTGACTCGCGGTTTTCGTGAGCGGATCCGCTTGAGCTGCCCTGTGCATAACGTCGAGCGCAACGAGGACGGCGTGGTTATCCACAGCGCGTCCGGCAGTGAGTCCTTTGACCGCGTGGTGTTCGCCTGCCATAGCGACCAGGCCCTGGCGTTGCTCGGCGACCCGAGCCAGGCGGAGCAGGAGATCCTCGGTGCCCTGCCCTATGCCGATAACGACGTGGTGCTGCACACCGACACGCGCCTGCTGCCCGATCGCACACTGGCCTGGGCCAGTTGGAACTACCGGCTGACCGGCGACAGCCAGGCCCAGGCTGCCGTGACCTACGACATGAACATCCTGCAAGGCATCGACAGCGCCACGACGTTCTGCGTAAGCCTCAACCAGACGGCGGTGATCAACCCGCTGAAGATTCTTGCGCGCTACACCTATGCCCATCCGCAATACAGCCTGGGCGCCGTCGCCGCCCAGAACCGCTGGGAAGAATTGAACGGCGCCCGCCATACCCATTATTGCGGCGCCTACTGGGCCAATGGCTTTCATGAAGACGGCGTAGTCAGCGCCCTGCGCGTGGCGCAAGCCTTTGGGGAAACCCTGTGAACAGCGCCCTGTACAGCGGCTGGATCGCCCATCGCCGGTTTGCGCCCAAGGGCCATGCGTTTCGCTACCGCATCGGCCTGCTGTACCTGGATTTGAGTGAAGAAGACCACGTGCTAGGGCTCTCGCCCCTGGCCGGGCGCAGCCGCCTGGCGCCTTTTGGTTTTCGCCAGCAGGACTACCTGCGTGAGTTGACCGGCCACGGCATGAGCCTGAGCGATGCCGTGCGCCAGGAAGTCGGCAAGGCGCTGGGGCGTACACCCCAGGGCGTTATCTGCCTACTGACCCAGGCCCGCAGTTGGGGCCTGGCTTTTAATCCGGTGAGTTTCTTCTACTGTTTCGAGGCCGACGGGCAACTGGCCGCGATCCTGTGTGAAGTCACCAATACCCCTTGGCGCGAGCGCTATCGCTACGTGCTGCCGGCCCAGGCTCTGGGTGCGGACGAGCACCAGCATTTTGCCGTGGCCAAGGCGTTCCATGTGTCGCCGTTCCTGCCGCGCGACCTGCAATACCGCATGAGCTTCAGCCCGCCCGCCGAGCGGCTCGGCGTGCACATGGCCGACTGGCAGGGCGAATTGAAAGTCTTCGACGCCACCCTCAGCCTGCACAAAGAGGCGCTGACCCGCGCCAGCCTGCACCGCTACCTGTGGCGCTTTCCGTGGATGACCGCCAAGACCTGCCTGGCGATTTACTGGCAGGCCTTGCGTCTGTTGCTTAAACGTACACCGATTTTCTCCCACCGGGCCGCCGATGGCGCCTCTCGCACCGCCGTCGGGTATACCAAGGAACATCGCCATGAAATCCCCTAGCTTATCGGTCAAGGCCAGCCGCCTGAACGTCAACGGCATGACCACCGCGCTGCTGCGCAAGGGTGTGCTGCGTCAACTCAGCCAATTGCGCCACGGCCAGTTGGTGGTGATCGAGGATGGTGAACGCCAAGTGTTCGGCGCACGGGAAGCGCACCTGCTGGGGGAAATCCAGATCGTCGATCCGGCCGTGTGGGGCCTGGTGGCGGCCAACGGGTCGATCGGCGCCGGCGAGGCATTTATCCACGGCCATTGGACCAGCCCGGACCTGACCGCCGTAGTGCGGGTGATGGTCAGCAACCTGGACGTACTCGACGCGATGGAGGGTGGCCTGGCCCGCCTCGCGCGGCCGCTCACCCAAAGCCTGCACTGGCTCAACCGCAATACGCGCAAGGGCTCGCAAAAAAATATCGCCACTCACTATGACCTGGGCAACGACTTGTTCGAAGCGTTTCTGGACCCGACCATGATGTACTCGGCGGCGCAATTTCTGACGGCCGACGACACGCTGGAACAGGCGCAACTGAACAAACTGGAACGCATCTGTCAGAAACTGGCGCTCAAACCCAGCGACCATTTGCTGGAAATCGGCACCGGCTGGGGCAGCATGGCGCTGTATGCGGCGCAGCATTACGGCTGCAAGGTCACCACCACGACGTTGTCCAAAGAACAGTTCGCCTACACCCAGCAACGAATCCTCGCCTTGGGCCTGCAGGACCAGGTCACCCTGTTGCTGAGCGATTACCGCGATCTGACGGGGCAGTACGACAAACTGGTGTCGATCGAGATGATCGAAGCGGTGGGCCATCGCTTTCTGCCCACCTACTTCAAGCAATGCGCGCAGTTGCTCAAGCGCGACGGCCTGATGCTGCTGCAGGCCATCACCATTCGCGAACAGCGTTTCGAGCAGGCCAGGCGCAGTGTGGATTTTATCCAACGCTACATTTTCCCCGGCGGCGCCCTGCCCTCGGTGCAGAACATGCTGCACATCGTCGGCCGCGACACCGACATGAACCTGTTGCACATGGAAGACTTCGGCCTGCACTACGCAAAAACCCTGCGCCTGTGGCATGAGAATTTTCGCCGCGCCCATGGCCGCCTTTCGGAACTGGGCTACGACGAATACTTCCTGCGGCTGTGGGAGTTTTACCTGTGTTACTGCGAAGGTGGCTTTATGGAGCGCACTATCGGCACCGCTCAATTGCTGCTGGCCAAGCCCGCAGCCATCAACCCACCCCTGCTCGGACGCTTCAATGCTTAAAACCGTGGCCAACGCCGCGCTGTTCCAGTGCGGCTGGTTTGCCTGCGTGCTGGGCGGCGACAGCCTCTGGTTGCTGGTGGGTGCGGCAGTCCTGGCCGTTCACCTGCTGTGGATAAGTTCATGGGCCGAGGACGGCGCGCTGATTATCGGCGTGAGCCTGGCGGGCACTGTGCTGGACACCTTGCTGCGGGTGTTGGGGGTGTTTCAGTTCAGCGAACCGGGGCCGTTGATCCCGTTCTGGCTGATGCTGTTGTGGGCCCTACTGGCGACCACGCTGCGGCATTGCCTGGCCTGGAGCGCGCAACCCTGGTGGCTGGCCGCCTTGCTGGGCGCGGTGGGTGGGCCGCTGTCGTATTACGCCGGCAGCCAGTTGGCGGGGGTGCGATTTGGCTTCGCCCTGGCACCGACGCTCAGCGGGTTGGCACTGCTGTGGGCGGCGGTTTTTGTCGGATTGCATCGGCTGGCGCGCTGACGTCTGTCAGACCTTTCACACCCACAGCCTGCGCTTGCCTTACACTGCGCGCCTATGAACACCATCCCCCACCTGCAAATTGCTGAACCCGCCGTCACCTGTTCTACGTGTGCGGCGTGCTGCTGTCAGCTGGAAGTCATGTTGATCACCGACACGGGTGTACCGCAGCGCTATATCGACACGGACGATTGGGGCGGTGAAGTCATGCTGCGCCTGGACGACGGCTGGTGCGCGGCGCTGGATCGGGACACGATGATGTGCACAATTTACGAGCGGCGACCGCTGATTTGTCGCGAATTCGAGATGGGCGCACCGGAGTGTCTGGACGAACGCCAGGGCATTGCCACGGCGTATCGCTGATGCGCCATGCGGTAGGAGGCAGGCCCCCTGCCGCAAGGGTTTTACGGGAGGGCGGTTACAACGGCATGGTGTAGTGCAGCGCGTAGCTCTCTACCCCATCGTTGTTGCTGCTGATACCGGCGTTGGAATAATGCGTGGCGCGGATGCCCACTTCATGCCCACCGGTAAAGCGCAGCCCGAAACCCAAGCGGTCTTCGAACTGGAAAGCCTGGCCAATGTTGTTGTCTTCCAGCTTGGTGCGGGAAAACACCGCCACACCGATGCCGGCCTCGATATACGGCTTGACCGACTGCCCGGCGAATTCATACACGAACACTGGCGAGAACGACAGGCTGCTGGCGCCTGCGCGGTCGTCACCTTCCCAATACGTGTAAGCGCCGCTCCAGTAACCGGTCAGGCGCCCCATGTCGCTCTGCATCCAGCTCTTGTCCCAATCCGACGTCAGCCCCAGGCGATACGTCAGCGTCGAATCACTGGTGGCCCCCAGGCCGAATTCGAGGCCGGCGGCCTGCGCCGATAACGAGTGTCCTACCGCGACGGCTGCAATCGCAGCCAAACAGAACAAGCGCTTCATAAAACATCCCTTCCGAACGAGTTGTATGGTTTTTTGTACAAGCAATCTCGCTATAGAAGCCTGCGCAGTGACAGAAGTTCAGCTTCTAATGGCGAAATTTCACGAAATTTTCACGTGCGGAAGCTTCGCACAATTCCGGGATGTTTCCATAGTGTCGGTAGGACATTTCTGAAGTGAGACAGATCGCCACTGGTCCAGAACTGCGCCATCGCAGGTTCGCCGCCGGCCAGCACGTCGCGTTCACTCAATAAACGCTTAAGTTGACGTGCCACTGCGGCGCCAGTATCGATCAGGATGATGCTCGGCGGGAGCATCTGCGCCAGCAGCGGTTTGAGGAAGGGATAGTGAGTGCAGCCAAGGATGATGGTGTCGCAACCGCCACTGAGCAGCGGCCCGACGTAGCCCTGGAGCAACTGGCGCAGGGCCGGGCTGTCCAGGTCGCCGGTTTCAATCAGTTCCACCAGGCCCGGACAGGGTTGGGTGATCACGCGCACATCGGCGGCAAAACGATCAAGCAACGCCGCGAACTTGGCGCTTTGCAGGGTGCCGGTGGTGGCGAGCACGCCGACCACACCGCTGCG
>Ga0182008_10002534_pt1 | contig 11384 bp, 9 predicted proteins | sample Sormic07211129_1_FD_120482 | JGI IMG/M metagenome (GOLD analysis project Ga0182008, IMG submission 120482) | Rhizosphere microbial communities from Sorghum bicolor, Mead, Nebraska, USA - 072115-129_1 metaG | ecosystem: Host-associated > Plants > Roots > Rhizosphere | place: USA: Nebraska...
AAGTGCCTTATTTTCAGTAGCGGCTGCCCGGATCATGGATTTCCGTTGTGGCTCCGTAAAGACTGATGGGCCGAGTGCGAAGCCAAGCTTAGCTTAGGCGGCAACATGTACATTTGAGTATACCGGGATTGCATCTGGACACGACTAGTACTGACACGTTGGTGGAGACCTTCCCACCTTTCTTACCCTATTAAAAAACCCCACGTTCACAGGTGGACTTCTGACCTTGAAAACTAGCACTTCGGACCCGATCCAAGGCCGCATAACGAACTCAATGATCCTGTCATGGTTTTGGTTGCACCTCGGCCCTACAGCAAGAACTCCAGACCGGCACTCTTTGCTGGTTCCGTCGACAGGCGCCCGGAACGAATGGCTGTCTGAAAGGTCTTAAAGTCACGTTCCGCCTGATCCGCGTAGGCTGCCGAGTATTTGGCCAAGGCATCGTCGAACTGCTCGCTCGATCCCAGGTATCCCGCAATCATGGCCGCATCGCCAGCTTTGGCGTGGGCTCGCGCCAGGGTCCAGCCGCACAGGCTGGCGTACGCAACCAGAGTGCCCGGCCGGAAGGTTTCAACTTCGGCGGAGACTTTCATGTCACGGAACTGGCGAACGTAGTAGTCGTGCCCCGTGGTGCCGGTCCAGCCGAGAAAGATGTCACTTGCTGCTTGCATGACGCGCTGGCCTTCCACCACGCGGCGACCCTGATGCGCATAGCGACTCTTGCCGCGCGGCGGCTCCAGCACCGACCTGCGCGCTTCCTTGACTTGAAGGAAGAGTGGATCATCGTCATCGGCCAGAAGGAGCGAGAGATAGCAGCGCGTCCCGACACTACCCACCCCAACAACTTTTATGACAGTGTCCTGCCAGTGAAAGCGTTCATACAAATGTCGTCGATCTGCATGCAGCGATTTCTTGTATTCCTCGATGAACTTCACGTGCTGCTTTTCAAAATTTCGGGTGAATTCCTGGAAGTGGTAGATCACCGGGGGGTTGTCCGCAATCTTCCGAAGTCCGTTCACCACCGCCGTGAATTTGGGGATTACCGCTTCAGAAGTCTGCGAGAGCGCCTTCTTCTGCTTCTTTGCCAACCGGGCTGAAATGTCCGGATCTTTCCGGAAATATTCTTTGATGGCGTCGATGGTGACTTGTGCGTACCAGGTGTCGAGCACTTTCATTTCGGCGAATTCCGCCATCCGCTCCCGGTACGACGCAGCCGCCGCTCGCACTGCCTCGTCTGCCGCCGTTTTGGAAAAAGTCCGGTCCCGGGCTGCCAGGATGAGGCTGGCCCCCAGCCGCTTCACGTCCCATTCCCATGGACCAGGGAGGGTCTCATCGAAGTCGTTGATGTCGAAAACCAGCACTCGTTCGGGTGAGGCGAAGCCGCCAAAGTTCGCCAGATGGCAATCGCCGCATGCCTGAACGATGATCCCCGACCCGCGTGCAGTCGCGAGGTCTCGCGCCTGGATAATGGCTGTGCCGCGGAAGAATGTGAACGGCGAAGCAGACATCCTCTGATACTTGACTGGAATCAGACCTGCAATTCGATCGGCATCCGATTCCTCAAGCAATCTGATTAAGTCCTGCGACTTGGAGCGAGGCTTCCACTCAGCCTGCAAAGTGCGTGGGCACTTTTCGCGAAGCGCTTTTCCTTGCTTCCGTCTTTCAATCTTGGATGAAGCGATGTTAGATTTCATTTTTCAGTCTCCTATATTGCGGACCAGGCGGATGGCTTCGAGCACTCAGGACAGAATCCCTTTCGGAAGTATGCCGCAACCCGCAGCTTCCGCCGCCTTCGTTTGGCGGCGTCGTTGGGAGACGTATGGCTGCCGCGAATTGCTGGGCCTGCAGTTTGTCCCGCACCGTCTGCGCGGTTACCTTCGTGCGGCGGTTTTCCTTGAGCGTCAGGTTGGCGAGTTCTTCGAAGCGCGAGGTTTGGTGGTTTGCTCTCTGAACGTGGATGATCGCCGCCGCGCAAGCAGGCGGCGAGATGTTTTTGTTTGCATGTGGTATTCATGGTTGTGCTTTCAGAATGCCAAAATCGAAATGGTGCGTTGGATGACCCAGAACATGGCGATGGCGCCAATAGAGTAAGGCGGGACGAATTCGGTCCAGCGCGGAAATGGAATGCGGGCGCGACGCACCATGGCCATCAACGACAGGACCACGCCGATGAACAGGAAATGGCCGGACTCGACACCTAGGCTGAAGAACAACAGTGCCGTTGGAATGTGTGCAAGCGGCAGCCCGGCATCATTCAACCCGCCCGCAAATCCCAGCCCGTGTATCAGCCCGAAGGAGAACGCCACCATCCATGGCGCAGAGAAGGTGATGCTTTTGATGCCGCGCCGCATGCGCACAATCTCCGCCGCGACAAAGACGATACTCAGGGCAATGACCGCCTCGACCGGCCTCTGTGGCACATGCACAAAGCCGAGCGTTGCCGCCGTGAGCGTGACGCTGTGGGAAAGAGTGAACGCCGTAACGGTCTTCGCCAGTTTCCAACCGCCGCGCGTGATGATGATGAGGGCGAGCACGAACAGCAGATGGTCGAGGCCGGTCAGAATGTGTTCCACGCCGAGCACGGAATAGACGCGTGCGACCTGCAATCTACCAGGAGAGGCGTCAACTACCAGCGTTGGCACCGACTGGGTCAGACGCGCGACCTGGGTTGAACCGTCCGTTCGATCGATGCGCACTAAAACGTCTGTCATAGTTGCGGCGAGGCCATCAATCGCGATCGTCCCGCCGTTCAGGCCGTCGGGGCACGTAAGGCTTAAGCGCTCGCTATAGGAATCAGACGCGTGGTAGCTCGCGACATCGCCTGCCGGCTTACAGTTCTCCGGAAAACGAGGGTGGATGCTCAGCCGCATGTTGCCCACCGCCGGCACCTTCCATAACACAGCATAGGTATCAGCGGCTGTCTGGCGCAGTTCGAGATACCCCGGCCGAACCTCGTGGGCATGGAGGGCCTGCGCTGCCAGCATCAGCACAACCACTGTGAAGTTGCGCCGGCACCGCATTAGCGTGCCTCCGCGACCCTGGACGCTTCAGGTGGCTCGAGGACCACCGTGTAGCGGGCGCGCAGTTTCTCATACTGGGTGTCTAGTTCCTGTTTGCGCCGGTCGCTGAGTAAGTCCCGAAGAACGGATTCGCGCACGTTCGCCAGCGGTGGGGCGACTTCGGGAATGCGTGCATTCACACGCACGAGATGTAGCCCGTAGCTGGACTCGATCGGCCCCGCCCAAGTTCGAAGTTGGGTCTTAGTTAGCTCGTTAGTGAACTTTTCGCCGAACAGACGTGCAGTTTCCACTGGGGATGTGTTCTCGAATTGCGAAGGCAACAAAAAGGCGTCCCCAAGCTTCTTGACGTCGATTGCGCTTTTGCCCCTCAGACGCGCCAAGATTGCCGTCGCTTCGGCCTCGGCGGATGCTCCGTGCTTCTCACGGCTGAAAAAGATTTGTTCGAAGCTGAAGCTGGGTTGTTCGCTGTACTTGTCGACGTGCTGGCTTAAATAGGCCTCAAGTTCCTGATCGCTTGGTGGACCGGTTCTCGCCGCCATATCTTCGATCAGGAATTCGAACTTCTGCCGCATCCGCCGTCGAACGATGACATCGTCCTGATCGAGGCCCATGGTTCTCGCCTCGCGGTATAGCACCTCGTCGCGGACATAGTCGTTCACCAACCCTTGCAATTCCTCTTTGGTAGGCGGACGCATCCACGTGCGACTGAAACCGACGACAATGCTTTCGATCTGGCTTTGCGTTACCACAATTTTCTCCCCAGAGGGGACAGCGACGCTGCGCGACCGGCCAGCAATGAAAAAGATTACCGCTCCTAGCAAGAGGAAGTGAAACAGCGGCTCACGGATCAACTTTCGCATGGGTGCCCTCATACGCTCACTTCGTCGGCGTGTACCAGATAGGCGAGGTGTAGGCGCGCTCTTGCACGGTCATCGTCACTTCAGGCGGCAACTTGATGCCAAAATATTTGGCGTCAAACGCCGTCCAGCGTGGGGTCGGAATCTCCAGCACACGGAGGTAATAAAATGCGCTCTGCGTCGCATCGAAGTCCGGGTCCTTCCAGACCTTGATCAGTTCCGGCGTTCCGATGGTGTTGGTCCATGTCGCGTTCGGAACATCCACCGTGTTACCCACGGCAGGTAGTTTGCCGGTCTTCGGGTCGGGCTTGCGGTCGCCCGACCAAGCCAGGTCATATACCTTCTCGTGGGTTTCGCCCTTTGCGTCGAGCCAGCCCTTGATGATTTGGATCCGGTCCAGGTTTGCGCCAATGGGGTCTTTGAGCGCGCCGACGAGGAACGTTGGTGCAGTACCTGCGGGACCCTTGTGCAGATCCCCACCCATGGGCACGCCCTTTTCATAGCCGACCACCGCGGGACTCCGCGTGTTTGCGTCGTTCGCAACGAAGTCCCAGCCGCCAAAGAAGCGGACGATCATCCGTGGCCCGCTGGTGGCGTACGTCTCCTTTCGCTGCATGGCGTCCCACAGTGCTTCGCGCGTGTTGTCGGTAGCCCAAACGCCCGCGTAGCCGGAGGCACTGGTCTCCCAACCCATGACCACAACTCCGGGATGTGCCGGGTTCTTTATGAACGGATGTTCTGCACGTCCTGCACTTGGCTCAGCGCTGGAAGTCTTGCCGAAGAAGTTGTCTTCTTCCACCGCGGCAAGACCGGTGTGCGAGTCAGTCGATCCGACCATGCCGAACTTGTAAGGATTTACACCAAGCTCTTTTTCAAGCTTCAGCCCATTTCGCAACGCCGCTCGCGCGTACTCGAACTCCAGCATCTCGGGCTTCTTGAGTTCGCTAAGATCCAGGTTGCCTTTGTCCCAGCGCTCGAAGTTCGCGAATTCGTCGTTGGGAGAGAGGAACGGATGGGTCTCACCGTCGCCCTTGATCTGCGTCGCCTCATAGAGCCGTTCCCATTGCGCACGTTGTTCGGCGTATTTGCGGTCCATCGGCTTCCCGGTGAACGATTCGATCAGCGGGAACATGCGCCCATTGGAGAGGTTGCCGTTGTGCGCGATGGCCAGCACGCTCCCGTTCGTCGTCTCTTCGTAAGTCTGCATCCACCTCCACAAATCGCGGGGGTTGTCACTGCCCAGGGGCTTTATGGTCGTGTAGGGTTCGACAAGGCTCGCCTTGGCCGCGTTGTCACGGAAAATGACGTTGCGGTGGAGGTTGTTCCCGCCGGTATTCGACGTCCACTCGAAGCCGATGAAGGCGGTGAAGCGGCCCGGATCGTTCGCCTCCTCGGCTGCCTTGATGGTCTCCGCCCAGGCGCTGCGATATGGGGCAGTGCCCGGGAGCGGAAAGATAGCTTTGGGCATCTGTCCCTTGCCGAAAGTCATGATAATGTCTAACGCTGCGTCTGCCCCCTTGCCTGACTGAATCATTTCGTACCATTTCTTGCCTTGCGGGTCGTTCAATATCTCTTGGCTTCCCGACAGCAGCATCGGAAAGAAGCCCATGCCATCGGAGTGATCGGCGACAACAAGAAAGTCCAGCGGACGCGAAAGCTTCACGCGTTGTCCGCTCGAAGCGGTGATCTCGTTCCCCTTGGCGAACACGTAGGCGTCCTTTGGTCCGAGCCTCGCACCAAAGGCACCCGCGTCCATCGAATATGAAGTATGCAAGTGCGTATCACCCCAATAGACGCGCGTTGGAAACTGTCTCCCCGCGTATGGAGAATAAGGCCGCTTCGCCGGAAAGGACTTCTCGATCGCCGCCTTGTCTGGCTCGCCCGTGTCCTGCGCGAACGCTGGCAGCGAGTAACCAGCCAGACCAAGCGCCAGGCAGAGGACGATAAAAGGGTTCTTTGTTTTCATGGTTTTCTTCATGATGAATTACCGACCCAGCGTAATCATGCGCGCCTCCACGCCTTCAGGAAGCTCCGTGAAACAAATCCATGGCAACCGAGACGGACGACGCGTTGGAAGGCCTGAGAACTTATAAGTGCAGCGGAAGCGTGCAACAACTGTGAATAGTGCCAGTGTCCAACAGCCTTCCTCGTCGGTAGCATCAGACCTCGATCTGCCAATTAGGCTCAGCACGAAGGAACTATGGCCATTGTTGCTAGCGACGTTCTCGCTACTAGTTGCCATCGCGTGCGTTGGCGCGATTGGGCGGCGAAAACCTGTGCGGCGGTTACGGAATGTCGCCCAAAGGCGCCAAGCGCAAGTCGGAGTGTGACGAGTGAAAGTGACAACGATCATGTTTTTCATGTTGACCACGCTGTTGTCAGTCTCCGCGGCATTCGCTCAACAATCCGGGTCTGGCGCGTCGACCACGGACACAGATCCGTACGGTTGGAAGGTTAACTGGGTTCCTTTCTATCTCTGGATGAGTGGGTTGAACGGAAACGTCGGTGTGCGGGGGCATATGGCGCCGGTGGATGCTTCGTTTTCCGACGTTTTTGACAAGTTGAACATTGGCTATATGACCGCGCTGGACGTGCGCTATGACCGCGTCGGCGTGCTGACGGACCTGGTTTACATCGACTTGGGCGCGGACAAGGCATTTCCGAACATTAATGCCTTCACCGGTGCACATGCGGACGTCAAGCAGTTCTTCGTGGATCCCGAACTGTATGCGCGTCTTTTCGCAAACGACCGAGGTTCGGTGGATGCGCTCGCGGGATTCCGCTACTGGCACTTGCACAACAAGCTCCGGCTGGACCCAGGGACTCTTCCGGGGTTCTCCGGCGATGGCAGCCAAAACTTTGTCGATCCGGTGCTGGGCGCGCGCTTCCGGCTCAATTTGCAAAAAGGCTGGTTTGCGACCTTGAAAGGCGATGTGGGTGGCTTCGGGGCTGGCTCTGAGCTCAGCTGGCAGATCTATTCCGGAGTTGGAAAGGAATTCAAACAAAAATACTCGCTCCTTTTGGCCTACCGACGGCTCGATGTTGACTATCGCAATAACGGTTTTCTATTCGACACGAAGATGAATGGTGTGATGTTGGGATTTGCTATTCGATTGAAGTAAGACTGGAGCCCGAGTCCCAGAGCCTTGACCTATAGAGTTAAATGCCCTAAGAACAGGAGGATTTTGACAATGAAGTACTTTGCGGTTGCAATAGGATTGGGCCTGATCACGCTGCAAATGACGGCGCAAACCCCGCAAGCTAATACCCAGCCCGCGGCAAGCGGGCCCGCTGCGCCGGCCTGGTCTCCATCCAAGAGCATCGGTGTTTTCGCATTTCCGAAAAACAACCAGAACGCTGATCAGCAATTGAAAGATGAGAGTGACTGCTACGGCATGGCTAAGCAGCAGAGCGGCGTGGATCCGCAAGCGGCACCACCCGCAGGTAAGACCGCCGAACAGAAGCAGGCGGAACAAAAAGCTGCGGCAGAGAGTGCCCCACAGGCAAAAGGCGGACGGGCACGCGGGGCCGCCAGGGGTGCTGCGGGAGGCGCTGCTATCGGGGCGATCGCCGACGATGAGGCCGGTAAGGGCGCGGCAGCAGGCGCAGTCGCCGGAACCATGCGGGGCGGCCGGCAGCAGAGAAAAGCTAACGCGGCATCCAAAGAACAGGCGGCACAGAAAACCGCCGAGCAACAGCAGCAAGAGGAGGCTCAGGCCAAGGCTGCGGAGCAGCAGAATCTGGACAGCTTCAAGCGTGCCTTCTCAGCTTGCATGGATGCGCGCGGCTATTCGGTTAAGTAGCCACACGCGGATGAGCTCTCGTCTGATGAATACTGTCTGGACGGAATCTATAGCGCATAGTGGGGCTTATTGGGAGGCGACGTGTCAATCGCAAAGATCAAACCACTGCACATCCACCCGAATCTCTCAAGCGCAGTTCTGGCGTTTACTTTACTATCGACCGCGCTTGCGTACGCCCAAGTACACAAATCTGGCCACTGGAGCTACGACGGAGACGAGGGCCCCAGCCACTGGGGTGACCTGAGCCCGGATTTCGCTCCCTGCAAAAACGGACACCACCAATCCCCTATTGACATTCGCAATCCACAGAAGGCCGACCTGCCGCCCATTTCGTTCGACTACAAGCCTTCCCCGTTGCACATCATCGATAACGGTCACACGATCATGATCAACTATGCGCCAGGAAGTTCCATCCGCGTGGGCGGCAAGCAATACGTCCTGAAACAATTCCATTTTCACCGGACCAGTGAAGAGAAAATCAACGGCACAACTTACGAAATGGTGGTGCACCTAGTTCACGCCGACCAGAACGGAAACTTGGCCGTTGTCGCCATCCTGCTCGAAAGGGGTAAAAACAACCCTCTCATCAAAGAACTATGGAATGACTTGCCAAAGGAAAAGGAGAAAGAAGAACGGCTGGACACCATCACGATCAACGCGGCGAATCTGCTACCTGCTGACCCTAGCTATTACACATTCTCCGGGTCACTCACCACGCCGCCCTGCAGTGAGAACGTGACCTGGTTCGTGCTGAAACATCCGGTTACGATTACGAGGGAAGAAATCGAGCAGTTTGCGGAATTGTACTGGCACAATGCACGACCGACACAGCCGCTGTATGACCGGGTGGTGCTGGAGAGCAAGTAGTTCTCATCGGCGATGGCGGCGTCAATTCCAGCATCTCGTATTGCTCTTCGTGACTCAGTACGACCTTGCGCTGCGCATCGCCGGATTACGGCTAGGTGAAACGTCCTGCCTCCAACCTCTTGGCAAAGACCCAGAGTCCGCTACCACCCAGACGAGGACCTTAAACCGATTGCGCTGAGCATTGCAGAAAGAACAGGTGCCTGCTCAGCTGCTCGCACGACAATCACCGCTAAAAATTAGGACCCAATTCCTGCATGTACCCCAATCAGAAAGAGCTCTGGGTCCAACCCGGCGCCCATCCGAAACCCACGCCCCTCGGGAATGTGTGAGAGGTTAGCCGTTTTTGTGCAAGGGTAGCGATAAAGATATATTTATCAGCAAAGCGACTGTGATAAGAAATGGTGATAGCCTGAAGCCTCACAAGGATTGTCGGAAGCGGAAAATGCCTGCCTCTCTTCCAACAAAGAGAAAACAGGCATTTGTCCGAGGTAGGATATTTGGAATGTATTTACAACCATATCGCACGAAGTTAAGTACTTTCGAGAGCAGCCAAAAAGCGAGACTCGCCGAGAAGGGCAAAAAATGGAAATGCCCGCTCCCTCCAAACTCCCGTTAAGGAAAAAGCAGGCACTTCACTTTGGACGCCATCGGAGCTAACTCTAACGCTTCCTACGGTGAAGTCAGCGGGCCTACAGAGTAGATGAAAGTGCTCTACCGGCAGCCGCCATCCCCGATGTGCACGACGGCAAACAGAAATGCCCGCCCCCCCCTTGAGAGGAGAGCGGGCATTTCGGCGATGGGGTTTTTACGTCAACACGCTACAACAACATGTACTGAAGCGGAACCTGTCAACTGTAACAGGTGGGTGCATCCGGAGATCGTCGTACTATCCAACCAAGCCAGACAACCAGGATAGACAACCTACTATGAGTACTGCCCCTCTGCGGGCCTCATGGAAAAAGCTCGGGGGAGGGCGAAGTCCACAGGCCCGCATTTTCGCGTCCTCTTGCCGACTGACATTCGGCCATCGGTGAGCCAAGAGTTACCTGAATTTTACGTAGTTTGGGGGGCAACAAAAATCAAACTGCTTGTTTCTTGCGATAGGAAGTGATGCCCGCTTAGCGCCGCAGCGGGCATCTTTTGGTTAGTGCGCTTTTCCGGCGGTCTCTTTGGTCGAAAAGGATCCCAAGAAACTGCAATCGTGTAGCGCAGGAGCTGGGAAAGGCTCTGGACGAACGAGACGACTTGGCAAACGCAAAGTCGCCGAGCGCTTGGCCGCTATTAAAGATGGGCGTGAGTGCTGGGGGAGGACATACCCGCGTCCGGCAACACCACCACCGTCGCAGTGGCTCAACGGCTTTCGTGGGAATCGGGTTGAAATTCTAGGTTGTGGTAATAAGTTAATCGAGATTTTTCGCCCGTTATCGCAAAGGACCGATTGCGCGCCGCTGCGATACCCCCGTGCTGGCAAAGTGCTCCCCTCGGAGGACGGCGTCCACTGCAGGCAGAAGTTCCCTATTCGCATCTGGCTTGAGAACGTACCCTTTCGCTCCGTCGCTTAAAGCCCCGGCTACCACATTCGCATCATTGTTCTGACTTACGAAGAGTATGACAGCGTCGGGAAGGAGTGTGGATATTCTATGGGCAGCATCATTTCCATTTAGTGCTGGGAGGCCAATGTCGAGCAGTATGAGACGAGGTCGCAGTTCTTCGGCCTTTTGAATTGCTTCTAGTCCGTCGGAGGCCTCGCCAACCACCTGCAATCCCGGTCTCGTTTGCAGTGTAGTACGCACGAAATGCCTAAAGGGTTCGAAATCATCGACCACAAGTACGCGGACGACAGGGTACGAATCTACCATTTACTTGGCCCTCCCTCAGATACGATGCGCACACTCCTGCATTTTCATTGTGCGTCGATTGAAGAAGTGCGGAAAGCGCCAAAAAGCGCCACAGAGCTGTTCCACAGCGCTGTTCTTTCGATGCGTGGCTCTATTCGATTTTGAAGGGCAGCCAGGCATCGATCCTCGTACCCTGCATCCGATGGGACCGTACTTGAAGTCGTCCTCCTAAGAGTCGCAATCGTTCCTGCATACTCCAGATTCCGATACCGCTGCCCACCGGAGGAGACCCCACATCAAAGCCCTTTCCATTGTCGGAAACTTTAAGGTGAAGGCTCCCGTCAGACCGTGTAATACGAACATTCGCCTTTTCAGCACCGCTGTGCCGTTTCACATTTCGGAGGGCTTCCTGGACGACACGGAAAAGGCAGAGCGCTGCATCGCCGGGAATATCGCGCGGAACATTCTCGTATGTGAACTCTACTTGGACTTGCTCTATTACCGTGAACTCATCGCAAAACGTCCTTATACCCGCAACCAGTCCCAAGCTTTCGAGCGTGGAAGAATGCAATTGATGCGATAGAGAATGCATGTCGGCACCCAACTCGCTAATACGTTCGTAAAACTCACGGAGCTGTTGTTTGCTTCTTTGCGAAGAATCTCCGAGTTCTTCAGCCAGCTTTTCGACATCGATTGCCAGCATTGCTAAGCGCTGGCTGTAGTCGTCATGGACATCTCGGGCTATCCGCTTTCGCTCTTCTTCTTGCGCTTCGATTAACCTGCCGCTCAGAGTTTCAAGCTGTTCCCCGGCAAGCTTGCGATCTTCTACCACGGAAGTGAGCATCATAAAGGGCGTTGCAGCGGAAATCAGGAACAACTGAAGACTCAACATGCTGTTCCCGGATCCCGGTGCGTAAAAGGGACCGCGTCCCTGGACTAGACCCCACACTGACAGGAAAGAAATGACGATCATCGAGCTGGAAATCCCAATCCATCCAA
>Ga0182008_10002535_pt1 | contig 11384 bp, 11 predicted proteins | sample Sormic07211129_1_FD_120482 | JGI IMG/M metagenome (GOLD analysis project Ga0182008, IMG submission 120482) | Rhizosphere microbial communities from Sorghum bicolor, Mead, Nebraska, USA - 072115-129_1 metaG | ecosystem: Host-associated > Plants > Roots > Rhizosphere | place: USA: Nebraska...
CGCCGGAACCGGCGGCGCTGTTGGAGCGGGAGCTGGGGGAGGCCATGCCCCGATCCTACGAAAGGGGCACGCCCTCCCGGCTCGGGGACCGGTCGGCCCCTGGAGCCGTCAAGCGCGTGGAGCGCTCAGCTCGCCTTGCGCTGGAAGGGGTGCAGCAGATCGGAGAGGTGCCAGTGGTGCGGTTCCTTGACCTCCGCGCCGTCCACGCCCCCGGCGCTCTGCGCGCCGTCCACGCCCCCGGCGCTCTGCGCGCCGTCCACGCCCCCGGCGCTCTGCGCGCCCTCCGCGCCCTCCGCGCCCTCCGCGCCCGGCTCGGGCGCCTCCACCGGACCCGCCTGCGGGGCGTGCGGCCGGGGCTGGTGCGCCGCGTCACGCGCCGAGGAGACCTGCCCCGGCCGCATGATCCGTACGACATGGCTGTCGCAGTTCTGGCACTCGGGCCTGGACAGCGGAGACGGCACCACCTGGCCGCCCGCCACGTACATCACGAACTGGTGGCCCTCGGCGTCCGTGTGGTGCTCTATCTCGTACGACTGCTCCCAGCCGCTGCCGCAACGCATGCAGGCGAAGGAATAAGACTCATGCACGACTGCGGTCGCGCCGCCCCGGAGGCCGGTCTGCCCTGCGATCTCGCTCATGCCAGCTCCTCTTAGCTGCTGGACAAAGGGACCGGTGCGTCCCTTCGTCCAGTAAGACGCTTCGGGAGCCGCGAGCGCATCAGGGCTGTCGACTGTTGGATCCGATTTGGACTTTCCTTGCCATACCCCTCTCCGGAAAGCGTCAGGACTTTGCTTTCCATGACAGCGCTTTGCCGTCCCGTGGGGCGCGCGCTCAGCAGAGATGCGCCCTGCTCAGAGGGGGTGTGGCGCAGTTCACGAAAGCCTCACGGAGCACCCGTGGAAGCGGCGTTCTTCGCGGCCACAACCGCGTCGAAGACCTCCCGTTTGGGCAGTCCGGCCTCGGCGGCGACGGCCGCGATCGCCTCCTTGCGGCGCTCCCCCGCCTCCTCGCGCACGCGCACCCGCCGCACCAGTTCGGCGGCGTCCAGTTCCCCGGGCCCCTTCTCGGGCGCCCCTTCGACGACGACGGTGATCTCACCGCGCACGCCTTCGGCGGCCCACGCGGCCAGCTCGGCGAGCGGACCGCGCCTGACCTCCTCGTACGTCTTGGTCAGCTCCCGGCAGACGGCCGCGCGTCGCTCGGCGCCGAACACCTCGGCCATCGCGGCGAGGGTGTCGTCGAGCCGGTGCGGGGCCTCGAAGTAGACGAGCGTGCGGCGCTCCTCGGCGACCTCGCGCAGGCGCGTCAGCCGCTCGCCCGCCTTCCTCGGCAGGAAGCCCTCGAAGCAGAACCGGTCCACGGGCAGCCCGGACAGCGCCAGCGCGGTGAGCACGGCGGACGGGCCGGGGACGGCCGTGACCCGGATGTCCTTCTCCACCGCGGCCGCGACCAGCCGGTAGCCGGGGTCGGACACGGACGGCATGCCGGCGTCGGTGACGAGCAGGACCCGCGCGCCGTTGACGAGTTCCTCGACCAGCTCGGGCGTACGAGCGCTCTCGTTGCCCTCGAAGTACGACACCACGCGCCCCTTGGGCGTGACGCCCAGCGCCTGCGTCAGCCGCCGCAGCCGACGCGTGTCCTCGGCGGCGACGACGTCCGCCCCCGCGAGTTCCTCGGCGAGCCGGGGCGGCGCGTCCGCGATGTCGCCGATGGGGGTACCTGCCAGGACAAGGGTTCCAGTCACGCCCCCATCCTCCCAGGGCGTGACGCGACCGAAAGCATTCGAGCCCTTACCTTCCATGCACGCGACTCACACAGAACGGTTCCCTACGATGGCGCGGTGACCAGTACCGCGTCCTCCCCGGACACCCGGCAAGGCCAGGCACCCGAAGACCAGCGGCCGTCGTGGCAGCAGCGGCTGCGCCGGTTCGGATACACGGCCGAGCCCAGAAGCGACGTCCGCGAGCGCCTGGTGCCGCCCTACGTCCAGCCGAGTCCGCGGATGTGGCAGATCCTGGGCGTGCCCCGGACGCTCGCGGAGCGGATCGCGCGCTGGTCGGGCTGGGGCGGGCCGCTGCTGGTGACGCTGATGGCGGGCGTGATGCGGTTCTGGCACCTCGGCAGCCCGAATGCGGTGATATTCGACGAGACGTACTACGCGAAGGACTCCTGGGCGCTCGTCCACCGCGGCTTCGAGGTCAACTGGGACAAGAACGTCAACGACCTGATCATCCACTCCCACGGACACGTCACCCTCCCGGCGGACGCGGCCTATGTCGTGCACCCGCCGGTCGGCAAGTACGTGATCGGGCTCGGTGAGCTGATCTTCGGGTTCGACCCGTTCGGCTGGCGGTTCATGACGGCGCTGCTCGGCACGCTGTCGGTGCTGATGCTGTGCCGGATCGGCCGCCGGATCTTCCGCTCGACCTTCCTGGGCTGCCTCGCGGGCGCGCTGATGGCGGTGGACGGACTGCACTACGTGATGAGCCGCACCTCGCTGCTCGACGGGGTCCTGATGTTCTTCGTCCTGGCGGCCTTCGGCTGTCTGGTGATCGACCGGGACAAGGCGCGCGCGAGGCTGGCCGCGGCGCTCCCGGTCGACGCGGACGGCCGGGTGAGGCCCGACGCGGACGTCGCCGCGGCCACCTGGCTGGGCCTGCGCCCCTGGCGCTGGGCGGCGGCCGTGCTGCTGGGGCTCGCGATCGGCACGAAGTGGAACGCGCTGTACATCCTGGCCGCCTTCATCGTGATGACCGTCCTGTGGGACGTCGGCGCGCGCAAGGTGGCGGGCGCGCGCCACCGGCTCTCGGCCGTGTTCGCGGTCGAGTCGGTCGTCTCCTGGGCGGTGATGTGCTCGGTCGCCCTCGGTGTCTACCTCGTCTCCTGGACGGGCTGGATCCTCTCCCCCACCAACGGCTCCGGCGGCTACTTCCGCAACTGGGCCGCCACCGACGGCAAGGGCGGCAACTGGACCTTCCTGCCCGACTGGCTGCGCAGCCTGTGGCACTACGAGCACGAGGTCTACGAGTTCCACGTCAACCTGCACTCGCCGCACACCTACATGTCCAACCCCTGGAGCTGGATCGTCGACGGCCGCCCGGTCTCGTTCTTCTACGAGTCCCCCTCGCCCGGCACCGACGGCTGCCCCGCCGACGCCGGCCAGAAGTGCGCCCGCGAGGTCCTGGCGATCGGTACGCCGCTGCTGTGGTGGGTGGCCTGCTTCGCGATCGTCTACGTCCTGTGGCGCTGGTTGTTCCGCCGCGACTGGCGGGCCGGCGCCATCGCCTGCGGCATCGCGGCCGGTTACCTGCCGTGGTTCATGTACCAGGAGCGGACGATCTTCTTCTTCTACGCCGTCGTCTTCGTGCCGTTCCTGTGCCTCGCGGTCGCGATGCTGCTGGGCGCGATCGTCGGGCCACCGGGGTCGAGCGACACCCGGCGGGTGGCGGGGGCGACCGGCGCGGGGGTACTGGTGCTGCTGATCGCCTGGAACTTCATCTACTTCTGGCCGCTGTACACCGGCACGGCGATCCCGATCGACGACTGGCGTTCACGTATGTGGATCGATACCTGGGTATAGCGGACCTTCCGCGCCCCCGTACGGACAACTAACGGAAACATCCCTCACAGCTCCCCCTCGGGCCACATACAGTGCGAGGACCAACGGGGTGACGGGGAGGGAGCCCTCACATGGGCAAGGGGGTCAAGGCCGCCGTCATAAGCGGCGTGTTCGCCGTGATGGTGGGCGGCGCCGGGTACGGCGCGTACAACGTGGTGTCCGCGCTGAACGGCGACGGGGGTTCGGGCGGCACGTCGGTGAAGACCGGCCCGCCGAGCAAGGACGAGGTCAAGGAGACGTCGGCGAAGTTCTTCGCGGCCTGGTCCAAGGGGGACGGCGCCCGGGCGGCGACGTACACGAACGACGCCGTGTCCGCCGAGCCGATGCTGACGTCCTTCGGCGGCACCGCGCACATCAGGGACGTGAGGATCACCCCGGGCGCCGCGAACGGGGCGACGGTGCCTTACACGGTCCGGGCCACGGTGTCCTACGACGGGAAGTCCAAGCCGCTGTCGTACAGCAGCCGGCTGACGGTCGTACGCGGAAAGACCACCGGGCGGGCGCTGGTGGACTGGCAGCCCACGGTCGTCCATCCGCAGCTGCGGAAGGGCGACACGCTGGTCACCGGTGAGGCGGAGAACCCGCCGATCGAGGCCGTCGACCGCAACGGCGTCGTCCTGACGAAGGACAATTACCCGTCCCTGGGGCCGATCCTGGACGAGCTGCGCGCCAAGTACGGCGACCGGGCGGGTGGTACGCCCGGCATCGAGCTGTCGGTCCACCACGCGGCGCAGGGCACGGCCGACACCTCCCTGCTGACGCTCGCCAAGGGCAAGGAGGGCAGGCTGCGCACCACGCTCAGCGCGCGCGTGCAGGCGGCGGCCGAGACCGCGGTGAAGAAGTACCCCGAGTCGTCCGTGGTGGCCGTCGAGCCCAGCACCGGCGAGGTCCTCGCGGTCGCCAACCACCGCGACGACGGCTTCAACGCGGCCTTCCTCGGCAAACTGGCCCCCGGCTCCACGATGAAGATCATCAGCGCGGCCACGCTCATCGACAACGGCATCACCACCATGAACGGCCCGGCGCCCTGTCCGAACGAGGCGGTGTGGCAGAGCCAGACCTTCCACAACCTCGAGAAGATGGCCCCGAACGAGAAGGCCACCCTCGCCGACAGCTTCGCCCGCTCCTGCAACACGGCCTTCGTGAAGTACGCCGACTCGGTGAAGGTCGACTCCCTCACCGACGAGGCGCAGAACCGCTTCGGGCTCGGCCGCGACAACTGGAAGACCGGCATCCCGTCCTTCGACGGCTCGGTCCCGGCCTCCGGCGGCCCGGACACGGCGGCGAACCTGATCGGCCAGGGCCAGGTGCAGATGAGCCCGCTGAACATGGCGTCGGTGACGGCGACCGCGATGACGGGTCGCTTCCGGCAGCCGATCATCGTGTCGCCGGACCTCGACGACCGGGAGATCGCCACCGCCCAGGGCCTGTCCGCGAGTACGGTCGCCCAGCTGCGCGCGATGATGAACCGCACCGCGACCAGCGGCACCGCGGCCGGTGTGATGGCGGGCCTGGGCCCCGACTTCGGCGCGAAGACCGGCTCCGCCGAGGTCGACGGCCAGTCCAGGTCCAACAGCTGGTTCACCGGCTACCGGGGCGACATCGCGGCCGCGGCCATGGCCCAGGACGGCGGTCACGGCATCGACGCGGCCGGCCCGATTGTCGCAGCTGTGCTACGAACCGGAGGCTGAAGTCACCCTCCCAGGACGGGACTCTAGGCTATTGCCGTCGTTGGGATGGATGAGGGCAACGGGGACCCTGGGAATTCGCGAAGGAACGGGAACTGTGGGCAACAGAAGGCGCGTCGCCGAGCGACGGAAGACCAGGCCCGCCGTGGTCGGCGGGATGATCGCCGTGGTGGTCGCCGGCGGCGGCTTCGGCGCCTACGCCCTGTACGGCGGCGGGGCCGCGGCCGACGACCGGCCCGGCGCGGCGTCCTCGCCCGCCGACCACAAGCACGTCAAGACCGGCCCGCTGTCGGCCACCGAGGTCCAGACGACCGCCACGACGTTCCTCACCGGCTGGCAGACCGGCAAGGTGGCCCAGGCGGCCGCCGTCACGAACGACGCCACGGCCGCCACCGCCCTGCTCACCGGCTACACCAAGGACGCCCATGTCACGGGCGTCACCCTCACGCCCGGCACCCGCACCGGCGACAAGGTCCCCTTCTCCGTGAAGGGCACGGTCTCCTACAAGGGCGAGAGCAAGCCGCTCGCTTACACGAGTTCGCTGACGGTCGTACGGAACAAGGAGACCGGCAAGCCGCAGGTCGACTGGCACTCCGCCGTCGTCCACCCCGACCTTCGGGACGGCGACGCCCTGGTCACCGGCGAGTCGGGCACGCCCCCGATCAAGGCCTACGACCGTGACGGCGGCGAACTGACGACGGCCAGGTACCCGTCGCTCGGCCCGGTCCTGGACGGCCTGCGCGAGAAGTACGGCAAGATCGCCGGCGGCCGAGCGGGCATCGAGCTGGACGTGGTGCGCGGCAAGGCGTCGCAGAAGGCCAAGCTCTCCGACAAGACGCTGCTGACCCTGGCCAAGGGCACGCCCGGCAAGGTGAAGACGACCCTGAGCCCGACCTTCCAGGCGGCGGCCGAGCGGCAGGTCGCCGCGAAGGACCGTTCCTCTGTCGTCGTCCTGCGCCCGTCGACCGGCGAGATCCTGGCCGTGGCGAACCACAACCCCGGCTTCAACGTGGCCTTCCAGGGCTCCCTCGCCCCCGGCTCCACGATGAAGATCATCACCTCGACGATGCTGTTCGAGAAGAAGCTCGTCACACCGAGCGCGGCGCACCCCTGCCCCAAGACGTACAAGCTCGCCGGGTGGACCTTCCACAACGACGACGACTCCGAGATCAAGCAGGGCAGCTTCATGCTGAGCTTCGGCGCCTCCTGCAACAACGCCTTCATCGACTTCGCCCCGAAGCTCTCCAACAGCGACCTGACCCAGGAGGCCCAGCAGGTCTACGGCCTCGGCATGAACAACTGGTCCATCGGCGTGCCGACCTTCGACGGCTCCGTCCCGGTGCAGAGCGGCGCCCAGATGGGTGCCTCGCTGATCGGACAGGGCGGGGTGCGGATGAACCCGCTGAACATGGCCTCGGTGTCGGCGACGGTCGAGTCCGGCGTCTTCCGTCAGCCCTACCTGGTCTCCCCCGACGTGGACAAGCGCACCCTGGCCAAGGCCTCGCGCACCATGTCGGCCCAGACCCAGGGCTGGCTGAAGCAGGTCATGCGCTACACCGCCGGATACGGTACGGCGTCCAAGGCGATGGCCGGGGTCACCGGTGACGTCGGCGCCAAGACGGGCTCGGCGGAGGTCGACGGCCAGAGCAAGCCGAACGGCTGGTTCACCGCCTACCGGGGCGACCTGGTGGCCGCGGGCGTGGTGCAGGCGGGTGGTCACGGCGGTGACACCGCGGGGCCGATCGTGGCGGCGCTGCTGAAGATGGGCTGACCGGACCGCTGCCAGGCGGCCGGTACCGGCTGGTCAGCGCGTCACCGGGGCGGCGGCCATGTACGTCCGCCGCAGAAACCTGAGCAGCGCCTTCGTCTCGAACTGGACCACCGAGACGCCCTGCGCCCCATGGAACTCGACCACGGCCTGCACCCGGCCGCACGGCCAGACACGGACCTCTCCACTGCCGGCCGGGGCGCGCAGGCCCTGTTCGAGGAGCGAGCGCGAGAAGGTCCACTCGTGCGCCCCGGGCAGGCCGACCCTCACCGAACGCGGGTCGGCCTCGGGGTCGTAGCGCAGGACGACGGGGATCGCCTCGTCGTCGGGTATCGCGGCATCCGTGACGATGTGGGCTCGGGCGTGCTGTTCGACTACAGACATCGTGACGGCCCTCTCACGCTGCGTGACCTGTGCGGAAGCTGTGCGTCCACCCCTCTCCAATGTCGCACATTTTCCGGACCGCGCCCCTTGACACGGAGCCCGTCCGGCGCAGTCCGCTCGTTTCTAGTTCTTGCGAAAGGTTCGCAGACATGACTGAGGACGCCGCCACAGACACCCGTCCGACGAAGATCATGTTCGTCGCCGAGGCCACCGCGCACGGCGGCCGGGACGGCTATGTCACCAGCCAGGACGGCCAGATCGACCTGCGAGTGGCGATGCCCCCGCAACTCGGCGGCGACGGCAACGGCACCAACCCCGAGCAGCTGTTCGCGGCCGGCTACAGCTCCTGCTTCCACAACGCCCTGATCCTCGTGGGCAACCGCGAGGGCTACGACCTGACCGGCTCCACCGTCGCCGCGAAGGTCGGAATCGGCCCCAACAAGCACCGCGGCTACGGTCTCGCGGTCGCCCTCAGCGTCTCGCTCCCGGTCCTCGACGCGGGCATCGCGGCAAAGCTGGTGGACGCGGCCCACGAAGTCTGCCCGTACTCCAACGCCACCCGCGGGAACATCGACGTGGCGATTCTGCTTGGGTGAGTGGGGAGTGTCCGCAGGCATTCCCCGGGACTCGCGGGCAGGAGGAGCACGGGCGTGGACGTGAACGGTGCGGTCGCCGAGGGCTTCGAGCCGGTCAGGGAAGCGTTCGTACGGAACTTCACCGCGCTCGGGGACCGGGGCGCGGCGGTCGCCGTGTACCGGGACGGGCACAAGGTCGTCGACCTGTGGGGCGGGACCAAGGACGTCGACGGCACCGAGCCCTGGCAACGCGGCACCGCGCAGATCGTGCGCTCGGCCACCAAGGGCGTCACAGCCGCCGCACTCCTGCTGCTGCACCAGCGTGGAGAGCTGGACCTGGAAGCGCCCGTCGGCGAGTACTGGCCGCAGTTCAAGGCGGCCGGCAAGGAGCGGACGCGGGTGTGGCACCTGCTCGCGCACCGGACCGGCGTACCCGTGCTGGACACCCCGCTGACCCCGGCGCAGGCCGTCGACCCCGTACTCGGCGCCGAGGCGGTCGCCGCGCAGGCGCCAGTGTGGGAGCCGGGGGCGGAGCACGGGTACCACGCGCAGACGTACAACTGGCTGACCGGCGAGCTGGTGCGGCGGGTCACCGGGCGCGGGACCGGGGAGTGGATCGCGCAGGAGATCGCGGGACCGGTCGGGGCGGACTTCTGGCTCGGGCTGCCGTACGCGGAACAGGCGCGCGTCGGCCGGGTCGCACAGCTGGACGACGCGCCGGTGAACCCGCACGGCCTGCGCACCCGCCCCAAGCGCGCCGTCTCCGAGGCCTACGCCGACCCCGCCTCCCTCACCCGCCGCGCCTTCGCCGCGATCACCCCGCTCCCCGACGAGAACGACCCGGCGTACCGCGCCGCCGCCCTCCCCGGCTCCAACGGCATCGCGACGGCGGACGGACTGGCCCGTTTCTACGCGTCCCTCGTCGGCGAAGTGGACGGCGGGACCCGTCTGTTCACGCCGGAGACCGTCGAGCTGGCCCGCGCCGAGCGCAGCGCCGGGCCGGACCGTGTGCTGGTGGCGCACACCCGGTTCGGCCTCGGCTACATGCTGCACGGTGAGGCCTCGCCGTTCCTCGCCCCCACCTCCTTCGGCCACCCCGGCCGCGGCGGCGCCCTCGGCTTCGCCGATCCCGAAACGGGCATCGCCTTCGGCTATGTGACCAACGGCTTCAGGAAGACCGTGACGGCGGACCCACGGGCGCAGGCGTTGGTGCGGGCGGTGCGGGGGGTTGTGGGGGTGTAGGTCAGTGCTATGTCACATAGCATCGCCGGTGGTGTGCCCCATAGCACCAGGTCAGTGGTATGTGACATAACACTGCGCACTACACGTTAATCGGATGCGACGTCCGCCCGGACGCCGAGTCGATCTCCCCATGCGCCTTGGTCAGCAGTTGCATCGCGATCTCGTTGAGGGCCCGCGCGCCCGCGATCTCCTCGCCGACCCTCGGCTGATTGGAGTCCGTGTGGTGCCGGGCCGCGTGGCCGTGTGCCCGTACCTCGGTGCCGTCGGGCAGCCGGACCAGCGCGACCGCTTCCGTGTGCTGCTCGTCCTCCCGGAACTCCAGCTCGATGTGCCATCCCACAGTGGTGTGCATCATGACGATCACCTCCGGAACACCTGCTTCCAGGGTGCTCCTCGGCGGGCGTACGCACCACCGACGGGACGGACGACGGCTATCGGCCCTCGTCGCGGCCGTACTTCAGGCAGGCGACGAGACCGACGATGTACCCGACCGTCCGCCAACGCCCATCCACCCACCCACCCACCCATCCATCCGCCCGCCCATCCGTCTGCCTCCCCCTACCCGGAGTGCAGCATCAGCCCGATCCCCACCACCAGCAGGCCGGCGGCCGCGATCCGTGGTGCCCCGAACCGCTCCTTGAAGAAAACGGCCCCTATCGCCGCGCCCACGATGATCGACGACTCACGCAGGGCGGCGACAGGAGCGAGCTCCGCCCTGGTCTGGGCCCACAGGACGAGGCCGTACGCCAGTACGGACAGGGCGGCGCCCAGCAGGCCCAGGGCGGCGAACGGCCGTAGCGCGTCCACCAGTCGGCCGCGCAGGCGGTGGGCCGCGTAGGCCGGGAGAAAGACGCCCTGGACCGCCATCAGCCAGGCGATGTATCCGAGCGACGACCCCGAGGCCCGCACGCCCAGCCCGTCCACGACGGTGTACGAGGCGATGGTGAGCCCGGTCGCGAGGGCGGCGCCGATCGCGGCCCAGTTGGGCCGGTGCCCGCGCAGCCCCCACAGCGCGACACCGGTCAGACCGGTGCAGGACAGCGCGATACCGGCGGCGGCCCAGCCGTCGGGCACCTCGTGGGCGAAGACCGCCGCGAGCACGGTGACGATGAGGGGCGCGGTGCCGCGCGCGATCGGGTACGCCTGCCCGAAGTCGCCCAGCCGGAAGGACCGCATCAGCAGCACGTAGTACGCGATGTGGATGAGGGAGGAGCCGACGAGGTACGGCCACGCGGCGGCCCTCGGAACCGGCGTGAACGGCGCCATCGCCAGCCCGATGAGCATGCCGCCGCCCGCGATCAGGGTGAAGCCGAGCAGCTTGTCGGTGATCTGGTGGGCGATCGCGTTCCAGCCGGCGTGGGTGACCGCGGCGAGCAGAACGGCCGCTGCGACGAGCGGGGTCACGAGGCCGGCTCACGCACATCCACGAGGGTGGCGCCCGCGTGGGCGACCAGGTCCGTGGGCTCCATCGGGAACACGGCGTGCGGGTTGCCGGCCGCGGCCCACACCACGTCGTGCGCGAGCAGCGACCGATCGGCGAGCACGCGTGTCTTCGTACGGTGCCCGAAGGGCGGCACCCCGCCGATGGCGTACCCGGTCGCCTCCCGTACGACGTCCGCCTTGGCCCGTGTGACCTTCCCGGCGCCGAGTTCCTGCCGTACCCGCTCGACGTCCACCCGGGAGGCCCCGTCCATGAGCACCAGCACCGGGACGCCGTCGGCCGCGAAGATCAGCGACTTGCAGATCGCGCTGAGCTCGCATCCGATCGCGGCCGCGGCCTCGGCGGCGGTGCGGGTCGCGTCCGGGAAGCGGCGGATACGGCTGTGCAGGTCGTCCAGGCCCAGCTCGCGCAGGGCGTCGGCGAACCGGGGGTGCGCTCCGGAGCTGTCGGTGGTGCCGGCATTGTCGGTGGTGTGCGCACCGTCGGTGCCGTTGGTGCTGTCGGCGGTCGTCATGCACGGCACGCTAGCGGCCGGTGTCCGGGACACGCGACTGACTTCCCACGGACCGTCGGCCCCGCCGCCCCGCCGCCCCGCCGCCCCGCCGCCCCGCCGCCCCGCCGCCCCGGCAATACGGTCAGCCCCCGAAGCTGACCGCCTTCGTCTCCG
>Ga0182008_10002536_pt1 | contig 11381 bp, 9 predicted proteins | sample Sormic07211129_1_FD_120482 | JGI IMG/M metagenome (GOLD analysis project Ga0182008, IMG submission 120482) | Rhizosphere microbial communities from Sorghum bicolor, Mead, Nebraska, USA - 072115-129_1 metaG | ecosystem: Host-associated > Plants > Roots > Rhizosphere | place: USA: Nebraska...
ACCGGGCGGCTCCGAGCCGGGCGGCCGGCGTGGCCCGCAACAGCTCCCGGGGGCCGACGGCCGCGTCGGCGGCGAGGAACGCCACCAGCACGGGCAACGAGACGGGTACCGGATCGGGATCCCGGCCCGGCGGGCTCATCCGCAGCGTGGCGTCGATCGCGACCGGGCTGTCGATCCCGGACTGCCCGGCCGTGACGTCCACAACGGTGTCGTCGAGGACCGCCGTGCGCACCACGACGGCACCGGTCCAGACCGCGTCGGCCGCGGCGGGCGGGGCCTGCCCGGTGTCCCAGGACGCGGCGACCTCCCACGGCACCGGCTCGCCGGTCCGCCGGAACTGGGCCATCGCGCCGGCCCGGGGATCCAGCGTCACGGCGAGGTCGAACCGGTCGAAGGTTGCCGTCACCGGTTCGGTCACGAGCGCGGGGTCGAGCTCGTAGGCCACCGCGCCGATCGCGAGCAGCGCGTCGGCGGTCAGCACGGAGAGGCGGGCCGCCGGATCGGCGAGCCGCAGCACGATCTCACTGGCGACGTCCATGGGCCCACCGTCGCAGGGCCCGTCGACAGTCCATCGACAACCGGTCGACAGCCCTGGAGTTGGGCCGAACGGACCTGTCGCCACACCGCGTGCCGGGCCTCCCGACAGAGGGGAATGGACGACCCGGCGCGACCGGAGTTCCTCGTGCCGGCGGGCAGTGTGGGGGCGTCGGCCGTCAGCAGGACGATCATCGCCCCCCTTGCCCTCGCCGGCACCCCAGGGCCTGGCCTCAGCCCTCACCACCGCCCTGGTCAACCACGCTCGCGACCATGCGGTGAGCACCATCTTCCTCGCTTGCGCAGAAGACGTCGTCGCACGCACGTACGCACGTCTGGGCTTCCGCCCCGCCGACAGCGCACAACCCGCGCGATCGTGGATCCGGACAGCCGAGGCGTTCAAAACCGAACCGGGGAACCGGGGGCCTTCTCCAGGTATTCGAGGGCGGAGGTCACGGAGGTGAGCCCGGTGGCGTCCCCGCATCGACGGCTTGAGCGGTACGGCAGGTCGGGCGGCCCGGCTTGCCCTTGGGCGCGGTGCATCCGTCCGCCGCCTCGCGGTCCACTGGCCCTGGACCGGCGAAATCGCAGACAGCCTCGCACGGCTCGCCCTCCTGCCGAACCCCGGCTGACCAGCAGCGTGCCTACCCCTCCGAGTAGCGCCCCCGTTCCCGGAGCGGTGGAACCCGGTGCCCACCGGACGCAGCACTCGGGCCCACGGCCTGCCCGGCATCAGCCACGAGGCGAGGAATCTTCTGTCAGCGGAGGCTAAGGGCCGGGGCAGGCGGACCCGCCTATGCTTCCGCCATGCAGCAGCCGCGATCCATGGCGATGACCAGCGGTGACCTGGCTGCGGCGTTCCCGCGCCAGCTCGCCAATGACGTTCACGCGGTCTTGGCGGTCATGCCGGAGGCCCGGATCGCACCTGTGTCGCCGTTCTCGGTGTACGTGGGCGATGAAGCCGTCGCCATTCCGTATCGGATCGATCAGGACGAGCTGCCCGTCGACGTGGTGTGCTCGCTGACGGGGATGCAGCAGGCGATCCTGCACTGCCTGTACTCACGGCACAGCGACGGGCGGGTCCGCCGGCGTCACCTGCAGCACATCGTCAGTTCCGACGAGCTGTGGGTGGTGCCGTTCGTGGTGCAGTTGGCCGGCGAGTACGTCTTGGAGATCCTGGAGTCCATCCAACACGGCCTTTCCGACCTGCCCTCCAAGCAGTCTGCCCAGCGGCTGGCATACGGGGACTTCATCGCACGGAATCCGGGGTTCTTCGCGCGAACCGAGCGCCGGGTGGTGAGCTACTGGTCCTGCTACTACCAGTGGAAGTTCCCCGTGTTCGGCACATACCCGGGCTGCCGTCTACTGGAGCTGCTGCGGGCCACCGCAATCGACCGCACGGGCAGACCATGGCCCCGCCACACGCCCGCCGGGCCAACGGCGGAGAACCGTACGTGAGATGAATACCGTCGCCGTCACCTGGTGAGTGCGAGGTTGTGCAGGTGGGCGATGCCAAGCACCGCGTGGTGGACGCCGTCGCCGACTGAGACGAGCTCGACGAGTGGCGCGTCCGCGCCTGCGTGAGCAGAGTGCCGACCGCAGGGCGCTGCACGAGGACTTCCTCCACCTGGACCCGCACAACTGTCCGCACGGCTACCTCAGGGTGCTGATGAACCCCCCGTTCGCGGCGGCCGTGCAGCCCGTGAAGCACGCGCTCGGCTTCCTCGACGACGGCACGCTCGTCGCGGTGCTGCCCGAGGCGGCGGCCGACACGATTGCCAGGCTGGTTGAGAGGTCAGACATCTCGATCAACACCTCGGGGCCTCGCTCGTTGCGCGTGGAGGCTGTCACCTGACCGGAAGCCAGCTCGAAGAGGCTCACTGTACGGCGTGGGAGAAGCCGTTTCCTGCCCCTCCGCCTTCGCGATGGTTCTGCGTGTGCGGCTTCCGCTGAAGACCTCGCGGACGGGGACGAAGAAGGCCATCATCGTCAAGTCCGGTCATCGCTGGTCGTGGGGCTGCGGACGCCTGGACCAGGAAGCACAGGGCAGGGGTAGGGGGTGGGGCGGGTGGGGTCTGCGGCAGGCGGTCGCGTGTCGGTATCAACGCTTCTCAGAACGGGGACCGGCCTTTTCGTGTTATCGCTGTTCCTCTGTCTGCTGGGCGCGGAGCCGACTGCGGCGGCCGGCGGCCGGAAGGGGACGGAGCCGTCCGGGACGCTCACCATAGACGTCACTTGGAGCCGGTCAAGGCAGGAGGTGCTGGTTCGCGGGATCTGCGTGCTCACACTGCCCGCGCACAGCCAGGCCCTGAAGCAGGTACGCCAGACAGGATCACCGTACTGCGTGGGATACCGCATCCTTCGCGACGGTAAGGACGCGGATTGGGTGTGGTTGAGCAACCGTTCCATGAAGGTGACGCAGAAGTCCTCTGACTCTCCGGCGCGGGTGAGAACCGTCCACGGTGTCTACCTGTCACGGCGGTCCGAGGTGCAGGACGTCAGCATTGAACTCAGCGCGAAGCGCCTGGTGCAGGGCATGACCGCAGGTGTCGGATTCCCTTCCGCGTGGATCGTGCGGGTGAACGCTCCGAAGTGGTCGTTCACGCACGTCACAGGCCCTGTCCAGGCACAGACCGGGAGTGCTGTCATCTGGCGTCTGAACACTGCACCGGCGGTGCTGGAGAGGACTGCGGCGGTCGCTCGCTCGGTCACGCTGGGGCGCTCGATCACAACGACGGAGCCCCCGTCGGTGCGGAGGCAGACTCGCGGGGAGATGTTGGCCGCGTTCACGGTCGCCGTCTGCGGGATCGGTGTCGTTGCTGCCTTCCTGGTGGGAGGACTCGTGGGGGTGGCCGTTCGGCGCAGGTGGGTGGTGGCCACACTGGTGCTCGGGACGTCCGTGTGTCTCGTCGGTCTCACCGGCATACCGGCTCCGCTGCTTCCCGCGAACACGGTGCAGATACCTTTCAACCTCAGTTTTGGCCCTGGAGTCGCGTCCGACGTCGTGTGGAAACCGGGACCTGTTCTGGGATTGTGGCTGTGGTACGTCCTCCCGGTGGTGGGATGGTGGTTCAGCTGTCGCGTGGTGACCGGCAGACCGCCCTCGTGGTGGCCGCTCTTCGTGAGCTGTCTTCCGTTGTTCCTCGCCTTCCCTCTCATGGCCGCCGGAGGAACCGTTCCGGGCGCTGGAGTATGGCTTCAGCTGGCTGTGGCCGCCTGGCCCTTTGTCGCTCTTTGGCCGCTCCGTTCGCTCTGCACCGGCGCGGTACGACGCTGGCTGCCCACAGCGGCGGCAGTGATCTGGATCGTCTCTGCGGCCTTTCGGCTGGGCTTGTCCCCCGTCATGTCCGACCGCGACCCGCGAGTGACCGTTCCAGAAACGATGGCCGTGCTCATCTGCACATGGCCCGCCGCGGCATGGCTCACGTCACTCCTCGGACCGGTCCTGCGGCGCACGTTGCGGCCGGTCAGCCGCGCTGTCTGCTTCGTACTCGTGTGGAGCGCGGTAACAGCACCCTTCGTATCCGCCCGCCTGGTGAAGCCTTCCACAAGTCTGGTCCACAGCTGGGGCGCCTACAGCCATGCCTTCTTCACTGGGTACGCGGCCGCACCGTTGTTCGTCATGACCATCTGCGGCATCGCCCTTCAGATGGCCTACCTCTGGCGGCGCGGCGGAAAAGGCGATACCGGGCGGGTCGTGGAACCAGTCGGCAGGGTGCTGCTGGTGTGCGCGGCACTGACGGCGTTCGGCAGTCCCAGTCTGCGCACTCTGACGATGTGGGGGGAGGCGATCGCGGTGCTCCTGGTGGCCGTCGCCTCCCTGATCCTGCTGCCGCCCGGATCGGCTGCCACCACGGCCCGACTGCGGCGCGTCAGCCGCCGGGGGCACGCCCGCTTCATGGACCGGTGGCTCACGACCCAACTGCTCTGGGACGCACGAGCCGACTTCCAGCGCTCCGCCCGGGCCTCGCTCGTGGATGACATGGACGTGTCGGTCTTCCGGCAACGCTGGCGCGACATGGCCGTGCCGGGACGCAACGACGACCCCGCATCGAGGCTGAGGCGGGTCAAACGGTTCGCCCTCGGAACGAACGCGGGAGGCAGTCCCTGGACCGCGGGGCTCGTCGGCGCGGGACTCGCCCAGCTACTTGCCCTGCCCTGGGCTGTGTACAAGGCACTGACCACCGGAATAGTGGGAGCGGACTCTTTCATGCCGTTCCACTTGGACGCGATGTTTCAGACGCTCCGGTTCACGCATTGGGCCTTGTACGGATTCGTTTATGGCTATTTCTACGTACTGCTGCGCGGTCTCACCCCTGTGGGCAAGGCGGCCTGGCTCATGCTGGCGGCGTTACCGGCCGAGGTCCTTCCCATGGTGACTCTCACCGTGGACCCGCAGTACGCGCGGGACCCCTCGTGGAGCGACATGGTGGCGGGATGCGCTGGGGTCGCCGGGCAACTCCTCGTTCTGTGCATGCTGCTGGGGCTCTGGTGGGAGTGGTCGTTGGCCCGGGCCGCTGGAATGAAATGGTCGCAGGTCAGGAACTTCCGTCGGCTGTCGTCGATCACCGTCCCCATCGGTACCGTGCTCGTCGCCGGTGCTACTGCGTTCGCCACTACGGTGGCCGGGACATGGGCACAACCCCAGCTCAAGCCGCCCGACGCCGCGCAGTCCTCCCAGTCGGCTCAGCCCTCCGAGTCGGCGCCCTGAGCTTGGCGTTCATCCTCGACAGGCTGGGTTGGCCGGCCCGCGCTGCCGGCGCGGGCCTGCCGTCGTGGCAGCAGGCACCGCCGCATCCGACCCACACAGCCGTGCGCCGAGGCCGCGGGATCGCGGCAGCCGCCGTGCTCGGCGACGAGGGCGCCTGAAAGCGCGCCGGTCTCGGCTCGGCGGTCGGCGACCGAGGCGGGAAGCCGCCAGGACACGGCACCGGCCAGACACCCTCGACGCTTCATCACCGGATCCGGCCTCGCCCTCGGCCCGTCGCCCTGACCGGCCGAAGTCAGACAATGCGGTGCAGCCGGTCGGACGACAGGAGACGCTGGTGCAGTGAATCAGGTTCAGCAGATCGTGGAGCTGGCCGACGCTGTGCTGGGCCAAAATGTCATCGGCACCTACCTCCACGGCTCCTCCGTACTCGGTGGGCTCCGGCCGGCCAGCGACGTGGACGTGCTCGTCGTCTCCCGGCGGCGCATGAACGAGCAAGATCGACGGGCACTCCTCGGTGGCCTGCTCCACATCTCCGGCTCCCGAAACACGGCCCGCCCCATCGAGCTCACCGTGGTCGTCCAGTCCGAGGTCCGGCCATGGCGGTACCCGCCGACCGGCGACTTCCTCTACGGCGAGTGGATGCGCACCGAGTACGAGGCCGGAGAGGTCCCCCAGCCGGAGCCGATGCCCGATCTGGCCCTGCTGATCGCTGTGGCGCTGTCCGGCGACCACCCTCTCACCGGCCCGCGCCCGGCGGAGGTCCTCGACCCGGTTCCGCAGGCCGACCTGGTCCGCGCGAGCGTGGCGGGTATTCCCGGCCTGCTCGACGACCTGGACAGCGACACCCGCAACGTCCTGCTGACCCTCGCCCGCATCTGGACCACACTCGCCACTGGCCAGATCAAGTCGAAGGACGCCGCCGCCGACTGGGCTCTCGACCGGCTCCCGCCCGCGCACCGTCCCGCCCTCGAACACGCCAGGCAGCTCTATCCCAACTGCCCCTACTCCGAGGAGAGCTGGAGCGATGCATTGCAGGCACAGGTGCGTCCGCATGTGGACCGGGTGCTCTCTGACATCGACCGGCTGCGCAATCGAACCCCGCGGACATGAGGGCCACGGCCTCAAGTCCCAGGAGCCGAACCTGACGGTTACCCCCGTGCATTCGGCCGAGCCGCGAGACCACCGCACCTGGCGCGCCCGGATGCACGACCACCTCCAAGAGGCCCGGCAGGACGGCGGGGTTGCCGATCGTGAACTCGGGTCCACGAACGTAGAGCGGTCGTTATGGAGTGGACGACTGTGGGCGAGTTCCTCGCCGCGTATCTGTTCGGTGCCCCGAATGACGCCCGGCGCGGCAACACCGGGCATGTGGAGGAGCCGCATGGCTCCTCCACAGCGGCGGCCCCGCCCCGGTCGGCCGGGGGCGCGACCGGCGTGCCGCGTCGACGGTCTCGCGGCTCAGCGGAGCGTGCGCTCCAGCCGTTCCGCCACCAGCTTGACGAACCGGCCGGGCTCCTTGGGCTGTCCGCCTTCCGCGAGGACGGCCAGTCCGTGCAGCAGTTGGGCGGTCTCGGCGAGTTCCGCGCGGTCCGCCTGCTCCGCGTGGGCCTGCCGCAAGCCACGGACGAGCGCGTGACCGGGGTTGAGTTCGAGAATCCGCTTGGCGACCGGCACCTCCTGGCCCATCGCACGGTACATGTTCTCGAGCGCCGGGGTGAGGTCATGGGCGTCGGAGACGACACACGCCGGTGAGACGGTCAGGCGGGTCGACAGCCGGACGTCCTTGACCTCCTCCCCCAGCTGCTCCTTCATCCACTCCAGCAGGCCGGCATAGCTCTCGTCCTGCTCCTGCCGCGCGCTGTCCTCCTGTTCGCCATCCTGGACGTCGAAGTCGATCTCGCCCTTGGCGACGGACCGCAGCTGCCTGCCCTCGAACTCGCCCACGGCGTCGACCCACACCTCGTCGACGGGGTCGGTCAGCAGCAGGACCTCGATGCCTCGGGCCTTGAACACCTCCATGTGCGGGGAGTTCTCGATGCTCTGCCGGGACTCGCCGGTCAGGTAGTAGATGTGCTCCTGACCGTCCTTCATCCGCTCCACATACTGCTGGAGCGTCGTCGGCCCGTCCCCCTCATGGGTGCTGGCGAAGGACGCGACCGCGAGGATGGCGTCGCGGTTGTCCGGATCGCCGAGCAGTCCCTCCTTCAGCACGGCGCCGAACTCGCCCCAGAACGTGGCGTACTTCTCGCCGTCCTTGGCCTTCAGCTCCTTCACCGACGACAAGACCTTCTTGGTCAGCCGTCGCTGGATCATCCTGATGTGACGGTCCTGCTGGAGGATCTCCCGGGAGACGTTGAGCGACAGGTCCTGCGCATCGACGACGCCCTTGACGAAGCGGAGGTACGGCGGCAGCAGCGCCTCACAGTCGTCCATGATCAGCACGCGTCGGACGTAGAGCTGGAGACCGCGCCGGAAGTCCCGGGTGAACAGGTCGTGCGGGGCGTGGGCCGGGAGGAACAGCAGGGCCTGGTACTCGAAGGTGCCCTCGGCCTGGAGCCGGATCGTCTCCAGGGGGTCGCGCCAGTCGTGGCTGACGTGCTTGTAGAGCTCGTGGTACTCGTCCGCCGAGACCTCCTCGCGCGAGCGTGCCCACAGGGCCTTGCGCGAGTTCAGCGTCTCCGGCTCGGCCGTCTCCTCGCCGTCGCCGGCTTGGGGCACGAGACGGATCGGCCAGGTGATGAAGTCCGAGTACCGCTTGACGATCTCCCTGATCTTCCAGGTGGAGGTGTAGTCGTGCAGCTGGTTCTCGGGGTCGGCGGGCTTGAGATGGAGCGTCACGGACGTACCCTGGGGCGCCTCCTCGACCTTCTCCAGCGAGTACGTTCCCTCACCGCGGGACGACCAGCGCGTGCCGCTGCTCTCGCCGAGGCGCCGGGTCACCAGGGTCATCTCGTCGGCCACCATGAATCCGGCGTAGAACCCGATGCCGAACCGGCCGATCAGCCCCTCCGCGCCGGCATCGTCCTTAGCCTCCTCCAGTTCCTTGAGGAGAGCGGCCGTGCCGGAGTTGGCAATGGTGCCGATCAACGTGCCGACCTCGTCGTACGACATCCCGATGCCGTTGTCCCGCACGGTGAGCGTACGGGCCTCCGGGTCCACGTCGATCTGGATGTGCAGATCGGACAGGTCCACGTCGAGGCCGTCGTCGCGCAGGGCGGCCAGGCGCAGCTTGTCGAGCGCGTCCGAGGCGTTGGAGACGAGTTCTCGCAGGAAGACATCCTTGTTCGAGTAGACCGAATGGATCATCAGCTGGAGCAGCTGACGGGCCTCAACCTGAAACTCAAACGTTTCGGTGGACATGGTTCGCGTGTCCCTCACAGGTCCCTGAGTCGCGGAAAACGAGCGGTATTCACTTTAAAACACCACGTCAGGGTGTTTCACGTGAAACTGACAGCTCGTCACACCTCAGTCCCGGCGGGCCGTGGCCTCACCGTTGACCATGGTCAGGGTCATCAGGCGGTTTCTGGCGGCGGCATCCTGCGCGTGGACATCGGTCGTGGTGCGCCCATTTGTCGGTGCTCATGGTGACGCGGTAGGCCGGGTATCGTGCGGGACGGTGACATCGACCGAGCCGTCGACGCTCCTTACGGTTACGAACGACGGCCCCGGCGGCGGAGGCGGTGGCGGCCCCTCCTGCCTCGCGGTGGTACCACAAGAAGCGGATCACGCGGGGGCTTCAGGAAGCGCTGGGCGGCCGTGGCCACGGGGGCCGTGGGTGCGCATGCGGAGGACTGTGACACGGACGGGATGTGGCGGGGCGTCAGCGCGGTCGCCTTACTGGGCGCGACGCGGCCGGTTCCGGCTACCGGAAGGTTCCGGGCAGGCAGCATCACCAAGACGTTCGCCGCCACCGTCGCCCTGCAACTCGTCGACGAAGGCCGGCTGAGGCTGGACGGCACGTGCGAGAAGAGACTGCCAGGTGTCGTCGTACGGGACGGCCACCGCATCACCCTACGGCAGCTGCTCAACCACGCCAGCGGCTGTACGACTACAGGCGAACGTTGCCGGTGCGGCCCGGGTCGGAGTTCCTGGCCGACCGATGGCGGACGGCCTTGTTGTCGCCCCGGTGTCCGTCGCGGACCACCGCCAACCCGCCGACGCAGGTCGTGATGCCCGCCGGCCCGCGTCGGGCCGAAGCGAGCACGCTGGCCGGTCGACCGAGGGTGTCACCCTGTTCCACCTCGATGGTGAGCGTCTGTGCCCCTGTCGTGTCGAGCAGGTGGGCGGCCAGGCAGCCGGTGCTGTTGGCGTTGGCGATGTCCTCGTCGACACCGATCGCCGGCGCGAACATCCGCGCCGCGCCCGGCCGGTCGCCCATCGGCGGTACGTACACGAAAGAGCCAAGCAGCCCGTACCGTCGGCACGCCGCTGTCAGCCTGCCGATGTGGGGGTGGACTCGGAGCAGCGCCGACCGGTCGCGGACCGGTACCAGCATGCGTGGTGTGCCGGGCGCGGCGATCCGTGGCGCGTCGGTCGGATGCAGGTCGTCCGCAGTGAGCCCGAGCGCGGCGACGATCGCGGTGCGTTCGTCCGGTGCCGGGTGACGCAGCGCGACGAGGCCCTGGTCGAACCACGCCTCGATGTGGGCGGGGCGGCGGATCGCGATGGTGTCGAACGTGCGCCCGCCGGTGTACTGGCGGTCGTTCAGCTCGCCCAGCGCAGTGCGGGTCAACCGGACGGCCTGCGCGGCAACGGTGCCGTGGCCGCAGCCGGACAGTTCGGCGGCGGCGGTGAAGAACCGAACCGGCCAGCCACCGTCCGGCGTCCGCCCGGGGCCGAGGAACGCCGTGTGCGAGGTGCCGGCCGCAGCAGCGACGGCACGCCGGTCCGCGTCCGTCGCCGCTGGGTCGTCGTCGGTGACGGCCGTGGGGCTGCCGCCCCGCCCGTCGCGTCGTACGCACGCATCGACCTCCGTGACATCCGGCCAGGACATCGGCCCCCCCTTTGACGCTCAACGAACCGGCAACCGCGAACGGCGTTCCGCCGACAGCCGGAACAGGCCGAGGCATCCGACCGAACGCGTCCCGGAGCGTTCGGTCGGATGCCTCAGCCGATGGTCGGCGGCCACCCGCCGACTGGGCCCGCCGGTCAGTCGATGCCTTCGATGATGCGGAAGTCGCGCTCGACGCCGTCGGGGAGGGCCACCAGCGCCTTCTGGTATTCCTCGCTCTCGTATGCCGCGACGGCCTGTTCAAAGCCGCAGGCGCGTCCTGCTCGCCAAATGACTATGTCAGCCAGCCTGATCCGACTGCCTGTGATCGTCACCGATCCTGCGGGGCATCACGCCGAGGATCGATGACGATCCCGACCGCTTCGAACCTGGACCGCCAGCCGGCCGTGTCGACCTGCCTGCCCGCCGTCCATCCAGAAGCCTCCAGGACCTCAAGCACCTCCGGCGACCAATCGCTCATGACAGGCTCAGCCCCCCAGTTTGAAGCATGCGGCGATCATCGCAGCAGACAACCCGAGAGAGAACCGCGTGTGACCGCACCACACGAAGTGGACCAGCTCCTCGCTTTGACGCCGCCTACTGGTAGCAGGGGGGTGCACACAGCACCGTGACCTTGCCGCTGTCGGCCACAGTGGAGGTGGTGGTCGTGGGGGTCTTGCTGGTCTCCCAGGGTATGGGTGCGGCCATGGCCTGGGGGGCAAGGGAAGTGAAGGCTGCGGTGGCCACGAACACGGCGGCAACTGCCCTGTTGCGCAGACGCATCTGGACTCCTTGATCGGCGATTGGTCAGGGAGGTTCGGCGGCTGGCGCACTGCGCGGAAGCCGCCACCAAGGCTGGCTGCCGGTCTTACGGTGCGTGAAGCCCCGGGCCAGGTGTGTCGGAGGAATTCGGCGCTTCTCCATGCATCCGGAGGCGGGGGGGCACGCGGTCGCGGCCGAACCCTTGCGAGGGCCGCTGTGTTCGAACGGTTCACGAGCGCCGACGGAACCGGTTGCCGGCGCTCCGGAAGATTTCAAGTCCAGTGAGACGGTCGTGACGCTATGAGGTTTGTGATGCGGGTTCCCTGCGCTTGGCGGGGTCGTTGATCCACGCCTGCTGGGGTATCTCGGGTGGTCGGGGGCGGC
>Ga0182008_10002537_pt1 | contig 11379 bp, 6 predicted proteins | sample Sormic07211129_1_FD_120482 | JGI IMG/M metagenome (GOLD analysis project Ga0182008, IMG submission 120482) | Rhizosphere microbial communities from Sorghum bicolor, Mead, Nebraska, USA - 072115-129_1 metaG | ecosystem: Host-associated > Plants > Roots > Rhizosphere | place: USA: Nebraska...
TGAGCTGCGCGGGGTCGTAGCCCGCCACGCGCTTGTAGGCATCGGAAATCGCCTGGAGTTCGGCCCGGGGCACCACGTCGTCGATCCGGGCGAACGGCTTGCCGCCGGAGCGTTCGTAGACCTCGCGCAGGATCGCGTCGGGCGGCGTGCGCCGGTTCGTGAGCACGACATTGGCCGTGGCCGGCACCCGTTCCTGATCGTAGCTTTCCAGGGCCGCGGGGCCCACGCCTTCCTTCTTCAGGCGGCCGGCGAGGCAGCGCGCGTCGAGGATGGCCTGGCCGGCACCGTTCGAGCCGCGCGGCACCATCGGGTGCGCGGCATCGCCAAGCAGCGTGATGCGTCCATGCGTCCAGCGCGGCAAAGGATCCTGGTCGACCATCGGGTATTCCAGGATCGAGTCGGCGCCGCGGATCAGCGCCGGCACGTCCAGCCAGTCGAAGTGCCAGTTCTCGAACGCCGGGAGGAAATCCTCCAGGCGGCCTTCGCGGCTCCAGTCGCGCACGGCCGGCTGCTCGGCTTCGATCTCAGCGACCCAGTTCACGAGCTGGTTGCCATCGGCGTCGATGGCGTCGCGGATCGGGTAGATCACCATCTTGCCGACGGCAAGCCAGCCTGCCCGGATCATGCTTGCGCCCGACAGGATCGGCTTCCAGCGCGTGGTGCCGCGCCACATGTTGACGCCCGAATAGCGTGGAGCGCCTTCGTCCGGATAGAACTTCTTGCGCAGCACCGAATGGATGCCATCGCAGCCGATCGCGACCGCGCCGCGTACGCTGGCAACGGCCTCGCCCGAGGCATCCGCGAAATGGGCGGTGACACCCGCCTCGTCCTGGTCGACATCGACGCACCGGTGGCCGCACAGCACGCTGCCATCGCCCAGCCGCTCGCGCACCGCGGCCAGCAGCACGGCCTGCAGGTCGCCACGGTGGATCGAGAACTGGGGCCAGTCGTAGCCGGCCGCGGTGCCGGCCGACTCCGTGAAGACCAGCTGGCCGTGCTCGGTGAAGAAGACGGCCTCCTTGGTGCGCACTGCCATCGCATCCAGCGCGGGCAGCAGGCCCAGTTCGCTGAGCTCGCGCACCGCGTGCGGCAGCAGGTTGATGCCTACGCCCATCGGCTTGAGCTCGGGGACCGCCTCGTACACACGGCAGGGAATCCCGGCCTGGTGGAGGCTCAGGGCCAGGGTGAGGCCGCCGATGCCGGCGCCCAGGATGATGACGTCTTGGTGGGTGCTGCTCATGTTCGATTCTCTTGAAGTGCCCGCGGCGTGGCGCCCGCGGATGCCGAGTCCGTGATTAGGCGCAATCTGTAAAAATATTGGAAATTTAGATCTGACATGCATTCATAAGAGCTTGATATGAACCTGACGACGCGGCAGATGCGGGCATTCCGGCAGGTGGCTCGCACCGGCAGCTTCACCCGGGCGGCGGAGCTGACGCACATGACCCAGGCCGGGCTGAGCATCCTCATCCGCGAGGTGGAGCGGCAGCTCGGTGCCCGGCTGTTCGACCGCACGACGCGCGCGGTCCAGCTGACGGCAGCCGGCCGGCGGCTGGCCCCGGTGGTCGAGCGCGTGCTCGCGGAGCTCGACAGCGTGACCCAGGAGATCGGCATCCTGGGCGATGCGGCGCGCCAGAACCTGCGCATTGCCGCCACGCCGCTGGTGTCGTCCCAGCTGCTGCCGCAATTGCTGGCGATGTTCAGGCAGGCGCAGCCCCACGTTCAGGTGCACTTGCTCGATGCCGCGCTGGAAGACGTGGAAAGGGCGGTGCTGGCGGACGAGGCGGACCTGGGGCTCGGCTTCTTCTTCAAGGCCGCGCCGGGGCTGGTGCGCACCGAAGTCGCCAGCTTCCAGCTCATGCGGGTGACCGCTGCCGAAGGTACGCGAAGGGCCGTGGGACGGGTGCCGTGGTCGGCCTTGAAGTCAGCGCAGCTGATCGGCTTGCCCGCCGGCAATCCCATCCAGAAGGTCATCGATGCGCAGCTCGGCAAGCTGAACATCGTGAACCCGGAAGGCCAGTCGGTGAGCTTCTTCGGCACCTTGATTTCGATGGTGGAAGCAGGCTTCGGCACGGCCGTGATGCCCACCTTCGCCATGGCCGCATGCAAGCGCCATCAGGTCAACGCAGACCTGCTGAGCTCACCCAAGGTCGAGCTCGCGTTCTACAGCATCACGAAGCGGGGCACGAAGGATTCGGAGGCCATTGGCGCCTTCGTCGAATTGCTCAAGCTCCGGCTGCCTTTCATGTCGCGGTGACTTGGGCGGGTGCCAGCGATGCAAGCATCCGCGAACTCTTCGACAACCATTCGCTCGGCCGCTACCGCTACACGCCAAATTTAAGCAATGTATGTTATGTTAAATAAATCGGGGCATATACGAGAGCACCTCCCAGACGTTAGCGACGCGCCCGTTGACTTCGAGCCCAGCCCTCACCTTCGCGGACGCATTCGCAGTCAGGCTTGGCCAGCCGCCGGAGCCGGAACACCGGTGAGCGTGTGGGCAACCGGGAGAGTCTTGCCAAGGATGTCAATCATCGCCTGCGCTTCCGCTCGCGAGATTGGCGGGAAAGGCGAACGATACGTGGTGTCGTTGCGCCGGCCATGAGCGACGCTCACCAGCTTAATTTCGTCCGCGTCGAGGTTCAAGTCCGCTGCGGCTCGAAGAATGGCCAGGTTGCGGCCAGATTCCTTGGTTCGGACGCTATAGAACTCGAGCACTGCCTGGACTAGCGAGTAAAAGCCTTCGTAAGCGAGGATGAAGCGCTGTTTCGGCCGCTTCACATCCACGGTCCGAGCCACTTCGAGGCTCTCTGCCGCATCCTTCAGGAAGCCCTCGATGGCTCCAGGAGTCTGTGGGACCTCTTCGAGCGCGCGAGTCCTAATGAGGTTGTCGTATTCAGACGGTCTCATCATTGCGAATCAGCTCCAACTTTGGCCCTTTTGCAATCTGAGCCATGACTTGGTCACTTGAAATCAGTTCTTCCCACTCCTCTGGGTCATACAAGCTCAGATGAATGGGCCTTCCGAGCTCCTGCTCGAGGTCCAGAAGGGCATTGGTCACCTCACGTAAAGCCACACGCCCGATGACGGCCAGGTCGATGTCGCTTCGGCCGTTGTCAGAGCCTTTGGCCACAGAGCCAAAGACGAACGCCTCCCGTATGCTATCGCCAAACGGTTCAAGAGCTCGCATCAGGGGCTCCTTGACCCCGAAGGACTTGCGCGCAATGCTTCTTAGCTCGTCAAACAGGAAGAAGTCCTTGTTAGCTCGGATGCTGCGCTGACGCCCCCGCCGAGGCTCCTCAGTGAGGACTCCAGCTTGCAAAAGCCGCTCAATCTGCTGCTGAGCGCCGCCTCTGCCGCCTGCTGCCAGGTCCAGGAGCTCACTCAGCAGGAATGACCGGTCTGGGTTGGCCAGGGTGGCCGCCAGAACGCGCTGAACTGTCGGAGTGAATAAAAAGTCGGCAGAACTCATACTGATATGTCCCTCATTCAGGGATAAAGTTCCCGCCAAGGCCCTTAAACGAGGAGTGTACTACTGCTTTAAGGGACTTTAATCCCTTTGCGAGGGGCAGTCATACTTCATTTAGGGACAAGCAGCCCTGAATGAGGGAGTTAACCCGGAAGCCGAGCTGAAACGTCTACGTGGTCCGCCCGAGAAGAGCAACAGGCTTTTTGCATTGCGAGATTCAGGAAGGCGTGCGACCTTCATTTTGGCTGATGTTGCAGTGATCCTGCTGCCCAGATGACCTCGTGACCTCGTGACCTCGTGACCTTGTGACCTTGTGACCTTGTGACCCAGTTGCCGATTTTTCTACCCCAGCAGGAGGCGCCACACGCTTCCATTGCGACCAGGCTTGGAACGCACTTGACGAAGAATTCGGTGAGTCTCGCGCGTTTGATCTGGCGCCATTGGATCTCGCCCGTATCTGCATCGAAGATGTGCAATTGGAACTCCACGCCTCCTTGGTCTTCCACGGCGCACGGCGATGGATCAACTCGGCCTTGCGGAGGCCGTTGATCGTCTCGGCCAGGGCGCTGTCATAGGGAGTCGCCCTTGCTGCCCACTGACGGCTCTATGCCAGGGACTTATCTCAGCAGTGCCGAGATTTTCTCGCTCGTCCTCGCCTGCTTTGCCAGCGGAAGCCGCCGTACAAAGGGAGCCGCCGACGTCGCGGCACCGCTATGATCATTAAGGGGCAAAGAGCGTGAGTTCAACGTCCGGTCGCCGCCGAGAGCCACCGCTGCAAAGCGGACTCCAAAAAAATGAGGGCGCGATCCCCGCGGACCGCGCCCTTCAAGACTAGCTCTGCAAGAGCGTCGCCATTTCACGAGCGGACGCCACTTCGTAGTGGTCGAACTGCATCGCGTAATGTGCCCGGCCCGACGACAGCGCACGCAGGCTGCCGATGTAGCCAAACATCTCCTTCAGCGGCACATGCGCTTCGACCGCGATCGCGTTGCCGCGCATCGTCTGTCCGCGCACCATGCCGCGCCGGCGGTGCAGGTCACCGATGCAATCGCCGAGGTAGTCGGCCGGCGTGACGTCCTCCACGGCCATCACCGGCTCGAGCACCTGCGGCGCAGCCTTGGCCACTGCATCGCGAAACGCCGCGGCTGCGGCCAGTTCGAAGACCATCGGCGACGAATCGCTCTCGTGATAGCTGCCATCCAGCAACGTGGCCACGAAGTCCACACAGGGATAGCCTGCCACCACGCCCGCTTGCGCCGCACGGCGAACGCCGGCTTCGACTGCAGGAATGAACTCCCGCGGAATCGCGCCGCCCACCACCTGGCTTTCGAAGACGATGCCCTCCCCGCGCGCCAGCGGCGCGAGTCGCAGCGTCAGCGCTGCGAACTGACCGGGCCCGCCGGTCTGCTTCTTGTGAACATGGTTCACCCCCACTTCTCTTGAAATCGTCTCTCGGTAGGCGACCTGCGGCCGCCCCACCGAAACTTCGACGCCGTACTTCGCGCGCAACTTCTCGATGGAGACATCGAGCTGCAGCTCGCCCATGCCCGAAAGGATGGTCTGGCCCGACTCGGCATCCTGCCGAAGCTGCAAGCTCGGATCCTCGCGCAACATCGCGTGCAGCGCCTTCGCCAGCGCCTGCTGGTCGTTGCGTGCCTTGGCCTCGATCGCCACGTGAATGACAGGCTCGGGCACGCTGATCTGCTCCAGCTGCACCGGATGCTCACGGTCGCACAGCGTGTGACCGGTCAGCGTGTCCTTCAGCCCGACGATGGCGGCAATGTCGCCCGCCACGAGTTCATCGCGCTCGATGCGATCGTCCGCATGGACTTCGTACAGCCGCGACGCACGCTCCATGCGCCCCGTCGTGGCGTTCAGCACGGCATCGCCGCGTCGCAGCCGACCGCTGTAGACACGCACGAACACCATCGCGCCGTGATCGTCGCTGGCCACCTTGAACGCGAGCGCTGCGAACGGCGCCTGCGCATCGCAGTTCACCGCGTCGCCCGGTTTAGGCAGCCAGTTCACGACGGCATCGAGCAGAGGCTCCACGCCGCGATTCCTGTACGCTGACCCGGCCAGCACAGGCACGAAAGCATTGGCCAGCACGCCCTTGCGGATGCATGCGTGCAGCACGTCGACGCCGATCTCTTCGCCATCCAGATAGGCGTCGGTCGCGGCTTCATCGTGCTCCACCGCCAGCGCCACGAGGCGCGCGCGATGTTGCTGCGCGGCTTCGCGCATGCCAATCGGCACTTCGCACTCACGGTATGGCTCACTCGCATCGTCCTTGTTCCAGACGAGCGCGCGCATGCCGACGAGGTCGACCACGCCGCGGAAACCGCCTTCCGTACCGATGGGCAATTGCACCACCACGGCCTTCACGCCGAGACGCTCTTCCATCATCGCGGCCACGCGCAGGAAGTCGGCGCCCAGCCGATCGAGCTTGTTGACGAAGGCGATGCGCGGCACGCGGTACTTGTCCGCCAGGCGCCAATTGGTTTCCGTCTGCGGTTCCACGCCGGCCACGCCGTCGAACACGACCACGGCACCGTCGAGCACGCGCAAGGAGCGGTTCACTTCGATATTGAAGTCGATGTGGCCGGGCGTGTCGATCAGGTTGATCTGCGTGCCGTTCCAGTGGACCGTGATGGCTGCGCTGCTGATGGTGATGCCGCGTGCGCGTTCCTGCGGATCGAAGTCCATGCGGGTCGTGCCCGCGCTGACGTCGCCCATGCGGTGGCTCTCGCCGGCATAGAACAGGATGCGTTCGGTGGTGGTGGTCTTGCCCGCGTCGACGTGGGCAATGATGCCGATGTTGCGGATGTTCCTGGGGTTCGGGTTCATGACGAATCTTTCTTCTTGAATGCTTGGGGCTGCCGCTGGCCCCAGGCAAAGATCCGCCTGAGGGCTAGCGACGAACGGTGTCGTGCAAAGGGGTGCTGCGGCCGGAGCCCGGGCGCACGGTGTCCACGCTCCGGCGAGCGGGAATCGTGGCGATCAGCTTGTCGTAGGTACGCATGGTGTGAAGAGGGAATGAAACGACGAAAAAACAAAACCCCGGAGGGACGAGCCTGCCGGGGTTCTTGAAACCGGAAGGCGCAACGCCTTCCGAACGCGATCGAGGGCGATGTCAGGTGGCGATGAACGCCTCGATAGCTTGAGTGAATTTCATGGTGGGGCGGATTGTGAGGGAGGGGCGATTTCCGCGCAAGTTGAACGTTGGGCCAATGACACGGGACGCCATGGGTTCACCCGAGCCCTGCTTGCGCGCGGCGGCTGTCGTTGATGTCTGCATTGCGAAAGGCCCTTCGCCCCTCCCCTGTACTCGCGCAGCCGAGCGCCTCAGATTAGGTCGCTCTCGTCGACGACCGCGCCGGAAAGGCCTCCCCGATCTGCCTGGCCCGCCTGACCTCGTCGGTATGGAGATAGACCGAGGTGGTCGCCACGGAGGCATGCCGCAGGTTGTCCCGCACGGTCGTCAGCTCCACCCCGCGCGCGAGCGCATGGGTGGCATGGGTGTGCCGCATCCAGTGCGGCGTGGCACGCTTGAGCTTGTCCGCGGTGGACGGACTCACGCTTTCCAAGGCCTGCGCGGCATGGAGGAAGAAACGGCGCATGACCGACCACAGGCGCGACGCGCTGATCCCGGTCCCGTCTTCTGCCAGACCCGGAACCAGCGCGGTCTTCGGATTCCAGCGCGACCGCGTCACGGGCAGACCCCGTTGCGCCAGATACTGGTCGAGCGCGCCCCGCGCCAGCAATGGCAAGGCGACCTTGCCGTGCTTGCTGCCCTTGCCGACCACGTTCAGCCAGTCGTCGCTTTGCGCATCGTGCTCGATGCTGCCCAGCCGGGCCTCGACCATCTCGCTGGGCCGCAGGCCCGTCGCGTACCAGAAATCCAGCACGAAGCGCAGGCGCTGGGCGCCCTCCTCGCTCCAGCCACCGATCCACTCGATGCCATCGGCGGTGGAGCGTATGAGCGTCCATTCGTGCTCCGTGAACACCCGGGATGCATCCAGAGCGCCGCCACGGCTCGTTCCCTTGACCTTCACGCCGGCAAAGGGGTTGGCCAGCACATAGCGCTGCTCGATCAACCAGCGATACAGGGCACCGATCACGGACAGTGCATACGCCACGGAGCGCGGCGCCAGCGGTCCCTGGAAGGGGCGCCATTCCGCGGACGTGCGCGGCCGCGCGGGGCCGACCCAGCGCTCCCGCGGCGATGGGCGCCGCAAGAAGGCGCGGTAGGCGACGGCATCCTCGGTCGTCAGCGACGACAGGGCCTTGCCCCGCTCGAGGATCGCCCACAGCATGAGCCGTTCGGCTTCCTTGCGGTAGGCGCGCTGGGTCGCCGCCGCGTCCTGCAGGCCCAACCAGGCCTGGACGGCCTCGTAGTCGTTGCTGGCGGACAGCGTGCAGGTAGCCTGCGGCGCCCGAAAGGTGCCCCGCGAGCCATCGACCGCCTGCGGCACGACCAGGTGCTCCCACGGCGCGGTCTCGGTCCTCGGAACGACCACCAGCGCCCTCGCCCGTTCTGTCAGGGCCGGGTGAGCGGCAAAGAATTCCTCGATCTGGCGCGCGCTGCGTGCGCCGAGACCGGACACGGCGGCCCACCATCGGCGCCGGCGTGGCACCCGCACCGTCAGATCGGCCAGCGTCTGGATGCCGGCGTTTTGCAGGGCTCGCGCGGCGCGCGTCGGCAGCCACCCATCGACGGTGTCCGTCACGAGCGGCGCAGGCAGGGGCAGCTGCGGCAGCTTCTCGATGGCATCCCTGACCGCTCGGGCGCGTTGCTCGCGCTCGGCCGCCGGGTGCGCGATCAGCGAGGCCAGGTCGTCTCGGTGCCGCGCCCGTGCGTAGCTTGCCAATTGGCGCCGGATATCGCCCAGCATGGCGCGAGAGGACTGTCCCGTGGCCTTGCTCTCCCCGAGGTACTGCTCGACGGCAGCGCGCGCCGGCAGGCCCGCGTACCAAGCGCGCAGCGCCGCCAGTTGCGAAGCGCTGGGGAAATCGCCATTTCCGGCCTCTGTCCTGCTGGCGGTGCGTACTTTCATGTAGGCCAGTTTAGCCGCATGAACTTGCTATTGTGATAAGAAGAGTTATCTCAATGGAAGATGCGAGGCACCCGAGGCGGTGAGCCGGATGTGCGGCAAGGCGCCAAAGTCTTTCCGACCAAGCTGCACGAAGGCAACGGAGCCATCTTCCAATTGCGTTGCGAGGATGTACTGGTGGTCGCTTACGCCACCGCACCATTCGAATATGGGAACACGCCCTCACGGGCAGGAGATCAACCCACGAGAACCATTGGCACGCAAACACCCCATTACCGCCAGTCGAACCTGCTGCCAGACTCCGCTCACGCGATGCCAGCGTTTAGCAAGGCCACCAAATAGACCGAGAGTGGCCCACAACAAGATGGCGCGGGCCAACAGCTTCGAGCTTCGGTTGCCCTCGAACAGCAGTTCAATCATTTTCCGAATATCGAAGCACGTTTTCGTTATTTAACGGCAGGGACCTCGCTGGCTAGCATTCGACCTCATCCAACCGGTCATAACAGGTCAGCCACATGCAAGTCGCCAGGGCTCTCGAGCCGATAGCCTTTTCTCCCGTCCCGCTCTACACCCAGGTGCGCGAGGTGCTGCGCGAGCGCATCCTCGACGGCACCTATGCCCCGCATGCGCAACTGCCTTCCGAAAGCGAAATGGTCGCGCTGTTCAAGGTCAGCCGCATCACGGTGCGCCAGGCGCTGAGCGACCTGCAGCGCGAGAACCTCATCTTCAAGATCCCGGGCAAGGGGACCTTCGTCGCAAAGCCCAAGGCGTTCCAGCACCTGGGGCAGCTCGAAGGTTTTGCCGAAGCGATGGTGCGCATGGGCTACGAAATCCGCAACCAGGTCACGAGCCACAAGACCGTGCCCGCCTCCCCGCGCGTGGCGCAGCAGCTGGGTTTGGCAGAGGGCACGCCGGTGGCGCAGATCAAGCGTGTGCGGCACCTCAACCGCGCCCCGGTGTCATACGAAGTGACCTACCTGCCCCACGCCATCGGGGAGCGGCTTCGCCAGGCGGACCTGGCCGGGCGCGACATTTTCCTGATCCTGGAAAACGACTACGGCATCGCCCTTGGCCACGCCGATCTGCAGATCGACGCAATGCTGGCCGACGAGGTGCTCTCCCGTGCACTGAGCGTGCCCGAGGGCACGGCCGTACTGCGCGTGGAGCGCCTCACCCACACCGCAGACGGCGCACCGCTGGATTTCGAAGACCTTTACTTTCGCGGCGATGCGTTCCAGCACCGGCTTCGCATCGCCCGCGCCAACCCGACGACGAAGGCCAATTCATGAACATCATCACCCGCACCGTCGACGTGCTGGTCATCGGCGGCGGCACGGCCGGCCCGATGGCCGCCGTCAAGGCGAAGGAAGAGAATCCGAAGCTCGAAGTCTTGTTGCTGGAGAAGGCCAACGTCAAGCGCAGCGGGGCCATCTCGATGGGGATGGACGGCCTGAACAACGCAGTGGTGCCGGGCTTTGCCACGCCCGAGCAGTATGTGAAGGAGATCACCACCGCCAACGACGGCATCGTCAACCAGAAGACGGTGATGGCCTATGCGCGCAACAGCTATTCGATGATCGAGGAGCTTGACCGATGGGGCGTCAAATTCGAGAAGGACGAGACCGGCGACTACGCGATGCGCAAGGTGCACCACATGGGCACCTACGTGCTGCCGATGCCCGAGGGCCACAACATCAAGAACGTGCTGTACCGGCGCCTGAAGCGCACGCGCGTGGAGATGTCGCAGCGCCTGGTGGTAACGCGCCTGCTCACCACGGCCAACGGCAGCATCGCGGGCGCCATGGCTTTCGACTGCCGCACGGCCGAGTTCCACGTGATCCGCGCCAAGGCCGTGGTGCTGGCCACCGGCGCGGCCGGACGCCTGGGTCTGCCGGCTTCCGGCTACCTCTTCGGCACCTACGAAAACCCCACCAATGCGGGCGACGGCTACAGCATGGCGTACCACGCGGGCGCGGAGCTCTCGGGCATCGAGTGCTTCCAGATCAACCCGCTGATCAAGGACTACAACGGCCCCGCCTGCGCCTACGTGACGGGCCCCTTCGGCGGCCACACCACCAACAACAAGGGCGAGCGTTTCATCGAGTGCGACTACTGGAGCGGCCAGATGATGATGGAGTTCTACAACGAGCTCCAGGGCGGCAACGGCCCCGTCTTCCTCAAGCTGAACCACCTGGCCGAAGAGACCATCGCCACCATCGAGCAGATCCTGCACACCAACGAGCGCCCCAGCCGCGGCCGCTTCCACGCCGGGCGCGGCACCGACTACCGCGACCAGATGGTGGAGATGCACATCTCCGAGATCGGCCTGTGCAGCGGCCATTCGGCCTCGGGCGTATGGGTGGACGAGCACGCGCGCACCACGGTGCCGGGCCTGCATGCCGCAGGCGACCTGGCCTGCGTGCCGCACAACTACATGCTCGGCGCCTTCGTCTATGGCCGGCTCGCGGGCGAAAGCGCGGCGCGGCATTGCGCGGAAGTCGAGCTGCCTGCGCTCGACGAGGAACAGGTGGCGCGCGAACACGCCCGCGTCAGCGCGCCGCTCCTTCGCACCGGCGGCCTGCCGCCCGCGCAGGTCGAATACAAGCTGCGCCGCATGGTCAACGACTACCTGCAGCCACCTAAGGTCACGCGCAAGATGGAGATCGGCCTTTCGCGCTTCGAGCAGATCCACGAAGACCTCGAACAGCTTGCCGCCCCGGGCCCGCACGAACTGATGCGCGCGATGGAAGTGCACGCCATTCGCGACTGCGCCGAGATGGCCGCACGCGCGTCGCTCTACCGGACCGAAAGCCGCTGGGGCCTGTACCACCACCGCGTGGACTTTCCCGAGCGCAA
>Ga0182008_10002538_pt1 | contig 11379 bp, 12 predicted proteins | sample Sormic07211129_1_FD_120482 | JGI IMG/M metagenome (GOLD analysis project Ga0182008, IMG submission 120482) | Rhizosphere microbial communities from Sorghum bicolor, Mead, Nebraska, USA - 072115-129_1 metaG | ecosystem: Host-associated > Plants > Roots > Rhizosphere | place: USA: Nebraska...
ATTCAATCAGAGATACTTTCCTTACTATGTGCAGATTCTTGTTGCGGGATATGATGATAAGGAAGGTGGACAGATCTACAATATTGACTTGTTTGGTTCAATGACAAGCGAGAAATTCATCTCTACTGGTAGCGGCTCTCCAGTAGCTTACGGCTATCTTGAATCTGAGTTCAAGGAAGGATTGGGAGTAAATGACGCTTACAAAGTAGCAATACGTGCAATTGCAGCAGCTATTAGAAGAAACGCAGGTACTGGTGATGGTATCAATGTGGTTATTATAGATAAAGATGGCTATCGCGAGTTATCTAAAGAAGTAAAGGAGTCTGTCACTGCAGTGCAATAGCCTCGGGTTTACATGATTTATAATTTATCGTTCTTTTGTTAAGATATATGAATATTCTTTGGACCTCAAGGTAGCACAAACCATCCTGTACATGTTCAAACAAGAATTCCAGATATAAAAAATACAATAGATAACGTTACAATACAAAATCAACAAAATTTAAGAGCCGCCGTAACTAATTAAGAAATATTTCCTTTAAACGACCCTGGCATATCTTCCCCGCTGTTCAATTTCTGAGACATTTTCTAAGACCTTGTTTGTTCTACTTTTGCTTGCTATTGTTGAATAACCTTTCATAAAGTTGTTGTATGCATCTTCATATATAGATTCATGTGCGCTACTAAAGACTTGTTTTATTAATCTAATATCTACTGCCCTATCTTCCACACGTGTGGAATAATATGATAGACCAAAATCAAGCAAGACTAGCCTTTTGCCGTTAATAAAATTTGAAGTTGTAAGATCGCCATGTATGATATTATTAGAATGAAGCAACGCAGTATATATTCCGATCTTAGAACATAATTGTGGAGTTATTACTTGCTTAACATTATTTCCTTCTACAAACTCCATTATGATTTCAGCTTGTAAAGGGTCTACGAAATATATGAATGGAGATGCAATGCCTGCTACTTTTGCAGCAGAAATCATTTTGGCTTCGTGAATAGTTCTATATTTGCGAATTTTATTATCTAAAGATTTATGCCGATATGGTTTAGATATTCTGATCTTTGAAATCACTCTCTTACCGTACCAGCCTGTTAAGTAAATATCGGCTTCTGCACCTTTTTTAATTAATTTTTTTCGATACTCCAATAGTATATATCTTCGAGCAAGATCATAAAAATATGACTGCCGCTAAACCAAGGCCTGGAGAGAAGAAGATTTTGCAGGAAGACTGTGCAGAAGATAAATTAAAAAATGGCATACTTACTTTGACAAATCAGCGAATCCTGTTTGAGGAGACTGAGGGAAGCCTAGCAACTTTGTCAAAAAAGACTGGAGAAGTAGTATTAGACATTTCACTTGATAAAATATCATCCGTAAAAGCTGAAGGATTTCTTATAAAGAAGGTTGTAATTATCTTAGCTGACAAACAATACAAATTTGGCGTTTTTAGTGCTGGGAAATGGGCAAAAGCAATTGAGCAGCAGATAAATACGAAAAAATGAGATAGTTATGTCCGCCAGCTAACGTCTACGGTATCCAATCGCCATGACTGGCGCACAAAGGATTCTTCTATGCTTATTTCCATTTTTGTCGTAAAATGAAGGATTCCGGTCCAAGCAATTTGTGCTCCATTATCTCCTGCAAATTGAATGGGGCAGGCATACAATAATGCATTCTGCCTATTACAAGCAGTTTCAAGCATTTGTACCAGCCTCTTGTTTGCTGCTACACCCCCTACAATCATAATTTCATTTTTGTCGGTAAATGAAACTGCCCGCTCTATTGTCTCTGTGACCATTGCAAATGCAGTTTCTTGCAATGAATAACATATATCTATTAATGCGTTATTTTTATTTGAAGCGAGTCTTATAGCAGCAGTCAGCAAACCAGAAAGTGAGACATCATTTCCTTTTACTATATATGGTAATTGCAAATAATTACCAGATGACTGAGATGCAAGTTGTTCTATTCTCTTTCCACATGGTGACGCAAAGCCCATTATTCTTCCAAACTGATCAAGCAACTGCCCAATTGTAATATCAAGAGTTTCACCACATACTCTCCACCTATTACGGGAAAAAGCTAGTATCATGGTATGGCCACCAGATACTAGCAGCACCAAGGGATCAGAAGCTCCTGTAAGCATCGCTCCAAGTTCGATATGACCTAGTGCATGATTAACAGGAATAAGGGGTTTCTTATGAAATGTTGCAAGAGTCCTTGCAACTACAGCTCCCACACGCAGGCAAGGTCCTAGTCCAGGGCCGGCAGAATAGGCAATGATATCCACATCTTTAATCAAGACCTTTGCTTCTTTTAAAGAGCGTTTCAAAACAGAAGAGGACGTTTCAGCATGATGTCTTGATGCATCGCGAGGATGAATTCCTGACCCTACCGGTGATTTATAAAGATCACGTGTATCTGAAAGGATTTTCCATCCCTTCTTCTTATTTGGTGGAAATTCTATGACAGAGCATCCAAATGTATGAGCAGTGCTTTCAATCCCAAGGCATAGCATTTCTTTTATTATCTCCTGCTCATCGCAGAAACTATTTTGATAACATCATTGTTTTTGAGCTTATACTCACCTCCAAGTCTCTGCTTGCTCCTAATATCAATTGCATACAAGAATCCTTTCGCCAGATCGGCGTGAATTTTGTTTGCTAGATCTTTTGCAGTTGAGCCTCTGGGTAGCAAATGTGCATCTGGCAGAATATTCCCGTTTTTATCCATCAATTTCATATCGTCTTCAACTGGATAAACAACAATTAGGTCCAAGAGCTTGAAACATATTAGGTTAATGACTTCTTGCACTCCAGTTGATCCATATTTTGCAAGCAAGGAACGTACAATATCCAGTGCTTTCTTCTGCCCTTCGTTTATCGGAATTCCGACTTTGAGGTCAAATGAATTGTCACCTGGTAAATAATTCAAGAGTCCTTTCTTTGTAGCCCGTCTAAGCAAGGCCTCTGCCTCACATATACATGGAACTACATTTAGTCCAGTATTTTTAATCTTTATAATATTGTCATCTACTTGCGGTAAATCAGCTTTATTTGCAGCAATAACAATTGGTTTTGATTCTGTTCTAATTTTTTTACAGAAATTAAAAATGTCTTCTTCTGTCCAGAGAGCCGGTTTACTGTTGCATAATCCCATTTCGTTTAGGGCCTTAATAATATAAGACTCTCCAATAGCAAGACCCGATAATCGTCTAGCGAGTATCAATTCCAGTTTTTGTTCCTGTCGTTCTGCTTCTTTTCTAATCTTATTCCAATCTCTACTAACAATAGAGGCAAGCCAAAGATCAAACTCTTTCTCTACGAATTTAATATCAAATAAAGGGTCTCCTGTACCAATAGGAATCGGTTTACCTTCACTATCTGTAGAACCAGATGCGTCCACTACGTGAATTAACGCCTCAGCCTGCCTTGCGTCATCGAGAAACTTGTTTCCAAGGCCTTTGCCCTGATGGGCTCCTGGAACAAGACCAGCTACGTCAATTAATTTTATGGGAATGAATCGATTACCATCAATACACATCGAATGAATAGGATTATCTTGAACTCCAAATTCTTTGCATACACACTTTACTCTTGTATAGGCTACTCCAAAGTTAGGATTGACGGTTGTAAACGGATAATTAGCAGACTGCACAGAGAGTTCAGTCGCTGCATTAAAAAAAGTCGATTTACCGACATTGGCTTTACCTATAAGACCAATGAGCATATTATATCGAAGATCAAGGCCCGGAATTAATGTCTTTCAAATTATGTTTTTCATTATATTCAAAAGAATTCTGTTGTCTATAACCTAAATAGAAACATATAGTTCTGGTATTCTAATAACTATTTTATATCTATCTTAATAATCTCAATGCAAAATTTGAGCATTGGCTGCGGTATCAGTTATGTAAGGATATATAAATTTGGACAAGATTTTTATCTTAATCGACAAAAGAAAATGATCGGAGAAAGAAGTGGCCGGAATTGTCGCTATTTATAATCTAGGCGCAGAAAAAGACAACGACAATGTAATTTACTATCTTGCACATGCAATGCTAATGCTCCAGCATAGAGGGAAAGCGTATTGGCAAATGGCGATAGGAAGTGGAATGGCTGGAAGAGAAGGATCATTTCCATCAGACGACAATCTTTTAAAAATAGTCCAACAAGAGAAATTATATGGCACTAATGGGATAGGTTATCTTTCAAAGAGATCTCCACAATTCCCCAGCATGAATGCAATACGTATTGCACTCGATGGCTTTTTCGTAGATACTGAAAAATTACATTTGCATCCTTATATCGGACCAGCGAAGGATTCAGATTCACTTTTTAAAATTTATTATATTTTTAAAAAATTATTAATTGATAGACAAAATGCAGAACGAGGAGCTGAATTCTTAGATAGACATTTGCGAGGTAATTTGATTATAAAATTAGAGGATGATATTTATGCTTATAGAAACAGCAGCGGTTTCAAACCCCTTGTTAATGCAAACAACAAAAGCAAGACATGGAGTATTATTGCATCAGAAAATTCGCTACGTACTTCATTAACTGATATGGATTTTAATGATGTTAGTGCAGGTCAACTGATAAAGTTAAGCAAGAAGAATGGATTGGAAATCCTGGTAACTTTGCCACAAGCAAAGGTCATGATGGATCCATTTGAATTTATCCGAGAATCTCATGTGGCAGCATTATTCAATGGTAAAAGTATCTATGCAATAAGAAAAAGCATTGGGAAAGAGCAGGCAAATGCCCTTGCAAAAGATATAAGTATTGAATCGGCATATGCGGAACCAGATTATACTCGACCGATGACACTAGGCTTCAGTATTGAGTATCAAAGGTATTCCAAAACTTTTCAGATTGCAGAGGGTATTATCAAAGACAGATATGACGATTCAGATCATATGATTGATTTTTCTGAGCAAGTTAGCAAAAACAAATTACTTACAACAGGTAAGTCGCTTAAATTTGTCATTCAAAAGCTAGTTGAAGATAAAAAAATAGGAACAATTCAAGGCACCGTTCAGACCGGTAGTACAACTAGAGAAACCATATATTACTTACGCAAAGCATGTGCGAAACGCGTCGAAGTCATTGTGAGCTATGTTCCAACGGTAGATGGAAGGCAAGTTGGACTGTATACGCAAAACAGAGAACTGATTGCAAATAAGTATGTGGGTTTAGTATCCTCTATCGATGAACTTAATGAGAAAGTTACAAAAGAAGTAGGAGCAGATTCTTTATATTATAATTCCCCTGAAATACTTGCACGTGGCATAGGTATATCTGAAGATAACCTTTGGTTTCCTGAATGGATAAGATTTCTGGATTATAGACGATGAGCAAAAAAACCGATTTGGATCTAAAACGGATTCAGAGTAATCCAGATAAAGCTTTTATTCTTTTAACAGATGGCAAGAATGAGAATCAAGGATTTATCATAGAGCATGTAGAGCTTCGCCAGTATATTGAGAAGAGAGATCCTGCCTTAGGTAATCTTTCACTAATTACCGTGTTTTTACAAACAAGCAAGGGCACGGTAGAAATGAAATATGACGAAGGTTTCAAAGGGAATGATGCAATTGAGCCTGCAGCAAGCATCTTAGAACAGTATATTGGTTTTGGAGCTCTAATTAATGTGCATTAATAGAATTACAAAGTTAATCGCATATACATAATGATAAAGTAAAAATCAATGATTGCGGTATATTCATAATCTGCTCGGCTAGCAGACGAAGAGGAAAATGAATTGTAACCAATGAACTTAACCATAACAATATCGATAATAAACTCAGGCCCGTGTTTTATTATATAACTGTGTTAATATCAAATAAAATGTTATCTCACATCTCAACTCTAGTCAATTATATTCTAATGATTATGCCATTTTTCTTTAGATATTCCTTGACTTTATCTATAGTAGACTTCTCGTAATGAAAAATCGATGCCGCTAAAGCTGCATCAACGTCCGCTTTTTTAAAAATATCCAACATATGTTTTGGTCTTCCACAACCGCCGGAGGCTATAACGGGAATACGAGCCGTTAAGCAAATAGCTTTATTCAAATTAATATCATATCCGCTTTCGGTTCCATCTTTGTCGATGCTGGTTAGAAGAATTTCTCCCGCTCCAAGTGATTCTACTTCCCTTGCCCATTGTATCGCGTCAATTCCCGTCCCCTTTTTGCCACCATAAATTATGACTTCAAACCAATACTTCTTTTTTCCATCTTCGCTCTTGAAAAAAATCTTACCCCCATTTCCATAGTTTCTTTTTGCGTCTATTGCAACTACTATGCACTGCCTACCAAAGATTGACATTAATTTACTAATTAGGTCTGGATCTTTTACAGCCGCTGTATTTATAGAGACTTTGTCGGCCCCACTAAGCAAAATATCTCGGGCATCTTCTAATTTTTTTATGCCGCCTCCTACAGTAAATGGAATATCGATAACACTTGCCACATTTCGAACAACATTCTTCATAGTCTCTCTTCCCTGTTCGGATGCAGTAATGTCAAGAAAGACAAGTTCATCGGCACCTTGTTGACTATATTTATCTGCAAATTCCACAGGATCACCTGCATCCTTTACTTTTGCAAAATTCACCCCTTTAACTACGCGACCATTATCAACATCCAAACAGGGAATGATTCTCTTTGCTAAAGGCGTTTTTATGCTATCACCCTTACTTTTTCAACACTGACTTTGCCGTCATAAAGTGCCTTACCAAGAATCACAGAAGTGCATCCAGCAGTCCTGACTCTAATAGTGTCTTCAAGACTTGAAATTCCGCCACTTGCTATTATTTTTGCGCCTGGGAAGCTGCATGCATGAGATAAAGTTACTATATCTGGTCCAGCCAACGTCCCATCTTTATCTATACTTGTCAGCAAAAATTCTTTTATGCCCATTCCCAAAAATAATTTTAGTGCCTCATCAACTCCAGACCCACTGGACTCTTTCCATCCATCTATCATTATCCTACCGTTGTACTGGTCAATTGAGATTATGATCTTATCAGCTTTTTTCCTAGCAAGCCATCTTATTGAACTAGGTTCTTTATAAGCCATCGTGCCTAGTACGACCTTAGCCGCATTTCTGCTAAACATTTCGTTTACTGCGTCAATTGAGCGAATACCTCCTGCCACTTCCACAGGAATATTTACATCATTTATTAATTTTGTAATAATTTCAATATTGTTCACGCCCGTACGCAAAGTTGCATCAAGGTCTACTACATGCAACATATCTGCACCTGCCGCTTTCCATTTCATTGCCATTTCAATGGCGTTGTTGCTATATACTATCTTATTTGCAGGATTACCTCTGATAAGTCTTACTACACTTCCACACATAATGTCTATTGCTGGTATTACTTTCATTTCTTTTTAGCACACATTTTCAGAAAATTTTTGATCATAGTTGAACCTGCCTTGCCAGACTTCTCAGGATGGAATTGCGTTCCGAAGAGATTATCTTTCTCAATTACTGCTGGAATGCTAATGCCATATTCAGAACTTGCAGCAACTATGCTTTTATTTTTTGAAGATATATGATAAGAATGAACAAAGTATACCCACGAATTATTTGTAATGCCTTCTAACAACTTACTTTCTCTCCTGGTTATTTCAAGATTATTCCAACCCATGTGAGGAACTTTGACCTTTTGCTTTGGCAACATTACTACATCTCCATCTAAGATTTTAAGGCCCTCTAGTATACCCTCTTCGCTCCTGTCAAATAGTATCTCCATACCAAGACAAATTCCAAGCATCGGCATATAATCATCAATAGCTTTTACAAACAGTTCTTTACCCTGCTCAATCGATTTTATTGCAGGATCAAAATTGCCTACGCCGGGCAAAACTAATCCATTAAAGTTGTTGAGGCTCTTCATGTCCTGTATTATCATGACTTTATGAGCACCATTTCTCTCCAAAGCCACCTTTAAGCTGAAAAGGTTTCCTGCACCATAGTCAAATATTGCTACTTTGTTCATTACATTGCACCTTTTGTGCTTGGTACCCCTTCCCTTTGATTGTCAATGCTAGCGGCCATGCGCAGAGCTACCGCAAATGCTTTTATTGCGGACTCAATTTTGTGATGGTCGTTAACGCCGTATTCTACTATTATATGTATACAGGCATTCAAATTTTGTGAAAGGGATCTGAGGAAATGCTCGAGGTCTTCTCTTGGAATTCCTTCTATATCTCCGTTCAATTTCAATTGTACGTTGCAGAATTGGCGTCTCACAAGGTCTATCGATACATATGCCAGAGATTCATCCATTGGCACTATTGCATAGCCAAACCGGGTGATTTTATATCTGTCACATAATGCTTTGTCTATAGTTTGTGAAAGTGTGATTGAAACATCTTCTACTAAGTGATGTACAATACCGTCATTGGATTTGGCTGTCAGAATAATGTCTATCATGCTATGCTTAGCAATAGTAGCAATAAGGTGATCTATAAAGGGCAGACTTGTCTTTACAATCGTCTTCCCAGTACCCCCAATATTCACCTCCGCTGTGATTGATGTCTCTTTAGTGGTTCTTTCCATTTTTGCAGTCCTATCGGAAGCAGCAGATGTGACCAATCTAATCACATTTTTGCCGACACATTATTTAATATATATGGTAGTTGGTTGATGCTTTCAATAATTGCATTTGCCCCATTCTCTCTAAATAGCCTGACCATAGTTGCAGGTTGTTTACTACATCCATAAATCCCAACAAACGCGATTTTAACGCCTGTCTCCTTTTCCGTTCTGCGAGCCATTAGTAAGTCTTCAGTTGAATCGCCCGCATAAATTGCGGTATTTGCATCCATATTTCCCATAGCTCTTTTAAGCGCATATGGATTAGGCTTGGCATATTCTCGTTTTTCATCCTCCAGAAATACACAGGCTGTTTGGTTAAAGATATCAAGTATCGGTTTTAGTGAATACTCTGCCGCCAATTTGCTCCTACCAGAAACTACTGCAATGTTACCATTGAACCGATTTAAGAGAGCTTCTGTTGTAGTTCTGGTAACCAAAAGCTTATCATTTTCGATTAGAGGCTTTCCAAAATAATATTTTGGTTCACATCTATGCCTTTTTTTGAACAATTCTGGTCCATAAAATAACTCATCGAAAACTGTCGGCAGCATACTTAGTCCGACTGGTCCTGGATAAAACAGCATTTTTTTAAATTTCTGTACGTCATAGGAGTAGGATTCTAAGAACTTTTCAACAGAAATAATACCAGTTTCATCAGCATTTTTAGATACCAAAAAGAGGAACTTCCTTGCATGTTTAACGTTCTTTTGGTGAGTAGCCAACACTGCGAGAGTTATTGCATAACTCGTATCAGTATCATTATTAAAACCTCCTGTTTGTCTAAATTTTAGAATTACATCTTCAGTAACCAAACCCTTCAAATAAGATTTTCGTGTAATATCTTCGAGGATAAAGTCTACAGTTTTTTTAATTGCAGAATTATATGACCTTCTTGTATCTAATATAACTCCATCGACATCAAAAAGGGCACAATCTGCATGAAATGACTTAAATTTTGGACTTATATAATCTCTTTTTCCTATTGCTCTACAATTCTTTATTTCTAAACTGCCTCTTCTATTGATTTCAGAAATTTATCATTCATATCTTTGGTACCAATTGTAACTCTAATGCATCCTCTGCGACCATCAATATCGCCAAATGTTTTGATAACTAGCCTTTTCTTTTTCAATGACCTTAGGATAGCATCATATTTTTCGTAAGATTCAAAGAAAATGAAATTGGCATTAGATTTATAGGCTTTAATCCCATTGATTCTAGCAAGCCGGTCAAAGACTCTTTTTCTTTCCTCCTTAACCATTTCGATAGTCTTTTTGACGTAATTGAATTGGGATAGCGCTTGGCTTGCTATTGTTAATGATAGTGTGTTAAGAGGATAAGGAGACTGGATGGATGATCTAAATATCTGTGCAAATCTCTCATTTGCTATAAGATAACCTACTCTAGCGCCTGCTAGTCCAAATGCTTTGGAAAGTGTACGCAATACAATGACATTATCGTATTTTGAAGCAATTGACGCTAAGGAATAATCGGCAAATTCGACATAGGCCTCATCAAGTAAAATTAGTTTACCGTCGAGTGAATCTATTATTTCTAATATTGATTGCTTGTCAAATTGATTACCTGTGGGATTATTTGGAGAGCAAATATATGCTATGTTGGAGTGTTTTGCACTCTGTATAAATTCCATTTTAGGCAGAGTATTGTCTTCTTTATTCAATAGTACCTTATCTAGTGTCACTTCATGCAATTCGCAGCGGTTCATAAAATAAGAAAATGTCGGACTAAAAATGGTAGCGCGCTGACCTTTACCAATATTTGAAAGAATTAATTCAATTATCTGATCGGATCCATTTCCAATTGCAAGATATTTTTTATCGATACCCGTGTACGTCGAAAGTTCTCTGTAAATCTCTTCAAATTGTTCTAGTGGATATTCTCTTAGATCCACATATTTTGCTGCCTGTAGAGCAATTTCTGTAATGAATTCCTTGTCGAGAGCTAGGTTTTCATTTGAGTCTAATTTGATGCTGTCTTTAATCCTTTCTGGCCTAATATAACTATCGACTTTAGATATTTTATCTAATTTCTCAGAAAACCAGTATTTCATTTTTCCATCCTTTGTCTAACAGCTTCGTAATGATTTACCAACCCTTCAGCCATGGCAAGTTCTTTAATCGCTGATTCGACTCTTTTCAAACCTAACTTGGTAGATTGGACTGTATTTACGATCTTTATAAAGTCTAGCACTGAAAGCGACCCCCTAGATTTTGCGAATCCCATTGTAGGCAGAACATGATTAGAGCCAAGGCAATAATCGCTAGCTGAAGATGGAGTGTATTTTCCAATCAATACAAGGCCTGATGACGTTATTTTCTTTGAAATGAATCTCGCATTCTTTGCAATTATTTCGAGGTGTTCTGACGCTACTTCGTTTACAAATTCTATTGCAGTACCTTCATCTTTACATACCGCAATAAATCCGTTTTCTTCAAGACTTTTCTTGACTATTTCTGAACGTGCGATGATGTTCTTTTCGAGTATGGACTCGATACTATTTGCTACCCGTACTGCAAATTGTTTATAAGTTGTTACTAAGCCACAGAATGTATCATGACTGTGCTCTGCTTGCGAAATTAAATCCAAAGCCACCAGTTTTGGATCAGCATTTGAATCTGCGTAGACTAATAATTCTGTTGGACCCGCAATCATATCTATTGAAACTTTTCTAGAGGCAAGAATTTTTGCAATGGTGACAAACATTCCTCCTGGGCCAACAATTTTG
>Ga0182008_10002539_pt1 | contig 11376 bp, 8 predicted proteins | sample Sormic07211129_1_FD_120482 | JGI IMG/M metagenome (GOLD analysis project Ga0182008, IMG submission 120482) | Rhizosphere microbial communities from Sorghum bicolor, Mead, Nebraska, USA - 072115-129_1 metaG | ecosystem: Host-associated > Plants > Roots > Rhizosphere | place: USA: Nebraska...
GACCTGATCGGGCCGGGCAAGAACCAGTTGATCCCGCTGCACCAGCCGTCCACCGACAGCTACCAGAGTGCCCGTCGCAAGAACTCGACGCCGGCCGGCAGCCACAAGGTTGCAGGGGAAAAGACCACCAAGATCCTCACCCAGCACACCGGCCTGCCACCGCGCGCCAGCGATGGCGGCAACCCGTGGGACAAGCGTGAACAGGCCAAGGCTGCGGCGTTTGCCCGCAATCAGCAGGCGGCCAAGGAACGCAAGGATGCGGCCAAAGGCAAAGGACCAAAGCCGACCCGCAAGCCGGTCGTGCCGCGCTAACCCGCGCTTGAGCTGAACAGAACGCCAACCTTCGGGTTGGCGTGATCGTTCCCACGCTCTGCGTGGGAATGCCTCTAGGGACGCTCCGCGTTCCAGCCGCGCCACTGTAACCATTCCAACCCACCTGTGACGCGGAGCGTCACGGGCTGCATTCCCACGCAGGAGCGTGGGAACGATCGTGGGTGTGCCACAAATACGTGCAATCGATTCAAAGCATTTTCCCGCCTCGCCCGATTTTGGTGCTGTACTGCCTCAGGCAATCGAAGAAAGCGCCAGCGCTGCTGGATGGCATAAGTCTTGCGCGCTTTCCATAACGCTTAGGGCTCGCAGGAGGCACGCCGTGTCGATACATGTCGCATTGCACCACGTCACGCATTACCGCTACGACCGTGCTGTGGAGCTGGGGCCACAGATCGTTCGCCTGCGTCCGGCAGCCCACAGCCGCACGCGGATTCTGTCCTATGCGCTGAAAATCTCGCCCGAGCAGCATTTCATCAACTGGCAGCAAGACCCTCAGGGCAATTACCTGGCGCGGTTGGTGTTCCCGGAGAAAACCGATGAGCTGCGGATCGAAGTCGATCTGCTCGCCGAAATGGCGGTGTTCAATCCCTTCGACTTCTTTCTTGAGCCCTACGCGGAAAAAATCCCGTTCACTTACGCCGCCGATGAGCGCAAAGAACTGGCGCCGTACCTGGAAACCTTGCCCCTTACGCCAAAGTTCAAGGCGTATGTGGAAAGTATCGATCGCACGCCGCTGCCCAGTGTCGATTTCCTCGTCGCGCTCAACCAGCGCCTGAGTGAAGACATCGACTACCTGATCCGCATGGAGCCGGGCGTGCAAACGCCTGAGTTCACCCTCGAACAAAGCTCCGGTTCGTGCCGCGATTCCGCGTGGCTGCTGGTGCAGTTGCTGCGCAACCTCGGGCTGGCAGCACGTTTCGTTTCCGGTTACCTGATCCAGCTGACCGCCGACGTGAAAAGCCTCGACGGCCCCTCGGGTACTGATGTCGACTTCACCGACTTGCACGCCTGGTGCGAGGTGTACTTGCCCGGCGCTGGCTGGATTGGTCTGGATGCCACCTCCGGGCTGTTTGCCGGCGAAGGACACATACCGTTGGCCTGTAGTCCCGATCCGTCCTCTGCGGCGCCGATCACGGGGCTGGTGGAACCGTGCGAGTGCGCGTTCAGCCACGAGATGTCAGTTGAGCGAATTTGGGAGGCGCCCCGCGTCACCAAGCCTTACACCGACGATCAATGGCTGGCGATTCAGGCTTTGGGCCGGCAAATCGACGCCGACCTGCTGGAAGGCGATGTGCGCTTGACCATGGGCGGTGAGCCGACGTTCGTCTCGATTGATGACCCGGATGGCGCCGAATGGAATACCGCGGCCCTGGGGCCGGAAAAACGGCGTCTGTCCGCCGAGCTGTTCCAGCGCATGCGAAAACGCTACGCGCCGCAGGGACTGGTGCATTTCGGCCAGGGTAAGTGGTACCCCGGCGAACAGCTGCCGCGCTGGTCGCTCAATTGCTACTGGCGCCGTGACGGCGCGCCGATCTGGAACAACAGCGCGCTGATTGCCGACGAGCACGAAGACTACGGTGCGACCGGCGAACTGGCCGGGCGTTTTCTGGCGAGCGTTGCAGAGCGCCTGAAGATTCCCACACGCTTTGTGTTTCCAGCCTACGAAGACAATTTCTATTACCTCTGGCGCGAGGGCACGTTGCCGCAAAATGTCAGCGCCGAAGACTCGCGTCTTGAGGAACCCCTGGAGCGTGCACGACTGCGCAAAGTTTTCAGCCAGGGTCTGGACAAAGTCATCGGCCAGGTCCTGCCGCTGGCACGCACCGCCAAGGGCGATCAGTGGCAGAGCGGCCGCTGGTATTTGCGCGACGAGCATTGCCGTTTGGTGCCGGGAGACTCGCCACTGGGCTATCGGTTGCCGCTGGGTTCGCAGCCGTGGGTGAAAGCGGCGGAGTATCCGTTCATTCATCCGCAAGACCCGAATCAGACGTTCCCACCGCTACCCGACATGGCACAGTCGCAGAGCCAGGGCGCGGCGGCGCTGATTGAGGATCGTGCCCCGAAAATCGACGAATCCGCGGACTGGCTGACCCGCACCGCGTTCTGCGCCGAGGCGCGGGAAGGCCGGTTGTATCTGTTCATGCCGCCACTGGAACGGGTCGAGGATTATCTGGAACTGGTGGCTGCCATTGAAGCCACTGCTGAAGAGCTGCGTTGTCCGGTGCTGCTGGAAGGTTATGAGCCGCCGAGCGATCCGCGATTAAGCAACTTTCGCATCACCCCGGATCCGGGCGTGATCGAGGTCAACGTTCAGCCGTCCGCGACCTGGGATGAGTTGGTCGAGCGCACCGAGTTCCTCTATGAAGAAGCGCGCCAGACCCGACTGACCACCGAGAAATTCCTGATTGATGGACGGCACACCGGAACTGGCGGCGGTAACCATTTCGTACTGGGTGGCGCGACACCGGCTGACTCACCGTTTCTGCGTCGTCCGGATTTGCTGCGCAGCCTGATCAGTTACTGGCATAACCATCCCTCGCTGTCCTACCTGTTTTCCGGGTTGTTCATCGGGCCGACGTCCCAGGCGCCGCGCGTCGACGAGGCGCGAAACGATGCCTTGTATGAACTGGAAATTGCCTTTGCGCAGATGCCAAAGCCGGGGGAAGAGTGTGCGCCGTGGTTGGTCGACCGGTTGCTGAGAAACCTGCTGATCGATGTCACTGGCAACACCCACCGCGCCGAGTTCTGCATCGACAAGCTCTACTCGCCGGACGGCGCGACGGGGCGGCTCGGGTTGCTGGAACTGCGCGCCTTTGAAATGCCACCGCATGCGCGTATGAGCCTGGCGCAGCAATTGTTGCTGCGGGCGCTGGTCGCACGGTTCTGGCGTGAGCCCTATGCGCCGCCAAAACTGGCGCGCTGGGGCACGGAGCTGCACGACCGGTTCCTGTTGCCGCACTTTATCGAACAGGATTTCGCCGACGTCATCGTCGACCTCAACGCGGCCGGTTATCCGGTGCGGGCCGAGTGGTTTGCGGCGCATCTGGAGTTTCGTTTTCCCAAGGTCGGCGACTACGCCGTCAGCGGCATCGCGCTGGAGCTGCGCCAGGCACTGGAGCCATGGCACGTATTGGGCGAGGAGGGTGCGGTCGGTGGCACGGTGCGTTATGTGGACTCGTCGCTGGAGCGCCTTCAGGTCAAGCTCAGCGGCTTGCCGCCGCAGCGCTATTTGCTGACGTGCAACGGCATCCCGGTGCCTTTGCAGCCGACCGGGCGTGTTGGGGAATTCGTTGCAGGCGTGCGTTTTCGCGCATGGCAACCGGCCAACTGTTTGCAGCCGACCATCCCGGTGCACGCACCGTTGGTATTCGATCTGCTCGATACGTGGATGGGGCGTTCACTGGGCGGTTGCCAGTATCACGTCGCGCACCCGGGCGGGCGCAATTACGAGACGTTGCCGGTGAATGCCAATGAAGCCGAGAGCCGACGCATGGCGCGTTTCTTCCGGATCGGACACACGCCTGGGAAACTTCCTATTCCGATTCTGGAAATTAACGACGAGCTACCGATGACTCTCGATTTACGACGTTTCTAAACCGTACGCGACGCTCGGATTTTTCGTATATCCGGGCGTCATGAGCCTGCGTTAGTCTGACCGTTCATTGCTGTCTGCCGAGCTTTCCATGCCTGACCTGCTAGACCGCTACCCGCTCACGGCGGGCACCTATCACGAACTGCTCGACGGCAGCGGCGCGGTGCGCCCGCATTGGCGTCGATTGTTCGACCAATTGCAGCGCAGCTCTGCAGCGCAACTGGTGCAGCGTCAGGCCCTGCTGACCCGGCAGATTCAGGAAAACGGTGTCACCTACAACGTCTACGCCGACCCCAAGGGCGCCGATCGGCCGTGGGAACTCGACCTGCTACCCCACGTCATTGCCGCTGACGAGTGGGAGCAATTGTCTGCCGGTATTGCCCAGCGTGCGCGATTGCTCAACGCCGTACTGGCTGATCTGTATGGCCCGCAGCGACTGATCGCCGAAGGACTGCTGCCGGCCGAACTGGTATTCGGCCACAACAACTTCCTGTGGCCCTGCCAGGGTATCCATCCGCCTGACGGGGCTTTTTTGCATCTGTATGCGGTGGATCTGGCGCGTACCCCCGATGGCCGTTGGTGGGTCACGGCGGACCGCACTCAAGCGCCGTCGGGTGCCGGTTATGCACTGGAAAACCGCACGATCGTGTCCCGCGCCTTTCCCGAGTTGTACCGCGATCTGAAAGTGCAGCATCTGGCCGGCTTCTTCCGCACGCTTCAGGAAACACTGGCACGCCAGGCGCCGAGTGATGATGGCGCGCCATTGGTGGTGTTGCTGACACCGGGGCGTTTCAACGAAAGCTATTTCGAACACCTGTACCTGGCCCGGCAGCTCGGTTATCCGCTGGTGGAGGGCGGCGACCTGACAGTACGCGATGCCACGGTCTATCTGAAAACCCTGAGCGGACTGCGTCGGGTCCATGTGGTGATGCGTCGGCTCGACGATGATTTCTGCGACCCACTGGAATTGCGCACTGATTCGGCTCTCGGCGTGCCTGGCTTGCTGGAAGCCGTGCGCCAGGGGCGTGTGCTAGTGGCCAACGCCCTCGGCAGCGGCGTGCTGGAATCACCGGGATTGTTGGGTTTCCTGCCGAAGATCAATCAGTTCCTGTTTGGCGAAGAACTGATTCTGCCGTCCATCGCTACCTGGTGGTGCGGTGAAGCGCCGGTGCTGGCGCAGGCCCTGGAAAAACTGCCGGAACTGCTGATCAAACCGGCGTTTCCTTCGCAGAGCTTTGCCCCGGTATTTGGCCGGGACCTGAGTGAAAGCCAGCGTCAGGAGCTGGCCGAACGCATGCAAGCGCGGCCTTACGCCTATGTCGCGCAAGAACTGGCGCAGTTATCCCAGGCACCGATCTGGCAAGCCGACGGCGGTCAATTGCAACCCCGGGCCATCGGCATGCGTGTGTACGCAGTGGCCAGCCGCGAAGGCTACCGGGTGCTTCCCGGTGGTTTGACCCGCGTGGCCGCAGAAGCTGACGCTGAGGTGGTGTCGATGCAGCGCGGCGGTGCCAGCAAAGACACCTGGGTGCTGGGTGAGCGCCCGCCCAGCGGCGAACAATGGAAGGCCCAGCGCAACATCGGCGTGCACGATCTGGTGCGACGCGATCCCTATCTGCCATCGCGGGTAGTGGAGAACCTGTTCTGGTTCGGCCGTTACTGTGAGCGTTGCGACGACAGCGCCCGCCTGTTGCGGATCATGCTCGCACGTTACGTCGACGGTGATGACCAGCAGGCCCTGCAAGCGGCGGTCGAGCTTGGCGAAAGGCTGATGCTGTTGCCCGATGAAGGTGAACTGTCGGAGCGCTTGCTGGCGGCGATACTCGGTGACGATTGGCCGTTCAGCCTTCGCTCCAACCTGCAACGCTTGCAATGGGCGGCCTCACAAGTGCGGGGCAAACTTTCACGGGAGAACTGGCAGGCCCTGGTGGAACTGCAGCGCGAGGCCATTGAGCTCGAAACCGATTCGCCGGATTTTGGCGAGTTGCTGGATTTTCTCAATCGTCTGGTGATGTCATTGGCGGCACTGTCCGGTTTTGCCCTTGATGACATGACCCGGGACGAAGGCTGGCGCTTCCTGATGATCGGCCGGCGTATCGAGCGTCTGCAATTTCTCAGTGGCAGCCTGGCGGCATTTCTGCGCGGCGCCGGGGCATTCGATCAAGCAGGTCTGGAGTGGCTGTTGGAGCTGGGCAACAGCAGCATTACCTACCGCTCGCGGTATCTGGCGGTGGCGCAATTGATCCCGGTGCTCGACCTGTTGCTGCTCGACGAACAAAATCCGCACGCGGTGCTGTTCCAGTTGAAGCTGGTGACCCGCACTCTCAAACGGCTGAACGATGACTTTGGCGCACCGCGCGAAGCGGGGCTGCCATTGTTGGTCGATCGATTGGCACGTTTTGATCTGGGCTGCCTGGAGAATTCGCTATTTGGCGAGGGCAGCGTACGCGCGGCTCTCGATGGCCTGGCCGATCTGCTGCAAGAGATCGCCGATGCCAGCGGGCAGGTGTCGGATCGTCTGGCCTTGCGCCATTTCGCTCACGTGGATGACATCAGCCAGCGCACGGTGTCTGTCTGATGAGCGCTCACTATCAGATTTTCCACGACACCCATTATCACTACGACAGCCCGGTGTCCCTGGCACAGCAGCTGGCCCATTTGTGGCCAAGGTCATGTGCGTGGCAGCGCTGCACGGATCAGCAATTGCAGATCAGCCCGCAGCCAACCTCACGGCGTGATGAGCTGGATGTGTTCGGCAATCCGCTGACCCGGCTGGCGTTCGAGCGGCCTCATGATGAACTGTTGGTCAATGCCAGCCTGACGATCGAAGTGCTGCCCCGGCCCGCGCCGGATTTCAATGTTTCACCCGCATGGGAGGACACCCGCAGTGCGCTGACCTACAGCAGCCAGCCGCTGTCGTCTGACGTGCTCGAAGCTTGCCGTTACCGTTTCGAATCACCTTATGTGCATTTGAAGCGCAACTTCGTCGAGTTTTCCGCGAGTTGCTTCCCGCCAGGGCGGCCGCTGTTGCTCGGCGTTCAGGCCTTGATGGAGAAGATTTTCAGCGAGTTCACTTTCGACGCCGAGGCGACCCAGGTGGCGACGCCGCTGGTGGAAGTGCTGGAGCGTCGGCGCGGGGTCTGTCAGGACTTCGCGCATTTGATGCTTGCGTGCGTACGCTCCCGGGGCCTGGCCGCTCGTTACGTCAGTGGCTACCTGCTGACCCAGCCGCCACCCGGCCAGCCGCGCTTGATCGGTGCGGATGCATCCCATGCCTGGGTGTCGGTATTTTGTCCGTTGCTCGGCTGGGTGGATTTCGATCCGACCAACAATGTGCAACCGGCGCTGGAGCACATCATGCTGGCATGGGGGCGGGACTTTTCTGATGTATCGCCGTTGCGGGGGGTGATTCTGGGCGGTGGCAATCATGACCCGGAAGTTCGGGTCACCGTGATGCCACTTAATTAACGCCAGCCACTGTAGGAGCGAGCCTGTCGAATCGTCGCACTGTCGCACTGTCGCACCGTCGCGATGGTCGTCAACGATAACGCGGGAAGCCTGACACTCCTCGGCGCTCTCAGGTTCATCGCGAGCAGGCTCGCTCCTACAACCCTGGACAAAGATCCGATGGGCCTGATCAGATCGTCCGGCCCTGAGGGTCTCAGGCGTCGGGCGCCTGATCTTTCGGTGCATCAACATCATCTTCTGCTGCCACTTCACCATCAGGGTTCAGTGCAGCTTCTTCAGCTGTTGCTTTCTTGCGCTGAAGCTTTTCCTCTTTCTTCTGCTCCTTGGCCAAGTCACGCTGACGTTTAGCGAAGGAATAATTGGGTTTAGCCATGGGCGATCCTCTGGGGTCGAAGGTGAGGTTGAGCGGCGCGTATTCTGCCCTGTATCGGTGCCGAGTCGTTAGTCGGGTTTTTGCTCGACCCACTTCGGCAGTACGCTCGGCTGCCAGCTATCGAGCGCATCGAGCAGCGTTTGCGGCGATTCGCTCACCTGCAGCATGTCACGGTGTGGCGCTCGAACGAAGCCTTCGCCGACGATGTGATCAAGAAAACCGGTGAGTTTGCTGTAGAAACCGTTCACTTCCAGCAAACCGAGCGGTTTGCCGTGGTAGCCGAGCTGGCCCCAGGTCCAGACTTCGAACAGCTCTTCCAGGGTACCGAGACCGCCGGGCAGGGCGATGAAGGCATCGCTGAGTTCCGCCATCCGTGCCTTGCGTGCATGCATGCCGTCAACCACTTCCAGACGAGTCAGGCCGCTATGGCCGATTTCCTTGTCCTTGAGGCTTTGCGGAATGATGCCGATGACTTCGCCACCGGCGGCCAGCGCGGCGTCGGCCACAATACCCATCAAGCCCACGGCGCCGCCGCCATAGACCAGGGTCAACTTGCGCTCGGCCAGGGCTTGGCCCAAGGCAACAGCCGCTTCTCGATAAGCGGGGTCAGTGCCGGTGCTGGCACCACAAAATACACAGACGGATGCTAAAGACATGCCTTACTCCAGGGGCGATCAGGGCCACAGAGTAAAGGCAGGCGCTGCGCGCTCCAAGGGCTAAACTTCCCGTTCGGGCGTTTCATGGGTGCCGCTGGCACCACAGGCGTAGGCGGCGAGCAGGCTGCACAACAGGCTATTGAGGGACATGACAGACGCTCCGTTGATTGAATGACGGTCTGATCATAGGGCCGGGCCAGACGCTTGGCTGGTAGATTCTTTCGATAGGTTTCATAGCCCGAAAGTTGTATACAATTTTTGATTCAAGTCATATGAACTTGCGAAGTTTTCAGGCAGTCTTCTGTTCACTCGCATTTTCGTTAACCCTGCCTTGGAGATTCACCATGTTTGCCAAACTTGTTGCGGTATCCCTGTTGACACTGGCCAGCAGCCAATTGATGGCTGCCGAGTGCAAAGTCACCGTTGACTCCACTGACCAAATGTCCTTCAACACCAAGGCCATTGAGATCGACAAGAGCTGCAAGACCTTCACCGTCGAACTGACCCATTCCGGCAGCTTGCCGAAAAACGTCATGGGCCATAACTGGGTGCTGAGTAAAGAAGCCGACATGCAGCCGATCGCCACCGACGGCTTGAGCGCCGGCATCGACAAGCAGTACCTGAAGGAAGGCGATACCCGGGTTATCGCCCACACCAAGATCATCGGCGCCAAGGAAACCGATTCGGTGACCTTCGACGTGTCGAAGCTTGATGCCAACGAAAAATACGGTTTCTTCTGCTCGTTCCCGGGCCACATCTCGATGATGAAAGGCACTGTGACCCTGAAGTAAGCAGGTTCACCGCGTGATGATCGTTCCCACGCAGAGCATGGGAACGATCAGCGCAAAAAAGCCCGCTGAAGCTCATCACTTCAGCGGGCTTTTTCATTCAATCACCCTTCAAGGCGCAAACGGCATTACCCGTTTGTGGTGCGTCTTGTTGAAGGTGTCGACGATGATCTTGAACGCTTCTTCGCGCACCGGATTGCCATGCAGGAAGGCATCGATCTCGGCATAGGTCACACCGTGGGAGGCTTCGTCCGGTTTGCCCGGTGACAGGTCTTCGAGGTCGGCGGTCGGGACTTTTTCCACCAGTGATTCCGGGGCGCCGAAGCTGCGGGCAATCGCCCGGACCTGGTTTTTCACCAACCCGCTCAGCGGTGCGAGGTCGCAAGCGCCATCGCCGAACTTGGTGAAGAAGCCCATCACAGCTTCCGCTGCGTGGTCGGTGCCGATCACCAGGCCGTGGGCCGCACCGGCGATGGTGTACTGGGCGACCATGCGCATCCGCGCCTTGGTGTTGCCCAGCACGAAATCCACCGAGACTGCGTGCTTGCCTTCAAAGGCCGCCACTTCATTGGCCAGGGATTTGACCGCCGGGCCGATATTCACGGTGTGGCGCTCGTCCGGCTTGATGAAGTCCACCGAGGCCTGGGCGTCGTGTTCATCGAACTGGGTTTCGTATGGCAGGCGCACGGCGATGAACTTGTAGTTGCCGTCACCGGTACGCTGGCGCAGTTCTCGCATGGCACGCTGGGCCAGCAAGCCCGCGGTCAGGGAGTCGACCCCGCCACTGATGCCCAGCACCAGCGTCTTGAGCCCGGAATTGATCAGGCAATCCTGAATGAAGGTGATCCGTCGGGCGACTTCTGCCTCGAGGGCGGCGTCATCGGCGAACGGCGGTTGAACCTTGAGCTGCTCAGCAATCTCACGCTGTACGGCTTGCATGAATTCACTCCTTGCTAGATAGACTGGATAAGGCAGGAACCTGGAAAACGTGTCGCAAATAAGCGACGAAATTCGGGTCTTTACAGTGAGTCTTGCCTGGCTCGTCGGAGATCTTCGCCACCGGCTGGCCGTTGCACGCGGTCATTTTAAGCACGATGCTCATCGGTTCGACACCCGGAATGTCACAGGTCAGATTGGTGCCGATGCCGAAGCTCACATTGATCCGACCACGCAGCGCCCGGAATATCTCCAGGGACTTGGGCAGTGTCAGACTGTCGGAGAAGGTCAGCGTCTTGCTCATGGGGTCGATGCCGAGCTTGTGATAGTGGGCGATGGCCTTTTCTGCCCACAGCACCGGGTCGCCCGAATCGTGGCGCAACCCGTCGAACAGTTTGGCGAAGAACAGATCGAAATCGCCGAGGAAGGCATCCATGGTGATGCAGTCGGTCAGCGCGATGCCCAACAGGCCCCGGTATTCGCGGACCCAGCAATCAAGGGCGGCAATCTGGCTGTCGATCAGCCGTGGGCCGAGTTGCTGGTGAGCCATGATCCATTCGTGGGCCATGGTACCCAGCGGTTTCATGTCCAGTTCCCGCGACAGGTGCACGTTGCTGGTGCCGACGAAACGGCCGGGAAAGTCGTGCTTGAGTACATTCACCACTTCTTCCTGCACGCGGTACGAGAAGCGTCGACGCGTGCCGAAATCGGCGACCTGCAGCTCCGACAGTTCGTCGCTGTCGGCGTTGGCCGTCAGCCAGTCGAACTTGCGATACAGCTGCTCGCGTGCCTGTTCGAGAACGATTTCACGGTATCGGTAGCGATTGCGTACTTCGCTGACGATCGCCAGCAAAGGTACTTCGAACAAAATCACATGCAGCCACGGGCCGCGCAGGCGGATGAACAGTTCGCCATTTTCGATGCCGGTGTGGATGTAGCGCAGGTTGAACCGAAACAGCCCGAGAAAGCGCAGGAAGTCTGGCTTCAGGAAGCTGATGCGCTCCAGGAAGCTCAGCTGATCGGCGCTCAGGCTCAATTCCGACAAACGCTCGATCTGGTAGCGAATCTCCGCCAGATACGGGCGTAGGTCCTCGCTGTTACGGCAACGAAACTCCCATTCGACTTCGACGTTCGGGTAGTTGTGCAGCACCGCCTGCATCATCGTCAGTTTGTAGAAGTCGGTGTCGAGCAGGTTCTGCACGATGCGATCGGCAAACACGCTCTCGCTCA
>Ga0182008_10002542_pt1 | contig 11369 bp, 10 predicted proteins | sample Sormic07211129_1_FD_120482 | JGI IMG/M metagenome (GOLD analysis project Ga0182008, IMG submission 120482) | Rhizosphere microbial communities from Sorghum bicolor, Mead, Nebraska, USA - 072115-129_1 metaG | ecosystem: Host-associated > Plants > Roots > Rhizosphere | place: USA: Nebraska...
CGGGCGGCTGCCCTGCGTGCTCGGCGATCGCGGATGGCTTCAACGGCTTCGCCGTGCACCTACAGCACCACGACGTAGCGATGATCGCGGTCTCACGAGCCCCAATCGCCGCACTGCAGGCCTACAAGCGCCGCATGGGCTGGACGTTCACATGGGTGTCGTCGCTAGACAGCGACTTCAATTACGACTTCAACACATCGTTTACCGAGGAGCAGCAGCGTTCCGGCCGTATCGACTACAACTACCGCACAATCGAAGCAAAAATCCTCGACTCGGCACCTCGCGAGTTTGCGACCATGACCGGCACCGACATCCCTACTTATACTCGCGAGGCCCCGGGCATGAGCGCGTTCGCACTCTCCGACGGCGTCGTCTACCACACCTACTCCACCTATGCGCGCGGCCTTGACGCACTCTGGGGTATGTACCAGTGGCTCGACCGGGCGCCGAAGGGGCGTAACGAAACAGGGCCATGGTTCAGGCGGCGCGACGAGTACACATGAGATTCTCGATAGCGGTCCCACCCAAAACCATCATTATCATTGTTCCTACATGCTGATACTTGTGTATCTGCCGGTGTTAATATTTCAGGTATCGATTTGTTTGAACGTCTTGCCATATAATCCGTCTGTGTGTAGGAATGGTTGACAGGCTAATAATATCTTGTATGAGAGAGTATTACTAATAACAAATTTTGCAAGATAGGAGAGTAAGAGCAAAAAGCTGCCTTTAATTCCATTCCAATGGTAGTCGAAAGGGTTTGGAATACTAGGGACAATACCCAATAGCCATCAGTATTGTTTACAATCGTTATAGTTTAAACATCTAATGTCATCACCAAATGCCAAAAAGAAAGTCTCGAGTTAACTGCGTTTCCAAGTCTAGCAATGTGAGGAGAGGATGTTGTGTCTATGAGTTCTAAGAAGCGTGCTCATGTTGTAAACGCCTTGATAAGTTACTTACTTTGTATAAACTCGTAGCTTTTCAATGAACCATATAGGTACTGTCATGTTTTCTAAATCATCGCGGCTCAATAGATATTGCGACTAAAGGGAAAATCCTAAACTTTACTGAGCTGCATGCAACGATCGGGCTCATTGATATGGAATGCCATGCAGAAATCGAGAAATTGTAACTTCTAATATCTACATATTTAAGATATTTAGTGTTTCTTCGAGAGATATATGAACCTCTCTAGCAATCTCCCTCCCCTTTTGCAAGGTCGATTACAAGTTTCTCTTTCTTTTTTCTACTAACTAGAAACAGTACAATATACATTTCAAAATTTAATTAAAATAAAAAGATCTGATGCCCCTAATTTTTAAATGAGACTCCATGGTTACCTAAACAATGGCTACTCTCGTAAGACAGCCCACACTTCTTCCCATATTATTGGTTAATTTTGTTGGTACTCTTGGCTTTAGTATTGTTTTGCCTTTCCTAGTTTTTTTAGTCATGAAATTTGGAGGTAATGCTATAGTTTATGGTCTACTCGCCGCTACCTATCCTGCTTTCCAGCTTATTGGATCTCCAGTTTTAGGAAGATGGTCTGATATTTTTGGAAGGAAAAAAGTTCTTCTATTGAGTAATGCAGGAACATCCGTCGGTTGGATACTCTTTCTCTTTGCATTATTTTTGCCCTTTGAAAAATCCCTCAACATCAATCTCCCTTTCCTTGGAACATTTGTCTTTATTGTTCCGTTGCTTGTCTTATTTCTTGCCAGATCTGTTGACGGCATTACTGGTGGGAATATCTCTGTTGCCAATGCGTATCTTGCGGACCTTTCATCAGATAGAACTAGGAGTAAAAACTTTGGAAAAATGGCGATATCTTCCAACCTTGGATTTATTCTGGGTCCTGCACTTGCTGGAATTTTAGGGGGAACTATCTATGGAGCAATATTGCCAGTTCTGGCAGCATTAATTCTTTCTTTGACCACCTTAATTGTAATAGGCTTTCTGTTAAGAGAATCCAAGCCTTCGTCACAAGAAATGTTAGCTCCGGAAGAGGGAACCATTAGAAAGGTTTTTTCACAGGAATGCAGAGAACCCTATTCTACTGCAAACACTAAAAAACCTAGATTGCGAGATGTTTTCAAAATAAAATATATCTCTTTTTTACTTGTGTTGTATTTTTTGATATTTCTTGGATTTAATATCTACTATGCTTCCTTTCCGACTCATGCAGCTAAGGATCTAAAGTGGACAGTAACACAGTTGGGAATATTTTACGCAGTACTAAGTGGAATAATGGTTTTGATCCAAGGTCCTGTCTTACGCAAAGCATTAAAAAAATACTCGGAGGAAAAACTAGTCGTCATCGGTAGCCTGATCCTAGGTACAAATTTTATTTTATTTGTTTCAAATAATATTGTCTCAGTCGGCGGCGCTGTAATACTATTTGCAGTTGGTAACGGTCTTATGTGGCCCTCTTTCATGTCCATATTGTCTAAACGTGCAGGATCAGAACTTCAAGGTGCAGTACAGGGCGTTGCAGGTAGCTTTGGAGGCCTAGCTAGTATCTTTGGGTTAACTTTGGGTGGATTTCTGTACAATTCAATTGGAGGAGCTACTTTTCTAATTAGCGCTGGAATAATAATGGCCGTTTTTATCTTGTCTTTTAGACTACTGAAAAAGAAAGAGGCTTGATCCGGTAATTTTTAAGTCAAATTCTTATTTTAGATGAAAGAGAATTTAAGGTAAGAGTTAGATATCATGAACACATAGATTGCCAAGCATGTATTCCAAAACCGATAATAGAAGTGTTGGATGATCCATAGAATCAAATTTATAATTAAGGACAATGAGAAAAATAGCACTTGAAGCAGGAGATCTTTAACGGGAAGTGGGGAGAATAATAAGTATAGACTAGTTCACTGGTTTTGCTACTGTTGTAATACATAGGTGCACAGGCATCACATACCAATTTTAATACCCCTCTACCCTTTACGACTTTCTTCTGGTTTGCATTTATTAGCTGGATGACAGCGACTACGTTGTTCTGCTTAGTTGTCAACATGGCCTGATCCTCAGTCGGTTTTTGCGCCTATTGCGTGAGGGCACAATCTCACTTAATACATGAGCCAGATGTGATCGAGTTGATCTCTGGAAGAGTGTCACTCTATAGTTGAGTCCTTGAAGTGAGTGAGTTTTTTGGAATAAATATTTTAACCAGATGAACTAGATATAATAACATTCGCAGCGTTGAAGTGGTTGTGTTCATTTAACCGTTTTCTGAAGAATCATCTCATTATGCATATCTATAAACAAACAGATTCAGCCAATGCATCACATGTTCTAATTAGTCTACACTTATTTTTTCTGCAAGGAAAATAGTCATCAAAAGTTTCAGTTCTATCTTTTATGTATTGGATTGTTCGTTCAACAATGATGCTTTTCTCAAAAGAGGAATGCAGATGATGGTCCAATCCCAAGAATTTACAGGCTTGGAGATGGATACCAAGTACCGCCACCGTCAGTACGCACAGGATGTTTGCCATATTCTGTGGCCAATTTTTGTATAAACTGTTCAGCTACAAGCATATTTCTTTCAAAGGAATTACGAATACCAAGTACTATTATCATATCTATTGGCTCAATTGATTGCAACCCAAAGCTAAACATAATTCTCTCCCACTTTAAGCAATGTTTCGTCGATTATTAACTCTGATACCATTCTTTTCTTCTATAGTGACATCTTCTTTGGCTTGTACCATTATTGAATCCAATTCCATATCGATATAGGATCCCTTTTAACAAATTGAGACAACCGTTGAGAAGTCTTTCTTAATGACAGACCTGAAATGTATGACTGTAGTGTATAGTAGATGTATTTTGAAGGCGTTCTATTTCTTTTGAAGGTGTCATGAATGGAATAGAACCTCTTTAGCTATAGGCTTAATGCTAAGTGAACAGTGCCATTATCTGTTTGGAAAAGTTTAAGAGTGTAGCTTGAACGGTTCTATGTTGTTGAGGAAAACAGCAAAACTATCAATCGTTGGTATCAGTTTTGCTCTTGCATTAATTTTAAGCATCGGATTTGCATCTGGTGCTTTTTCTGTGCCGATGGCAGCCCAGAAAAGGCAAGTTACGCTTACAGCTATTCTAGATGATCAAGGTGATTCACAGAGAGCAATGAAGATGTGGTTTCAACCGGCTCTGACGGAGCTAAGAGCCAGACATCCAGATATAGATATTAAGTTAGACTACAGACCTATTCCATATTTGAACTTACACACCCAGCTTCTGAAAACAATCGCTAATCAAACCCCGGTTGATTTTATCACACTAGATCAGATCTGGTTAGGCGAGTTTGTTCAAAAAGGATTTCTTACTGAATTAACAAGTCGTATTCAGAGTTGGGGGAGACAAAGTGATTGGTATCCAGCAAGCTGGGCTGCCGGCTTATATAATCACAAAGTCTATGGCATCAACCCTTACGGTGATATAAGGGGAATGTGGTATTGGAAGGATCTTTTGAATAAGACAGGTGTTGATCCCAACTCATTAAGGACGTGGGATGGATATATTGCATCAGCAAAGAAGATGAATGCAATATTGAGACCTCAAGGGATAGAAGCAGTGCACCTTGTTGGGGTCGGCCATTCACCTGATATAGAATTTTACCCCTATTTGTGGATGCTCGGAGGAGAAATCGTCAAACAAAAAACTGGTCATCCAACAAAAGGTACATATTGGTTTCCTGCATTTAATGGTACTGAGGGAGTTAAGGCACTAGGATTCATCAAAGCACAAATTGATGCAGGAGTAAAACCACAAAGGCAACATTTTTGGGGCCAAGAGTTTCTTGATAGAAAATTTGCCGTCATGTTGGAGGCTGTGCAGAACCATGTACATTTGAATACAACCGAGCAAAAACAAGCTTTCGAACGGAATGTGGGTTTCTTTCCAATGTTTCCCGTACCAAACCTTAGTTATCACAGTGCTACATTGCTAGGAGGATTCGAATTTAGTATCCCTCAAACGTCAAGAAATAAGGATCTTGCATGGGAATTAACAACGATAATACTAGAGCCTAAAATAATGATCCCATATCATGTAAAATATGGTTTATTACCGTCACAGATATCCATAGGAAACGGCCCTTATGCAGCTTTGCTCAATCAAACAATTCCTTATTACGATCAATTGATTTCCATGTTGTCAATAGGACGAACGAGACCAAATATACCGGAGTATCCACTGATAGCTGAAGACATACGACAAGCAATAGAGCAGATTTATAATGGTACCAAGGAGCCGAAACAAGCTTTAGATGAAGCAGCAACAAAATCCGCCAAAGCACTAGGATGGTAAAGGCTATAAGGTCACCTTTGTTCCATGTTTATAAACGACATCGTCATCTCACAGGAGCATAACAGGAGGGATCTTGTGTTTACCAGTTTGAAGCACGCCTTGACTAATCATATATATCGGGCAAGTATCTTCGGAACTCATAAACAAATTTTTTGAATGCCTCATCTTCTTGCAATGGACTTTTTGTAGCGCTCTTATCTTACTTTTCCTGCCGCAAAATCTACCTATGGTTAAATTTTTGCATTACTATCTGTTACATCAACTCTAATTTTGACTTCGAGTTTTCCCGATCTCCTTAAGAACTGAGTCTAAATAATTTTTCATCCCCTCATATGAGTCTTCTAATTCTTGTGTCCTTCTTTTTACTTCCTTCTTTAGGATTATGTTCCATTTTTGAAGTAAAATCAATAACACTATGATAGCAACAATACTGGCAGCTGCGAACAGTGAAAACATTTTCAGTCTTTGGATAGATAGAACGCTATCTACTTTAGAGTATATTTCTGAACTCGGTGTTACTATCTGAAGAAAAAAAATAGGCTTACCATTAACGAACACAGGATAGGAGGTAGTTAATCTTTCCCCTTTTCCATAATCATAAACCGCAGAGCCGGAATTGCCGGCTAATAAATTACGCGTTAGGTTATCCAAAACTATATTGTGGTTTACAAATTGTTGTGTATCTCTACCGAAGAACTCTTTTCCTACCAATTCACCGCTAGCCCCATTAGCTAATATGATTCCTTTCTTATCATATGCAGCTAAGAATTTGGAACTGATATGTGCAACATTTCCATAATGTGCAAAAAATTGGACAGTAGGTATTGACGTTACAATCGTTCCAATATATGCACCATTGTCTCTGTTTACTATAGGAAAGGTAATGAATTCTCTGTATATGCCTTCTCTCTCATAATCCCCAGCAAAGACTGGTGAAAGAGTGAGCTTTGTCTGTTTTACCCAGTCTCTAAATGAAAAATCTTCTCCAAGAAAAAATTCTGAGGGTAGAGATGCCAAATTAGCTACTAGAGTATCGTTCTTATCAAGAACAAATAGCCTATCAATTGTAAGGTTATAAGTGATATAAGTGTCTTGTAACAGCTTTGCTGTTTTTTCGCTGCCCAATTGCCCTTGTTGTATAGATTCTGAATTTGCCAAACCTCGTAGCATAGAAATAACTAAACCGATGTCTGAGCCTATATGCTGAGCTACCTCCTTGGTAGATTGTATCTGGAGTTGCTTTTCTTGTTCAAATACACTTTTTCTGAGATCAGCTTCTGTAATATTTTGAAGATAAAACAATAGGCCATTTGAAAACACGATGATTGAGATTATAGAAATGATACCTATTTCCCTTTCTTTACCAGAGAGTAAATTCAAATTCATCTTAGTATATGGAAGCGGTTGTATAATATTATAACGAGGAATCTTCATGGTCTTGCCATTGAATGTCTTCGTCGGTAACTTTCTTCAGGAGATTGGAATAATCATATCCCCAATTATTTTGTTGTTGGGACGCCTGATTCAGTTGGGTATTGTGTCTGTAATCGAGGTTTTATCAATTGCTGTCTATACGGCTGAGGAAGTTGGATTCGCTCTCTCGCAAAATTATTCTTAAGGTTAGCTTCATTGTTCAAAACTAAGCTATCAAAACCTTTCATATGATCATGATGGATGGACAGGATGACAATCTTCCAAAATATTATAATATAGGAATAAGACAAACAAATTATTCCCATTACAAGTATAACGCCACCGCCTTCTGTTCCCAAACGACTTTTGAATGAAGATACCCAGTTTTTGTATTTGCATAAGTTCAGTAAAAGTATGCAATGGTAACAGGTGATATCAAGGTAACAATCGGGGTATCAATAGGTATCAGGGTAACAAGAGCTATAGCTAAGTATGTTCATTCTAATAGCAACCGCTGAAGGCATCAAAATGTTAAGTACCAATAGGTCCCAGCATATATAGAGGTTCGGCTGTTTTCGTTATTTAGCTTTTTCTTTCTATATCAGACTATTTCCATTCCCATATGTTTGTTGTTCGCATACTGTTATCTGTTTGTGTAATGTGGAGTCCTGCTAGATTGTTAAGGAACGCTAGGCTTCCAGTGGAATTAGTGTTAAAAAACATAATTCCATTGTAAGTTGTTATACCAGTATTTAGATTGATCCTGCCTACGTCCTGTGCAGTCCAAGTTGCCATTTGTCCATCCTTCGTAGTTAGTATTCCACGACCAAGGGCATTAATTATTGTTGGCGTTTTGTAAGTATCCCACCAAGTTTCTAAATTTGTTACATTCCCAACGCCTTTCATCGTTCCATTTTCTACAATAGACACCTGTACCTGTGGTGCCGCATTATTACTTACTGCTTGTCCTATAAGCTTCCACACCTTTGATTCGTAAAAAGGACTTTGCGCTATTACCAAGCTATTATTGATGGTAGGAATTTTTGCCTTCGAGATGATGGCAGTTGTTGAATTGGACGACATATTGCTAATGGCTGCCGCAACCTGACTACCCTTTCCATCTAAAGGCAACAAGATTATGGTTAGGTATACCAAGAGGCAAATTATTAGCTCTCTTATCATATTGCTTCTGCTAATATCAAAGTCGTATATAACATTGCCCCAACAGTAACACCTTATGAAAAAATCCTTGATGTTTTCTGGCATACACATGATCATGTGCTATATTTCATTATTTATTATATCTATGAATCCTTGTTTAGCCATTATAGTTTCAGGGCCATCTTCGCCAGTATTGGAAGGTTGTTCTGAATCGTCAGGATGGTATGTAGAGAGAGCACTTTCAGGCTGAGTGGATAATGAACGTATACTAGATATGAAAACGAGCAGCGCCACTGCAAACACTATCAACATTCCTATCATTGCAACCTTTTGTCCTTGCCTCAAATTTCGTATTCTCACTTCCTTTTTAGAAAGCATTTATTATTGCTCATTGCATCATCTAGCAACGTACATTAGATTAGTCTTGCTCAAAGCTTCGTCTGAAGTATTACTACTCCAACTGGTTGCCTCAATAATACCGACTACATTATAGACGAGAAAGCCTGCCATGGATCCAAACAATTACTATGATAGAACAATTATAATCCTGTCAGTTTCAATCTGCAATACTTCAGAAGCGATGATAGCATAAGCCCAATCAATCTAATTCCGTCTGTTTTGACGCAAGAGTGATAATCATTTCAAATATGTAGAATATTTGCATTAAGAAGGCATATTAACCAGCCAGGCGATGTTTCAGGTTAGTGAAGGTATTATAATAGGACTATTCCCTCTCGTATGGAAAACCTTACAATATCCTATGTGTATAACAGTAATCTCACTCAAAGCAAAACGTATTGATATTGATGATTATCATTTTGTAATTCCGTTGAAGGAATTAGAACTTGGCATGCGATGGATCTTTTTTGTTATTATTATTAGCAATAGCGTAATTCATTGGTTGAAATAAAATCAAATTTTTAGAAAAGGAATAGTAGAAAAAGTAGCATTACAATAGAAATGAAAATACTGTTTCTAACTGCACATCTGCCATTACCCCATTTTAGTGGTGGACGCATGCGGGAATTTGAACTCATACGGCGGCTAGGCAAGAGCTTTGAAATACACTTGTGCTCTGTAACAAAAACTTGGCAAATGGATAACAATCACATAGATGATTTGCGCTGCTTTTGTGCAGATATCAAGTTATTTAGATCGGCTGAGGATGACAAGAAAGATTGCTCCACCTATTCGGATCAAATGAAACAGCACGCGTCTAGACAGGCAGATCAATATATTTCATCGTTACTGAGGAACGAGCATTTCGATGTTGTTCATGTCGAAGGATACTATCTGATGCAACATCTTCCAATAAAAATCGATATTCCTGTATTACTAGTTGAACATAACATCGAATGTTTATTGAGTTTGCAGCGATGCAAGTTAGCCAGCACGAAGAGAGAAAGGCTCTATTACTGGAGAGAGTATCTTTGTACTTTAAAGTGGGAAAGGATCTTTTGGAAGCGAGCGCGAATATGCGTCACACTTACTACCGAGGATAAAAAGAGTCTGAGTCAAATAGAATCCCGCATAGATGTCAAAACGATCCCAAACGGCATAGACCATGTAAACATGAAACACGAACTAGCTTTGTCTAACTGCAACAGCTTTTTAGTAGATGATAAATATCATCGGGTTCTTTTCGTCGGTAATTTTGCCTACCAGCCAAATACTGATGCCGCATTATATTTTTCGGATCTTATATTCCCGATGATTCTCAAAAATGTCCCTAATACTAAACTATTCCTTGTAGGCAATGCGCCACCGCCACAAATCAGGTCATTAAAATCAAATGAATTAATTGAAGTCACTGGTTATGTAGATTCATTATATTCTTTTTATCGGGCTGCTGACGTTGTTATTTGCCCTCTTAGGATAGGTGGAGGAGTAAAGGTAAAAATTCTAGAAGCATTAGCTGCTGGCAAAGCTATAGTAAGCACTTCTATCGGGGCTCAGGGATTAGATCGGATTAATTGCAAACCCGTAATCATTGCAGATGATGTATCGGATTTTGCAAAAAAAGTAATTTGGTTACTTTTGAATCCCAGTCAACGACACAAACAAGAACAGAAGGCATCAAGTTATGCTAGAAATATTCCTAACTGGAACGAGGCTTCAGAATCATTCATAAAATGTTATAGGAAAATGTTGGATTCTAGATGTCACATAAAAAATTAGAAACATTATTTCAGTAAATGCTATTCGTGAGAAATTGGTCATGTTGTATTGTTTGCTATAAGAACTGTGTATTAGTGTTGAAAACAATTTCGTTATCTTAATAAGAAGATGCTCTGAAATTTGAAAGTCCTTACATGTCCGCATTGAAGAAGAGAACTTTTGGAACAATGATACAAAACTAATTTGACTAAATAATGTATAATGTGCTTATTAAAAAACCGAAAAACCAGGTTCTGATGAATACATTAGTCATCCAATTATTCCAGAGCATACTCGACTGCAGTTACAGGCAAGAAGGATTGAATTTATAACAACTGCTGTTATCTGTGTAGTTTTTGCTTTATGTTTTGCACATCTTGAATATTATTATATCAAGGATCCCGCTTTGCAAACTTCAAATGGGAAAGTGCAGGGCACTCACCCTGAATTTGAAAAGCAGAGAAACAAAACCAATACTTGACAATATGTATCAGTACCATATATTTCCAATGCTTTTTATTTTCGTCCTCATTAGTTTTGCTGCCCTTTTCGACGATATGAGTTTTAAATTATTTGGTGGAAAAAAGAGGAGAAAAGCGCTTGTTCTTGGTTGTGCAAACCTGATAACTGCTATCGTTGTAGAGGATTTTGCTTGGTTTGTAAATAGATGGCTGGTTCCACTTAAAGAGGATCCAAAGGCTGGACAATTGATGCAGCATACTGACCGGAAATCGATGCAGCTTGGAGCAATAGATATTGGGAGCTTTGTAATACCAAACTGGTATTTGGTTGGTATTGCATTGGCTGCTATAGCATATTGTATTGCATTCAGAAAGCATAACATAATAATCAACTGAAAAAAGCTGCTGACTGTTGTATATCTAGAATAGTCAGAATGCCTCTGGGAGTAATACAGGGAACTCTTTTAAAAATGAAAGCAGAATCATATATAATGGAAATGTTTGTTCAATCGCTAGGAGGTCTGTTTATCAATAACGTATGTATATATCGATAGCAAATTTGCATTAAAATCACAGAGTGAAGCCATGGCATTCTAGATTGAACTATTGCGAATAGAATCGATAAAATAATTGAGAGTGGGGCATAATTTGATCATTCAATTTTCAAGTTAGTTTTGTTGTTTTTGATTAGCTACCTAACATGTGTTTGATTGCTTTTGGAAGTTCTTTGTGTGTCTTGCAATTGTAATAAACAATGATTTGATAGAGTAGTACTGATAGGAGTAATAGTCCAGCTGCTTTCTGATACCCTCTTACTGGTAAGGGATCTATTTTGAAGACATCTTTGATGTGTTCTATCAA
>Ga0182008_10002543_pt1 | contig 11368 bp, 10 predicted proteins | sample Sormic07211129_1_FD_120482 | JGI IMG/M metagenome (GOLD analysis project Ga0182008, IMG submission 120482) | Rhizosphere microbial communities from Sorghum bicolor, Mead, Nebraska, USA - 072115-129_1 metaG | ecosystem: Host-associated > Plants > Roots > Rhizosphere | place: USA: Nebraska...
AAAGCCCCACTAGCATTGAGGTGTACAGGACAAGATTGCGCATCGCTCACTCCATTGAGCCAGGCCGCAAGAGGCTGCCCGGTGGGGGCTTGTGGCGGCCGAAAGGGCCGCCAGGGGGCCTTAATCGAACCCGCTCAGCAGGACGAGGGCGAATAACACTGCCGCCAGGGCCAGGGAAAACAGCAGGCTGATTCCCGCCACTCGCCATAGCGAGAAGAAGCGCCCGTTGCCGGCCTTGTGCTCTATCACCTGGGGGCCGAACAGTTGGCGTGCGTAAGCGTTCATCCCGTAGATCGGCGGCAGGATGAACACCACCGCAGGGATACTTTCCGGAAGAAAAAAGCCTGCCACGCTCATGGCAATGAAAAGGCCGATGCCCATGGCCCAGACTTTGTTCACTTCGCTCTCGCGGCCCATGGCCTTGAGGTTCTGGCTGATGAAATAGGCGCCGGCCACGGAGGTGCCGATGAAGGTGCTCAGGCCAATGGCCGCCACGCTGTAGAGGCACAGGCTCTGATCGGTTGGCTTGCTGGCCAGGAGTTCGGCGGCAGGGGCCTGGAAGGGGTTTTGGTTGTCCATGCGCGGTGAGGCTCCTTGGGAAGGGCAAAGGGGCGGTTGAGTGCCAGCTCGGGTGTTGCGCTGCCCTTGTGCGCGACCCGTGGCAAACAGTGGGGCGAGCATACACTCACCGGGGCGGGCTTGGCAGGCCTGGGGCGGCCCGGGAGCGAGCCCCTGAATTAGGGTAAACTGCCGCCCATTGCGTCCCTGTGCTGACTTTTTCCTACGGTACCCCCATGACATTCGCCACTCTTGGCCTGATCGAACCCCTGCTGCGCGCCCTCGAAACCCTCGGCTACCAGACCCCGACCCCGGTGCAGGCGCAAGCCATTCCGGCAGTGCTGGGCGGGCGTGACCTGATGGCCGCGGCCCAGACCGGCACCGGCAAGACCGCCGGTTTCGCTCTGCCGCTGTTGCAGTTGCTGACCCTGGAAGGGCCGAAAGTCGATAGCAACTCGGTACGCGCGCTGATCCTGGTGCCGACCCGGGAACTGGCCGAGCAGGTCCACGAAAGCGTGCGCCAGTACGCCGAACACCTGCCGCTGCGCACCTATGCGGTGTACGGCGGGGTCAGCATCAACCCGCAAATGATGAAGCTGCGCAAAGGCGTGGACCTGCTGGTGGCGACTCCGGGGCGTCTGCTGGACCTGTTCCGTCAGAATGCGGTGAAGTTCAGCCAGTTGCAGACCCTGGTGCTGGATGAGGCCGATCGCATGCTCGACCTGGGGTTCTCCGAAGAGCTCAAGAGCATCTACGCGGCCCTGCCGAAGAAACGCCAGACCCTGTTGTTCTCCGCCACCTTCTCCGACGCCATCCGCCAGCTGGCCGGGCAGATGCTCAACGATCCGCTGAGCATCGAGGTCAGCCCGCGCAACGTGGCCGCCAATACGGTCAAGCAATGGGTGGTGCCGGTGGACAAGAAGCGCAAGCCGGAGCTGTTCAGCCACCTGCTGCGCAAGAATCGCTGGAAGCAGGTGCTGGTGTTCGCCAAGACCCGCAACGGTGTGGATGCGCTGGTGGAGAAACTCCAGGGCCAGGGCGTGAACGCCGACGGCATCCATGGCGACAAGCCACAGGCCACGCGTCAGCGCGCCCTGGACCGGTTCAAGGCCAGTGAGATCCAGATCCTGGTGGCCACCGATGTGGCGGCCCGCGGCCTGGACATCGAAGACCTGCCGCTGGTGGTCAACTTCGACCTGCCGATCGTGGCCGAGGACTACATCCACCGCATCGGGCGTACCGGCCGTGCCGGTTCCACCGGCGAGGCGATTTCCCTGGTGTGCGCCGACGAGGTGAACCTGCTCTCGGCGATCGAGATGCTCACCCGCCAGACCCTCAAGCGCCATGAGGAACAGGATTTCGAACCCGAGCACCGGGTGCCGGAAACCGACGCCAGTGGCCAGGTGGTGAAAAAGCCGAAGAAGCCCAAGAAGCCGAAAACCTCCGGCGGTGGCGGCAAGCGCAACCTGGGCAAGTGGGTGGACAGTGGCGAAGTGGCTGAAGCTCCGGCGGTGAAACCGGTGCGCAAGGTGCCGGCTTTCAACACCGGGCCGCGCAAGCGCAAGCCTTGATCTGACATCGCGCCGGGCCCTTCGCCGGCAAGCCGGCTCCTACCCTTGCGTAGGCGCCGACTTGCCGGCGAAGCTGTTTATGGCTGGCGCCGCAACCACTTCAGCATCCCCAGCCCCGCCTGGCGCCCGCTGGCAAAGCAGGCGGTCAGCAGGTAGCCGCCGGTCGGCGCTTCCCAGTCGAGCATTTCCCCTGCGCAAAACACTCCAGGCAACTGCCGAAGCATCAGGTCGTCGTCCAGGGCTTCAAACATTACGCCGCCGGCGCTGCTGATGGCTTCGTCCAGTGGGCGAGGCTTGATCAGCGTCAGGGGCAGGGCCTTGATGGCTGCCGCCAGGAGCGCCGGATCGTTGAAGCTCTCTGCCGGGGTCAGCTCCCGCAGCAACGCCGCCTTTACCCCCTCGATTCCCAACTGGCCCTGCAAGTGCTTGGCCATGGACCGCGAGCCGCGTGGCTTGGAAAGGGCGACCTGGACCTTGTCCAGGGGCTTGTTCGGTAGCAGGTCGATATGGATCGTCGCCTGCCCGTGCCGGTTGATGGATTCGCGAATCGGCGCCGACAAGGCATAGATCAGGCTGCCCTCGATGCCGCTGGCGGTGATCACGCATTCACCCAGCCGTGGTGCGTCGTCATCAAGGCCGATGGCCACGTTCTTCAGCGGCGCGCCGGCGAATTTGCTGCGCAGCAGCTCTCTCCAGGCGCTGACCTCAAAACCGCAATTGCTCGGTTGCAAGGGGGCGAGCTGCACACCGCGCTGTTCCAGCAGGGGCAGCCAAGCCCCGTCGGAACCCAGGCGTGCCCAACTGCCGCCGCCCAATGCCAGCAGGACCCCATCCGCCCGTACCGCACTTTCACCCTCGGCATGCCGGATGCGCAGGCTGCCGTCGGCATTCCAGCCCAGCCAGCGGTGCCGAGTGTGGATAACGACTCCGGCATCGCGCAGGCGCTTGAGCCAGGCGCGCAGCAGCGGCGCAGCCTTCATGTCGGTAGGAAACACCCGGCCGGAGCTGCCGACAAACGTCTGGATACCCAGCTCATGAATCCACTGGCACAGCGCCTCGGCGCCAAATTCCCGCAGCAACGGGGCGATGTGCGGCGCACGCTCGGCGTAGCGCGAGAGGAAGGCCGGATAGGCTTCGGAGTGGGTGATATTCATGCCACCCACCCCGGCCAGGAGGAATTTTCGGCCCACCGATGGCATGCCGTCGTACAGGTCGACCTGAATCCCGGCCTGGCTCAGTACCTCGGCGGCCATCAGGCCGGCGGGGCCGCCGCCGATAATCGCGACGCGGGAAGTAAGGGTGGGGGACATCAAAAAGCCTAGAAAATGGAAGGGGCGGTTATTGTAAGCAATGCTCGGGAACAGCGCCTGCTGGATGAGTTGCCGGCCAGTGCCGTCTTCATTCAAACGACCTGTACCCATCCGGGTTATTCGACTGCCAACGCCACGTATCCTCCATCATCTCCTTCAAACCGCGTTCTGCCTTCCAGCCCAGGTCGTGCAGTGCCTTGGACGGATCCGACCAGCATTGCGCAATGTCGCCCTGACGGCGTGGGGAGAGGGTGTAGGGAATGGTGCAGCCAGAGGCATCCTCGAATGCCCGGATCATTTCCAGTACTGAGTAACCCACCCCAGTCCCGAGGTTCCAGGCATTTATACCGGTGTGCTGGGAAATGTAGTTCACGGCTGCTATGTGCCCTTTGGCAAGATCAACTACATGAATGTAGTCACGAACACCGGTGCCGTCGGGGGTCGGATAGTCGTTGCCATAGATGGAAAGTCTTTCGAGCTTTCCCACAGCGACACGGCTTATGTAGGGCAATAGGTTTTCCGGCAGGCCGTTTGGGTCTTCGCCCATCAGTCCACTCTGATGTGCGCCCACCGGATTGAAGTAGCGCAACAGGGCGACTGACCAGCGTGGATCGGCGGCTGCCATATCCTGCAGTATCTTCTCTACCATCAACTTGGAGGTGCCATAGGCGTTGGTAGGTGTTCCCAGCGGGCTGCTTTCGACCAGCGGTATCTGCACCGGGTCGCCGTACACTGTGGCAGAGGAACTGAACACCAGGCGGTAGACGCCTGCGCTGGCCATGGCCTGGCACAAGGTGATGCTGCCACTGACGTTATTCTGATAGTAGGGCAAAGGCTGTTTTACGCTCTCTCCGACGGCTTTCAGGCCCGCGAAGTGCAATACCCCATCGATCTCGTGCTGGCTGAAAATACGGTCAAGGATGGCGCGGTCGCAAACATCACCTTCAACAAATACAGGGGCGACACCGGTTATTTGTTGCACGCGCTGTAGCGAGAGCATGGAGCTATTGCACAGGTTATCCAGAACCACCGCCTCATGGCCGGCCTGAAGCAATTCCAGCACCGTGTGTGAGCCGATATACCCTGCACCGCCAGTTATTAAGAACCGCATAGTTATGAGCCTGTTTCAAGTGAGTGCTGACAGTCCGGTCGCAATGTTATCTGGAACTGATAGTGGAAATTGAAAAAATGATACAGCACTGCCAACAGTTTTCTGTGTGAGTTCGTTGCGGGCTCTTTGCTTGAGCAGCACTTCATCCATGTTTTCCAGCTAATAACCAACTACTTGAGCTCTACCCGAAGATAGTAATCTCAGGGTTTAAGGCGAGGTTGTATTCGTCGGTTTTGATCATCACTGTTTTCAATAAACTGTGGTGTTATGGAAAGGTAGTTTTTATATCTGGGTAACTTTTCTGTGGGGGGCGTGCTTGTCGGCGATCAAGTGTAGTTGGAGATGCTTGGGCGTTTCTCGATTGATCTTCTTGAGAAACTCCAGCCACTGCTGATGTTGTCATTCAATACTCCCCATCCCCCTTGAAGCCGGTCCAGGTCTGTGAAAAACGCCAGGGAGGCGGGTCTGCGCCCTGATCAAAAAACAGGCACCGCTCTGCAGGCCTTGCAGAGCAAGGGGCCTAGCGCCTTTCACGCAGGTTATCCACAGGCGGCTCCACAGGGATTGGGGGTAAGACGCTCACAACTGTATGACCATCTGATGTCACTGATCAAAAAACAGGCGATAGCCTTGAGGTCCCGTGGGACAAGGGCTGCAGAGGCTTTCTCCCAGCTTATCCACAAGCGGTTCCACAGTGGATGTGGGTAACGCCTGCGGATGTCAGTAGCACCCTGACGATTCCCAGACCTTCTGGGCACTGTGGTGAAGAATGCCGTGGCGCCGGGCCAGGGCCTGGCGGTCCTTGCTGTAGCCGCCGCCGATCACGCCGACCACCGGGATGTCGCGGCCCAGGCAATGGCGCATGACCCGTTCGTCGCGTTCGGCCACGCCGGCATCGGTGAGTTTGAGGTAGCCCAGGGCGTCGTCCTGATGCACGTCGACCCCAGCGTCGTACAACACCAGGTCCGGCTGGTACAGGGGCAGCAGGTAGTTGAGCGTGTCGTCCACTACGTTCAGGTAGTCGGCGTCGCCCATGCCCATGGGCAGCGGGATATCCCAGTCGCTCTGGGCCTTGCGCGCGGGGAAGTTCTTTTCACAGTGCAACGAGACGGTCACCGCGTCGGCGGTATGTTGCAGGATCCGCGCGGTGCCATCGCCCTGGTGCACATCGCAGTCGAATATCAGCACCCGGCCCACGCGCCCGCTTTCCAGCAGGTAATGGCTGATCACCGCCAGGTCGTTGAAGATGCAGAACCCCGCCGGGTAGTCATAGTGGGCGTGGTGGGTGCCGCCGGCCAGGTGGCAGGCCAGGCCATGTTCCAGTGCCTGTTCGGCGGCCAGCAAGGAGCCGCCGACGGCACGCACCGTGCGCCGGGCCAAGGCTTCGCTCCAGGGCAGGCCAAGGCGCCGCTGGTCCTCCCGGGACAACTCGCCGCTCATGTAGCGTTCGATATAGGCCGGGTCGTGGGCCAGGGCGAGGATTTCTGCCGGGCACAGCTCGGGGCGCAGCAGGTCGGCGTCGCGGGTCAGGCCACTGTCCACCAGGTGATCGCGCAGCAGGCGGAACTTGTCCATGGGGAAGCGGTGTTCCGCCGGGAACTCGGGGCTGTAGTCGTCGTGATAGATCAATGGCAATGGCATGGCATTTTCTTAGAGGAACCCGTGAAGGATCCTACCAGCGATGTAGACTTGCACCCACGGAAACGGAGGGCACTGATGGAGCCGATACTGCAACTCGAAAGCGCGCGCCTGCTGCTGCGTCAATGGCGCGACGATGATTTGCCGGCATTTGCGGCGATGTGTGCCGATCCGCAGGTCATGCGCTACTTTCCGGCGCCCTTGAGCCGTCTGGAAAGCGCGGCGCTGATCGGCCGGGTGCGTGGGCATTTCGCCGAACATGGCTTCGGACTCTGGGCCCTGGAGCGTAAGGATAGCGGTGAGTTCATCGGTTTTACCGGTCTGGGCGTCGTGGGTTTCGAAGCGCCCTTCACGCCGGCGGTGGAGATCGGCTGGCGCCTGGCCCGCGAGCACTGGGGCCTGGGTTACGCCAGTGAGGCCGCCTGGACCGCCCTGCGCTGCGCTTTCGATCGTCTGGCGCTGGAGGAGGTGGTGGCGTTCACGACCCGGACCAATCTGCCGTCGCAGAAGGTCATGCAGGCCATTGGTATGCATCACACCGTCGAGGATGACTTCGAACACCCGAACCTCGCTGGCGATCACCCGCTGCGCGAGCATGTGCTGTACCGCATTACCCGCGAACAATGGTTGGAAACCTTGCATGGATAGCAAGCGCGCACGTTTAGAATGTGCCGATGAGGTGCGACCCCAATTGATTTGACCGCCGCAGCCGAGATTGCGCGGTTTTGCTCTGTGTGAGGAGAGTCTGAATGAGTCATGTGCTGGATGATCTGGTCGATCTGTTGACCCTGGAAGCCATCGAAGAAAACCTGTTTCGCGGTCGCAGCCAGGACCTCGGTTTTCGCCAGCTGTTTGGCGGCCAGGTGCTCGGCCAGTCGTTGTCCGCGGCCAGTCAGACGGTGGAGGAGGCGCGCCATGTGCACTCCATGCACGGCTATTTCCTGCGCCCCGGGGATGCCGCGCTGCCGGTGGTCTACCAGGTGGACCGGGTGCGCGACGGTGGCAGCTTCAGCACCCGGCGAGTGACGGCGATCCAGAAGGGCAATCCGATCTTCACCTGCAGCGCCTCGTTCCAGTACGACGAACAGGGTTTCGAGCACCAGAACAGCATGCCCCAGGTGGTCGGGCCGGAAAACCTGCCATCGGAGCTGGAGATCACCACCCAGCGTGCGCACCTGATTCCCGAGCACATGCGCGAGAAACTGCTGTGCCCCAAGCCCATCGAAGTGCGCCCGGTGACCGAGAAGGACCCCTATAACCCGCAGCCCATGGATCCGGTGAAGTACGTCTGGTTCCGCGCCGACGGCGCCCTGGCCGACAGTCCGGCGCTGCACAAGTACCTGCTGGCCTACGCTTCGGATTTCGGCCTGCTGACCACCTCGATGCTGCCCCACGGCAAGTCGGTGTGGCAGAAGGACATGCAGGTCGCCAGCCTCGACCACGCTCTGTGGTTTCACGCCGACCTGCGCGCTGACGACTGGCTGCTGTATGCCATGGACAGCCCCTGGGCCGGAAACTCCCGGGGCTTCTCCCGGGGCAGCGTGTTCAACCGTGCCGGGCAGTTGGTGGCCTCGGTGACTCAGGAAGGGTTGATCCGCCATCGCAAGGATTGGGCATGAGTCTTTCAGAGATAAAACATTGGGTGTTCGACATGGACGGCACCCTGACCATCGCTGTGCATGATTTCGCGGCGATCCGCGAGGCGCTGTCGATTCCTGCCGAGGATGACATCCTCACACACCTGGCGGCCTTGCCGGCGGACGAATCCGCGGCCAAGCATGCCTGGCTGCTGGAACACGAGCGCGACCTGGCCCAGGGTTCGCGCCCGGCGCCGGGTGCGGTGGAACTGGTGCGGGAACTGGCCGGGCGCGGTTATCGCCTGGGCATCCTCACCCGCAATGCGCGGGAGCTGGCCCATGTGACCCTGGAGGCCATCGGCCTGGCGGACTGCTTTGCCGAGGCCGACGTGCTGGGCCGCGACGAAGCACCGCCCAAGCCCCATCCGGGCGGTTTGCTGAAGCTGGCCGAAGCCTGGGATATCTCGCCGTCACGGATGGTCATGGTGGGGGACTATCGCTTCGACCTGGACTGCGGGCGGGCCGCCGGGACCCGTACGGTGCTGGTCAACCTGCCGGACAACCCCTGGCCGGAGCTGACCGACTGGCATGCCCGGGATTGTGCGCAGTTGCGCGACCTGCTGTCGGCCTGAGGGCTCTGTTCGCCGGCAAGGCTCCCGTCGGAGCCTTGCCGGCGAAAGCGTCTTTCCAGGCAGTGCCTTTCTTTACTTGAACACTGCCGCCTGCCCCTCGGGCGAGGTGAACATCCGGTCACCGTCATGCCCGACCCCGGGCACCTCCACCAGCCGTTGCAGCAAGCCTTGCGGATGACGCCGCACCAGGTAGTCGAAGTAGTTGTGCCCGCGAATCAACCGGTACGCGCCCTGGGTCTCGGCGGCGCAGCTCTTGTCCAGGGCGGGATGGTTGGGATCGGTGTCCTGCTGGCCCAGCAGGTAGGTGATGTCGCGTGTCACGTAGCCCTGTTCAAGCTGCGCCGGGGAATGGCCGCCGGCATAGGCCGGCAGCCGGTTCAGGCCGTACTTCCAATTGTTGAAGCCCGGGCAACTGGCCGGTTCGAATGCCACCGGGCGCCATGCGTCGAAGTAGGCGTAGGACGACGGATTGGCGATCACGTAGCGCAGGCCGATCCCGGCCTTTTCCAGCTCGGGGTGGCTGCCGGTGCTCAGCGCATAGCGCTGCACCACCTGGGCGCCGCCGGAGTGACCGGCGATCACCACTTCCTTGAGTGCCGGAAAACGTTTGCGGTCTTCCAGGCGCTGGAGGATGGCATCGAGCACCGCATAGGAGCTGACGGCCTGCGGGCCCACTGAAGGCTCGCCGGCCATCCAGCCATTGCCCTTCCAGCGCAGTAGCGCGTCTGGCAATTGATGGCGGGCGATGTCGCTCTGGTTGAGAAACTGCGGGGCGATCACCAGGGTTGTTGTGCTTTGCCCGGCCTGCCCGGCAGCGCTTTGCCCACTGTGCAGATACGTCTGGGCGTTGCGCAGCCGGCCGTGAACGATGATCAGGGCCCGCTCTACGCCCGGCAGTGGCTGGCGCCAATCCTGGCTCAGGCCCAGCGCCAGTTGCCCGCCCTCCAGGGGCAGGCGTTGCGGGCTGATGACCTTGACCCCCTGTTCCGCCGCCTGGGCGCCGCAGCCACCCAGGCACAGCAGCAGGACCAGCAAGCGGCGCATCTACAGGCTCCTGGCGCTGAAGGTATCGCACTGGCTGACCTGGCCCTGGCTGAAGCCGGTCTTGAACCAGCGCACTCGCTGCGCCGAGGTGCCGTGGGTGAAGGAGTCCGGCACCACCCGGCCCTGGCCTTGCTGCTGCAGGCGGTCGTCACCGATGGCATTGGCGGCGTTCAGGGCTTCTTCCACATCCCCGGGTTCCAGCCAGTTCAGGCGCTTCTGTGCGTGATAGGCCCAGACCCCGGCAAAGCAGTCGGCCTGCAGCTCCTGGCGTACCAGCAGGCCGCCATCGCCTTGCATCTGCTGGCCCTGCTGGCGCGCGGCCTGGATTTTTGCCGAGACCCCGAGCAGGGTCTGCACGTGGTGCCCGACCTCATGGGCAATCACGTAGGCCTGGGCGAAGTCGCCGGCGGCGGAAAAGCGCTGGGCCATCTCCCGGAAGAAGTCCATGTCCAGGTACACCTGGCGGTCGGCGGGGCAGTAGAAGGGCCCGCTGGCGGAAGTGGCCGCGCCACAGGCGGAATTGACCCGGCCCCGGAACAGGATCAGCTTGGGCGGCTGATACTGGCGGCCGGCTTGCTGGAAGATCTGGCCCCAGGTGTCTTCGGTGTCACCGAGGATGGCGCGGACAAACTCTGCCTGTTCGTCATTGGCCGGTGGTGCCTTGCGTGCCTGGGTGGTGGCCGGCGCTGAAGTCTGCCCGCTCTGCTGGCCCAGCAGTTGCCCGAGGATCTGCAGCGGATCCTGGCCAGTGGCCCAGCCGATGCCGACGATCAGTACGATCGCCGTCAGGCTCAAGCTCTTGCCTCCACCGAACCGCATGCCACCGCCACCGCCGGCGCTGCTGTCATCTCGCGCGTCCACGACGTTGTCGCTGCGCCGGCCTTTTTTCCAAAGCATGGGGGTGTCCTCGTTTTTTCTGCTGGTCAGTGTTGCTGGTGGCTCGAACCGGCGCCAGTCCGGTCGTCAGGGATTTTTCTGCACGCTACCATGGCCCGGTTACGGATCGATCCGATCCAGGTGCATTCGGGGCTCCCTATTGAACATCGATACCCGCATCAAATTCCGTCACTTGGTGTGTTTTCTTGAAATGGCCCGCCAGGGCAGCCTGGCCCGGGCGGCCGATGTCCTGGCGGTGAGCCAGCCGGCGATGTCGAAAACCCTCAAGGAACTGGAAGCGTTGCTGGAGACCCGGCTGTTTGCCAGGAGCAAGGCCGGCCTCAGCCTGACCGAGGCCGGGCGGGCCTTCCTGCGTTATGCCGGGCCTTCGGTGCAGGCCCTGCGGGAAGGTGTCAGCAGCCTGCGCGGCGGTGAGTACGCCGCCGGGCTGGTGCGCATCGGTGTGCTTTCCACGGTGGAAAGCCTGCTGCTGCCGGAGGTGATGCGGCGCCTGCATCAGCGCCATTCGGCGCTGACCGTGAGTGTGCTGACCGGCCCCAGTGCTTACCTGCTGTCGCAATTGCGGGTCGGCGACCTGGACCTGGTGGTGGGGCGCATGACCGAGAGCCCGGAGATCCACGGCCTGAGCTTCGAGCATCTGTACAGCGAATCCATGACCCTGGTGGCCCGCCCGCAGCATCCATTGGCAACCGGCTCTCTGGACCGCGACGCGGTGAGTGCCTATCCCCTGGTGCTGCCCCTGGCCGGCACCAGCATTCGCAAGCACGCCGACAGCCTGTTCATCCAGTGCGGCATTGCCCCGTCGCAGCAGCGCCTGGAAACCCTCTCGGTGGCCCTGAGCCGGCGCTACACCTTGTCCAGCGACGCGCTATGGATCGCGCCGCTGGATGCCGTGCGCCTGGACCTGGCCAATGGTGAACTGCGGGAGCTGGACCTGGGCCTGCGCGAACCCGGTGGCTCGGTGGGGATTTCCAGCAATGCCAGCCTGCCCTTGTCCCTGGCGGCGCAATGGGCGGTGGAGGTGCTCCGG
>Ga0182008_10002547_pt1 | contig 11360 bp, 12 predicted proteins | sample Sormic07211129_1_FD_120482 | JGI IMG/M metagenome (GOLD analysis project Ga0182008, IMG submission 120482) | Rhizosphere microbial communities from Sorghum bicolor, Mead, Nebraska, USA - 072115-129_1 metaG | ecosystem: Host-associated > Plants > Roots > Rhizosphere | place: USA: Nebraska...
ATGAAGATTCCCCATGAAGGTTTGCATGCAAGCTGCACGTTGTCTTGCATACAAGCAATGTAGGCAAGATTCGAAGGGGAGTGTTTGAGGGTATTCCCGGGGCCTGCAGGCGGCAATGCAATGTGTTCTAGGTCATTAAATTCCCAATCATGTCAATAAATCCCCAAACCATGTAAATACATCCGCAAACAGGGGCGGGTGCAAAAAGCACTGCTCTCTGTAGGAAGGTTGCGGGGGCCGTACGACCGCAGCCCCCGCGCGACCTAACATTCATACCCCTGCCAAAGGACGCGCCAGAGAGGAGAGAGACGCAACACGCCGCCTCCGAAGCCCGGCAAGCCCTCGCCGCCCATTGAGGACGTACGTGGAGCACGCGCGAGCCGCCCCGAACACGAAACGAACAGTCGCCTCGGCTATGGAAGTACAGTCGATCAAAGCCCCACTGAGGCCGGTGACGCGTACCCCAGTGAATGCGCGCCATCACCAGTCAGTCGCGCGTATGCGGGCCACTACCGGTCCAGGACTGTCTGCTGCCCTTTGAACTTGGCTGCCGAATGACGGCGGTCGCCCAAAGCCGACCTTAACCCCTTTTTTTGACGAACGGGCCGGTCTACTTTGGAACTTTGCCTCGCCGACATCGTCGATGAAATCAGCACGACTAGGCGAGACGTTCTCGCCTTTCCGCAGGCTCCTGACGGCAGACGATTCGGCCATTATCCCGAGGACGACACCGGGTCGCCTTGTGAACTATTTAACGAATGTGACAAGAGCACATTCTTAGCGGCAAATCCTGAAAACGAACGTGTCACTTCGTGTAGCAGAATCGGGCATATCGACTTCGGCTCACCGAGATACGACATGACTAGCAGAATTTCAGCCGCATCCATCGCCGGCATCCTGCTCTTTTTCAGCGCCGCGGCCGGCGCAGCAGCAGCGCCGAACTTCGTGAACTACGACGTACTGATGGAAGCTTGGCTGAAGCCGGTTCTTATCGCATTGGTTTGCGCTATTGCTCTGTTCGGGTTGTGGAGGCTGATGGCACGGCGACGCCGCGCCAAGGCATTGGCCGCAGTCATCGTGGGCGCAAAGGAGCGGAGTCTGCAGCGGCACACTGAGCGACAGCGCCTCGCGACGCAGTTCTCCGACCTCAACTACTAACTGAATCGAGCAAGCCGAGCTCAAGCTTCGAACCGCCGGGCGAAGATCGCTCCTTTGCCGGCCAGCGAGCTCGCAGACCTTAGGGTGTTCGCGAATTGGACGGTCGTGATGAAGGTCCGCGATTGGCCGACTGGCATCGGTTGCGTCGCTTTGATTCATCGGGAAAGCGAACAGGCAGCGCGAGTGTCCGCTTGAGGCGAGGCGGAAGCGCCGTAACAAGGACGCTGCGGCGCTCTCGGGCCGTGCTCAACTGCTCAATGACTCACTGACTCACCTGCCAGCCATGCCTTTCCGCGGGCATAGAGTTTTTCGACCTCCGGGCCGGTCAGCTGCGGCATGTCGCGCTTCACGGTGTAGCCAATCCCGGTCTGGATGTAAGCGAGGGGCCTGTAGCCCTTGGGGAACTCCGAAAGCTTCGCTTGGTCAATCTCGAGTTTGGCGCCAGGGTCAACTGGGTCGACACGGTCCTTCTCATAGATGGGTTGACGCAGGACGACCCCCCATCGGCCAGCTCGCTTCTCGACGAAATCATAGAAGCGCCCCGTGCAGACGACATCGCACAATACGCCCTGGACGTCACCGCGCTGAGAGATTGTCATCTTGGTTTGAACGATGGCGCGGTCACCTGCCAAGTCGATGGAGGTGCCTCCCAAGAAGTGAAGAATGCTCACCCCCTTCTTCCATCCTTCTTGGGTTACCCGGATGAATTCCTTCGCGGGGCCCTTGGAACCAAGTCGCCATCATCACGCCGTCATCGTGCCACACGGTGGTAAAACGTTCCCAGTCTCCGGCATCGCGCCAGACGGCCCAGTTTTCGATAAGGTCGCGAATGGCCAGGCGGTCAACAAGCTCGTTGCTCATGACAGGTTCCTCGGGTTAGTTTTCACCGGTTGGGCCTCTTCAAACGCTCTGCATATCTCGGGGTATTCAATTGAATCTCGAAAGCTTCGTACAGGGCTTCTTCCGGCCGATGGCGGCCTGCCGTCGCCGAGCCGAGTTCGACCGCGCGCCGCTTCAACTTTGTTTGAAATGGTACTCGAGTACCTCATCATTCAAGGCATCGATGACTCCTGTGGGAACCCAACCGAGATGTCTGTAGAAGCCATGAGATCGAACTCTCGGGTCGGTTGAGCAACCAAGGAAAAGACGCGGGATGTCCATGTTTCTGAACTCATCAACAATCAGACCGAGAAGAGCCTTGCCGATGCCGAGGCCTTCGTATGCCGGTAGCAATGCCAACACGCCGATTTCGCCGGTTCCTCGAATCCCAAAGCAGTAGCCGACTAGCTCCTTGTCGACGAGGCCAACGAATCCGAACAATAGGCCCTCACGGACGTCCGCCTCCCAGCTTTGAGGCGTCACACCGATTGCACTCAGCTGTTCCGGAGAAAAGGCGTTCTCCCGGGTCAAACCTCGCAAAGTAAAGCAGGCGGGCGTGTCTTCGGGAACAGCTTTTCGATAGACAAGGTTCATGGACGCATCTGCCTCTCGGTCTGAAGCATGACGGGCATCAAGCGTCGACGTCTTGATACGACTTGATTTGGCACGCATAGTGGCCCGGCTGCGTTGAATACACAGAATAGGCACGGTGCTTGCGCAGTCGGCCAAGACGGACAGAAAAACCCACTCGTCAGCATTTGCACGCGCCCTCCCACTATCCGGCTGACAGCCCGAGCAAAGCGCCATTCGGACCGACGATAACGCCTTCCGAGTCGCTGTCAGCCTAGCAACTGGGGTGGTCGTCAGTCGGAACTTGGTAGCATTTTGACCGCCGGTCCCACCCCTCGGTTTGCTGAACGCCGCCGACTCATCAAAACTGTGGAGGCGGCCGAGGCGGCACGATGCACACACGCCCGGACCTACCGAATACAGCAGGCCGGCGAGCTCTCGCCCAGCCATGTGGTGACGCAGGCCGAGCTGGATGCCGGCACCAACATCGTCAACACGGCGACGGCCACGGGCAGCGGGGCGACGCCCGACGACGATGACGCGAGCGTGCCGGTGCTGCAGACTCCTGGTCTGAAGATCGACAAAGTGACCGTCTCCGGCGCACAAAGTGGCGATGGCCTGTGCGGTGAGGTCATGCTTTATGAACGGCAGATCCAGCAGCGGCCGAACGCGGCGGGCAAGGGGGCAACCGGCGCGAACGAGGTCGAAGAATCGCTCACCAAGCGCTTCCACTCGGCGCTCGGCTACCGAACACCGAACAAGTTCGAAAGCCGACTGGTCCAGCAAGCGGCTTAGATCTGACTCCCAATGGTCCATTCGCAGGTTCACTCCACGGGCCAGGAGATGCGACAAAGAACTCACGGCCGACGCGATGTGCGCACCACGGCGTGAGGTCGAGCACTCGAACGCGATACCCCCTTTGGGGTGTTGACGAAGGTAATTCTAAAGTGCTCAATCGAATCTTCCCCGAGCGCCTCTGGAAGGTCCGCGATGAAGACGTCGTCCATCATGGCAGTCGTCGCCAGTTGCACGATTCTTCTTGGCTGCGACTTGCAGCCAAGCGTTCTTTTTGTGGCGAGCGGAAGCCCGTACCAAGTGATCCAGCTAACCGACGCCGAAGAGGGATGCCCGCCGCCCCTTCGCGTTTGCTACCTCACCCTGTTGGATGGCGGCACGTCGCGCGGATGCTGGGTCCGCGAGCATGCCTACATCCGCGCCCATTTCAACGATTCGGGTGACCGGCTGATACCTGTGACCGAGTTCCGTCGGACGACGCTCGCCGAGTATCGGAACGCCACCCTGGATGAGGCGGTCACCGCGGATCTTCCCGATGTCAATGCTCCTTCGATCCCACACCCACCCGTCAGTACAAATCTACGCTCCCGGTGAACATCTTCTCCTGCTGCGTCGGAAGTGCTCGAGAGAAGAGCAAAAAGAAAATGGACGCTATCGCTTCATTTCCGCACCCCATATTGGCCGACTGGCTCTTGACCACTACCGGGGTGCGATTGGCAGATGGGGAGTCGATCCTCTATGTGGCGGAGATCACGTACAAGGACAAGCCAGTCTTCCGAATCACCTCCGCCGGCAGCGTGGCAACGGCTGACCTACTTAGCCGGTTCGAAAGATGGGTGGAGGACTACGTCGCAGGTGACCACTCGACCGTGCGGAAAGCCAGTACCGGGTAAAAGTCTTGGCACCACCATTGACCCTTGCGTCGATCGCGGCAACGCCCCTAGACATCCGCACTCAGCCAACGCTCTTTGAGCGACCACTTCCTTGGCAGAACACCCCCCTTTTTCTGCCTCGACAAGGCCTCAATGATTCGTCCCGCCAGTCGTGGCGCGCATGCCGCAGTGAGCGGAAGCGGCTTCATCGAACCGGCAGCCCGGCAGCTGCTACAAGGCGTGGCCCGCGTCCCGGCGCTTGCGACTTTAATGTCTCAGGAGATGGGGTCGGAGCCATGAGCGTCCAGCCGTTCCACCTTGACCCGGAGCGGGCCCGTGCTCCTCAAGAGGCAGTCGGAGATCCAGCGAAGGCGACGCACTCCGCGAGGTTGAGCGCGGCCGGCAGCAGGAATTTTCAAGCGTGTTTCCACGTCCGTCATGGCGGCGATGCCGTCGCCCCTTCGGGCCACGATCGGCGTTGCTGGCGGCAACTAGACCGCCACGAACGACGCAGGCGTCGGCAAGTCGCTGGCAACGGCCTTGCACGGACGACCACCGTGGCGGTGCTCGCGAAGCCAGCGTCCGACCTGGTTGGCATTGATGCCGCACCCGCGCGCCAGACGCGATACCGAGGCGCCTGGCCGCCGACACAGTGCTACCAGTTCCGACTACGCCGCTTCGTCATACACGCTGCGTCCGTCGCTCTTCTGCCCAACCACCAGCCGGCTCTTGAGGTCTTCCAAATCGTCTGTCATTTACGTTCCCGCGTTGATCTACGTGGGAACGTCCTGTCAGTTCAAAAGACCACGGTTCAAGGACGGGGCTTAGTGAGCGCATACCCCCCGGGGCGCGGCAGGCCACGAGGCCATCGCCGAATGGCCGGCCAGCAATCGCAGCGCTCGTGTTGCGCCCGCGCCGAGTGATTCTCGAAGCAGGGCCGGAGTGAATCGATCGGGGAGCCGGCTACGGACGTCCCTGGTCCGGCAAGCTGTAATCGCACACGCCCTGCGGGAAGACCTGCTTGAGCTTCGCGACAGACCCGGGGTCGGGCGCCCACGGTTCATAGGTGCCATCGTGCAGCGCCGCGTCCACGCTCTTCAGCGCGCATTTATAGATCCCGCCTTCAAGCGGCGCGCCGGCGACGATGCGCGAGGTGCTGAACAGGGGGAATGCGAGCGTGCAGGCTCCCTTCGGCTTGTTGTCGAGGATCCCGTCCCAGACGTTGGGTCCTGAAGCGATGAGATTGCCGTAGACGTCGAAGCAACTGTCCACGGCAGCGACCGGCCGATTTTTGGCGATGCCCAGGTCCGGGTGAGCGCGGATGTTGGCCATCCACTCATCCATGACATCAACCGAAGCGAAGCTTTTCTCCACCTGCGGCACGCCGCGCCTCGTGTCCGTGAACCAGATCACAAGATGATCGCTGGTCCCCATCTTCTTCAGCACGCGCTGGCGTATCGCGAAAGACTGGTGCGCGTTGTGCATGTTGACCTCACGCTCGAGGTACGGTCGGCTGTCGATGGTGGGCAGCGGCATGTCGCCGCTGAACACGAGCCCTTTGGTGTAAGCCGCGCGCATGGCGTTGAGGTTGCCCTCGGTGCGCGGCGCTGGAACGTCCTCGGCCGGGGCGAGTGTCATGTTGCGCCGGCTCCAGGGGTCGAACAGCGCCGGGTTTGCGACAGCCATGGCAGGCGTGATGCCGGGAAACAGCGGAAATCCCTCCTGCACCATGTCCTTGGGCTGCTTCCAGCCGCCCACCTTGAAGTTGACGTCGAGGAACTCCGCCGGCGTGATCCGGCCTTCCTTCAACGACTTCAAGCCGTACTGGACGCCGATGTTGTCCCACGTATGGAGCGCATAACCGTCGTCACCAACGCCGTAGATGTTGCGTGCGTCATCGAAGTGCGTCCACTTGATGGCGAGGATGTCGCTCTGCGGAACGTAGTTGCCCGAGTTGTCGGCGCGCCCGAACCACGGGTTCATCACCAGCGGAAACAGGCCGCGCCACCCTTTGACGCACTCGGTGGAGCCGGTGGTCATGCTCGGTCCGTTCAGCCCGATCAACGGCTTCACCGCTGACATCGGATCAATCACCGCCGGCTCGCCGTTCATGCCCACCAGCAACGTGCGGTTCTTCACATCACTCCACCGCACGTTGTTCCGGTCGGTCACGTCCATATAGTGCTCGAGCAGCTCGCAATCGCCGACGTTGGTCACCTGCGACACCATGTCAGGAAAGGACTGCACCGGCAGCGCCGCGTCCAGGACACCCGGGTGGTTCTGCGCCAGGATGTACTGCGCGATCGCGCCGCCCGAGGCACCCAGGCCCACGGTGTACATCGGCACGCCGTAGCGTTCGATGAAGCGCTCCTTGGCCATCATCGCGGTCTCGTCGGCCAACCGCAGGTTGTAGTGGGTGTTGGTGTTGTTGCCGCTCGTGTGCGCGATGGCGTAGCCCCGCTTCAGCAGTTCAATGTCGAGCGAACGGCCATGCACGGTGCCTTGCGAATGACCGACCGCCACCCCGCCCTGGAAGTAATAGTTGAGCCGGCCGTTCCACAGGCTCGTGTCCGGGTGGGCCGGATCGTCCCCATGCGGCGCAAGCATCGCGAAGCTGTAGAGGAAGCGATTGACGGTGCCGACTTCACGACGCACGATGAAGTCCACCGTGCGCCCGTCTGGCAATGTCACCTTCGACATGTCGGCCGGCACTGTTTCGCCAGGGGGCAGGAATTTCCAGGTGATGTCGGTCGCCAAGTACAAATAGGTCACGAAGCTGTCGATGGCGCAGTCGCGGCTGTAACCGGCGATGACGCCCCCTGCGCCGAGCACTGCGTAGCCGGGCGGGGTGGCCGAGTCGACCTTTGGCTGCAAGCCGAACTGGTTTGTGGTGCAAACGAAGGGATGCTGGTGAGGGCCCGAGAACATCGGCCCCTCGATCGGGTAGTTGGTGAGGCGGATCGAATCCGCGATGATGGGAGTGTGCGCAAGGCGGACTTCGAGTTTGTTGTCCCCGACACTGAAGCCGCTGACTACGCCCTCCAGCCGCGAACCGAGCGAGACCAGCGGCTGCGATGTCTTCTGGCCGTTGATCCAGATCTCCAGGTTGGGGTGCAAGCCGGGCGGCGCCAATACCTCGATGCGCGCATCGCCACCCGATACCCACTGCGGTGCACTCGACAGGAGGCGAATCAACACCGGCAGCAGCTTTTCGTTGCGAACGTCCTCGGTTTTCGTGTCAAGCGCTTGTGCATTGCCTGCGGCTTGCGCCGGTGTCGACGAGGGTTTCATAGACGACGACGCCAACCCGGACGGATCGGTACTTCCACCGCCGCACGATGCGACGGACAACGCCATGAGCAGCGGCCACGCAAAGCGTCGCCGGCTCGATTCAAGCCGCGTGTTGTTCATGAGCTTCTCCACGCCGAATGCAATCCTGCACTTGCAGTGTGAGCCGGGTATTCGAAAGTTCAAGGCCAATTTCACGAATGCCAGAGTCCCAGGGCGCGAAGGATGAACTCAGACCGATGGCCGCTTTCGCATAGCGCCAACCAGCGCTTCAGGGCCGGTCCGGTTCGGTGCCATCACTCGTCGTTCCAGCAAGGACTGGGCTCTGAGGTGCAGTGAGAGCGCGGGTCCTTGCGTACGCTCATGAGGAAAGGAATAGCCGAATGTGGCCAGGTTTTGCTTGAGGCACGGAAGGGCCTCGAGGGAACTACGAACGTAAACGATTGACGTGCTCGAAAGCGGGCCGTCGCGAACGAATGACCGGCGGTTCCAGTTGGAGGTCTAAGCTCGAACGCGTGCTCTAGACTGGTTGCCGCCGGTCGAATTTCTGAGGCGAACGACGCACAAGCCTAAACAATAGCAGCCCATCAGGGGATTTCATGCGTGGCGTCCGCTAACCAACTCAGTGCTGGCCGATCACGGCCCGCTGCAGCTGAAAAGCAGGTTCATTCAACGACGCGGGTAGCGAGGGTGAGGAGCTCCGGGGGGATTGGCAGGCCAATGCGCTTGGCAGTCTTCAGATTGATGATGAAGTCTCGGCGATCGATGACCTCAACTGGGAGGTCCGCCGGCTTGGCTCCCTTGAGGATGCGATCCACATAGACGGGCACACGTGGCCAAGCGTCGTCTACCTTGGTTCCAAAGCTCAGCAGGCCGCCGGCGTCGGCAGAGCCGGCGGAGAACATGGTGGGTATGCGCTGAGCGGCCGCTGCGTCGGCTATTTGCTTGCGGTGAAACAGGGTCACCGGTACTTCTAGGACGAGCAAGGCATCCGCCCTTGCTGCGGCCATGGCGTCAAAAGCGCCTTGCGTTTCGGGCGTTGGGCCTCGCAGCTTCAGGACCCGGGCCTCGATCCCGAGGGCTTCTGCAGCAGCGATATTGGTTCGGTCGATGGGTGCCAGGCCGCTTGCGTCGGCACCAGGGATGTCCGCGTCGCTCAGGATGGCGAGTCGCTTCATGTCGGGGAGCAGCTTCTTGATGAGCTCGACCTGGCGCTTGGGCTGAGTCGGATCATGATTGGTGATGCCAGTGGCGTTCGCACCCGGGCGCTCCATTGACGACACCCAGCCTACGGCGATGGGGTCAGCCACCACGGCGAAGATGATCGGCAACTGCTTGGTGGCGCTGAGCGCGGCGGTCGTTGGTGGACCGCCGAAGGTGGCGATCGCGTCCACTTTCGCTTCCACCAGTTCCGCGGCTAGGCCGGGGAGGCGGTCGAGCTTGCCTTCGGCGTAGCGACCTTCCAGGACGACGTTCTCGCCCTCGACATAGCCAAGTTGGGAGAAGCCTTTGCGCACGGCCTCGACGGCGGGATTGTTGGCGGCTGCGCCGTTCAGGAGAAGCCCGATCCTGGGTGGTGGGCCATTGGTCTGGGCGGCGGCGAGGCGAGAGGCTAGCGGGGTTGCCAGAAAGGTGCCTGTAGCGGCTGCAGTGACAGCAAATCTCCTGCGATCCATAGTCTGCCCCTGGTTGTGCTTCAGTTGTGCTGTCGGTTCCATTGGCGGGGGTCGATCGGCGCCTGAGCTACGGGCCGCATGGTCGGTTTTGCCAACGAGGCCGTCAACCCCCATCCTGAGGAGGGTTGAAAGGGATTTGGAAGAGCAGGTACGCGGAAGTCCAGGAGGAGTCGAAGATCGTTGAGACGACTTCCCCGGATTCCTAGCGAAGTGTCGTTTGTCGCTCCTCGGGCCGCAATGCAGCGAGTCCAGGCGGAAGTGCGAAGTGGCATGATCGACCGGTTGAATCCGCAGCCAGAGACCTGCCACTCCAGGTCGCAGGAGCAAGGACCTCAGGGGGCCCAGACTTCCACTCCGGCCACGTCAAATGCGCCCACTCGAACTGTCTTCGAAACCGGGTTGGCGAAGTCGCTGAGGGGGTAAGGCTCGGGCGATGTCCGAAGTACTTTGGGACCGGTCGTAGATTCTGAGATGGTCGTGGCGCCTGAATGACAGGACTCTGCGTCACACCGTGAGTTCGTCGGGCGGCAGGGAAAGACAGCAAGCGCTGCACACCCGCCGGACGATGGGTGCAGGTGGAGGGCAGGGGAGGGCCCGTTGCCGTCATTCCGAACGCTCCAAAGCGGTCGTTCGGCGTAGTGGGTGGTGACTGCGCACTGATACTCTTCGTTTCGCGCGCAGTTCGACATCGCCGGAGAAGAGCCTTCGGTGCGTGCGACGGGTCCCACGCCGCTACACTCTCGATTTCATGCATAGCCGCCACATCCATCGCTGCATGACCACGTTCGCTGTGGTCATCTCGCTGCTGTTCTCACAGCTGGCGCTGGCGAGCTACGTCTGCCCCGGCATGACCGACGCAGATGCGATGGCAGAAATGATGGCTGCCGGTGAACCCTGCGAGGGCATGGATTCGGCACAGCCCGTGCTCTGTCATCAGCATGCTGCCGACATGAAATTGTCGTTCGAGCAGGTCAAGGTCGCCGCGCCATCGCTTCCGGCGGTCATCCAGGTGCTGGTCGTCCCGCTTGTCCTCGAGGTGCAGCTTTCAGCGGCAGCTCCGGTCGGCCCGAGCCCGGAGCTCAGACCGCCCCCCGACCCCCTCTTTCTCTCCACGCTCAGACTCCGAGTCTGAAATCTCCGTCGACTGAACGGCGCTGGTGCGGCTTGCCCGCTCACCAGCTGTGTTGCCATTTGTCCTCGGAGTTTCCATGCAACCCCCATTCCCGCGTGCGGCCGCCCTGGCCGCCGCACTGCTGCCCTCTTTGGTGGGCGCGGCGCCCCTCACCCTCGAGGCCGCCCTCGACCAAGCCGTCCAGCGCTCCGAGTCGGCTCGCGCAGCGCGAGCCGGCGCCTCGAGCGCATCCGAACTTGCCCACGCGACGGGCCAGCTTCCGGACCCCACGTTGCGAGCCGGCATCGAAAACCTGCCGGTGACCGGACCGGACCGCTTTAGCACCACACGCGACCCGATGACGATGAAGCGCATCGGCATCAGCCAGGAATGGCTGTCGAGCGACAAGCGGAAGGCTCGCCGGGCGGCGGCCGAAGCGATGGTCGCAAGAGAGAGCATCCAGACACGCGCCGCGGTTGCCGAAACCCGGCTGAACACGGCGCTCGCCTACCTCGACGCCTACTACGCGGGCGAGGCTTTGAAGCTCACAACGCTCGTGGAGCACCACGCTCATGAGGAGTTCGAGGCAGCACGCGCCCGATTGGCTTCGCCCGCCGGAAGCAGCCAGGAAACGCTCGCCCTCGCCGGTGCGCGTGGTTCGGCCGAAGACGAGTCGGCCGAGGTTCGTCAGCTGCAGAGCGCGGCTCAAGTCACGCTCCAGCGCTGGGTCGGTGTCGACGCCGACGAATTGGCGCCCATCGCCGAGGTTTCCTTGCCGACGGAGCAGGCCTACGTCGCGGCCAATCCAGTCGTCCTCGCAAAGCAGTTCGACATCGACGTGGCCACGCGAGCAGCCGCGGTCGCAGCCTCGGAGCGCAAGCCGAACTGGACCTGGGAGGTTTCATACGGGCAGCGCACGGGCTATTCGGACATGGCGACTTTCGGCGTGAGCATCCCGCTTCAGGTCGCTCCGTCCGAGCGCCAGGACCGCGAGACCGCGGCGAAGCTCGC
>Ga0182008_10002548_pt1 | contig 11356 bp, 10 predicted proteins | sample Sormic07211129_1_FD_120482 | JGI IMG/M metagenome (GOLD analysis project Ga0182008, IMG submission 120482) | Rhizosphere microbial communities from Sorghum bicolor, Mead, Nebraska, USA - 072115-129_1 metaG | ecosystem: Host-associated > Plants > Roots > Rhizosphere | place: USA: Nebraska...
AGGTTGCCGCCGGAGCCCGGCTTGTTGTCGATGATGATCGACCAGCCATTGGACACGGCGACCTTGTTGGCGACCTCGCGCGCGATCAGGTCGGTGCCGCCGCCGGCGGGGAACGGCACGATGAGCTTGATGGCTCGCGAGGGATAGGCGGCCTGGGCCGACACCGAGGGCGAATGCGCCAGCAGCATCGCTGCGGCGACGAGGCCGGTGGCGGCTGTGAAGCCGGAGAGGCGGCGCGAGGCCGTGGCGGGGAAAGCGCGGTGCTGCATTTCTTGTCTCCATTTCGGCCCGCTTCGCCTGATTGCGAGCGGTGCCTTCAGTGGAGGCGAGTATTCGCCGCGGCGCCCATTCAGTCCAATCGATAGTTTTTTAAGATCGATAGATCTGACTTGGGGTATCAAGCCGCCGGTGCGACGGCGTATTTCGCCAGCAGGTCGATCAGGCGCTGCGCCGCGGGGGAGATGTATCCGCTGTCCCGGTAGGTCACGACCATGCGGCGGCGCATGGTCGTGGCGGGGAGCTTCACTTCGCGCAGCGCGGCGCCCGATCGTCCGGCCTGGAGGTGCAGCCGCGAGATGAAGCTCAGTAGGCCGGTCTCGCCGATCAGGCTGGGAAGCATCAGCAGCATCGTGCTTTCGACCTGCACCAGGGGACGGGGGAGGCGGTGCCGATCGAAGGTCTGGTCGAGCCAGTCCCGGGTCGGCGCGCCAGGGGGCTGCAACACCCACCGATGGCCTGTCAGGTCCTTCAACCCGGGCTTCGACTTCTCGAAGATCGCGTGCGACTCGGCAGCGGCCACAACGATCACGTCTTCAGCCAGGTATTGGGAGGCGAACCCGGCTTCCGCGGGAACCTCGGTCGCGACCATCAGGTCGATGTCGCCGGCGCGAAGCAGCGGCTTCAGGACGTCGACCAGCGCCACCGTGGTTCGCAAGGTGACGCCGGGGGCCTCGCGCATCAGGTCGCGGGCGGCGGGGGGCAGGAGAAACTGCGCGGCCGTCGGCACGATGCCGACCTTGATGTTCCCGGTCAGGCCGCGGCCGATGTCGCCGATCTCGCGGCGCGCGCTCTCGACGTCGAAACGCGTGCGCTGTGCCCACTTGAGGAGGGCCTTGCCGGCCGCGGTAAGCCGGATGCCGCGCCCCGTCTTCTCGAACAAGGCGGCGCCGCATGCTTCCTCCAGGCGCCGCACGCAGCTCGTCAGCGCGGGCTGCGTGCGGTGCAGACGCTCGGCCGCGCGCCCCAGGTGCTCGAGCTCGGCAATGACTTCGAAATACTGAAGGTCGCGCAGGTCCAGGATGAGGCTCCGTCGGGTTGAGGGTGATCGCGCGGAACACTGTAGTGCACCGGCTGCACCCGTCTTGACCGGAAATAATCATTCGACTATTCTCGAACAATGGAATCAAAAGAAGTCGTTCAAGCACTGGCGGCCCTTGCGCACCCGTTGCGCCTCGAAGTGTTTCGGGCGCTGGTCGTGGCCGGGCAGAGCGGTCTCACGCCGGGCGTCATCCAGGAGGCACTGGGCGTCGCTCCGGCGACGCTCTCTTTTCATCTGAAGGAGCTGGCGGGGTCGGGCCTGGTGACGCAAGAGCGTGCCAGCCGCCACCTCATCTATCGCGCCGCTTACGACAACATGAACGCGTTGCTTGGCTACCTCACCGACAACTGCTGCCAGGGTGCCGCCTGCGCGGTGGAGACGGCCGCCGATGCCTGCAAGTGCTGACACCGCCATGACCCTCAACGTACTCATCCTCTGTACCCACAACTCGGCGCGCAGCGTGCTGTCCGAGGCCATGCTCAACCACTGGGCCCAGCTGCTCGGCAAAGACGTGCGAGCGTTCAGCGCGGGCAGCGCACCGAGCGGCCGCATCAATCCTCAGGCGCTGGTGGCGCTCCAGAACGCGGGCATCGACGTCCAGGGCTATCGAAGCAAGAGCTGGGACGAATTCACCGGGGACTCGGCACCGCGGATGCACATCGTCATCACCGTGTGCGACAGCGCCGCGGCCGAGCAGTGCCCCTATTGGCCGGGCAGTCCGGTGAAGGTCCATTGGGGCTACCCGGACCCGTCCAATGCGCCCGAAGCCGACAAGGCCGCCGCATTCGAACTCACGCGCCAGGCCATCGGCTACCGCATGCTGCAACTGCTGTCGCTGCCGCTCGCCGACCTGGGACAGGCCGAGTTGCAGGGCGCGCTCACCCGCATTTCGAAGAACTGATGACCACCTCCACCCTCGCCGCGGCGGCACCCGCCAAGCCCGCCATCGGCTTCTTCGAGCGCTACCTGACAGTATGGGTCGCCCTGTGCATCGTTGTCGGCATCGCCCTCGGCCAACTGCTGCCCGGCGTTTCCAAGGCGGTCGCCAGCCTCGAAGTGGCGAAGGTCAACGTCCCGGTGGGCCTGCTCATCTGGGTGATGATCATTCCGATGCTGCTGAAGATCGACTTCGGTGCCCTCGGCCAGGTCGCTTCGCACTGGCGCGGCATCGGCGTCACGCTGTTCATCAACTGGGCGGTCAAGCCGTTCTCGATGGCGCTGCTCGGCTGGATCTTCATCCGCCATGTCTTCGCGCCCCATCTGCCCGCCGAGCAGCTCGACAGCTACGTCGCCGGGCTCATCCTGCTCGCCGCCGCGCCGTGCACGGCCATGGTGTTCGTGTGGAGCCAGCTCTGCAAGGGCGACCCGTACTTCACGCTGTCGCAGGTCGCCCTGAACGACGCCATCATGGTGGTGGCCTTCGCCCCCATCGTCGCGCTGCTGCTCGGCCTTTCCTCCATCACGGTTCCATGGGACACGCTGCTCGTTTCGGTGGGCCTCTACATCGTGGTGCCGGTGGTCATCTCGCAGCTCTGGCGCAAGGCGCTGCTGCGCCGCGGCGTCGGGCATTTCCAGGCCGTGGCCGCCAGGCTGGGCCCGCTGTCCATCTCGGCGCTGCTGCTGACCCTGGTCCTGCTGTTCGCCTTCCAGGGCGAGGCCATCCTGGACCAGCCCCTGGTCATCGCGCTGCTGGCGGTGCCGATCCTGGTCCAGGTGGTCTTCAACTCGGGTCTTGCCTACCTGCTCAACAGAAAGCTTGGGGTGAAGCACTGCGTGGCCGGACCCTCGGCGCTGATCGGGGCGAGCAACTTCTTCGAACTGGCGGTGGCCACGGCCATCAGCCTCTTCGGCTTCCAGTCCGGCGCTGCGCTGGCCACCGTGGTCGGCGTTCTCATCGAGGTGCCCGTGATGCTCGCGGTCGTCGCGGTGGTGAACCGTACCCAGGGCTGGTACGAAGCCGGGCAAGCTGCATGCTGAAACCCGACGATATGTACGACGCCATCTTCCCTGCGCTCGATGCCGAACTGCTCGACCCGCCGACGCCCGAGCGCCTTGGCATGCGCGAACCCTCGCGCCACAAGCCGCGATTCCTGATGCTCTATGGCTCCCTGCGCGAACGCTCCTACAGCCGCTTGGTCACCTTCGAGGCGGCCCGGCTGCTGGAGGCCATGGGCGGCGAGGTCAGGATCTTCGACCCCGCCGGCCTGCCGCTGCCGGACAGCGAGCCCGACAGTCACCCCAAGGTCCAGGAACTGCGTGAGCTCGCCCGGTGGGCTGAGGGCATGGTCTGGACCTCCCCGGAGCGCCACGGCGCGATGACCGGCATCATGAAGACCCAGATCGACTGGATTCCATTGGCCCTGGGCGCCGTGCGCCCCACGCAGGGCAAGACACTGGCTGTCATGCAGGTCTCCGGAGGCTCGCAATCCTTCAACGCGGTGAACCAGATGCGCGTGCTCGGGCGCTGGATGCGCATGCTGACCATCCCCAACCAGTCGTCGGTCGCCAAGGCTTTCCTGGAGTTCGACGAGGCTGGGCGGATGAAGCCGTCGAGCTACTACGACCGGATCGTGGACGTGATGGAAGAGCTCTTCAAGTTCACGCTGCTGACGCGCGACGTCAGCAGCTATCTGGTCGATCGGTACAGCGAACGGAAGGAGAGCGCTGTGGCGCTTGCTTCCCGTGTCGATCAGCGGTCGATCTGAGGCGCATGGCACCCTTGGACTCGGAGCGGCAGTCCGGTTTCGACCCGGCCGCCCTGGCTTCCGCGCGTCAAGATCAGTATTGACTTCCGTCGATAGGCGGCGCAACGTTCGCCCTGCCTTTTTTCCTTCGGAACGAGAGGCCACACATCACATGCCACCGCTCTTCAGCCGGATTGCCAACTGGGTCGTTCAACGAAACGATTCGCCCACGTTTCTTGCATGCGCCCTTCTTGCAGTGGGCGCGTGGATAGCTTTCTGGTTCAGCGAGTAAGCGCCCTTCGTGCAATGCATCAGACGCCCGCTTCCCGCTATGACGGTCTCAGCCAAGTCCTCCACTGGCTCACGGCCATCATCGTGACCGTTGCGTTCATCCTCGGCCCGGGTGGCTTCGGTCGACTGATGCGCCAAGGGGTGGACCCGGCGACTCGAAACGACATCGTGTGGCACGAATCCCTGGGGATTCTCGTATTGGTGCTGACCATGCTGCGCCTGGCATGGATGGCGCTGCGCCCGGCCGCACCGCAACTTCAGATGGCCAGGTGGATGTATCTGGCGGCCAAGCTCGTGAGGATCGCGCTGTGGGTGCTGCTCATCGCGTTGCCCGTCACTGCGTTGTTGGCCCTGGGCAGCGAAGGCCATCCCCTGACGCTCCTGGGGGGCGTGCGCATCGACCGGATGCCCTTCATCGCAGAATCCCGCGTCGCTGGTCTGGCCGACTGGGGTGAAGTGCACCAATTCCTGGGCGACTCCATCATGTGGCTCGCCGGCCTGCACGCCATTGCCGCCATCCTCCATCATGTGGTGCTCAAGGACGGGGTGCTCGTGGCGATGCTGCCCCGAGGTAGATCCCCCAACCGAGAAGCCTGAGCGCAAAGGCCGGAGCATGAGCGTTCGACGGCAGACCTACTTCGAAGCACCGCCGGCGGCGCTGAGCTTGGCATGCGCCTGTTCGACGGTGAAGCTCGCTGCTTTCTGCCTCGGCGGAAACTCCTTGAAGGTCTCCATGAACGCACCGACGACCGCCTGGGCCGTGAACATGCGATAGCCCTTCGACATGAACCAGTCGTAGTAGGTGTTGGAGGTTACGTCGGCGCGCTCCAGCGGGTCGGTGCGCAGGTTGAAGCACTTGGGCGTGCGCAACACGGTAAACGGGTCCATCCAGATCTTCAGCGTGCCCTCGGTGCGCTGTTCCATGAAGACGAACTTCCAGTTCTTCATGCGCACGGCGACGAGGTTGGAGTCGTCGTCGAAGTACATGAACCCTTCGCGGGGGCTCTTCACTCCCTCGGTGGTGAGGAAAGGCAGCAGGTTGTAGCCATCGAGATGCACCTTGAACGTCTTGCCGGCTGCTGCGTGGCCCTTCTTGCACTTCTCGACGATTTCCGGCTCGCCTGCCATCGCGAGAAAGGTCGGCAGCCAGTCGTGGTGCTGCACGATGTCGTTGGACACCACCCCGGCCGGAATCCTGCCGGGCCAGCGCACCAGCAATGGAATGCGGAACGCGCCTTCCCAGTTCGTGTCCTTTTCGCTGCGAAACGGCGTCATGCCCGCGTCCGGCCAGGAGTTCATGTGAGGACCGTTGTCGGTCGAATACATGACGAAGGTGTCTTCGGCAAGGTCGAGTTCATCCAGCAGATCGAGCAGTCGGCCGACGTGCCGATCGTGGTCGATCATGGTGTCGTGATAGGTGGATTGGCTTTCGCCTGCCTGACCGACGCTCTTGGGCTTCGGATGCGTGCGGAAATGCATGTGGGTGGTGTTGACCCAGCAGAAGAAGGGCTGTTCGCCTTCGGCCTGTCGCCGGATGTAGTCTTCGGCCCCGGACACGATCTCGTCGTCGATCGTCTGCATGCGCTTGCGCGTAAGCGGGCCGGTGTCCTTGATCTTCTGCTTGCCGACCCGGCCCCAGCGGGGTTGATCGGTCTTGTCGTCCTTGTCGGTGGCCTGGCACTTGAGTACGCCGCGTGGAAGATACCTGGCGCGGAATCTCGGATCCGTCGGGTAGTCGGGATCCTCGGGATCTTCCTCGGCGTTCAGGTGATACAGGTTGCCGAAGAACTCGTCGAAGCCATGCACGGTGGGCAGGTACTTGTTCATGTCGCCCAGGTGGTTCTTTCCGAACTGCGCGGTGGCATAGCCCTCTGCTTTCAACAGCTCGGCAATGGTCGGGTCTTCAGCCTGCAGACCGACGTCGGCGCCCGGCATGCCGACCTTGGACAGGCCGGTGCGGTGCACGCTCTGACCCGTAATGAAGGATGACCTCCCGGCCGTGCAACTCTGCTCGCCATACGAGTCGGTGAACATCATCCCTTCTCTCGCAAGTCGGTCGATGTTGGGCGTCCTGTAGCCCATCACCCCATGGCTGTAGCAAGACAGGTTGTAGATCCCGATGTCGTCGCCCCAGATCACCAGAATGTTGGGTCTCCGCGTCTTGGCGAGCTGCTTTTTTGAGGCCACAAGGACTCCTTGTTGGGTAAAACCTGGAGAGTGCGCAAGAGTTGCCAGCGGCGCACTTGTACTTGTGGGCAGGAAGGCTTGCACTTTGGTGCAAGGGGTGCGCTGCGTCCAGCGATTGCCACGCGCGCTTGATTTGGCAAAAGACCCCCGGCCGCTGCGGGTCTTTGCACTTCCGGAAGCCTCCGAACTCCTGCAAAATAGCACGACCGTTCGTTTTATTCCTCCCGATCCCCCCGATGTCCGACACCGCCGTCCCCGCCAAGCCTTCCCGCGCGCCCGCCAAGGGTCAGCAGACCAAGGCCGTCATCATCGACGCGGCGCTCAATCTCGCGGCCCAGATCGGGCTCGAAGGCCTGTCGATCGGCGCCCTGGCCGAGGTCACGCAGATGAGCAAGTCGGGCGTCTTCGCCCATTTCGGCTCGCGGGAAGAACTGCAGATCTCGGTGGTGCGCGAATACCACCAGCGCTTCGAGCAGGAAGTGTTCTACCCCGCCATGAGCACCCCGCGCGGCCTGCCGCGGCTGCGCGCGATGTTCGCCAACTGGATGAAGCGCACCTCGGCCGAGATCGATTCGGGCTGCATCTACATCAGCGGCGCGGTCGAGTTCGACGACCGCCCGGGCCCCGTGCGCGACGCTCTGGCCGACTCGGTCAACACCTGGCTGGCCGCCATGTACCGGGCCGTGCTGCAGGCCCAGACCGAAGGCCACCTGCGCGCCGACGCCGACGCCAAGCAGATCGCCTTCGAGATCCATGCGCTGATCCTGGCCCTGCACTACGAAGCCCGCTTCCTGCGCTCGCCCGACTCGCTGGCTCGCGCCAACGCCGGCTTCGACAACATCCTTGCGCGCAGCGCCACCGACACTGCGCCGGCCGCCAAGACCCCCGCGGCCCGCCGCCTCAAGACCGTGCGCTGAGGCGCGCGGACGACCACTTTCGTTTTTCCTTTTTTTCTTCTCTTCATCTTTCCGGAGACCCACCGATGCCCGCCTACACCCCGCCCCTGCGCGACATGCAGTTCGTGATGCACGAAGTGTTCAACATCACCGACGAACTCAAGGTGATGCCCAAGCACGCCGAGGTCGATGCGGACACGATCAACGCGATCCTCGAGGAAGGCGGCAAGTTCGCCTCCGAAGTCACCTTCCCGCTCAACATCGGCGGCGACGAAGAAGGCTGCGTGCTCGACAAGACCACGCACGAGGTGAAGACCCCCAAGGGCTTCAAGGATGCCTACGCCAAATTCGTCGAAGGCGGCTGGGCCGCGCTGTCCTGCGACCCGGCCTACGGCGGCCAGGGCCTGCCCTATGTGGTCAACCAGTGCGTCTACGAGATGCTCAACTCGGCCAACCAGGCCTGGACCATGTACCCGGGCCTGTCGCACGGCGCCTACGAGGCGCTGGCCGCGCACGGCACCGACGAGCAGAAGAAGACCTACCTGCCCAAGCTCACCTCGGGCGAGTGGACCGGCACCATGTGCCTGACCGAACCCCATTGCGGCACCGACCTCGGCCTGCTGCGCACCAAGGCCGAACCGCAGGCCGACGGCACCTACAAGATCACCGGCAACAAGATATTCATCTCGGCCGGCGAGCACGACATGGCCGGCAACATCATCCACCTGGTGCTGGCCCGCCTGCCGGACGCGCCCAAGGGCAGCAAGGGTATCAGCCTGTTCGTGGTGCCGAAGTTCAACGTCAACGCCGACGGTTCGCTCGGCAGCCGCAACGGCATCTTCTGCGCCGGCCTCGAGCACAAGATGGGCATCCACGGCAATGCCACCGCGCAGATCGTGATCGAAGGCGCCATCGGCACCATGGTCGGCCAGCCCAACAAGGGCCTGGCGGCGATGTTCGTGATGATGAACGCGGCCCGCCTGGGCGTCGGCAACCAGTCGCTGGGCCTGACCGAAGTCGCCTTCCAGAACGCGCTGGCCTATGCCAAGGACCGCACCCAGATGCGCTCGCTGTCGGGCGTCAAGGCCAAGGACAAGGACGCCGATCCGATCATCGTCCACCCCGACGTGCGCAAGATGCTGATGACCGCCAAGGCCTACGCCGAAGGCGGCCGCGCGATGGCGATCTACTGCACCTTGCTGCTCGACAAGGAGCACAACCACCCCGACGAGAAGGTGCGCAAGGACTCGGGCGAGATCGTCGCCCTGCTGACGCCGATCGTGAAGGCCTTCCTGACCGACAACGGCCACACCGCGACCAACGCCTGCATGCAGGTCTTCGGCGGCCACGGCTTCATCAAGGAATGGGGCATGGAGCAGTTCGTGCGCGACAACCGCATCAACATGATCTATGAAGGCACCAACACCATCCAGTCGCTGGACCTGCTGGGCCGCAAGATCCTCGGCAACAACGGCGCGACCCTGAAGAAGTTCGGCAAGCTGGTCGGCAAGCTGGTCGAGGAAGAGGGCGTCAACGAGAAGATGAGCGAGTTCATCACGCCGGTGGCGGTGCTGGGCGAGCAGCTCACCAAGTTCACGACCGAGATCGGCTTCAAGGGCTTCCAGAACCCCGACGAGGTCGGCGCCGCCGCGGTGGACTACCTGCGGGTCGCGGGCCACTTCGTGTTCGGCTACATGTTCGCGCTGATGGCGCGCACCGCGCTGCGCCAGATCGCGGCCGGCAACACCGACCCGTTCTACGTCGCCAAGCTCCAGACCGCGCGCTTCTACTTCGCCAAGCTGTTCCCCGAGACCGCGACGCTGATGCGCACCGCGCGTGCCGGCAGCGCGCCGCTGATGAACACCGACGCCGCGCTGGCCTGAACGCCATGAAGGCCCTGCTCGCAGCGATCGCCCTGGCGGCCTCGGCCGCTTCGGCCATGGCCCAGATGACCCCCGTGGGCGTCTGGCGCAGCGTCGACGACAAGACCGGCGAATCGAAAGCCGAGATCCGCATCGCCGAATCGGGCGGCGCGCTGGCCGGCCGCATCGAGAAGACGCTGCGCAAGGATGCCAAGCCCGACGCGGTGTGCGACGAGTGCACCGACGAGCGCAAGGGCAAGCCGATCGCCGGGCTGGAGATCATCCGCGGCGGCAAGAAGGCCGAGGGCAAGGACGTCTGGGAAGGCGGCCGGATCCTCGACCCCGAGAACGGCAAGGAATACCGCGCCAGCTTCACGCCGATCGATGGCGGCAAGAAGCTCGAAGTGCGCGGCTACCTGGGCCCCTTCTGGCGCACCCAAACCTGGATGCGTGTGCAGTAAGCCGCGCGCGTTCCACATCAAGAAGCAAATCACCATGTCCAGATTCCAAGTGAAAAAGGTCGCCGTGCTCGGCGCCGGCGTGATGGGCGCGCAGATCGCGGCCCACCTCGTCAATGTGCGCGTGCCGGTCGTGCTGTTCGATCTTCCCGCCAAGGAAGGCCCGAAGAACGGCATCGTCATGCGCGCCATCGACAACCTCAAGAAGCTCAAGCCCGCGCCGCTGGCCGACGTGGCCGATGCCGGCCTGATCGAGCAGGCCAACTACGAGACCGATCTCGCCAAGCTCGGCGAATGCGACCTCGTGATCGAAGCCATTGCCGAGCGCATGGACTGGAAGCTCGATCTCTACAAGAAGATCGCACCGCACGTCGCGAGGCACGCGATCCTGGCCTCGAACACCTCGGGCCTGTCGATCACCAAGCTCAGCGAGGCATTGCCCGAGGCGCTCAAGCCGCGCTTCTGCGGCATCCACTTCTTCAATCCGCCGCGCTACATGTTCCTGGTCGAGCTGATCAACACGCCGACCACCGAGCCCGAAGTGCTCGACCAGCTCGAGACCTTCGTCACCAGCGCGCTCGGCAAGGGCGTGGTGCGGGCACACGACACGCCCAACTTCATCGCCAACCGGGTCGGCATCGCCGGCATGCTGGCCACCTTGAAGGAAGTCGAGAAGTTCGGCCTCACCCCCGACGTGGTGGACGACCTCACGGGCAAGAAGCTCGGCCGCGCGAGCTCGGGCACCTTCCGCACTGCCGACGTCGTGGGCCTGGACACCATGGCCCACGTGGTCAAGACGCTGCAGGACAACCTCGACGAGAAGAGCGATCCGTTCTACGCCAACTTCGCGACGCCGCCGGTGCTCGCCAAGCTGCTCGAACTCGGCAACCTGGGCCAGAAGACCAAGGCCGGCTTCTTCAAGAAGGCCGGGCGCGACATCCTGCGCTTCGACTTGGCCAAGGGCGAGTATGTGCCCTCGGGCGACAAGGCCGACGAGGTCTATGGCCGCATGCTCAAGAAGCCGGCGGCACAGCGCCTGAAGCTGCTGCGCGAGAGCGAAGGCGTACAGGGCCAGTTCCTGTGGGCGATCCTGCGCGACAGTTTCCACTACGCCGCGGTGCATCTAGCGACCATCGCCGAGAGCGCGCGCGACATCGACTTCGCAATGCGCTGGGGCTTCGGCATGAAGCAGGGCCCGTTCGAGCTCTGGCAGGAAGCCGGCTGGACGCAGGTCGCCAAGTGGATCCAGGAAGACATCGATGCGGGCAAGGCGCTGTCGACCGCACCGCTGCCGAAGTGGGTGTTCGAAGGCCCGGTGGCCGAAGCCGGTGGTGTCCACACCCCAGCGGGTTCGTGGAGCGCCTCGAAGAGCAGCTTCGTCGCCGCCCGCAAGCTGCCGGTGCATGAACGCCAGCTGTTCCCCGAGAGCGTGCTCGGCGCCGATGCGCCCGACGCCAACAAGGCCGGCACCACGGTCCAGGACGAGGGCGACGTGCGCCTCTGGACGCTCGACGGCGAGGTGCTGATCGCCAGCATCCACTCGAAGATGCACGCCATCAGCCCGGACGTCGCCGAGGCCCTGGCGGCCGGCGTCGAGCTGGCCGAGAAGGAATACAAGGCGATGGTGATCTGGTCGCCCGACGAGATGTTCTCGGTCGGC
>Ga0182008_10002549_pt1 | contig 11355 bp, 11 predicted proteins | sample Sormic07211129_1_FD_120482 | JGI IMG/M metagenome (GOLD analysis project Ga0182008, IMG submission 120482) | Rhizosphere microbial communities from Sorghum bicolor, Mead, Nebraska, USA - 072115-129_1 metaG | ecosystem: Host-associated > Plants > Roots > Rhizosphere | place: USA: Nebraska...
ATGCGCGCCGCGGTGCGGGTGGAGGTCGAGCGTGTCGCGCGTCGTGACGATACCGGCGAACGCGGCATCCACGGCGGCCTCCACCGGCGCGACGAATGTGATCACCGTTCGATTATGCGATTCGTCGGAGGAGACATCGAGCACGACCACGCCGCTCACCGCGGCGATCGCGTCACGAATCGACTGGATGATTTCCGGGCGGCGTCCCTCACTGAAGTTCGGAACGCATTCGACGAGCGTCATGGCAGAGGTGTGTGCTTCGGTTGGAGAATCGAGCCTGCCGGAGTGGCGTCGGCCAGTGTGCGAGCAAGCCACGCGTGCATTTCGGGATTGCCCGCGAGGAGGGACGAGTTGGTGAGTGGTACGGAGCCGCCGCTTACCGTCGTCACCACGCCGCCGGCCTCCCGCACGAGCAACATCCCGGCCGCAAAATCCCACGGCTTGAGCGTGAGCTCCCAGAATGCGTCGAACTGTCCGCACGCGACGTGCACGAGGTCGAGCGCGGCGGAGCCGGGACGGCGCATCCCCGCGGTGAGCGGGGCAACGGCGGCAAAGTGGCGAAGATACGTGTCGAGCGGCGCGCCGGCGCCGAACGGGAACCCCGTCCCGATGAGGGCGCGCGAAGGATCATCGATCGTGGACACGGAGATCGGATCCCCGTTCCGGAATGCACCACCCCCGCGCGTGGCCGTGAAGCGCTCGTTGGTCGGGATCGCGATGATCACCCCTGCAACGACCTCTCCGCGAATAGCGGCCGCGATCGATACCGCGTACTCGGGGAATCCGTGCAGAAAGTTGGTGGTGCCGTCGAGTGGGTCGACGATGAACGAGATCTCCGCACCCGTCGACAGCTCCGGCGAGAGCTCCTCGCCGACGATGAGCGCGCCCTCGTAGCCATCGGTGAGCGCGTGACGAATGATTCGCTCGGCGCCGGTGTCGACATCGCTCACGAAATCGGTGAGCGACTTCGCGCGCCACTCGATGTCCGGACGATTCGCCTCGCGCGCGCGAATGAATCGCGCGCCCTCGATCGCGGCCGTTTCGATGTGCTCGAGCAGTGCCGTCGCGTCAGATGATCTGTCTTGCACCGCTATTTGCGCGCTCGTAGCTTGGTCGGATGTCGACAATCTTCAGCGGGATTCAACCTTCGGGAGAGCTGCACATCGGTAACTACCTCGGCGCCGTCAAGAACTGGGTCGAGCTGCAGGACAAATACGAGTGCATCTATTGCATCGTCGACTATCACGCGATCATCGGGAGCTTCGAGCCCGCGGACCTGCGGCAGCGCACGAAGCAGATGGCGGTGTCGCTTCTCGCCGCCGGCCTCGATCCGAAGAAATCTACGCTGTTCGTGCAGTCGATGGTGCCCGAACATACGGAGCTCGCGTGGATCTTCAACACGGTCACGCCGCTCGGTGAGCTCGAGCGACAGACGCAGTACAAGGACAAGGCGCAGCGTCAGGAGAGCGTGAACGCTGGTTTGCTGATCTACCCCGTGCTGCAGGCGGCCGACATCCTGCTCTATCGCGCCGATCTCGTGCCTGTGGGTGAGGATCAGGTGCAGCATCTCGAGCTCGCGCGCGAGGTGGCGCGTCGATGGAACGCGAAATTCGCGAGCGACTATTTTCCCGAGCCCAAGCCGCTGCTCACGGCCACGCGCCGCATCATGGGGCTCGATGGTCAGGCGAAGATGTCGAAGTCGCTCGGCAACACGATCGGCCTGCTCGAGTCCCCGGAGGAGGTGTGGGCGAAGTTGCGCCCCGCGATGACCGATCCCGCGCGCGTGCGGCGCACGGATCCAGGAACGCCGGAGGTGTGCAACATCTACCATTTGCACAAGGCGTTCAACGATCAGGCGACGGTCGAGCACGTCGCAACACAGTGCCGCTCGGCGGGTTGGGGATGCCTCGACTGCAAGAAGGTCCTCATGGACGGGATGATGCGCGACCTCGGACCCATTCGTGCGCGGGCCCTCGAGCTCGAAGCGCACCCGGAGGTCGTGACGGACGCGCTTGCTGCGGGCGCGGCGCGAGTAGGCGAGATCGCGCGGCGCACGATGGCGACGGTGCGTGAGACCATGGGCCTCCGGTGAGCCGAATGGGAACGCACCGAGCGGCCTGCGGCGCCCGTTTTGCACGCTAGAGCGCCATCTTTTTCAGGAGTGCATGATGGCGCAGGAAAGCCGGTCGAATGCGAGCGGACCGGAGGGGATGCTCACTCTGGTTTGTCTGACGTGCGGAAACGAGTTGTTCTTCACGACCACACCTCCCAGAGACGACGAGGTGTGCCCGAGATGCGGCAGCACCGTGTTCCGCAGCTTCTTCACACCCACCGCGCGCGATGAGGCAACGGAATCGATGCTGGAGGACACGGCTCGGCCGACCGCACTCGAGAGCGCACCGTCCGAGCCTCCCGAGGGCGACGTCCGAGACGTGAACAACCCCTGATCACACCAATGGCGAAACAGCTGACCGGAATCTTCGCACCCGTCGTCACCACCTTCGATGTTTCGAGCGGCGAGCTCGCGACCGGACCCTTTCGCGCGAACATCAAGGCGCACATCGCGGCCGGACTCTCGGGCGTGCTCGTTGCCGGGTCGACGGGTGAGGCGGCACTGCTCGATGAAGACGAGCGTCTTCGCCTCACCGAGCTCGCGCGTCCGCTCATTCCGGATGATCGCTGGCTCTTCACGGGCACGGGCTCCGAATCGACGCGCGAATGCGTGCGTCGCTCGAAGGATGCGGCGGAGCGCGGCGCCGACGCGGTGCTCGTGGTGCCTCCGCACTACTACGGCGCGGCGATGACCGATGACGCGCTGTGGGCGCACTATTCGCGCGTTGCGGACGAGAGCCCGGTGCCGGTGATGCTCTACAACATTCCGAAATACACGCATCTGCAGCTCGGCGCGAAGCTCGTGCACGCGCTGGCCGAGCATCCGAACATCTTCGGCATCAAGGATTCGACCGGCGACATGACGCAGCTGCGGGCGTATCTGGAGGCGCAGAGCGATCACTTCACCGTGCTCACCGGACATGCCGGCACGGTGCTCGACGCGGTCGGGTACGGCGCGCGCGGAGCAATTCTCGCGGCCGCGCTCTTCGCGGCGCCGCTCGTGTTCGATCTCATGGACGCGATCGCGCACAGCGACGGCGTGACCGCGAGCGAGATTCAGGCGCGGTTGCGCCCGATCGCGAAGGAGATCGTGGCGGCGCTCGGACCTCCGGGGATCAAGGTCGCCATGGATCTCGTTGGTCTCGACGGCGGATTGCCGCGCGCTCCGCTCCGCCCGCTGGGCACCGCCGAGCGTGAACGCATCGCCACCCTGCTCGGCACCGCAGGGCTCGCGCGCGTCGCGTAGCTGGTGAGCGCGGCGCGGGAGCACCTCGCCGCGATCGCGTCCGCGCCGCGTCCGGCGGGAAGCGAAGCCGAGCGAGCGGCTCGCGAGTACTGCGCGGGAGTGTTGCGCGGCATCGGGTGCGAAGTTGCGGAGCATCCGTTCGAGTACTCGATGTTTCCGGGCAGGTGGGGCACTCCCCTGTTCGGAGCAGCGGCGGTCGGGCTCATGCTCGTGGCGGCGCGAGAGGGCCGAGCCGGGCATGGAGCGCGCGCGCTGGCCGCTCTCCTCATCGGCGCCGCAATCCTGAGCGCGTGCGGAGGGTGGCTCGGGCGCAACGGGGTGCTCGATCTGCCATTCGCTCGTGCACGGAGCACGAATCTCGTGGCGACGCGCGGCTCTCCGACGCTCTGGCTCGTGGCACACCTCGACTCGAAGAGCCAGCCGATTCCGATCGGCGTACGTGCAACAGCGATCATCTCGTGCATCGCGTTCCTTGGTGTGGCGATGGGAGTCAGCGTCGCGCAGCTGGTCGTCTCGCTGCCTCCGCTCGTGTGGAGTGCGCTCGTGGTGGCGGAGCTGCTCGCTGCGCTTCCGGTGCTGGCGAGCGTGGTGAGCGCGCGCTCGCCGGGCGCGCTGGACGATGCGTCGGGTGTTGCGAGCGTTCTGCGCACGGTGGAGATGATGCCGCGGGAGACAGCAATTGGCGTGCTGCTCACGAGCGCGGAGGAGCTCGGGCTCGCGGGCGCGCGCGCGTGGGCGCGCGGGGCGCCACCATCGGGCGGGATCAACATCGATGGCGTTGACGATGCAGGCGCGGTTCGGCTCACCTACAGTGGACGCGCGTCTCGCGCCCTGCAGGCGCGGCTCGGCGCCTCCTGGCCGGCGGCGAATCGGCTCGTGCCCGGTGTCCTCATGGATGGGGTCGCGCTGTCAGACGCGGGTTGGGAGATCGTCAACATCAGCAAGGGCGGCTGGCGAACCGTGAGCCGCATCCACACGCCGAGCGATGATCTCGCGCACTTGGAAGGCAGCGGCGTGGAGGAGTTGGCGCGGATGCTGGCGACGTCGCTCATGACGCAAGTCCCCCTCACGCGCGAGCGGCTCGTGTAGATCCCGGCGTTGGGATCGTCGCCGGCCGGCATTAGCTTTCGGGGTAACCTCCTGCGCCGGCGGCCGTTCGTCCGCGCCTGCCCGCACACGCACTCTGGAAGGCATGTTCAGCTCATCGATTCGGACTCTCGTCGTCGTCGGCGCGCAGTGGGGCGACGAAGGGAAGGGAAAGCTCGTGGACGTGATCGCCGAGCGCGCTGATTGGGTCGTGCGCTATCAAGGCGGCGCCAATGCCGGTCACACCGTGAAGTTCGGCGATCGCGCATTCGTCCTTCATCAGATCCCCAGTGGCATTCTCCATCCCGGCGTGCGTTGCGCGATCGGGAACGGCGTCGTGCTCGATCCCGAAACGCTGTTCACCGAGATCGATGAGCTCGTGCGCGATGGCGTCGATGTGGAGGGGCGTCTGTACGTGAGCGACCGCGCGCATCTCGTGCTGCCGTATCACAAGCTCGTGGATGGGCAGAGCGCGGCGAGCAAGGCGATCGGAACGACGGGTCGCGGCATCGGACCGGCGTACGAGGACAAGATCGCGCGCCGAGGCGTCCGTGTGCTGGATCTGCGACATCCTGAGAAGCTGCGCGAGCTGCTGGTGGCGGGGATCACGCACGCCAATGCGCAGCTCGTCGCGTTCGGCTCGGACAAGCGGGCGAACGTCGAGGACACGGTTCAACTGCTCACGAAGCTCGCCCCGCGACTGCTCGCACTGGCGGATGATGTCGGGCTCTCGATGCATCGCGCGACGAGGGCGGGTGCGGCGATTCTTCTCGAGGGTGCGCAGGGATCGCTGCTCGATGTCGATCACGGCACGTATCCCTTCGTGACCTCGAGCAGTACCACATCCGGTGGCGCGGCGACCGGCACCGGTATTGCGCCCACGGCGCTCGATGCGATTCTGGGTGTCGTCAAGGCGTACACGACGCGCGTGGGAAATGGTCCGTTGCCCACGGAGCTCGAAGAGCCGCTCGCCAGCGAGGTGCGCAAGCTGGGCAACGAGTTCGGTGCAACGACCGGCCGCCCGCGTCGCTGCGGCTGGTTCGATGCGGTCGTAGTGCGCTACGCAGCGCGCGTGAACGGGCTCACGGGGCTCGCCGTGACGAAGCTCGACGTGCTCGACACACTCGACCGGATCGCCGTCTGCACGGGCTACAAGGTGAGTGACGAGGTACACGAAGAATTTCCCGGCGATCTCGTGCTGCTGGAAAAGGCGGTACCGGTCTACGAATGGTTCGATGGCTGGCGAATCAGCACCGCCGCCGCGCGCACGCTCGGCGAACTGCCGTCTGCGGCGCGACGCTATCTGGATCGCATTCGTGAGCTCGCGGACACACCGATTTCCTACGTGAGTGTCGGCACGCACCGCGATCAGATCATCGGAGTGGAGTGATGGAGCGGGAAGCGGAGGAGCGGGTAGACGTTGCGATTGTCGGCGCGGGACCATGCGGACTCGCCGCCGCGGTCACGATGCTGCGTGCGCAGATGAGCTGTCTCGTGTTCGACGGGGGCGCCGTCACGAGCACGATCACGGCATATCCGACGTACGTGAAGTTCTTTTCGACAGCCGAGAAGCTCTCCATCGGCGGGTTGCCGTTCACGATCGCGGACGACAAGCCCGGTCGACGCGATGCACTCGCCTACTACCGCTCCGTCGTGTCGTATTTCGGGATACCGGTGCGCCAGTACGAGAAGGTCACCGAGATCACCGGCAGCGAGGGCGACTTCCTGGTGCGCACGTTGCGACGCGGTGGTGACGTGCGCGCGGTGCACGCGAAGTACGTGCTCATCGCCACTGGATACTTCGGCTCGCCGAACCGGCTCAACGTACCCGGCGAGACACTCGAGCACGTGACGCACGTCTACAAGGAAGGACACGAGTCGTTCGATCAGGACACTGTGGTCGTCGGCGGCGGCAACTCGGCGGCGGAGGCTGCGCTCGATCTCTGGCGCAGCGGCGCGCGCGTGACGCTCGTGCACTTCGGGCCCACCTTCGACATGAAGATCAAGCCCTGGATTCTTCCCGACCTGCAGAATCGGATCAAGGAGGGGAACATCGCGGTGCGCTGGAACAGCCGCGTACGCGCGATCACCCCTCATACGGTCACGATCGACACGCAGGGGGTGAGCTCGACGCTTCCCGCGGACCGTGTGTACATCATGACCGGCTTTGCGCCGAATGTCGATCTGCTCCGGCAGGTAGGCGTTTCGATCGATGCTCGGACCGGTGTTCCCGCCCACGACGATGTGACGCTGGAGACCAACGTTCCGGGTATCTTCATCGCCGGCGTCGTGGTGGCGGGTTTCGATGCGAACAAGGTGTTCATCGAGAACGGCCGCTTCCATGGCGAAAAGATCCTCGCTCGCATTCTCGGACACGCGGCACCGGCCGAGCCGGCGTTGAGCGCCGATCTCGACAGCTGATCGGTTGGACCTCCTCATTTCCCCCGAATTCGACGCATGACCACAAGCACATTCCCAGACGTGATGGAAAAGCTCGTGTCGTTGTCCAAGCGGCGCGGCTTCATCTTTCAGTCCTCCGAGATCTACGGAGGCACGGGATCCGTCTGGGACTACGGTCCGCTCGGCGTCGAGCTGAAGAAGAATCTGAAGGACCGCTGGTGGAACGCGATGGTTCGGATGCGCGACGACATCGAAGGGCTCGACGCCGCGATTCTGATGCACCCGCGCGTGTGGGAAGCCAGCGGCCACGTGAGCGGCTTCGTCGACCCACTCGTCGAGTGCAGCAACTGCAGGAAGCGCTTTCGTGCGGATGACGAGCGCATCAAGGGCACTCCGGGAACGCCGGATGTGCAGTGTCCATCGTGCGGCATGAAGGGCACACTCGGTGAGGCTCGCCTGTTCAATCTCATGTTCAAGACGTTCATGGGACCGGTGGAGGACACGGCGTCCGTGGTGTATCTCCGCCCGGAGACGGCGCAGGGGATCTACGTGAACTTCCTGAACGTGCAGCAGTCGACGCGACAGAAGATTCCATTCGGCATCGCGCAGATCGGCAAGGCGTTCCGCAACGAGATCACGCCGGGGAATTTCATCTTCCGCACCCGCGAGTTCGAGCAGATGGAGATGCAGTTCTTCGTCGAGCCGGGAAGCGACATGAAATGGTTCGAGTACTGGAAGGCTCAGCGACTCGAATGGCATCAGTCGCTCGGGCTCGAGCCCTCGCGGCTCCGCTTTCATCAGCACACGAAGGAAGAGCTCGCGCACTACGCGCGCGCGGCCTTCGACGTGCAGTTCGACTTCGGCGGCACGCTCGGCTTTCAGGAGATCGAAGGCGTGCACAACCGCGGCGACTTCGACCTCACGCAGCATCAGCAGTTCTCGGGGAAGAAGCTCGAGTACTTCGACCAGCCGAACAATCGCCGCTACACACCGTACGTGGTCGAGACGTCGGTGGGCGCCGATCGCACGACGCTTGCGGTGCTCGTTAACGCGTTCCACGAGGAGAACGTCGAAGGCGAGGATGAAGGGCGCACCGTGCTCAAGCTCCTGCCATCGCTCGCACCCGTGAAGGCGGGAATCTTCCCGCTCGTGAAGAAGGATGGGATGCCGGAAATGGCGCACCGCATCGCGGAGGATCTCAGACCCCTGTATCCCGTGTTCTACGATGAGTCGGGCGCGATCGGTCGCCGCTACCGGCGGCAGGACGAGATCGGCACGCCATTCGGGATCACGGTAGACGGCGATTCGATCGCGGACGGAACCGTGACGATTCGCGACCGCGACACGCTGCAACAGGATCGCGTGCAGGCGGACCGGCTGCGCGCCGTACTTCAGGAGCGGCTCGCCGAATGACGATCTCGCTCGACACGCTCCGTCGTGACGGCGACGAGTTTCATAAGACGATCTCGCGCGAACTGTACGAGACCGGCTCGGGGCTGAAGAAGACGGCGGAGCTGCAGGCGATCTACGCGCGCTACGCGAGTGTGCTCAGCGAGGATGCGCTCGCCATGGTGCGCGAGATGTTTCGGGACGCACGCGATGGGAGCGAGGAGGAGCGCTCCGCGCGAATTCTCCTCGAATGGCAGGCCGACGCGCAGGTGTCGCACGAGCTGGCCGAGCTCGATGAGCGGGAGATCGCGTGGGAATCGAGCGCGATCGCCCGCGTGGAGGATGGGCGCGGCATTCAGTACCAACAGATCGCGATCGACATCGCGAACGCGAGGGATCGTGAGGAGAGGCTGCGTCTCGAGCGCGCGCGGGCTGCACTCGTGGCGAAGGAGCTCGCGCCGATACGCCAGGAGCGCTTCCAGCGAGAGAAGGACATCGTCGAGGGCCTCGAGATCGCCGGAAGTTACAATGCGACCTTCACCGCGCTGAGCGGCGTGAACCTTCCGTCGCTCGTGGACGAGTGCAAGGCATTCCTCCGCGACACGCAGGCGATGTGGGACGACGTCTTCGGCGAGGTGGTTCGTCGAGAGCTGGACATCGATCCCCGGGAAGCGACGCGCGCGGATGCGCTCGCGCTCATGCGCGCGCCCGGGTTCGATCCGTACTTTCCGAGCAAGCAACTGGAGCCGGAAGTGCGCCGGCAAGTGTCCGAGATGGGCGCCGATGCAACGGCCAAGGGCCGCGTCATCTTCGACACCGCGGAACGGGAGGGAAAGAGCTCGCGCGCGTTCTGCGCGCCCGTGCGCGTGCCTCAGGAGGTGTATCTCGTACTCCGCCCGCACGGCGGACAGTCCGACTACCGCACCTTTCTCCACGAGCTCGGACACGCGCTGCACTTCGCGAACACCCGCCCCGACTACCCGTTCGAATATCGGTGGCTCGGCGACAACTCGATCACCGAGTCGTACGCCATGCTCTTCGACCACATGCTGCATCTCCCCGGATGGCTCGCGCGCTACACCGAGCTGGGTGCACCGCGCATCCCGAGCTTTCTTCGCGCCGCCGGCTTCGAGGAGCTGCAGTTCCTGCGTCGCTATTCCGCGAAGCTGATCTACGAGCACCAGCTGTACGGGGGAGACCACTCGTGGCAGAGCCTGCCCGACATCTATGTCGAGACGCTTTCGAGCGCGACGTCGTTCCGCTACGATCGTGCGGATGCGTTCGTCGATGTCGATCCACGCTACTACGCCGCCCGATATCTACGTGCGTGGCAGCTTCAGGCGGTGATCGGGGAGACGCTGGTCGAGCGCTTCGATGAGGACTGGTATCGCAATCCGCGCGCGGGACCGTACATCATCGAGACGCTGTTCGCGGAGGGCCAGCGCGAGCTCGCGCACGAGCTCGCGGAACGCGTGACCGGGCGGCCACTCTCGTTCGCGCCGCTCGTGCGCGCGACGGAAGCGATGCTGGTGTCCGCGTGAACGGCGCAATCGAGTATCGAGGAGAGTGAACATGGCGAGACAGACGGCGCTGGTCACCGGTGCATCCCGCGGAATCGGCCGAGCCACTGCGCTTCGCCTCTCGGCGGCCTACGACATCATCGCGGTCGCACGCTCGGCGAGCGAGCTCGAGTCGCTCGAGGAGGAGATCGAGGTCGGCGGCGGGGTCTGTCGCGCGATCCAGCTCGACATCGCGGACGAGAAGGCGGTCGCCAGTGCGCTTCGCGGTCTCGAGGTGGACGTGCTCGTGAACAACGCGGGCGTCGCCACGATGAAGCCATTCCTCGAGCTCACGAGCGCCGAGTGGCATCGAATGGTGGATGTGAACTTCAACTCGCTGTACTACGTCACGCATGCGCTGATCGGCGGCATGGTGCAGCGCAAGCGCGGATTCGTCGTGACAATAGGTTCGCTCGCGGGACGCAACACGTTCGTGGGCGGAAGCTGCTATGCGGCGACGAAACATGCCGTGAACGGCTTCAGCGAGTCGCTGATGCTCGAGGTACGCGACTCGGGCGTGCGCGTAGCAGTGGTGATGCCGGGATCCGTTGCGACGAGCCTCACGCCGGGCGGCGGCGACGACAGCTGGAAGTTGACCAGCAATCAGATTGCCGATTCCGTGTGGTATCTCGTCACGCAGCCGGATTCGGTGCTCGTGTCGCGCATCGAGATTCGTCCTGCGCGCGCAAAGGGTCCGCGATGACGGCTCCGCAGAACGCGATCGCGCCGATCGCGGGTGCGCGCAAGCTGCTCATCGTGATGAGCGATCTGCTCTTTCGGTCCAAGATCGACGAGGTCGCTCGCCGACTGGGGCTCGAGCTCCGCGTCGCGAAGTCGCCGGAGCAGCTCGACCGGCAGCTCGCGGCCGGCGAGCCAGCGATTGCGATCGTGGATCTCGAAGAGAACGCGCTCGACTCGTTTGCCGCGATCGCGCGCATTCGCGATACGTCGCCGAGCACACCGATTCTCGGCTTCGCGGGTCACGGCAACGTGGACGCGATCAGGCGCGCGCGGGAGAGTGGCGCGACGGTACTCGCACGCTCGGGCTTCACGGTTCAGCTGCCCTCGTTGCTCGCAGAGGTGGCCGAGCGGGAGCGGGCACGGGGGCCGGGCTGACGGACTGGGGTGGCCTGCCCGAGTGTACCGCGTAGATTCCCCTGTGTGATCCGCGCACCGTACTCAGCTTCGGACACGACCGGCGTTCCATCGGATGCCTCGATTCGGGAGCTGGTTGCAGTCCGCGAGATCGTGCATGCCTTCCTCACGGCCGACAGGCCGCAGGATGTCTTCCAGTTCGCGCTCGATCGTGTGAGCCCGCTGGTGGGCGCCGCCTTCGCGTCGGTGTACACGATAGCCGACGACGATGACGTGATGCGGCTCGCCGCGTCGTACAACTGGCCGGAGCGTTTCCGCCCCTTCCTCGGCGAGATGCGTGTACGCGTCGGTCTCGGTCCGAGCGGGCAGGCGGCCGGCGAGCGCCGCGCGATTCACGTTCCCGATCTATTCGCCGATCCCTCGCTCGCGGACTGGCAGGAAGTCGCGACGGAGCTCGGATTCAGTGCG
>Ga0182008_10002551_pt1 | contig 11341 bp, 8 predicted proteins | sample Sormic07211129_1_FD_120482 | JGI IMG/M metagenome (GOLD analysis project Ga0182008, IMG submission 120482) | Rhizosphere microbial communities from Sorghum bicolor, Mead, Nebraska, USA - 072115-129_1 metaG | ecosystem: Host-associated > Plants > Roots > Rhizosphere | place: USA: Nebraska...
CAACGTTCCGATTAATCAAGATCGGTTCATGATGCACTTCGGCATGAAAGTGCGGGCGCTGGAATGCTTGTCTTTTTCCGAGAATCAAAAGCTCATTGCTGAATACATTGCCAACGGACAGGAAACTTTTTTTCAGGACCTGCGCATCTGGGATAACAAAAAACGCGTGGACAATCCAATTCTCTGTGGTGGGGATGGGCCTGTATATCAGTTGCGCGAATGGTATGACCAGTTTTATCTGGACCGTGAGCAAGTGCCCCTTAAGTCCATCGAGAAAAGAGTGTTTGTTTCTCGCGAAAGAGAGGATACGGCGCAATGGCTTCTGGATGTTCATGGTGTCGGGCTCGACGGCCAGGCAGTCAGCCAAAGGGAGGGGTTGCTGTCTGGTTCTGAGGTATAGGGTGGCGCGCAAAAAACAATAAAAGCCTGGAGATACAACCGTGAAAAAAGACTTTTTTTCTGAACGATTCCCCAAGGGATGGTTTGGTGTGCTCTTTTCAAGTGAGCTGGCCGCAGGGGAAATAAAATCGTTCAAGTACTTCAATCGGGATTACGTGGCTTTTCGGGGTGAAAACCAGGAAGTGGCGATACTCGATGCGCATTGCCCTCACCTTGGCGCCCACCTTGGCGGCGGCAATTGCGTAGGAAATACCATTCGCTGCCCCTTCCACGGATGGCAGTTCGATCAGGAGGGAAAGTGCACCGCCATACCGTACTCGGAGCGTATTCCACCCAAGGCGAAGGAAGGCGCCCTGAAATGGCACCACGTACGCGAACTCAACCAGATGATTCATCTCTGGTTCGATCCTGAAGGTGGCGAGCCCGAATGGGAGGTTCCGCGGTCAGCCGAAATGAGCGGGGAGGAGGGCTGGACGCGTTGGTACTTCAAGCGCTGGAGGATCAAGACCCAGGGTAAGGAAATCATCGAAAACCTGGTGGATACCCCGCACTTCGCCATCGTTCACCAGTCGCCCATCGACAAGATCACCGTTGAGTACGACAGGCACATCGCGCGGCAGATTTCGTTGATTGGCCAGCACCCCACACTGGGCAGTCAACTGGAGACGGTGGCCACCTACTTCGGACCTGGCGTCATGCATGTCGAAATGCAGGGTACCCACGAAAGCCGCCAGGTCAACTTCCATACGCCGGTCGATCACGAGAGTCTGGACCTTTGCTACGGATTGAAGCTGCGCCATGATCATGCGATTGCGGATATTGACGCCATTGCCGAGGAATATGCCGGCTTTGCCCATAAGGCGTTCTACGAGGATGTCGAAATCTGGGAGAACAAGGTGTATCGCGAGTCACCGCTGTTGTGTCAGGCGGACGGTCAGCTGTTCGAATTGAGAAAGTGGTATCGACAGTTTTTTGTTGATGCGCCACCTCAGGCCAACATTGCCTGATGAATGGCTCCCTCCATAGAAAGCAACACAAGAACGCCACTCGATAGAGTGGCGTTTCTTTGTCTGGGCCGGTTGCCGCGGATTTCGCGACATTCAGGACGAGGGAATGCATCACCGTAGAGGCGCTGGCCCGGGCAATACGCAGCGAATAAATTGCAGCCCGTCTCATACCCGGCACTAAAGTGAACAAATCATTGAAAAAAACGCTATAAGCTATAAATAAGATGATAGATGGCATATTGCTAGCAATCAGTCAGTGAGTTTCGCCAGTTTTGGCTCAGGGAGCCCTGATGAGTTTTCGTACATTGACCGACTCCCGGCGGCATTCGAGCCATTGCGAAGTGGCCGAGCTGCAACCCGTGAAGAGCCCGGATACTGTCGGCAAGGTCTACGCCGGCAATGACGACTCGATCGAGCACGTGCTGGACTCAGCGCGCCACTGGGCCCACAGCACAGCCTGGGTGTTCTACCGCGCCGGCGAACAGATGCATTGGGTCGGGCAAGGCGATCCGCGGGCGCAATGGCCTTCGAGCATTGCCAATGAGGCGTTTGAAGCCTTTTGCCGGACTTCGAACCTGCATCGTTGGCCGACCGGCAGAGGCGAAAGTGAGCTGGGTTGGCTGCTCGCACCCGTCAATCAAGCTGCTGAACCTGCGCTCGCGGACTTTGCCCAGCGCCTGGGTATCGAGCTACAGACCAATACCCTGGCCCGTGCGCAGATCACCCAGCGTGTGCTCTATGAAATTACCTATCTGGCCAGTTCGACCCGTGACCGCTCTGTGTTCCTGGTGGGGGTTCACCGGCTGCTGGCCAGCCTGATCGACGCCGAGAACTTCTATCTCGCGCTGTATAACCCGCACACTGGCAAGATCGATTACCCGTATTACGTCGACATCATCGACGTCGATGCCCTGGAATCGGAAAACTATGAATACCTTGACCCTTCGCGCCTGTCGTTGACCGGGCAAGTGTTGACCAGTGGCCAGCCATTGCTGATCGACGCCGCCGGCATTCTCGAGGCCCAGGCACAGAACCGTTTCCACTGCGTGGGTGATCGTCCCGAGTTCTGGATGGGCGCACCGTTGAAAAACGCCTCGGATGACGTGTTTGGCATGCTGGCGATGCAGGTCTACGACATTTCGCGAATCTACAGCGCAGAAGACCGCGCATTGTTTCTGGTGGTCGCCCGTCACGTGGCCATGGCGCTGGACCGGATCCTGCACCGTGAGGACCTGGAAGAAACGGTGATACGTCGCACCCTGGAACTGTCCGCACTCAACGATGCATTGCGCCAGGAAGTGGCGGAGCGGGAACGCGCCGAACATCTGCAGAGCGCGCTGTTCCAGATTGCCGAACTGTCCAGTCAGCCCGGTGACATGGCCGAGCTGTTCAAGACCCTGCATGGCATCGTCGGTGACCTGCTTTTCGCGCAGAACTTCTACATTGCGCTGTTCGACGACACCACCGGCGAGGTGACTTTTCCCTATTACGTGGATGAACGGCAGACGACCTGCCCGCCGGCACGGCGAGGGCGCAGGGGCCTGACCGAGTATGTGATCCGTCAGCGCCGACCTTGCCTGATCGACGTTGCCGAGGCCGAACGATTGCACGCGCAGGGTGAAATCGAAATTGCCCATGAGTCGGTACGCTCTTACTCCTGGCTGGGCATTCCCTTGTTCGAAGACGAGGCGGTGCGTGGCGTGCTGGCGGTGCAAAGCTATACCTCGCAGGTACGCTATACCCAGCGTGACCAGGAACTGCTGACGTTCGTGTCGCGGCACATCGACACGGCGCTGTCGCGACGCACGGCCGCTGAAGCGATCCATGCCGCCAACCTCAAGCTCGAAGCCCGGGTGCAGAGCCGCACCCGCGAACTCGATCACGCCAATGCCAAGTTGCAGCACGAAAACGCCCACGACGCGCTGACCGGGCTGCCCAATCGCACCTACCTGCAACAGCGCCTCAATCTGGCCTGGTCGCGGTTCGGCCGCGAAGGCGGGCACCTGGCGGTGATGTTCATCGATCTCGATCGCTTCAAGATGGTCAACGACAGCTTCGGCCACCACTTTGGCGACCTGCTGTTGATGCAGGCAGCCCAGCGTTTGCGCGGTTGTCTGCGCGAGACCGACATGCTGGCACGCCTGGGGGGCGATGAGTTTTCGGTATTGGCTCCCGAGGCCCCGCTGGACGTGATGATCGAAATCGCCGAACGGATCCTGGTGGCGTTCGACCTGCCGTTTTTCATCAACGGCTATGAGGTTTTTTCGTCCTGCAGCATCGGTATCGTCAGCGCCGACAGTCAGTTCCATCACGAACCCGCCGACTTGCTGCGCGATGCCGATGCGGCGATGTACCGGGTCAAGAGTGCCGGCCGCGACAGCTACGCGGTGTTCAACCAGGAAGTGCGCCGTGAAGTCTCGGACCAGGTCGAACGGGAAGGGGCATTGCGCAACGCGCTCAAGCGTACTGACGAACTGCTGCCGTATTTCCAGCCGATCGTCAGTGTCGAAACCGGCGAGCTGCTGGCCCTGGAAGCGCTGATCCGTTGGCATCAGCCGGGCGGCCGGGTGATCGCGCCGGGCGAGTTCCTGCCGGATGTCGAAGGCTTGCGCCTGATCGGTCGACTGGACCTGTACATGCTGACCAGCATTGCCGCGATCCTCGCGCAGCCCGAGCACGCCAATTGGCCTGCGGTGCACGTCAACTGTTCCAGCTACAGCATGACGCGCCCCGGCTTCGCCAGTGAGGTGCTGGAACTGTTGGCGCAGCACCAGGTGTCGCCGTCGCGGATCTGCCTGGAGTTGACCGAAGGGGCGCTGGTTGCCGAGCCGGCGATTGCCCGACAGACCATGCAGCAACTGGCCGACAACGGCATGTCGGTGGTGCTCGATGACTTCGGCGCAGGGTTTTCTTCCCTGAGCTATGTACATCAGTACCGTTTCAGCGGTTTGAAAATCGACAAGTCGTTCATCCTCGAACTGACCACCAGTTCCCGCAGTCGCGCGATCGTCCGTGCGATCGTGCGGATGGCCGAGTCGCTGGACCTGAGTGTGGTGGCCGAAGGCGTCGAGGATGAGGCGACATTGGAACTGCTGCGTGAAATGGGCGCAGGGCAGGCCCAGGGTTATCACTTTGCCAAGCCGATGGCGTTGAAAGCGCTGCTGGCGAGTGAACTGCTCGGTCGCTAGGGATCAAGAACATTTCATGGCACAAGCCAATACGGATGAACATTTTTCAAGGGAGGGACTCATGGCAACAGGACAATGTCTTTGCGGGGCTGTACGCTTTTCCCTGGCGGTTGAGCCACGATTTTTCTATCGCTGCCATTGCACGCTGTGCCGCAAGCAAACCGGGGTCGGCCATAATCTTGCCACACTGGTCAATGCTCGCGACTTTCGATGGGAAGCAGGGCAAGAGGCGATCACCGGTTGGCGCAAATCCAGCGGGTACCGAAATGACTTTTGCTCGCGATGTGGTTCGACCGTGCCTAATGTACTTCGTGAAACACCTTACTTCTGGATTCCGCTCGGACTGCTCGACGCCGAGCTGAGCATGGAATGCATTGGCGATTTCTGCACCGATGACGCGATGCCATGGGATGAACAACGCTCGGAAAAAAGTCATTGCGCAGCTCCGGAATCATTGGGTTTTCTTCTGCATGAACTCCAGGTCAATGCCTGACCCGGAGACGGTTCACCACTGTCCGCTGCATGGAGCACCAAATGCCGTCCATCACCACGCCCCTGGTGGCGCTGTTTGTGCTTTGCCTGGCGCTTGAAGTGCCGGCCCAGACCAGCGACTGCCCGGCTGGCGAGAGACAGGTGTGCCTGGACGGCTGCATTTGCCTGCCGGACGTGGTGCCCGAGGACGTTTACCAGATCGCGACGCCGGCCCTGGTGCTGTGGCTGAGCCAGCCCCGTGATGAAGCCGCGCTCGCCGGTACCCAACCCATTCCTGCGCACATCCGTGAGCAACTGCTGCCCTGGTACGATCCCGGCGTCCTCGATGCCGCGCGCTACAAAATCAGCAACAACGGACAATTCAGCGCCGCCACGGCCATGCTGCAGAACCCCGATGTCGGTGCCGTGACGCTGATCGACATCATCCTCTTCCGCGACCCTCAATCCGCAGAACAGGACGTCGCGCTCTGGGCTCACGAACTCAAGCATGTGCAGCAATATCAGGAATGGGGTGTGCAGGGATTTGCCCAGCGCTATACCCATGACTTCAATGCCGTGGAGGCTCCGGCCTATGCCATACAGGCAGAGGTCAGGCGGGCGGTGCGCAAAGGGCCTGACTGAAGCCGTCCCGACTCAGCCCCGGTTGGCGCAGACGATGATTTCTACCCGCAGCGCCGGGTCTGCCAGTTTCGCCTCGCCACAGGCGCGGGCGGGGGCATGGCCCGCCGGTACCCACGCATCCCAAACGGCATTCATGGCGGCGAAATCTGCCATGTCAGCGAGCCAGATGGTCACTTGCAACATCTGCTCCCGTGACGAACCGGCCTGTGCCAGCAAGTCATCCACCCGTGCAAGGGCGTCGCGGGTCTGACCGGTGATGTCGTGACGCGATTCCCCCACTTGCCCGGCCAGATACACCGTATTGCCGTGGATGACGATCTGGCTCATGCGCTGGTTGGTCTGCTTGCGTTCGATTGTTTGCATCAATTGCACTCCTTTGGAAGGCGTTGCTCAGAAGCGTTGCACGGAAAAGCTGTCGAGCCATTGGGGCGCCTTGCCGGCGATACAGTCAGCCACCAACTGACCCGTCGCGCCGGCCAGGGTCAGGCCCAGATGCTGATGGCCGAAGGCATAGATCAATCGCGGTTCGTTGGGTGACGGTCCAATGACCGGCAACGAGTCAGGCAGGGAAGGGCGGAACCCGAGCCACTTGCGTGCGACCGGCTGGGTCAGGCCCATGACCCGGCGTACGTGGCGCTCCAGGTAATCGAAACGTTGCGGATTGGCCGGGTCATTGATCGAGCCAAGTTCCACTGTGCCCGCGACCCTCAGGCGTCCCGCCATGGGCGTCATGTAGAACGCACTTTCCACCGGGCAGCAGGGGCGGTTGAGCAGGGTGTCCTGCAGATCGAATTCGATGTGGTAGCCGCGTTCGGTGTCCAGTGGAATGTGATCACCCACCTGACGCGCCAGTGCCGCGGACCAGGCGCCGCCACACAGCACGACGCGGTCGGCGCGCCAGCTTTTCTCTTCGGCGCTGCCCAGGTACAGGCCGTCACTCTTGCGCTGCACGGTGGTGATCGTCGCCTGATGCACTGCGCCTTCGGCGATCAGGGGCGCGGCCAGCGCTTCGATGAAGGCGCGCGGGTCATCCATGTGCGACGACTCGGGAAACAGAATGCCGCCGACCGCTTTGCCTGCCAGCGCAGGCTCCAGTTGTTCGATATCCGCCGCGTTCAGCACTTGCTGGGCAATGCCCAGGGCGCGGCGCAATTCGATCGCCGATCGCGCACCGGCCAGACCTTGCTCGGTGCCGTAGGCATAGATGCAACCGTTGTGACGCAAATGCCGGTCGGCCAGCGGAGCGTCGGCCAGTAGCGGCGCATAGCCGCTGTAGGTGTGCTGGAGAATGTTGCTCAGGGCCTGGGTGTTGGCCTCACAGCGCGAAGCGCGACATTCATTGAGAAACCGCATTAGCCAAGGCATCAACCTTGGCAGGCGTGCCCAGTTGATGACGAAGGGCGACTCCTTCGAAAACAGCAGTGACGGAATCGCCTTCAGCAGCGACGGCTGGGCAATCGGCATCACGCCGTACGGTGCCAGGGTGCCGGCATTGCCATAGGACGCGCCGCTGGCAATCGCGTCGCGCTCCAGCAACACGACCTGGTAACCCTGGCGGCGCAGCCAGAGTGCGGTGGCAACGCCGACAACGCCGGCACCGATAACGGCAATTTCGCAATGAACGGGCTGTGTCATGTCCTCAGATCCGGTTGTGCATGTGGAGGTGACCCTGACGTGCCAACTGGCTGATGATGGTCAGGGCTTTGATCAACTGCTCCCGTGACAGGGCCGCGGAGATATTGATGCGTACGGCTTGCGGCGAGAGTTCCGGGCGCAAGGTGAAGGCACCACCGGCCAGCAGCACCACACCGCGGTCCTGGCACAGGCGGGCGAAACGCGAGCCGGTCCAGGGCTCCGGCAGTACCAGCCAGGCGTGGGTGCCGGTGGCGCTGTGCTGGAACTCCAGGCCTTCAAGGTGCGTGGCCAGCAGCGCCTGGCGAATGCGCAGTTCTTCGCGCTGTTCCGACACCAATTGCTCGGCATGACCGTCCTCGATCAACCGGGCGGCAATCAGCGCCGTCAGTGGTGAAGTACTCCAGCAGTCGATGCGCTGCATGGCGGCGATGTCCTGCACCAGGGGTTGCGGCGCCATGACAAACCCCATGCGCAGCCCCGGCGCGATGCATTTGGACAGGGCCGAGATATAGATCGTGCGCTCCGGCAGCAGCGCGGCGAAAGGCGCCGGCGACTTGTCCAGGAGGGGACGATAGACGTCGTCTTCGATGACCAGCAGGCTGGTTTCCCGAATGACTGTCGCCAGTTCTTTGCGGCGCTCGGCATCGAGAGTGATGGCGGTCGGGTTGTGAATCGACGGCACCAGAAACAACAGGCGTGGCTGATGGTCGACGCAGGCCTGGCGCAGGGCTTCGGGGGACATGCCGCGTTCATCGGCGTCGACTCCGACCAGAATCAGCCCCAGCGAACGGCACAAGGCATTGATGCCTTGATACGTCACGCTGTCGGCCAGCACGGTATCGCCGCTGTTGGTCAGGCTGCGCAAGGTGCTGGCGATCCCGTGCTGGGCGCCTTCGCAAATCAGCATCTGCGAGGCCTGGGCCTCGACGCCGGTGTGGCGCAGCCACTGCGCCGCCGCTTCACGGGCCCACAGCGGACCTTCGGACGGGTGATAGTCCTTCATGTCGGCAAAACGCGGATCGCTCGCCAGGCGCGGCAACAGCTGCGCCAACACCCGATTGAAGCCATGGGTGGCCGGGCGATTGACGCTCAGGTCGACGGTGCCCGGGTCATTGCTGGGGGCCGACTGAAACTGCGCCGCCGGATGCCGCGGTTGTGCAACTTGCGTCCCGCGGCCCGGGCGGCTTTCCACCAGTCCTTTTTGTTGCAGCACGGCCATGGCTTTGGTCACCGTGGTGATGTTCACCCCCAATGCACTGGCGAAATCGCGATGGGGTGGCAGGCGTTCGCCCGGCTTGAGCTTGCCGTTGCCGATCGCTTCGGCCAGCGAATCGGCCAGCTGGGCATAAAGGGTTTCTGCCTTGTCGCGTTGCAACGCCGCGCTGGCTTTGAGTTCGTCCAGCAGTTGTTCGAATTGACTCATGGTGCTTTATCCCTGCTTGTCATGCTCTGAGCCAGACAATAAGCGAATTTGTATTGCTTTTTATCCGATACAAAGCCCATTGACAAGCTAAAAAACCGTGATTAGTGTGTGAGTTGTAATGCTTGTCATGCAACACAATAAGAAAATGGCTGGCGATGACCAGCCCAAACGGGTAAGCACATGACTCATAAAACTTTCCAGCCGGGCTCAGCCCTGGCTACCCGACACCAAAGCCTCTTGCCCCCGAGAGTGGGCGGCACAGAGTATCCGGTGAGTTGTCCCCCTCGCGCAAAGTCTTCGATGAATTTATCCGGTCGATCGACCCTATCCACCGCAGCGGAGGTCCTCCGATGAGCAACGCCCAGCCAAACAACACAACACTCGGCCAGCAACGCCTCAGCGGGGCACTGCGGCAGCGCCATATCACCATGATCTCCCTGGGCGGAATCATTGGTGCCGGCCTGTTTGTCGGCAGCAGCGCAACGATCCAGGCGATCGGGCCCGCCGCGTTTCTCAGTTATCTCGCTGCCGGCATCGTGGTGATGCTGGTGATGCGCATGCTCGGTGAAATGGCCGTGGCGCTGCCCGGCGTCGGCTCCTTTACCGAATACGCACGTATCGGCCTGGGTAATTGGGTCGGGTTCACCAGTGGCTGGTTGTACTGGTACTTCTGGGTGATCGTGGTGGCAGTGGAAGCGGTGGTCGGCGCCAATATCCTTGAACAGTGGATACCGCTGCCGGCCTGGATGATCGGGCTGAGCCTGCTGGCGATCATGACTGCCATCAATTGCCTGTCGGTGAAGTCCTATGGCGAGTTCGAGTACTGGTTCGCCTCATTGAAGGTTTTCGCGATCATCGTCTTCATCTTTGTGGTGGGCGCCTACCTGTTCGGGTTCGCACCGAGCACCAGCGCGCTGTTGGGCAATCTGGTGAACGACCGCGGCTTCATGCCTTACGGTGTGAGTGCGATCCTGGCTGGCGTGCCTACGGTGATCTTCGCTGTCGGCGGCGCCGAGATCGCGACGATTGCCGCCGCCGAGTCCGACGATCCATCGAAGAACGTGGCGAACATGACCCGTTCGGTGATCTTCCGTGTCATCACCTTTTATGTCGGCTCGATCTTCCTGATTGTCTGCGTGGTGCCCTGGGGCCAGATCGTCGCCGGTCATTCGCCGTTCGTGGCAGCGCTGGAGGTCATGCGTATTCCAGGGGCTGCGATGATCATGCAGGCGGTGGTGCTGGTGGCCGTGTTGTCGGCGCTGAACTCCGGGCTGTATGTGTCTTCGCGGATTCTGTTCGGCCTCAGCCAGCGCGGTGACGCCCCGGCAAAACTGTCGGTGCTGACCGGGCGTAAAGTGCCCAGGGCCGCCGTACTGCTCAGCAGTGTGATCGGCTACATCGCGATCATGGCGGCGATCATTTCTCCGCAGGGCGTGTTCCTGTTCCTGGTCAACGCTTCCGGTGCGGTGATGCTGTTCGTGTACCTGGCCGTGGCGCTGGCGCAGATCAAGGTCCGACGCCAGGTCGAAGCCACCGCGCCGGCCCGGCTGACCCTCAAGATGTGGCTGTTCCCATGGCTGTCCTATGCTGTGGTGGCAGTGATTGCGGGTGTATTGGTGGCCATGGCATTCCAGGAATCCTTGCGTACACAGTTCCTCGCCAGCCTCGTCAGCCTCGCCGTGGTGTCTGTCGCTTACCTGGTCCTCAGGCGCCAACGGCAAACCGCCGCCACCCCCCACGTCAATGCCATCGACATCCTCGCGGGTCTGCCGACACGGTCATAAATCACGGGAAGCATCGCGCCACGGACGGCGGTGAGTAGCAAGGCTTGTTCCGGTCACAACAATAATTTGCCTATAGGTGATGTATGTCCGACTTCAAGTTCAATACCCAGGGTGTTTCCCGGCGCGCAGTGCTCAAGGCCGCAGGCTACGGTTCGTTGGCGGCAATGGCTGCCAGTGCCACGGGCCCGATGTCGTTCGCGCTCGCTGCCGACAAACCGATCAAGACCGTACGTCCCGGTTACCTGACCGCGGCCTGCCTGGGCGACATGCCCCTGGGCGCGCTGCGCGAAGGCGTCCCGGTCGGTACCGATCTGGAATTGCTCAAGCTGATTGCCGACCGCCTCGAGCTTAAGCTCGACGTACTGACCATGGGTTTCCCGGCGGTGGTCGAAGCCGTGCGGTCCGGGCGTGCCGACTGGTTTGGCGGCAACTTCGCGTGGAACCCCATGCGCTCGAAAATCCTGCTGTTGACCGACCCGGTGTTCTACACCGGTGCCTACGTGATCATGCGCGACAGCGAGCCGTTCGATAGCTCGATCACGGTCAACGATGTGAAGGGCCGCACCATCGGCGCCATCACCGGTTATTTCACCATCCCCGACATGAAGAAAATCGAGGGCGTGAAGGAGGTCAAACTCTACGACAACACCGATTCCTGCCTGCGCGACGTGCGCGCCGGGCGCCTGGACTTTGCCGTGCTGGATGCGCCGACCATCGACTACATGATCCTTCAGGACCCGAGCCTCAAGCTCAAGCAGATCCCCATGGCCTACGACGAGAAATTCCCCAGCC
>Ga0182008_10002555_pt1 | contig 11332 bp, 9 predicted proteins | sample Sormic07211129_1_FD_120482 | JGI IMG/M metagenome (GOLD analysis project Ga0182008, IMG submission 120482) | Rhizosphere microbial communities from Sorghum bicolor, Mead, Nebraska, USA - 072115-129_1 metaG | ecosystem: Host-associated > Plants > Roots > Rhizosphere | place: USA: Nebraska...
TCCGTGCCGACGATGGCCGCATGGATCGTGTGCAGGTCGAGGCTGTGCGTGGCGCCGTAAACCATGGACATGCCGTACAGCAGCATGCCCGAGGCCAGCGCGCCCAGGACGAAATACTTGATCGCCGCCTCCGAGGAAAGCTGCGAATCGCGGTTCAACGCCACCAGCGCGTAGGACGACAACGTCAGCAGTTCGAGGCCGAGGTAGACGGTGACCAGGCTACCGGCCGACACCAGGAACATGATGCCGACGGTGGCGAAGATCGTCAGCGTGTAGAACTCGCCGAACGGAATCGCCCTTTCCTTCAGGTAGGGACGCGCGTAGACGAAGATCACCGCCGTGATCAGCAGCGAGAACAGCTTCAGGACCTCGGCCACGCCGTCGCGGACGAACATGCCGCTGAAGGCCGTGACAGGCGACGCGGGCTGGCCGCTGACGACGAGGTAGGCGCCTATCAGCAGGACCAGGATGGAAAGCCAATGGACCGTGCCCTTCTGGCCCGGCTTGAGGTACGCGTCCAGAAGGAGCAGCACGCAAGCCGCGACCACGAGGTAGACCTCGGGAAGCAGGATCAGGATGTCGTTGATACTCGGCATGGATAGTTCCCGCTCAGACTTTGGTGATGGCCAGCTGCTCGACGATACGAGCGACCGAGGCATCCATCAGGTGGACCAGCGGCTCCGGCCAGATGCCGAGGATCAGCACACCGGCGGCGAACGCGCTCAGCATGAAGATCTCGCGACCGTTGACGTCCGTCAGTTCCGCGACGTGCTTGTTCGTGACATCGCCCCAGAGCACGCGCTTGACCATCCACAGCGTGTACGCGGCGCCGATGATCAGGGTGAACGCGGCGAACAACGCGATCCAGGGATTGGCGCTGAACGAAGCCAGGATGACCATGAACTCGCCGACGAAACCGCTGGTGCCCGGCAGGCCGCTGTTGGCCATGGCGAACAGCACGTAGAACGGGGCGAAGATCGGCATCACGTTGATGACGCCGCCGTAGTCCTTGATCTGGCGCGTGTGCATGCGGTCGTAGAGCACGCCGATGCAGCTGAACATCGCGCCGGAGATGAAGCCGTGCGAGATCATCTGCACCATCGCGCCCTGCATGCCCAGGCGCGCGGCCTCGGGGTTGTTCGTCTCGCGAACCAGCAGGAAGGCGATGAAGATGCCCAGGGTGACGAAGCCCATGTGCGCGATGGACGAATACGCCACCAGCTTCTTCATGTCCTGCTGGACCAGCGCCACGTAACCGATGTAGCAGACCGCGATGAGGCTGAGCACGATGACCAGCCAGGCGAAGTGATGCGAGGCGTCCGGCGTGATCGGCAGGCTGAAGCGGAGGAAACCGTAGCCGCCGATCTTCAGCATCACCGCCGCCAGCACCACCGAACCGCCGGTAGGCGCTTCCACGTGGGCATCCGGCAACCAGGTGTGCACCGGCACCATAGGCACCTTGATCGCGAAGCCCAGCAGGAAGGCGAAGAACAGCCAGCTCTGCTCGGTCATCGTCAGGTGGACGTTGGCCATGTCGGCGATGGCGAAGCTGCCGCCGGTCTTGTGATACAGGTAGATCAGGCCGATCAACATGAAGATCGAGCCGAAGAACGTGTAGATGAAGAACTTCAGCGTGGCGTAGACGCGGCGCGGGCCACCCCAGATACCGATGAGGACGAACATCGGGATCAGCATGGCCTCGAAGAACACGTAGAACAGCAACGCGTCCGTGGCGCAGAACACGCCGATCATCATGCCTTCGAGGATCAGCATCGCCGCCATGTACTGGTGCGGCTTGTTCTGGATGATCTCCCACGCACCCACGATCACGAGGATCTGGACGAAGGTGGTGAGGATGATCAGGGCGACGGAGATACCGTCGACCGCCAGCGAGTAGTTGATGCCCAGCGACGGGATCCAGCTCATCGATTCGCCGAGCTGGAGGGTACCCGTGGAGGCATCGTAGGCAGGCAGGAGGGCCAGGCTGGCGGCGAAGGTGGCGACCGCGACCAGCAGCGAGATCCAGCGGGCGAGGCCTGGGCGACCGGAGCCGGCCAGCAGCACCGGGATGGCGCCGACGACCGGGAGCCAGATCAGCAGGCTGAGCAAGTGATTCGACATAGAGCTCGTTTCCCTTATTGCCCGATCAGCCAGTACCCGCCGAGGAGCAGGATAAGACCGAGGATCATGGCGAACGCGTAGTGGAAGAGGAATCCGGATTGCAGGCGGCGGGTGCCGCTGGCGATGCGCTGCACGAGGCCGGCCGAGCCGTTCACGATGGCGCCGTCGATGATGGCGGCATCGCCCACCTTCGACAGGCCTTCACCCAGCTTCACGCCACCCTTCGCGAACACCGCGAAGTAGAGTTCATCGATCCAGTACTTGTGGTTGAGCAGCTCGTACACCGGCTTCAGCGCGCGCTTCGCCTTGTCGGCGACGGACGGGTTGAACAGGTAGACGTAGGTGGCCACGGCGAAGCCCGCGAAGGCCAGCCAGAACGGCGCGGCCGTGAAACCGTGGAACGCCATGTTCAGCGCGCCGTGGAATTCATGCGCGAGTTCGCCGAGGACGTTGTTCGCCTCGTTCACGTGGATCGCCTTGCCGAACCAGTCGCCGAACAGCATCGGGCCGACGGTGAAGAAGCCGATCAGGATCGAGGGGATGGCCAGCAGCACGAGCGGCACGGTGACGACCCACGGCGATTCGTGCGGCGCATGTTCCAGGATGCCTGGCTCGTGATGCGGGTCTTCCTTGTGCGTATCGCCATGCGCGTCGTCGTGCGACGCATGCGCATCGTGATGGGCGTGGCCATGGGCGACCGTGAAGCGCTCCTTGCCGTGGAAGGTCATGTAGAGCAAGCGGAAGCTGTACAGCGAGGTGACGAACACGCCGGCCAGCACGCAGAAGTAAGCGTAGCCCGCGCCCCAGCGATGCGACTCGCCGACGGCCTCGATGATGGCGTCCTTCGAATAGAAACCCGAGAAGAACGGCGTGCCGGCCAGGGCCAGCGAACCGATCCACATCGTGATCCAGGTGACCGGCATGTACTTGCGCAGGCCGCCCATGTAGCGCATGTCCTGCTCGTGGTGCATGCCGATGATGACCGAGCCGGCGCCGAGGAACAGCAGCGCCTTGAAGAAGGCGTGGGTCATCAGGTGGAACACGGCGCCGCTATACGCGGACACGCCCAGCGCCACGGTCATGTACCCCAGCTGCGAGAGCGTCGAGTACGCGATCACGCGCTTGATGTCGTTCTGCACGATACCGATCAGGCCGGTGAACAGGGCCGTGGTCGAACCGATCACCAGAATGAAGGACAGCGCGGCGTCGGTCAGCTCGAACAGCGGCGACATGCGGGCGACCATGAAGATACCCGCGGTCACCATGGTGGCCGCGTGGATCAGCGCCGAGATCGGCGTGGGGCCTTCCATCGAATCCGGCAGCCACACGTGCAGCGGCACCTGAGCCGACTTGCCCATGGCACCGATGAACAGCAGGATGCCGATCACCGTGGCGGCGTCCCACGCGTGGTTCTGCGTGATCTGCAAGGTCTTGCCGACCAGCTCCGGAGCGTGGTCGAAGGCCGTCTGGTAGTCCAGCGTGCCCATGAAATACAAGATCGCCGAGATGCCGAGCAGGAAACCGAAGTCGCCCACGCGGTTGACCAGGAAGGCCTTGAGGTTGGCGAAGATCGCCGTCGGGCGCTTGTACCAGAAGCCGATCAGCAGGTACGAGACCAGGCCCACCGCTTCCCAGCCAAAGAACAGCTGCATGAAGTTGTTGCTCATGACGAGCATCAACATGGAGAAGGTGAACAGGGAAATGTAGCTGAAGAAGCGCTGGTAGCCCGGATCGTCCGCCATGTAACCGATGGTGTACAGGTGCACCAGCAGCGAGACGAAGGTCACCACCACCATCATCATGGCGGTGAGGCGGTCGACCATGAAGCCCACCGAGGCGTGGTACTGGCCGATCTGGAACCAGGTGTAGATGTCCTGGTTGAAATTCTGCGCGCCGCCCCAGACCAGCTGGTAGAGCACGTAGAACGACAGGCCGCAGGCGATCGCCACGCCGAGCAGCGTGGCGGTGTGCGCCCCTGCCCGGCCGATCACCTTGCCGAACAGGCCGGCCAGGATCGAACCCACCAGCGGCGCAAGGGCGATCGTCAGCAGGATTGAAAGCGAGAGACTCATCGGATCAACCCTTCATGCTGTCGATTTCGGCGACATTGATCGTGCTGCGGTTACGGAACAGCAGGACCAGGATCGCCAGGCCGATGGCGGATTCCGCCGCGGCCACGGTGAGGATGAAGAACACGAACACCTGGCCGCCCACGTCGCCGAAGAAGCGCGAGAAGGCCACGAAGTTGGTGTTCACCGCCAGGAGCATCAACTCGATCGCCATGAGCAGCACGATCACGTTCTTGCGGTTGATGAACAAGCCGGCGACGGCGATACAGAAGAGGATCGCGCCGAGGACGATGTAATGGGAAAGCGTGATCACGGGGTGTTCTCCTGCGGCGGCACGACGACCGGGGCCGGGCTGACGGAAGCCATCTGTTCGCTCGCCACCTTGACCACGCGGACGCGATCGACGGCGTTGACGGCCACCTGCTGCGCGGCGGTCTGATGGCGTACTCCCGCGCGCTGGCGCAGGGTCAGGGCCACGGCGGCCACGATACCCACGGTGAGGATCAGCGCGGCGATCTCGAACGGCAGCAGGAACTCGGTGTACAGGGCCTGGCCCAGCCACGCGACGTTCGACTCACCCGCCGGGTTGGGACCGAGCGTATGGGCGTGCATGGCCTTGACGCCGATCATCGCCAGCATTTCGACCAGCATGACCAGGGCCACGACGATGCCCACCGGCAGGTAGCGGATGAAGCCCTCGCGGACCTGCTCCTGCTTGATGTCGAGCATCATGACGACGAAGAGGAACAGCACCATCACCGCGCCGACGTAGACCACGACGAGGGCGATGGCGAGGAACTCCGCTTCGGCCAGCAGCCAGACGCAGGCCATGCTGAAGAAGGTCAGCACCAGCGAGAGCACGGCGTGGACCGAGTTCCTCACGGTGATGACCATCAGCGCGCCGATGACGGATACGGCCGCGAAGAGGTAGAAACAGATGAGTTGGAGCAGATCGTTATTCATCGCATAGGTCTCTTCGGCGCTCAGCGGTAAGCCGCGTCCTGAGCACGGGCGGCAGCGATGTCCTGCTCGAAACGGTCACCGATGGCCAGCAGCTGGCCCTTGGTCACCACATTCTCGCCACGATGCTCGAAGTGATACTCGTGCACGTGCGTCTCGACGATCGAATCCACCGGGCAGCTCTCTTCGCAGAAACCACAGAAGATGCACTTGAACAGGTCGATGTCGTAGCGCGTGGTGCGGCGCTGGCCGTCTTCCGCGCGCGGCGCCGAATCGATCGTGATCGCCAGTGCCGGGCATACCGCTTCGCACAGCTTGCACGCGATGCAGCGCTCTTCACCGTTGGCGTAACGGCGCAAGGCGTGCAGGCCGCGGAAGCGGTTCGACTTGGGGATGTGCTCCATCGGGTAGCGCATCGTGTACTTCGGCTTGAACATGTAGCGCATGGTCAGCGCCATGCCCTGGAACAGCTCGATGAGCAGCAGGCTCTTGAAATAGTGGGTAACGCGGGTCATGGCTTTCAGGCTCCCGTGCCGATGTGGACCCAGCCGAAATACTTCATGCAGCCGGCGACAAGGACCCAGACGATGGTGATGGGGATGAAGACCTTCCAGCCGAGGCGCATGATCTGGTCATAGCGGTAGCGCGGGAAGCTGGCGCGGAACCACAGGAACAGGAAGGCGAAGATGAAGGCCTTGATGAACAGCCAGTGGAAGCCACCGTGGCCGACCACGCCCCACGACTCGGGGAACGGCGACAGCCAGCCGCCCATGAACAGGATCGAGGTGAGGAAGCTCACCAGGATCATGTTGGCGTATTCGGCCAGGAAGAAGATGGCGAACGCGGAACCGGAGTATTCGACGTGGAAGCCCGCGACGATTTCCGATTCGCCTTCCGCGACGTCGAACGGCGCGCGGTTGGTTTCGGCCACGCCCGAGACGAAGTAGATGACGAACACCGGCAGCAACGGCAGCCAGTACCAGTCGAAGAAGTTGCCCGACTGCCCGTTGACGATCGCCGTGAGGTTGAGGCTGCCGGTCAGCACCAGCACGCAGACGATGGACATGCCCATCGCCAGTTCGTACGAGATGACCTGCGCCGCAGCGCGCATGGCACCGAGCATCGCGTAGCGCGAGTTCGACGACCAGCCGGCCAGGATGATGCCGTACACGCCCATCGAGGTCATCGCGAGCAGGTACAGCACGCCGGCGTTGACGTTGGCGAGCACGGTCTCCGGACCGAACGGCACCACCGCCCAGGCGGCCAGCGCGGGCACCAGGGCCAGCATCGGTGCCAGGTAGTAGAGGAACTTGTTCGCGTTGGTCGGAAGGATCACTTCCTTGATCAGGAGCTTGACCACGTCCGCGAAGGCCTGCAGCAGGCCGAGCGGGCCGACCTTGTTCGGCCCCATGCGCACGTGCATCCAACCGATGACCTTGCGTTCCCAGTAGACGAACATCGCCACCGCGATAATCAGCGGCAGGACGATCGCCACGATGAACAGCACGGGCATCAACAGGTGGTCCCAGAGTTGCTGACCCATGGTTTATGCCTTGCTCAAAGTGATGGCCGCGCCGTACGGGGGCAGCATGGCGGTTTCGGAATGCGCGGCTTCGATCCACGCAGCGCCCGCGGGCACGGCGGCATCGATCGCCACCGGCAGCACGGCATCGCCGATGCGGGCGTTGCCACCCTCGGCCAGGCCCAGCTTGCCGGCCTCGTCCGCGTTGATGCGGATGGCGGCCGGGCGGTTCAGCGGATGCGCGTTAAGGGCACCCGCGCGGCGGAGCACGGCGTCCACGCGGTAGATCGGCGTGGTGGCCAGGCGCGAGAAAGTCACGCCCGACGAACGCGGCGCAAGCGCGTGGCGAACCTCCGACGCGCGCTCGGTGAGCCCGTCGCGGAGTCCGGCCAGGTCGTCGAACTCGAAGCCCGGCAGGCCGAGCAGGCCGCCGAGGGCACGCAGGACCTTCCAGCCCGGACGGGCGTCGCCCGGTGCCTTGGCGCCGGCGAGCATCGTCTGGGTGTTGCCTTCCACGTTGACCAGGCTCGCGTCGATTTCCGGCGTGAGGCCGATCGGCAGGATGACGTCCGCCGAGTCCTTCAGCGCATCGCTGGCGTAGGCGGCGAAGGCCACCACGGTCTGCGCCGAATGCATCGCCTGCAAAGCGAGCGCGCCGTCGGCGAAATCGTGCGGCGGCTCGACGTTGTAGAGCACGTAGCCCTTGCGTGGCTGGGCCAGCATGGCGCGCGCGTCGAGCCCACCGGCGGTCGGCAGCACGCCCACCGAGGACAGGCCGATCGCGTTGGCGGCGAGCGGGATCTCGTTGAACGCGGCACCCGCGGCCTGCGCGATGAAGCGCGCGATCGCACGCAGCCAGGAGGCTTCCGGATGCGTCGCGGCGGCATGGCCGAGGATCACCACGGCTTCGTCCGACAGCGCCTTGAACGCGTCGCGATGCGCGTCGGTAGTCTCCACGCCATTCAGTGCCGGCGCGATCGCTTCCGGCACGCTGGCGCCACCCTCGGCGGCGGCCTTGGCCAGCACCAGCAGTTCGTTCACCAGCGCGTGCGGCGCGGCGACGGACTCGCCGGCCAGCGGATAGTTGAAGTTGAAGTGGGCCGGATTGACCGCGTACACCTTGGCGCCCTTCTTCACCGCCTGGCGGATGCGGTGGTTGAGCAGCGGCACTTCGTGGCGCAGGTCCGAACCGACCAGCAGCGCGGCCTTCACCTTCTCGAACGAAGCGATGGACGAGGCGAACGGCTTGGCGAAGGCGTTGTCGGCGAAGTCGAGCTGGCGCAGGCGGTGATCGACATGGGCGCTGCCCAGGCCGCGGGCGAGGCGGACGAGCAGCTCGCCTTCCTCGTTCGAGGTGGCGCCGTGCACGAGCACGCCGAGGTCGGAACCGGGAACGCTCTTCAGCGACTCGCGGGCGACGGACAGCGCGTCGTCCCACGTCGTCGCCGACCACTGGCCGTTGCGCTTGACCATCGGCGACTTCACGCGGTCCGCCGCGTACAGGCCCTGGTGGCTGTAGCGGTCACGGTCGGAGAGCCAGCACTCGTTGATCGTCTCGTTGTCGCGTGGCACGTTGCGCAGCACTTCGCCGCGGCGCGTGTGCATCCACAGGTTCGAGCCCAGCGCATCGTGGTACCCGATGGACGGGCGCGCGATCAGTTCCCAGGCGCGCGCCTGGAACTGGAACGGCTTGTTGGTCAGCGCGCCGACCGGGCAGACGTCGATGATGTTGCCCGACAGTTCGCTCTCGATCGTCTTGCCGATATAGGTGCCGATCTCCAGGTTCTCGCCGCGGCTCATGCCGCCGAGTTCGTACGTGCCGGCGATCTCGCTGGTGAAGCGGACGCAGCGCGTGCACTGGATGCAGCGGGTCATCTCGGTGGCGATCAGCGGGCCGAGGTTCTCGTCGGCCACGGTGCGCTTGCGCTCGTTGAAGCGCGACACCGAGCGGCCGTAGCCGAGGGAGACGTCCTGCAGTTCGCACTCGCCGCCCTGGTCGCAGATCGGGCAGTCGAGCGGATGGTTGATGAGCAGGAACTCCATCACGTTGCGCTGCGACTTGAGCGCCTTGTCCGAACGCGTGAAGACCTTCATGCCCTCGCCCACCGGCGTGGCGCAGGCCGGCGCCGGCTTCGGCATCTTCTCGATTTCCACCAGGCACATGCGGCAGTTGGCGGCGATCGCGAGCTTGCGGTGATAGCAGAAGCGCGGGATGGGGATACCGACGGCATCGGCCGCCTGGATGATCATCGACCCCTTGGCTACCTGCACCGGAACGCCGTCGATCTCGATGTTGACGAGGTCCGGCGCGGCATTGGCTACGGGCTGCGCACTCATGCAGCGACTCCAGTGGTGACCGTGTCAGCCGGACCGTCGACGATCGAACGGCCATGCTCCACGTAGTATTCGAATTCGTGCCAGAAGTGGTACAGGAAACCCTGCACCGGCCACGCGGCGGCTTCGCCGAAGGCGCAGATGGTGTGCCCTTCGATCTGGCCGGCGACGGCCTTCAGGCGATGCAGGTCGTCCTGCGTGCCCTTGCCTTCGACGATGCGCGACAGCACGCGGTACATCCAGCCGGTGCCTTCGCGGCACGGCGTGCACTGGCCACACGACTCGGCCTTGTAGAAGCGAGCGATGCGGTGGCAGGCGCGGACCATGCAGGTGGTCTCGTCCATCACGATCACGGCGCCCGAACCCAGGCCCGACCCCGCCTTCTGCAGCGAGTCGTAGTCCATGGTGCATTCCATGATCTTCTCGGCCGGCAGCACCTTCATCGAGGAACCGCCGGGAATGCATGCCTTGAGCTTCTTGCCGCCGCGGATACCGCCGGCCATCTGCAGAAGTTCGGAGAACGGCGTGCCGAGCTTGATCTCGAAGTTACCCGGATTGGCCACGTGGCCGGACACCGAGAAGATCTTCGGACCACCGTTGTTCGGCTTGCCGATGTTGAGGAACCACTCCGCGCCGTTGCGCAGGATCGCCGGCACCGAGGCATAGGTCTCGGTGTTGTTGATCGTGGTCGGACGGCCGTACAGGCCGAAACCGGCCGGGAACGGCGGCTTGAAGCGCGGCTGGCCCTTCTTGCCTTCCAGCGATTCCATCAGCGCGGTCTCTTCGCCGCAGATGTAGGCGCCGGCGCCGAGGGCGTTATAGATATCCACGTCGATGCCCGAGCCGGCGATGTCCTTGCCGAGCAGGCCCGCCGCGTAGGCTTCCTTCAACGCCTCTTCGATGTGCTCGAACGGCTCGTGATGGAACTCGCCACGCAGGTAGTTGTAGGCGACGGTGGAACCGGTGCAATAGCAGGCGATCGCCAGGCCTTCGATGACGGCATGCGGGTTGAAGCGCAGGATGTCACGGTCCTTGCAGGTACCCGGCTCGGATTCGTCGGAGTTGCACAGTATGTACTTCTGGCCGGGCGCCGTGCGCGGCATGAACGACCATTTCAGGCCCGTCGGGAAGCCGGCGCCGCCGCGGCCGCGCAGCGCGCTCTTCTTGATCTCTTCGATCAGCGCGGCCGGATCGGGCTTCTCGGCCAGGATCTTGCGCCACGCCTTGTAACCATCGACCTTCTCGTAGCTATCGAGGGCCCAGGGCTTTTCGAAATGCAGGGTCGTGTAGACGACCTGGTGTTCCTGTGGTGCGGGTCCGACCGGACCAGTGCTGCTAGCCATTGCCCTTACCTCACTTCAGACCGTCGAGAATGGCGTCGACCGATTCGGCCGTCAGCTTCTCGTGGTAGTGACCGTTGACGACCATCATCGGGGCGCCGGCGCATGCGGCCAGGCATTCCTCTTCCTGCTTGAGATAGATACGGCCGTCGGCCGTGCTCTCGCCGGTCTTGATGCCGAGCTTCTTCTCGCAATGGCGAACGAGGCCTTCGGCACCGTTCAACCAGCAGGAGATGTTGGTGCAGATGGCGACGTTGTTGCGGCCGACGGGCGAGGTCTCGAACATCGAGTAGAAGCTCGCCACTTCGTAGGCCCAGATCGCCGGCAGGTCGAGGTACTTCGCGACCGCGGTGATCAGTTCGTCCGTGAGGTAACCCTGGTTCTGTTCCTGCGCGCCCATCAGCGACTGGATCAGCGCCGAACGCTTGCGGTCCGGCGGGAACTTCGACACCCAATGATCGATATGGGCACGGGTGTGATCGTTGAGCACGACGAGAGGATCGACGTCCTTCACCTGCTCGAAATGACCGGTGGCTTTCATGATTCAGTTCACTCCGTCGACTTAGCGGTCGACTTCGCCGAAGACGAGATCGTAGGTGCCGATCATCGCGACGACGTCGGCGAGCATGTGGCCCCTCACGATCGCGTCCATGGAAGACAGGTGCGCGAAGCCCGGCGCGCGCAGGTGCACGCGGAAAGGCTTGTTCGCACCGTCGGACACGAGGTAGCAGCCGAATTCACCCTTGGGTGCCTCGACCGCGGCATAGGTCTCGCCCGCCGGCACGCCATAGCCCTCGGTGAAGAGCTTGAAGTGATGGATGAGCGCTTCCATGTCGCTTTTCATTTCTTCGCGACTGGGCGGTGCGACCTTGTAGTTCTGCGTCATCACCGGGCCCGGGTTGGCCTTCAGCCACGCCACGCACTGCTTGATGATGTTGTTCGACTGGCGCATTTCCTCGACGCGAACCAGGTAGCGGTCGTAGCAA
>Ga0182008_10002556_pt1 | contig 11331 bp, 9 predicted proteins | sample Sormic07211129_1_FD_120482 | JGI IMG/M metagenome (GOLD analysis project Ga0182008, IMG submission 120482) | Rhizosphere microbial communities from Sorghum bicolor, Mead, Nebraska, USA - 072115-129_1 metaG | ecosystem: Host-associated > Plants > Roots > Rhizosphere | place: USA: Nebraska...
CTGGTGCCGCCGCACAGCTACCTCGCGTTCTATTTCTGGCTGCGCGATGCCTTCGCCATCGACGCGGTCGTGCACGTCGGCAAGCACGGCAACCTCGAATGGCTGCCGGGCAAGAGCATCGCGCTGTCGCGGGCCTGCTGGCCCGACGCGATCCTCGGGCCGCTGCCCAACGTGTACCCCTTCATCGTCAACGACCCGGGCGAGGGCGCGCAGGCCAAGCGGCGTACGCAGGCGGTCATCGTCGACCACCTGATGCCGCCGCTCACGCGCGCCGAGAACCATGGCCCGATGCAGGACCTGGAGCGGCAGGTCGACGAGTACTACGACGCGCTGCTGGTCGATGCGCGCCGCGCGAAGGTGCTGCGCGCGCAGATCCTCACGGCGGTGCGGGCGCAGCATCTGGTCGAAGAGCTGGGCGGCCTGCCGGGCGCGGAAGACGATGCGGTGTTGGCGCGCGTGGATGCCTACCTGTGCGAGCTGAAGGAAACGCAGATCCGCGACGGGCTGCATGTGTTCGGCGCGTCGCCGCGCGAGCGGCTGCGGCGCGACACGCTGCTGGCGCTGGCGCGCTATCCGGCTGCGGACGGTGCGGGCGCGAATGCCGGGCTGCTCGGCGCGTTGTCGCAAGACCTGTTGCCGGGCGAGGCGTTTGACCCGCTCGACATCGACGCGGCACAACCGTGGCTGGGCGCGCGTCCCGCGCTGCTGCAATCGGTGAGCACCGATGCGTGGCGGCATCAGGGCGATACGCGTGAGCGGCTGGAGCTGCTGGCGCAGCGCCTGCTGGAGGACAACAACTGTCCGTCCGGCATGCCGCATACCGCTGCGGTGATGGGCCGCGTCGAACAAGATCTCGCCCCCGCGCTCGACGCCTGCGGTGCGCAGGAGCTGCTGCAGCTTTCACGCGCCCTGCAAGGCCGCTTCGTTCCGCCCGGACCGAGCGGCTCGCCATCGCGCGGCCGCCCCGACGTGCTGCCCACCGGGCGCAACTTCTACGCGGTCGACACCCGTGCCATTCCCACGCCCACCGCCTGGATGCTCGGCCTCAAGTCCGCCGCGCAGCTGGTCGAGCGGCACCTGCAGGAGCACGGCGACTATCCCGCGGCGCTGGGCCTCTCGGTCTGGGGCACGGCCACCATGCGCACCGGCGGCGACGACCTGGCGCAGGCCTTCGCCCTCATCGGCGTGCGGCCGAAGTGGGCGCCGGGCAGCCAGCGCGTGGTCGATTTCGAGGTGCTGCCCACGGTGGGCCTCGGCCGTCCGCGCATCGACGTCACGCTGCGCATCTCGGGCTTCTTCCGCGACGCGTTTCCCAATGCGGTGCAGATGTTCGACGCGGCCGTGCAGGCCGTCGCCGCGCAGGAAGACGAAGACGCCGAGCGCAACCCCGTCCGCGCGCGCATCCTCAGCGAGGCCGCCGCGCTCGAAGCGCAGGGCATGGCGCCCGAGGCCGCCCGCACGCAGGCGGGCTGGCGCGTGTTCGGCTCCGCGCCCGGCAGCTACGGCTCCGGCCTGCAACGGCTGTTCGATCATGGCGACTGGCAGACCGACGACGATTTGTCGAAAGCCTATGTCGGCGGCAGCGCCCACGCCTACGGCCAGGGCAGCGACGGCGTGCCCGCCACCGGCGCGCTGGTGCGCCGCCTGCGCGCGATGAACGTCGTGCTGCAGAACCAGGACAGCCGCGAGCACGACCTGCTCGACTCCAACGACTACTACCAGTTCCAGGGCGGCATGGCCGCCGCCGTGCGCCACCTGAGCGGGCGGCAGCCGGCCATGTACCACGGCGACCACGGCAACCCGCAGGCGCCGCGCGTGCGCACGCTGAAGGAAGAAATCAGCCGCGTCATCCGCGCGCGCGTGGTCAACCCGAAGTGGATCGACGGAGTGAAGCGCCACGGCTACAAGGGCGCCTTCGAAATGGCCGCGACGGTGGACTACCTGTTCGGCTTCGACGCCACCGCGCGCGTGGTCGGCGACCACCAGTACGCGATGGTGGCGGACGCCTACGTGCTCGACGAAGCCACCCGCGACTTCGTGAACACGCACAATCCGTGCGCGCTGCACGACATGCTCAGCCGGCTGCTCGAGGCCATGCAGCGCGGCCTGTGGCAATCGCCCGGCGACTACAAGGACCAATTGCAAAACCTGCTGCTCGGCCACGAGCAGCAGATGGAAGGACTTTCGCGATGACCACTGCCGCCCCCATGCCGGTCCCTTTTCCTTTTGCCGCGATCGCGGGCCAGCCGCAGCTGCGCCAGGCGCTGCTGCTGGCCGCTGTCGATCCGGGCCTTGGCGGCGTGCTGATCGAAGGACCGCGCGGCACCGCCAAGACCACCGCTGCGCGCGCGCTGGCAGAGCTGCTGCCGGGCGCGCCTTTTGTCACGCTGCCGCTGGGCGCGAGCCTTGAAAGCCTCGTGGGCACGCTCGACCTCGGGCAGGCGCTGGCCGGCCACGAACTGAGGTTCGCGCCCGGCCTGCTGGCGCGCGCGCACGGCGGCGTGCTGTACGTCGACGAGATCAACCTGCTGCCCGATGCGCTGATCGACTCGCTGCTCGACGCCGCGGCCAGCGGCGTCAACGTGGTGGAGCGCGACGGAATTTCCCACCGGCATGCCGCGCGCTTCGTGCTGGTCGGCACCATGAACCCGGAAGAGGGCACGCTGCGCCCGCAGCTGCTCGACCGCTTCGGCCTGTGCGTGCAGCTGCGCAACATCGAGAATGCCGCAGAACGGCAGGCCATCGTGCGTGCGCGGCTGGCCTTCGATGCCGATCCGCAGGGCTTTCGCACGACGCATGCGAAGGCGCAAGCCGAACTGGCAGCCGCATTGGTCCGTGCGCGCGCCCTCGTGGCCGATGCGACAGCGCTGCCGTATGGCGATGCGGTGCATGAGGCGGTCGGTGCGCTGTGCATCGCAGCCGGCGTCGATGGCTTGCGCGCCGATCTCGTGATGCTGCGCTCCGCTCGCGCGCTCGCGGCCTGGGACGGGGCGGGCGCCATTACCACTGGCCACGTGCAGCGCGTGGCCGAAGCCGTGCTGCTGCACCGGCGCAGGCCCGAAGCCGAGGCTGCGCCATCGGCGGTTCCTCGCTCCGCAATGCCCGACGCGAATCCGAACGACGCCGCGAACAGTGCGGGCGATGAAGACTGGGGCGCCATGCCGCCCGAGCCCGTCGGCATCGAGCGCGTGAAGCCGCTGCGACCGCTGATCGCTCCTGCACAGGCCGCGTCAAAAAAAGCCTGAGCCTCCGGGACGCCGTACCCACTGGCGCACGCCAGGGTGACCGGAGGCAGGGCGCGCAGAGGGATGCATGGCATGGCCCCGCCTCGCAGGGCGCGGCCTTCGACTGGCCGCGCACCTTCGCGGCGCGCGGTGCCGGCCACCTGCGCCCGGAGCACCTGCGCCGCCGCCCGCAGCAGGCACGCAGCGGCGCGCTGCATTGCTTCCTGCTCGACTGCTCGGCCTCGATGCGCAGCGACAGCAGCCTCGCGCGCGCCAAGGGCCTGCTGCTCGCGCTGATGCAGGAGGCCTACCAGCGCCGCGACCACGTCGCGCTGCTGTGTTTTGCCGGCGAGGTGGTCGAACTGCGCCTGCCGCCGCGCCGCGCCAGCGCCTGGAACGACGACTGGGTCGCGCCGATCGCAGCGGGCGGCGGTACGCCGCTGGCATTGGGCGTGCAGCGCGCGGGGCACCTGCTGGCGAAGAGCGAGTCGCGCCAACGCTGGCTGTGGCTGTTGACCGATGGCCGCAGCAGCGAAAACCCCGCGCGGCCCGAGGCCGCCGACATGGCCTGCGTGGTGGACTTCGAGGCGGCGCGCGTGCCGCTGCACCGTGCGCGGCAGCTTGCCACGCATTGGGATGCGCGCTACGTCGTGGCCTCGAACCCGAACGCTTGAGCGTCTTGCCCGGCCGCTGTTTCGACCGGCGCCAGCATCGTTCCCCGGCAACTGGGCGAGCCGCAATGGCACGGGTACTTCGACGGCGGCGAGCCGTCGTCCGCGGTCAGCGAATAGTCGATGAATAGCTCGTCGCCTGCGTCCACGGCCATCAGCGTCTGGAACTTCAGCACCATTTCGCCGCCCTCGTCGTATTCCTCGACGGCCTCGCAATTCGGCTCGCATGAATGGTTCAGGTGGCGAGTGGCGTTGCCGCCCTTGGCGCCGTCGATGGTCTCGTGGTTCGACAGCGTGAACAGGTAGGTGAGCTGGTCGTCCCAGACCTTGGTGGCGATTTCGGCCTGGGTGTAGCGGCGGCCTTCGTAGAGGCCGAGGAAAGCTTCCGCCGGCAGGTCGCGCGTGGCGAAGGCGCCGAGGCCGTGCACGCCGCTGGGGCCTACCCGGACGAAAGGAGTGGAGGAGGTTTGCTTGCGATGCTTCATGGCGGAAGGGATGAGTCGTCGGGTGTCAGGGCTTCGGTGCGCCCAGCGAGGCCAGGCAGCCCACGATGGCGTCGGCCGCTTCGTCCAGCCGCGGACCGGGGCGCATCATCAGGTCGAAGCGCGCCGAGGCGAAGCTGCACACGCGCCCGCGCTGGATGGCCGACATGGCCGACCAGCCGGGCCGCGAAGCCATGGCGGAGATTTCGCCGAGCGCCGACACCATCAGCACGTCCGGATTGGCGCGTACCACGAACTCGGGGCTCATCTTCGGGAACGGGCCGAGTGTGCCCGGCACAGCGTTGCCAAGCCCGAGGCGGGCCAGCGTCTCGCCGATGAAGGAGCTCTCGCTGGCCGCGGCCATGCCGCCGTGCACCTCGAAGTAAACGCGACGGCCTTGCCAGCCAGCCGGCACGCGGGCCTTGGCGGCGTCCAGCCCGGCGTCGAGCCTGCGCCAGAAGGCTTCGCCCGCTCCAGGCCGGCCGGTGGCGCGGGCCACGGTTTCCATCACGCGGCGCATGTCGGCGTGGGTCTTGGCGTCGAGCGCCAGCACCTTGATGCCAAGGCGCTCCAGCGGTTCGGCAGCGCGGCTGCGCGGACGCAGCAGCACAAGGTCGGGCTTGAGCGCGACGATGCGCTCGATGTTCGCGTCGTCGATGCCGCCGACCTGCGGCAAGCCCTTCACCGACACCGGCCAGTTGGCATGGCGGTCGATGCCCACCAGCCGGTCGCAGGCGTCGAGCGCGCAGACCGTTTCGGTCAGCGAGGGCATCAGCGACACGATGCGCCGCGCCGGCGCCTGCAGTTCGAGCGTGGTGCCGCGGTCGTCTTCGAGGCGGATGCCCGCCGCGTGCGCCACCGAACCGAAGCCCAGGGCCACGAAGGCCGCGGCCTTCGCGATTTGGCGGGCGGCGGAGGCAAACGGCGGGTGCGGGGCAGGGGGCGGCGAGGTGGTGGGGTTCATCGGGGCGGGCGTTGTCAGCCCGCTATTGTCGCGGTGCCTGCATGCGCAGGCGCCGCGCCGCTTCTTCCTCGCGCGCGTCGTCCACCTCGCGCATCACGTTGCGCAGGTCGACCGGGCCGGTCTCGCGCACGAACGTGCCGGTCAGTTCCGTCTCGGGGCGCAACAGGCCGCGTTCGTACAGCTGCCAGATCTCGTCGCCGTAGTGCGTGCGCAGCAGCGCGGGCGCGAACTGGCCGAAGAAGTTGCGCAGGTTCTCGACGTCGCGCAGCAGCATGCGCCGCGCGTGGTTGTTGCCGGCGGCGTCCACCGCCTGCGGCAGGTCGATGATCACCGGGCCGTCTTCGGCCAGCAGCACGTTGAACTCGGAGAGGTCGCCATGCACGATGCCGGCGCACAGCATGCGCATCACCTCTTTCAGCAGGCTGGCGTGGTGGCGCAGCGCGTCTTCGGGCGAGAAGACCACGTCGTTGAGGCGCGGGGCGGCGTCGCCGTGGGCGTCGGTCACCAGGTCCATCAGCAGCACGCCTTCGAGGAAGTTGTGCGGCGTGGGCACGCGCACGCCCGCGGCGGCCAGGCGGTAGAGCGCATCGACCTCGGCGCTCTGCCAGATGGCCTCGGTCACCTTGCGGCCGAAGCGCGTGCCCTTGGCCATGGCGCGTGCCTCGCGGGTGTTCTTGACGCGCCGGTTCTCGGTGTAGTCGACGGCCTGGCGGAAGCTGCGCTTGTCGGCTTCCTTGTAGATCTTGGCGCAGCGCGTCTCGTCGCCGCAGCGCACGACGTAGACCATGGCTTCCTTGCCGCTCATGAGCTGGCGCACCACGGTGTCGATCAGGCCCTCGTCGATCAATGCCTGCAGTCGCTGGGGTGCCTTCATGGCCGTGCCTCCAGGAAGGTCCGCAGGCTTTGCGTGTCGATCTGGTAGAGGCCGTCGTGCTTGTGCGCGGCAAAGCCGAGCCGGTGGTTGATGGTGAGCATGGGGGCATTGACTTCGGCGTTGTGGGTCACGGCGAGCGTGACCTCGGGGTGGCGCTCGCGCACGAGCTGCAGCATGGCGGCCTTCACGCCCTTTGCAAGGCCCTTGCCGCGCCACTGGCGCGCGACGGCCGTGAGCCGCTGTTGCAAGCGGTCGGGGAAGCGCTGGTTCCAGGAGGCGTCGCATACCGCGACCACCTCGTCCCCGTCGAGCAGGAGCACGAGAAAGTGCTCGCCCCCGCGGCGGTCCATGTCGGCGTACCAGGGCGGGAAGTCCTCCAGGTCGTAGCGCAGCGGCGGCCGTTCGAGGTTGGTGGTGGGCGCGTCGTTCAGCAGCGCGGACAGCGGCGCCATCAGCGCAGCGAGCCGCTCGAAGGGCACGCGGCCCGCGTGCACCTCGGCGCGCAGGCCGTGGGCGGGCGCGAAGCCATCGGCGCGCCAGCGGGCGAGCATCTGCCAGTCGAGCCCGGCCAGGGGCATGCGGTTCTCGACGCTGCGGTGCTTTTCGACGGCGCCGATGGCCTGCAGGAAGGCGTGGCCGTCGGGCAGGTGGGTCTTGATGGTTGCGACGGACTTGCAGTGCATTTCCATCAATGCCAGCAACGCGCGAAGCAGCGTGCTCGCCACGCCGCGGCGCCGGTGCGGACGCAGCACGCCGCCCCAGGCTTCGAGGAACGGTGCGAACGCCTCGTGCCCGGGCGTGCCTTCGCGGCGGAAGCTCGCGCTCAGGCTGCCGATGAATTCGCCGTGTGCGCCAACGGCGAGCACGCGATGAACGGCATACAGCGGGCCGGGCTGCAGCACGTTGTGCCGGGTGTCGGCATCGGGAGGAACAGGGTCGCCGGGAAAGTCTTCCGCGGCGCGCAGGCGCCAGTAGGCGAGGAAATGGCCCCAGTCGGTTTCGGAAGCGCGCTGGGGATCGAACACGGTGGTCACGGTATGCCGCGCAGGTGCGGCACGGTTTTCAAGCATGGTCGTTGGCCTTGATTCGACAAATGAACGGGACGCTGCCGGCACGTGCGTGCCGGTAGCGGCGTTTGAATCGGGGCGGTTTGTGGTCGTCGCGGCGGGTGATGGCCGCGCGGGGCAGACCGGCTACGCGGTCGACGCGTGAACGATCAGTTCAGATGAGGCCCGGCAAACCGCACGTTGGTGGGGGCTTGAATTGCAGTGTCTTCCATCGCGCACCTCCGCTTTCTGTGTGGTTGTCGAAGCGACGAATGTAGCTGGCTTGCCGCGTGCTGTGAAGTGCGGTGTGGTTTTGACGCGCGCATCGTGACCGCCCTCGGCCACGGAACGGCCTGACGGCAGGTCAGCCGGAAGCCGCGCGCAGCCTTGCCGCGAGCTGGTGCGCTTCGGCGGTGGTGTTGATGTTGGTGAAGCCCATCAGCAAGCCTGCGCCGCGGTGCGCCGCAATGGCGCTGTTCGCCGGCTTGTAATCGGCATGTCAGCCGTTGGCTGGTTGGGCTTTTAGCGTACGCCGAGCCGAACACGGTGACGCTCGCGCCGGTCAAGACCGGCGAGGTGAGTTCGCGCTCTAGGCAACCCGCTCTTCGATCGGCCCCACGCGATCCGGATAGAACGCCAGGTGGTCCTTGATCTGTGCGACCGGCTCGTAGGGCGACTCGTAGGTCCATACCGCATTCACCGAGCGTTCGCCGCCTGCAGGAATGCTGTAGTAGTTGCACTCGCCCTTGTACGGGCAATAGGTCGCGTGTTGCGTACGCTCCAGCAGCGACATCCTGACGTCCTTGCGGGGGATGTAGTGCACCGTTCCGAAATGCGTTTCGCGCAGCGTCAACGCTTCGCGCGTGTCGGCGATGACACGGCCGTCGACCGACACCACCACGCGCAGCGGGTTCGGTGTGATTGTGATCGGATGATCGGGGCCGGGGGTCTTGATGGTGCGTTCCGCGGTAGCGAACATGAGAATGCTCCTTCGGTCAGATCGGGTTGACGCAAGATTCGGCGGATGCGCATCTTGCCGCGATGCGATGGCAGTTTGAAGCCCCTGCACAATTGGCCCGTTCGCAAAGTGGTTAAAGGCCATCGAGCCCATCGGAACCGCTCTGGAAGCCTTTCGACTTCATATTCGGACCTGGATTTGCGAGGTCTCGATGTGCAGGATGCGTGCGGTCACGCTTGTGTGTCGTTCGCGCATCAGTTCTTGACAAAGCGCAGGCCGTATCGTTCGGGTAAATCACTAGTGAAAGACTGAAGTGAAGAAGAACTACAAGCTCGCCATGTTGTTGCTTGCCAGCGTGTTGGCCGCCGGCGTATGGGCTCAGGACTGGCCCGCGAAGCCAGTTCGCGTCATCGTGCCCGCACCTGCAGGCAGTTCGCTCGACCTGATCGCGCGCACGCTGGCCGACCGCCTGCGCGTGATCTGGAAGCAACCCGTGGTGATCGAGACCAAGGCGGGCGCGGGCGGCCTGATCGGCATGGACACCGTGGCCAAGGGGCCGCACGACGGCTACACGCTGGGCATCGGTTTCAACGGCCCGATTGCCTTCGGCCCCTACATGTATGCGCGCATGCCTTATGTGCCTTCGCGCGACCTGGTGCCCGTCGTGCTCACGACCTCGCAACCCAACGTGCTGGCGGTGCAGGCGAACAACCCCGCGAACACGCTGCCCGAGTTCGTCGAATGGGCGAAGAAGCGGGGCGACAAATTCAGCTATGCGTCGGTGGGCGCGGGCAGTTCTTCGCACCTCACGATGGAGCTGTTTCGCAGCCTGGCGCACATCGAGGCGGTGCATGTGCCTTATGCAGGTTCGCCGCCCGCGGGTCTGTCGCTGGCGGCGGGCGACACGCAGGCGCTGTTCGCGGTGGCGCCCGCGCTGCTGCCGCTGATCCAGGGGCAGCGCGTGAAGCTCATCGCCATCACGAGCGCCACGCGTTCCGAGCTCATGAAAGACCTGCCCACCGTGGCCGAGTCGGGCTATGCCGGTTTCGAGGCGCTGGCCTGGAATGGTTTCTTCGCCGCCAGCGGCACGCCGCCCGAGGTGGTGCGCCGCATCAACGCCGACGTCAACGAGGTGCTGCGGGAGCCGGCCGTGCGCGAACTGCTGGCCAACCAGGGGCTGGTGGCGGGCGGCGGCTCGCCCGAGGAGTTCAAGGCCTTCATCGACAGCGAGGGCCGCAAATGGGGTGCGATCATCGCCAAGGTTGGCATTCGCCTCGACCAGTGACATTTATCCTCACGCCACAAGAGAAGATTTCATCAGGAAAAGAACATGGAACAGTTTCCCCGCGACATCTACACGGAACCCGAGCCCGATCCGCACACGCTCGCCAACCTCGGCCCGCTCGCGGGCCTGGCGGGCCTCTGGATCGGCACGGCCGGCCACGACGTGAGCCCGAAGGAAGACGGCCCCGAGGCCGAAGCCTTCATCGAGCACGCGGAGTTCCAGCCCATCGATGCACAGACCAACGGGCCGCAGATCTTCTACGGGCTGCGCTACCACCTGCGCATCGCCAAGCCCGACGAGGTGGAGACTTTTCACGACCAGGTCGGCTACTGGCTGTGGGAGCCCGCCACGGGCGCGCTGATCCAGACGCTGTCGATCCCGCGCGGGCTCACGGCCATGGCCACCGGCCACGCGAAGCCCGGCGACCGCAGTTTCAGGCTCGAAGCGGTGCGCGGCGGCGAGACCAACGGCATCGTGGCCAACCCGTTCCTGGAGCATGCGTTCAAGACGCTGCGCTACAGCATCGAGGTGTCGATCCATGACGATGGCAGCTGGTCCTACGAACTCGAGACGGTGCTGAGCGTGCGCGGAAAGCCCGAACCCTTCAGCCACACCGATCGCAACACGATGCGCAAGATCGGGGAGCCCACGCCGAATCCGACTGCGCGTGCCGCGATGGCGAGCGCCGTGGGCTGAGCGGCTATCGCCAGCTGGTCCTGGCTTGCTGCGCGCCGGGCATCAGTCCAGCCGCAGCGACCCCAGCCGCGCGACGATCAGGTCGTGCAGCGTCTGCGCCGCCACCGACAGGCTGCCTTCGCGCCGCTGCACCATGTAGAGCGTGCGCGTGAGGGAAGCCAGGGGCAGTGGCCGCGTCACCAGCGTCTCGCGCTGGAAATGGAACAGTGTGAGGGCAGGCACCACGCTGATGCCCAGACCGGCCTCGACGAGGCCCATCACGGTGGCCAGGTGCTCCACCTCGAACACCGCATTCAACCTTTGCGGATGCAGCGCCGCGTCGAGCGCCTGCCGCACGCTGCTGTTGCGCGCCATCTGGATGAAGGGGTAGGGCGCGATCTTCTTCGCCGTGAGGCGCGGCTCGCGCGCCAGCGGATGGTCGGCGCGGCACACGAGGTGGAAGCGGTCGGTGCAGAGCTTGCGTGCGCGCAGGTCGCCGTCGGCGGTGCCCCCGGCGCCCGATGCGGCGAGCGCGAAGTCGGCCTGGCCGCTGCGCACCAGCGCGATGCAGGCATCGGACAGCGCGTCGTCCAGGTCGATGCGGATGCCCGGCCAGGCCTGCATGAACTCGGCGAACACCGCGGGCAGCCAGCCGGCCGCGAGCGAGGGCAGGGCGGCCACGCGCACGCGGCCCTTGCGGCGTTCCACGTGGTCGGCGAGGTCGGCCATGGCGCTGCCCATATCGTCGAGCAGCCGGCGCGCGGAGCCCTCGAACAGCCGGCCCTCGGGCGTGAGCTGCACGCTGCGCGTGTCGCGGTCGAACAGACGCGTGCCGACCGCGTCTTCGAGTGTGCGGATCAGCGCGCTGAACGCGGGCTGCGAAAGGTGGCTGCTCTGCGCCGCGCGCGTGAAGTTGCGATGCTCGGCCAGCGCGAGAAAGGCGCGCAGCTGCCGCGTGGAGAGGTCGGGCGTCTTTCTCATGTCCTGGATGCCGGTGGCCGGCTTGTTATTTGAAAATCGGATCAATCGATCCGGATTTTCGATTTTACGGATGAGCGGCCGCTGCCTACAGTGCATGGCAATGAACTCCATCGAACCGTCCACGCTGCTGATCGGATGCGCTGCCGGCTTCTCGGGCGACCGCACCGATGC
>Ga0182008_10002557_pt1 | contig 11329 bp, 9 predicted proteins | sample Sormic07211129_1_FD_120482 | JGI IMG/M metagenome (GOLD analysis project Ga0182008, IMG submission 120482) | Rhizosphere microbial communities from Sorghum bicolor, Mead, Nebraska, USA - 072115-129_1 metaG | ecosystem: Host-associated > Plants > Roots > Rhizosphere | place: USA: Nebraska...
AAGCTATCGTAAACAGTGATCGATAAAACTATAATGCATATGCGGTTTCGGCTTTTGATTGATTCAACACTAAAAAGCTCTGTATATTACCCACATAGGCTAAAGCACCAATATTGTCTCTCAGGAAATGATTATAAGAAACCATATCGGGCATGGCTACTTTAAGCATAAAATCAAAATGCCCGGTAAGATGATAACATTCCATCACCTCGGGGTATTTTTCCATCTCCATCTTAAAAGCTTTTACAATATCTTCCGAATGCATAGTAAGTTGAATGTGGGGAAAAGCAATAAAATGCGACCTCAGTTTATCGATATCAACAAGGGCAACTGTTGATTTGATATAGCCATTTGTACGCAATTTTTTAATGCGTTCTACAATATGTGTCATGCTTTTTCTAAGCTTTCCTGAAACTTCTTTATAGGTTAATAATCCATCGCGTTGTAAAAGGTTGAGGATGTCAATATCAGTCTGGTCAACTTTTGGAGGTTGCATATCAATACTTAGTGTAATTTTTTGTTATATTTTCACTTTTGTAAAACTTAAAAATAGTTAAATTGAACTAAAAAGAATTAATTTATTGGATTTATTTAGAAAATACTTAGTGTATAAGTTACAATAATGGCAAGGATTTCGGAACAACAATAAAAATTATATTCTGTTATCTTATTCTCCTGCCGGGCTAAACCAAATTTTAGGGCGTTAAGGGTTTGATAAAAAATAATTTTTACCAAAAATACTGGTTGTTGAGGTATAATATGCTTAACTACTGATCTTTACAGTATAATTGATTTAACCAAATATTATTTTCTCATGCATAAAAAACACAACTTCGGTGCCGGCCCATGTATATTGCCGGCATCTGTAATGGAACAAGCTGCCCAGGCTGTAATTAATTGGGGCGGAAGGGGCTTATCTATTCTGGAAGTTTCTCATCGGTCGCCAGAATTCGAAGATGTGGTGCTTAAAACCCAATTTTTGGTTCGCGAGTTATTGGCAGTCCCTGATGACTATTCGGTACTTTTTTTACAGGGTGGGGCCAGTACACAATTTGCTATGGTTCCGATGAATTTTTTGTACGCAGGAAAAAAAGCAGCTTATCTGGATACGGGGTATTTTGCACAGAAAGCGATTAAAGAAGCCCGTTTATTTGGTGAGGTAGAGGTCGTCGCTTCTTCCGGAGATAAAGATTATGCCTATATTCCAGTTGAGTTTAATCATGATCCGCAATTGGCATATCTGCACTGTACCTCAAATAATACGATTGAAGGAACTGAAATGTTTGATTTTCCTAAAGCAGGTGCGCCGTTGATTTGTGACATGTCATCAGATATTTTTTCGAGGGAAATCAATATCACCGATTTTGATCTCATCTATGCCGGGGCGCAAAAGAATATGGGACCTGCAGGAATGACACTGGTTATAGCTAAAAATGAGTTTATTAACCGGGCAAAAAAAGAAATCCCTTCAATGATGGATTACCGCGTATTCCGCGATAACATGAGCATGTACAATACGCCACCGGTTTTTTCTATATATGTAGCCATGCTTAATTTACTGTGGCTTAAAGACCAGGGGGGGGTAAATGGAATAGCGAAAAAAAATATAGCAAAGGCAAAATTGTTATATGCTGAAATAGACCGAAATCCGTTATTTTATGGAACTGCAGCTATTGAACACCGATCAAGGATGAATGTTACCTTCCTGGCCATTGATAAAGAAGTAGAAGCAGGGTTCTTAAAATTTGCTGCAGACCAGGGAATTGTAGGCATTAAAGGTTATAGAACCGTTGGCGGATTTAGGGCTTCGCTCTATAATGCGCTCCCAATATCAAGTGTTGAAGTACTGGTTAAAGCCATGGCGGGTTTTGAAAAAATATATCGCGAAAAAACAGTGCTTGAACTCGAATAAGCTATTTAAGATGATAAAAATCGTTCCGTTAAAGGCATTACAGCCAGGAAAAGACATATTTGAACTGATGATTTCGGATCAGGTGAATGGTAAGGTGCAAAAAAATGAGCAACTCTCATTTGAAGACCTGCTTCATCTGTTCGGATGTGCTTTAGACGACCGGCCTGCTATTTACATTTACGAGTTCCGTGGCGAAACCGGTGTAATGAGCGGAATTTGGGCAGCTATCGATCTCGCTCAAACAGCCGAAAATGCAATTAAAAAACATGAAGAAACGGTATCATCGAAAGTAGAATCGCTTAAAACAGAGCGGAAAAGTAATTCCATTCAGCAATCACCAATCTTATTGGTTCATAAAAAAGCTAAAGATTTAGATGCGCTGATTGATTTTGTGGTACGCACACGAAAACCTTTGGAAAATGAATGGTCGCAAATGGGCCATTTTCTCTACCAGGTATTGGAAGAAGATCTGATCGGGAAAATTGTTGAAGAGTTTAAGAAAGTTGATGCAATTTACCTGGCTGATGGACATCACCGTTTGGAAGCCGCGTACTCCCTGCAAAAAAGCAAACCCCAGCAGATCAGTTCGCTATTGGTTTCTGCTGATGAAATTTCCATTGGCGCCTTTCATAGAATGGTTTCGGGCATAGCTATTTCCCACTCCTTATTGATGGAAAAACTAAAAGCTCATTTTTATACTTCGAAAATTCCAAATAACAAGCCTTACAAACCAGATCAGAAAAATAGGCTGGGCCTTTATTTTAAAGGCGAATGGTATCAACTGGATTTAAATAACGCTTCTGCTGCATTATCATCAGTTCCAGATACCGTGATTTTACAAGATTTTATCCTTTCAGCAGTGTTGGGTATCCATAAACCGAAAGAAGATGTTAGGCTGACTTGCTTTCCGGATAGCAAATGGACGCAATTTGTTGCTGAACTGGATCGCGATGAAACCTCAATTGGCTTTTCACTTTTTCCGATGACAGCCGATGCATTCATAACAGTTGCAGAAAAAGGCGAATTTTTACCGCTCAAATCTACCTGGATATCACCTAAAATCCCCAAAGGATTTATGGCAAGTAGTTCGGAAGCCGTTGTGGCAAAAGGCGAACAATTACGGATAAATTAATGGTTAAATTTTAAAACAAACAATATGCTTGATCTTGATGTAGAAAATATAGCACAGATAGGTGCTACTTTTCTGATAGTTGCTTTTTTTTTAGTGGCTTTTTTCAAAAAGCGGCTGAAGGTGAACAAGAAAAAAAATGAAGCAGAGCAAGATTATATGCATTGGCTCTGAACCTGTTGTACGCATTTAATTTCGATTGGTATCTTTTGGCTTCTGTAAACCAGTTTAGTTTGACTTAGGCTGGCTTAATCAGTAAAGATATCTTCACATGCCTGTTACAGCAGCTTCATTATCGTTAAATTTTATATTTTTGGGTGATTACCATTTAACCCCATATATTTATGAAAATGCTTTTCAGGGCCTGCACACTTTTTGTATTAATCTGTTCTGCTATTGTGACAAGTGCACAAACGGTTACTTTAGATTACTTTTTCAATCGTGAAACTCATCAAGATAAAAACGGTAAAGAGGTTCGTTTTCATTATCTGTGGGGTGAGCGGGCAATGAGTGGTTTTTCTATTTTAGGCAGTGTATTTAAAAAAGAGGGATTTCAATTGGATTCGCTTGAAACCGCACCAACTGCGGCCAAGCTAAAAGGGACTGATGTGTATTTAATTGTAGATCCTGACCGGCCTAAAGAAAATCCTAAACCAAACTATATTCAGGCCACAGATATTGCTGAAATTACTGCCTGGGTAAAACAGGGAGGCGTATTGGTGATGTTTGCCAACGATAGCGCTAACGTAGAATTGCCGCACTTTAATAAACTGGCAAATGTATTTGGCATGCACTTTACCAATGACATGCAAAATCATGTTATTGACGACAATCATTTTGAAGATGGCGGCATTGTGATCAAAAATAACCCGGTGTTTAAAACGGCAAAAAAAATATTCATGAAAGATGTATGCTCCATCGAAACCAAAAACGGTGCCCAACCGGTTTTGAAAAATGCAGCTGGTGCAACAGTAGTGGCCACCACCAAATTTGGCAAAGGTAATGTAATAGCCATTGCCGACCCATGGTTGTATGATGAATATGTAAATGGCCGCCTACCAAAAGAGATGGGCTTTGAAAACGATAAAGCCGCAGTTGATCTGGTGAAGTGGTTAAAAAAACTTGCGCATAAATAATTAAAGCTTATCCAGCTTAAAATAACCTAAATGGATCTCATCTTCAGGTAAATGGACTGAGGATGGTTTTATTTCAATATGGTATTTTTCTTTAGATTCTTCGCTTAAAATATCTTCTATCTTATAAATATCGTCTACATCAATGCCATATTTTTCGTCAATATGCGAATTGGCACCTTTGATGGAATTGGTTTTGAAGAACACTGTTTTCTTTGCATCCTGTATGGCTTTAGCTCTTTCATCGTGTACCGATAATACAATATGATGCTGCTCGTATAATTGATTGGTTAAATAGCCGCCAAGGTTAATAAAGAATAATTTGTGTAGCGAAGGTAAGGTCTCCTTGTCGCGTAACCCAATTTTGATTTCATAACCATCAACCTTGTTCACTTCCCGCCAGCCATCGATATGCAGGCTGGTGCCCGTTCCCGGCCAAAATGCCTTAATTTCGGGTACAAGATCTTTTAATGAGTGGGCAATGCCGAAGAAGTAATCATGCTGTTCTACATTTCTTTTGGGGGCTTTTGAACCCAGTAAAATCATATATAGTTTTAAATCGTTCATTTGTATATTAGTTCATTGTTACCTTCCGGCTTTTATTTTCAAGAATTTAAATCTCTATAAAACTTATATCTTTTAACAGCATTAAGCCAAATAGGTTCTTAAATTTTACGATTTTCTCTTTTTTACCACGGATAACGCCAAGAAAAGCGAAGTATCATAAAACAACGGAAAAGTAAAGGTTTCGCTGTTTAACAATATCTTTATAAGCTGATCTTAACTGATCCTTAGGCTCTTCCTCTATTCAAAGCGTCCAATATGATATCTTATCGGTTAGTTTCTCATCGATTAAATAAACAGCTTATTCAGAAAATGAGCGAATGTGGTTCTTAGGGGTATGCAGTCCCGCCATTCGCTATAGCTCCGATAGAAAAAATCGGAGGCTGCCGCTGTTGTCGGGTTTAGCAACAAAGGTTTATGCACCCTGTCACCACCAATATAAAATACTGCTGAAGCCACTTAGCCCCCTGCCCGTTGCAGGCGGGTGGCTGAAGCAAAAGCGAAAGACGGGAACAATCGCCTGCATTTAGCAAAAGCCTTGCGCCCCAGATAAAATCTGATCAGATATTGATGCCAAATAGAACAAGCCAAAAGGCGGCGATGGATCTGTTCCGTTTATTGAAATAAATACCGCATTGAGATTACGAACTAAAACGAGATAGATATTTAATTAACATCTCATTTTAATTTTCCATCAATCCAAAACAATTTCTTTTTTTTATGATTATATGATCTATAAATGGATACGAAAACAGCAAAAAAGAAAATTGCCATCATCGGTGGCGGCCCGAGTGGTCTGTTCATGTATAAAAGATTGATCGAATCTAAACTTACCAACTTCGAAATAGCAATATTCGAAAGAAAAGATTGTTTAGGGGCTGGCATGCCTTATAGTGCTGAAGGAGCAAATGTAGAACATATTACAAACGTATCTGATAACGAGATTCCGGTTATATTCAACTCCATTGAAGATTGGGTGAAAATTGCACCGCAAGATGTTTTAAAAAAGTTTGACATTGACGCAGATAAGTTTAATGAGTATAAGGTATTGCCGCGGTTATTTTTTGGTGAGTATCTTTCTGCCCAGTTTAATTTATTAAAAGAAGTTGCAGAAAATAAAGGTATTGAAACCCATGTACATTTAAATTGTGTGGTAGAGGATCTTGTTGATTTACCTGCAGATGATCAGGTTGCGGTGATTGTTAAAGGACATGATCAAGCTCGTTTCGATCAGGTAATTATATGTACAGGACATAACTGGCCAAAAAAATACGAGGGTAAAATTCCTCATTATTTCGATTCACCGTATCCACCAAAAAAAATTGCATTGGAAATAAACCATACCGTTGGCATTATAGGCTCTTCGTTAACTGCAATTGATGCTTTAAGGACCTTGGCACGACAAAACGGAAAGTTTACGCATAACGAAGATGGCACTTATGCTTACCAATTAGCGAGTAAGGGTTTTAAAATGGTGATGCACTCAAGGAGTGGGCTGTTACCAGCGGTCAGGTTTCACCTGGAAGATTCTCATTTAGGTAAAGATGAAACACTGAGCAAAGCCGAAATCCAGCAAAGCATTAAAATAAATGGAGGTTTTTTGCCTTTGGATTTCGTATTTGAGAAGAATTTTAAAGCGATGTTTATCGAAAAAGACCCTGATTTTTACGAAAAGATCAAAGACATGAATTTGGAAGCATTCGTCACTACCATGATGGACTATCGTGAAAAAATGGAACCATTTGATCTTTTCAGGAAGGAGTATGATGAAGCGGAAAAATCAATCGAAAAAAGGAAATCTATTTATTGGAAAGAAGCACTCGCTATTCTAAGCTTTGCAATGAACTATCCGGCAAAATACCTTTCGGCAGAGGATATGGAGCGCTTGCAAAAAGTGTTAATGCCGCTCATTTCTATTGTCATTGCATTTGTGCCCCAAAGTTCGTGCAGGGAACTTTTGGCCCTGCATGATGCTGGTGTGTTAAGTATTGTAGCTGTTGGCGATGATGCCAAAGTTGAACCTTTAGAAACAGGTGGAGCAGATTACCATTACAAGGTTGATGATCAAAAGGTAACTGTTCATTTCGATACCTTCATTGATTGTATTGGCCAACCGCATCTTTCTTTTGATGATTTCCCCTTTAAAAGCCTAATGACCAATAAGACCATTAGTCCGGCGAAATTAAAATTCAAGTCTGCCAAGACAGGGGAGAAGGAAATGGTACACAATGATTTAGTAACCAGGAAGGGCGATGATTACCTGTTAACAGTGCCTGGTATTACCATCAATGATCATTTTCAGGTGGTTGATGAGGATGGACAGGCAAACAAAAGAATCTATATCATGGCTGTTCCATATATTGGCGGTTACAATCCAGATTATTCCGGAATCGATTTCTCTGAAGCGGCATCGGGAGCAGTTATGGCGTGTATTTTGAGCTAGAACCCGAACATTCGCGGCATAGCGTAACGCCCAGGGTATTAGAAGTATAGCGATATCTACTAGCGGCAATATATCAGTGTTTATTTTATTTCACATATTCCTTAATAAAACTTTGTGGATTGTAAAATCGTTCATTCAGCTGCTTATTATTAAAGGTTAGCCAGCTTGCACAGCCATAATCATCAAATTTTTTTCTGATTTCCAAATGAAGATGATGATAATCGCCGCCGTATTTTTTACTTTCCTGCGGTGTAAATAACCTGGCGAGTTTCGTATTTTGGTCTACCTGCTGACCATTGCTTACAAAAACCTCTTTCAGGTGTTTGTAAGAAGTGAACATCATTTGGCCGTTCGCCAGTTTATGTTTGACGACCACGGTACGTTGATTTTCGCCTAAATGTACAGAGCAAACTACTCCGTTTGCCATGGCATATACATTAACCAGTTTCGCTTTTGGCTGGGCAGGATTGATGTCAATAGCCGTGTGGATATGACCTTTAACATAGCTGTCGCGATGATCGCCAAAAATACTGATGATTTTGATTTGATTAATCTTTTTGCGATTAACCACATCAAATGGTAAAAACCATTGATTGGCTGTTTTTGCAGGAACTGCATCCGTATAATAAGGCTTCCAGCGATCCCGGTCTTTCTCTATGGTTGGCGTTTCGAATAAAAGTGCCGATAAAAAGATAAATAATAGTGCTTTCATGCTTTAAGGATTTAAAAGCAAGATAACAATTATTTAAAGAAATTAACTATTTTTATAGTTTAAGATAATAAAGTCGTCATTTCGAGCGTAGTGTAGCGAAGTCGAGAAATCTATCTTGAGATAGATCTCTCCGCTCCACTGCGTTTCGGTCGAGATGACGATCATTTATATAATATTGCTCTGTATTTAAGCAATCAAAACATCCTCTTTAAGCACTTCTGCGGCCGGGTTAACCAAAGTGCCAATCAACTCCGGTACCGGAACATCCGTACTTTCACTATAACCATGCGTTAACAGCCTCACCCTGTTGATGCAAACCCTGATAAATTCAGGCACAAAAAGGTCGAATTTTTCAAATTTTGAAGATAATTCAGGGTTTTCCTGCTGAAATGCTAAAATTACATCAGCAACCTGACGCCAGAACTGTTTTTCGTCCATTCCAACATAACTATGAAAAATATTGCTCAGGTATCTGAATACCGCATCAAATATCCCTGATAGAATAAATAAAGGTGCCAATTCGTCGTTAATTTCCCTTAAAACATCAACAAGGTCGTTAGGTAGTTTTGCTTTCGATTCTTCGGTCAACACAATTTCTTCCACAAAATCTTTAATAATGATACGTTGGGGAATACCATTTTTCATGACCAAAATGGTATTTTCACCATGTGGACTAAAGAAAAAAGCATGTTTATAAAAAATCCTTAAAACGGGTTTTAAATAAGCCGATAAATAGGCATTTAACCAGCCCGACGCATCCAATCCTGATTTTTCGATCAGGGCCTGTATCATACTTTTGCCATTGTCGTCTACATAAAGTAAGCTGGCCATGGTCATGATGTTTTCGCCTTCAAGGAGGTAATTATCGGCACTCTCGCGCCATATTGCACCTAAAAATTCCTGATATTGATATGGTGAACCAGGTATTTCACTATACTGAGGATGTGTATAAGCTACAGTAGCCACTTCACCCAAAAGTACCACCCGGGTCTGTTTTAAATATTCATCGCCTTGCAGCATGTCTTTCGCCCATTGGGTTACTTTTGGAGCAATAGCCAGTTTTTTAGGCGATAATCCCCTGAAAATGGAAGTATTTAAGATTGAAATCGCTGTTTTTACATAATGCTTTCTGGGTTCGCTCACATTAAAGAAGGTACGGATACTGTTTTGACACATGTATTCATCATTCCCAATGCCCACCGGGACAACCAGCCGATGGGAAATATCGTGTGCTAGTTGCAATACGATTTTATTGTTCCATTGCCATTCGTGCACGGGGATAAAAAAATAATCTTCAGGGTTTAATTCCTGCTGAATCAGTACCTGGTTAAAATCGTGCACTTGTTTCAGGCTCAGCTCTTCATTATAGAAAGAAAAAGGAGAAATACTTGCAATGCTTTTAAATTGTGCCCTTGATCTGTGTACGGCTAACCAGGCCAGTTGAGTTTTCTGCGCTGCTTCTGGCGCATACTTGCCCTGGTCACTGTGGTTAAAACCGATGCGTCCTTTGTTGATTGTAGCCCATGGGTGACCATCCATCTGGTGTTCGATGGTCTGATAATCTGCATTGGCCAGTTCATCAGCCGTTAAACGGCCTTTTTCGTGGATATAGGCATCAGCATATAAAGTATTTAATGTTTCTTCGATAAAATGGGCAAGGGTAAAGGGTTTGATGCCAAAGGTTTGCTGTAATTCAGTATAAAAGGCCGGCGCATTATTTACTGCTACAGGCTCCCCATTTACAAATTTTTTAATGCTTTGTTTGTCGATGTGCAGGTAATCCAATGCGCGCTGCTGACCAGAGAAAGTATAATAAATAGCCTCACTATCGGTCGCTAAATGAAAATTTAGAATGTCCTGCCCGTTGGTATCAATGAGCTCAGGTTCTACCATTTTTTCATGCATCAATTCTACGATCGATTTTGCGATATAGTTTAGGTTTACCTTGTCCCAAACTTCTTTTTTTAAAGGTTTTATGTGATTGAAATTGTTGTAATTCATGGTATTAATTTTTTATTATTGAGGAGTGTTATAAATATAGATTTGTCATCCTAAGCTTGTCGAAGGACCAACCTAATGTTTAAGGCGTTTCGACAGGCTCAGCGTGACAGTCCCGGATGAAACCCTGAGACTGTTCAGGAACCACTTGTTCACCATTTATGCTAAACTGCTGGAAAGCGATCCGCTTTTCTACCGGATAGATTTCGAAACCCAGAATAGCGTTGATGATCGATGCATTGCGATAAGCCCCCATACCCAGATCAGGCGTTACAAATCCATGGGTATGTAATTCGGCATTTTGCACAAATATTTCATTTCCGTTCACATCAATAGCATAGTTTCGGTGTACCTGGAAAAGCCCATCGGCATTGCGCATTATGCGATCATTGATATCGGATAGAAAGCCTGGTTCATTGTATTTATAACCGGTTGCCAACACCACAAAATCGGTGTCAACAGCAAAGTTTTTCTCACTTTCGGTATGATAAAACCCTAGCTGGTATTTACCGTCTGTACCTGTTGATAAGTTGTTTAACTGGCAGTTGGGCATCAGCTGTGCATTTACTTTTTCGCCATCAACACTCAATTCGTAAAGTTTATCGAAAATCTGGTTAATCAGTTCGAAGTTGATGCCCTTAAACAAAGAATTTTGTTTGCCTAACAGTTGTTTTCGTTTGGCATCATTCAAATGATAAAAGTGGTCTACATACTCTGGCGAAGTAAGTTCCAGTGTCAGTTTCGAATATTCCATAGGGAAAAAACGGTCTGGTCGCGTAAACCATTTCAGCTGTAATCCATTTTCAGTTTCAGGCAAAAGATCATAGAAAATTTCGGCAGCACTTTGTCCTGAGCCGACAATCGTTACCGTTTTTTGCTCCAGTAAAGTCTGTTTAAACTTTAAGTATTCTGATGAGTGTATTGCACGTTGATGAATGGTAGCATCAATAAACTCCGGTACTTTAGGCGCGGTACCCGTTCCAAGTACGATTTTTTTAGTCAGAATGATTTCTGTTGCTCCGGTAGACTGATCAGTTTTTTCTATCCGATAAATGCCGTCAGCATAACTGATATGGCTTACCTTCTGGCCGAAGTGGCAGTTGTGCAGGTGACTGATTGCCCATCTGCAATAAGCGTTATACTCTTTGCGGAGCACGAAAAAATCTTCTCTGATGTAGAATTTATACAGGCGGTCGGTTTGCTTCAGGTAATTCAAAAAGCTGTATGGACTGGTTGGATCGGCCATGGTTACAAGGTCGGCCATAAAGGGAACCTGTAAAGTGGCATCGCTCAACATCATGCCGGGATGCCAGTTGAACTCGTTGGCCTGATCTAAAAACAAGGTGGATAGATTATTAATCGGAGCACATAAAGCTGCCAGACCTAAATTGAAGGGGCCAATCCCAATCCCAACAATATCATATATTTTCTGTTCCTG